>Ga0182024_10002051_pt1 | contig 50725 bp, 47 predicted proteins | sample P32metaG_FD_120480 | JGI IMG/M metagenome (GOLD analysis project Ga0182024, IMG submission 120480) | Permafrost microbial communities from Stordalen Mire, Sweden - P3-2 metaG (Illumina Assembly) | ecosystem: Environmental > Terrestrial > Soil > Wetlands > Permafrost | place: Sweden: Stordalen... | reverse complement strand
CTGATGCGCCGAAAGCCGCGCCGGCATCACCCTCAACGTGAACCGGATGCGCGCGTCCTCACCGCCTGTCAGCCACTCGTCGAACGGAATCTTCCGGAAAACCGGATCCGGCAGCCCGTCCTGGCCGGATGCCGCCAGCCCGGCGATCAGGAGTAGAGGTAAAAGTCGCAGCATCTCAGTCAAAGGAATCATAGCGAAACTGAAGCCGGGAAGCGTATCCTATTGGTAATGCATGGCGGAAAACCGTCCTATCACCGTACTGCTCCGCGAGTTCTCCGGTGGCGACAAGGCTGCGCTGAACGATTTGATTCCCCTGGTCTACGCCGAATTGCGTAAGATCGCCGACGGGCATCTGCGTAATGAACGCCCCGGACACACCCTCCAACCCACTGCCCTGGTTCATGAAGCCTACGCCCGCCTGATCGAACAGAAACAGCCCGACTACCGCGATCGTGTGCATTTCCTGGCCGTGTCCGCGCAGGTCATGCGCCAGGTCCTCATCGATCACGCGCGCAAGAAGTTCGCCGCCAAGCGCGGCGGCCCGCGCCCCAAATATTCGCTCGACGAAGCCTGCGACGCCACCGTCGAGAGGCCCTCCCTGATGATCGATCTGGACGATGCCCTCCACACGCTCGAAACCCGCGATGGGCTCAAAGCCCGTTTAATCGAGATGCGCTTTTTCGGCGGTCTGAGCGCTGAGGAATCGGCCGAAGTGCTCAACCTGCCCGTAAGCGAAGTCCGCCGCAGCCTCCGCATCGCCCAAGCCTGGCTCCAGCGCGAGCTGGACAGCACCGCCGCCGAAGCATAGTTTTATTTTTTTCGCCAATTCCCGCAAAAACCACCCCCGCCTTGCGCATTACTAATCGGAGGCGGCATTCGTGATAATCAAAATACAGATTCTCGGAGGATCCGCGAGTGCCGCCATCTGTTACCCCTCTGCGCGATAATTTATTCTAATGCCTTCGCCAACCTGGGAGCAGATTGAAAATCTCTTTCTTTCCGCTGTCGATCTGCCGTTAGAGCAGCAGGCAGCCTTCCTGGACGACGCCTGCCACGGCGACCGGGAACTGCTCCTCGAAGTGGAATCCCTGCTCGATTCGGACCGCAAGAGCGGCGAAAAAATCACCCGCGCCGTGGAGGATGAGGCCCAGTCTCTGTTCGGCCTCAGCCCGATCGTCGGTTCGCGGCTCGGCTCCTGGCGCGTCGTGCGCGAAATCGGCCGCGGCGGCATGGGCGCCGTCTACCTGGCCACCCGCGACGACGATCAGTTTCACAAAAACGTCGCCATCAAGCTGGTCAAGCTCGGCATGGATACCGCCGAAGTCCAGCGCCGCTTCGAACATGAGCGCCAGATTCTCGCCGGTCTCGACCACCCCTACATCGCCCGCCTGATCGATGCCGGCACGGCGCCCGACGGCCGTTCCTACTTCGTCATGGAGTACGTCGTCGGCCAAACCATCGATATCTATTGCCGCGATCACGCGCTCTCGTTCGCGGACCGCTGCCGCCTCTTTCTGAAAGTGTGCGCCGCCGTCTCCCACGCCCATCGCAACCTGGTCGTTCATCGCGACCTCAAGCCCGGCAATATCTTCGTCGACACCGACGGCACGCCCAAGCTTCTCGATTTCGGCGTCGCCAAGCTGCTGGCCCCCGACGCCGATCCGCAGCTCACCGTCACCGGTATGCACGCGCGCCTCATAACGCCGCAATACGCCAGCCCCGAACAGGTGATGGGCCGCCCGGTCAATACCTCCACCGATGTTTACTCCCTGGGCGCCGTGCTCTACGAACTTCTCACCGGAGGCTGCGCCCAGCACCTGGATTCCACGTCGCCCGAGGAACTGGAGCGGGTCATCTGCCTCCAGGAAGTTCCCGCGCCCTCCACGGCCTCACCCGGCCTGCCCCACGATCTCGACAACATCGTCATGATGGCCATGCGCAAGGACCCGGCGCGCCGCTATCAGTCCGTCGACCAGTTCGCCGAGGATGTCCGCCGCTATCTCGACGGCCGCCCGGTCCTCGCCCGCAAGGATTCCCTCGCCTACCGCGCTGGAAAATTCGCTCGGCGCAACCGGCTCGTGATCGCCGCCGCCTCCCTGGTCCTCCTCAGCCTGGTCGGCGGCATCTTCATCGCGAACTCGCAGGCCCGCCGCGCGGAGCGCCGTCTCCACGAAATGGTCGATCTCGCCAACCGTTCCCTGTTCGACGTCCACTCCGCCATCGAACGCCTGCCCGGCGCCATGGACGCCCGCCGGGAAATCGTCAAAACCACCATCGCGTATTTGGAAAATCTCTCCAAGGACGCCGGCCAGGACGACGATCTGCGCCTCTCCATGGCTACCGCCTACTGGCGTCTGGGCGACATTCAGGGCTACGCCGATAAGCCGAATCTGGGCGATCTGAAAGGCGCGCTTGCCAGTTTCCAGAAGTCCGCCGAATTGCTCCAGCCCTTGCGCGCCAAACGCCCGAAAGATCCGGTCGTAGTCATGCAGGTCGTCGATACGTATCAGCATATGGCCCGGGTTCTGGAATTGATGGGCGATGTTCCGGCCGTCGACCGCGCATTTGAAAACGCCCTCCCCGAAGCCAAGCTGATCGCGACTCTGAAACCCGACGACGTCGATTCGAATGAGGTCCTGGGAGTCTTCTTGAACGACCTCGCGATTGCGATTCAGTACGCCGATCCCAAGCGGGCCAACCAGTACGCCCGCCAGCACCTGGACCTGATTCCCGCGCTGCTGAAGAAATTTCCCGCCAGCGACGACATCGCCGACGAGGCCGCTGTCGCTCACGCCACCATGTCAAGCCTGCTGCATCGCGCCGGCGATCGGGAACAGGCTCTCCAGGAAGCGCTGGCCAGCGCCGCCATTCGCGAGGGTGTCTCCGCCCGCCATCCCAACGATGTTTTTCGCCGCCGCCTTCTTATGATCGCCTACGGCCATGTGGGCGATCAGTATGGCTCGCCTCCCATCGTGCATCCCGGCGATCTGGAGCGCTCCAAGGTTTATTTCGAAAAGTGCGTATCCATCGCCCGCGGCATCGTCCAGACCGACCCCCAGGACCGGACCGCCCGCTACGACCTCGCCAACTCCCTGCTGCGCTGGGGCAACGCCGCCGTCCCGGGCGCCGATCTTGCTCCCTCCCTGGCCGCCTTGCGCGAATCGGTGGCGATTCTCGAATCCCTCGCCCAGGAAAACCCGCAGGCGACCCGCTATCGGGCGCCTCTGGCCTTGGCCTATCAGTACGCCGGCATGTGCCTCCGCGACATGGGGCGATTCGATGAAGCGATAGCCGAACTGCGCCGCTCCGTCGCCCTCGCCGACACCCTGATGGCCGCCCATCCCGGCGATATCAACTATTTGGCGCGGATCGTCAGAGGCGAGAGGCTGATTGCCGAAGTCCTAGTCGGGAGCCACGATCCGGCTAGCGCCCTTGCGCATGCTCAGCGCAGCTTGTCGGTCGCCGAGAAATATGTCGACGGCCCCGAACCAGGGATCCGCAAAAGATACGTTGCCGATGCGCACTTCGGCGTCGGGGAGGTCGATCGCGCCCTTCAAAAGTGGCCCGAAGCCCAGGGCCAAGTCAGTCAAGCCATCTCTTATTGGAGTTCCCCGGAAGTGAAAGACACCGACCCGAAACTGCGCCAGCAGGCAAACGCGATTCTGGCCGAGGCTTCCGCGCATTTAACCCGCAAGTGATATCATCGCTCCCATGAAGACTCTCGTCCTGCTCTTCGCGATGTTCCTGGCCGATATCTCCGGCAAATGGACTTTTGAAGTCGTCCTCGACGCCGGCAGCGGCAGCCCCACCTTCGAGTTCACCCAATCCGGCGAAACCATCACCGGCATGTACCACGGCCAGTTCGGCGAAGCCAAGGTCACCGGCACCGTCAAAGGCGATAAAGTCGAGCTCAACTTCGGCGGCGCCGCCGGCAGCGTCAAATATTCCGGCACCATTGTCGATGCGAAGAGCATGAAGGGTACCGTCGACTACGGCGAAGCCGGCAAGGGCACTTTTACCGCGACCAAAAATTAGGGCGGAATTTGATCGACCGATCGCAGGCGGAGCCGCCTGCGCCACCACAAACCAGGTCGGGCAGGGCGGTTTCGCCTGCCAGTTTTCTCGCGGACAATATAATCGAAGCATGCCCCTCGAAACCACCTGCTGCGTCGTCGGCGGCGGCCCCGCCGGCATCATGCTCGGCTACCTGCTCGCCCGCTCAGGCGTCCCCGTCACCGTCCTCGAAAAGCATAACGACTTCTTCCGCGACTTCCGTGGCGACACCGTCCATCCCTCCACGCTCGAACTCATGCACGAACTCGGCCTTCTCGAAAGCTTCCTGAAACTCCCCCACCAGCGCCTCACGTCCATCGGGGGAAAATTCGGCGACTTCTCCTTCCAGGCCGCCAATTTCAGCCGACTTCCCACCCGCTGTAAGTTTGTCGCGCTCATGCCCCAGTGGGATTTATTGAATTTCCTCGCCGAACGCGCGAAAATCTTTCCCGCGTTCGATCTCCGCATGCAGTACGAAGCCGTAAATCTTATGCGCGAGAACGGTCGCATCGCGGGCGTCGAAGCGCACACGCCGCACGGTCCCGTCGAGATCCGCGCTGACCTCGTTATCGGCTGCGACGGCCGCCACTCCGTCATCCGCCGGGCGGTGCAAATGGACGTCATCGAGCGAGGCGTCCCGATCGACGTCCTCTGGTTCCGCGTTAGCCGCAAGCCCGGCGACCCCGATGAGCTCTTCGGCAATATCAACTACGGCAAAGCCCTGATCCTCATTAACCGTGGCGAGTATTTCCAATCCGGCTTGATCATCCGCAAAGGCTCCTTCGACCAGATCAAGAGCAGCGGCCTCAACTCGTTCCGCGAAAGCATCGTGCAGATCGCGCCCCACCTTCTCGACCGCGTCGAAGAACTGCAAGACTGGGACCAGATCAAACTCTTATCCGTGCAGATCAACCGCCTCCGCCGGTGGTATCGCCCGGGCCTGCTGTGCATCGGCGATGCCGCCCACGCCATGTCGCCCGCCGGAGGAGTCGGCATCAACCTGGCCATTCAGGACGCCGTCGCAACCGCGAATATACTCACCCGCGCCCTTCTCGAACGCCGCGTGACCGAGGCCCTGCTCGCCAGCGTCCAGAAGCGCCGTGAATTCCCCACGCGCGTCACGCAATTTTTCCAGGTGAACGCGCACCGGGGATTCGAATACGTTTTTCGACATCCAGGCAGGCTCAAAGCCCCCTGGCAGTTCAAGGCCGTCGTGAGCATTCCCGGCATCCAACATCTCACGGCGAGAATCGTGGGAATCGGTGTGCGTCCCGAACACATCCGCCCGCCCAAACCCCTGCTGCATCGGCTCGCCATTGCCGCCGGTATCGCGGCCGCCGTCGTCATGAATTTGTCCCGGCCTGAACGCCGTTTTAAGAACGCCTGAGCACGCTATTTTTTGACCGCGTGCCCACGTCCATCCCGCATTTCATTCCCTTTGAAATGCGCGCTTTCGATATGCTTCGCCGGGTCCGCTTTTTCGCCGCGCTGCGGCGCCGGGCCCTTATATCCGTGGTCGGGATGGAATTTGTTGTTCACATGGCCTCGGAAGTCCGCCGCGCCATGAAACCACGGCCCTACGCCGATAAACACGCCGCCGCTAAACCATTCCGGCCCGTAGTAGCCGAACGGCGCACAGTTATACGGAGCGACGTCATAGTAGCCATACGGACACACCGGCGCCACTCCGATTTCCACTCCAACCTGTCCCCTGCTTCCGGCAGCGCCCGCCAGCAGAAGAAACAATAGTACGCGCATAGAATCACCTCTCGACCGTTAGAGCGACCTGCCCGGAAGCTGTTTCACCCGCCGAATGGCATAAATCAGCAAATTGTAAAAAAAATTTCTTGCCAAAGAACCACGTCTGTAGTAGATTAACGAACATGGATAGTCCATGCAACTTCCGAAACTGACCAGGCTCGAACTGCAAATCATGGAAGCCCTCTGGACCCGAGGCCCGTGCTCCGTCCGCGAGATCCAGGAATCGTTTCCGGCCAGGAATCGCCCCGCCTACACCACCGTGCAAACCACCGTCTACCGCCTGGAAGTAAAAAAGGCCCTGCGCCGCATCAAGAAGATCAGCACCGCGCTTATTTTCGAAGCAGCCGTCTCCCGCGAGGCCGCCGAGCGCCGCCTGATCGACGATTTACTCGGCCTGTTCGGCGGACGCAGCCGCCCGATCATGGCCCATCTGATCGACTCCGGCTCGCTCACCCTGGCCGACGTGCGCGAAGCCGAACAAGCTCTGTTGCGGCTAGGAGAGGAGAAACCGGAATGAGTCCCTTAGCAAATCACCTCTGGCAATCGACCCTGTTCGCCGCCGCCGCCGGATTGCTGACGCTGGCGCTCAAAAAAAATCGAGCCCGCCTGCGTTACTGGCTATGGCTCGCCGCCTCCTTGAAATTCCTCGTCCCTTTCTCCCTGCTCATCGCGCTCGCCGGCGAGATCCATTGGCCCGCGCCTCGCCGCGCGACTCCTTCGAACGTTCTCGTCGTGATGGACGAAGTCAGCCAGCCGTTCACCGCCGCGCCTTTACCCATTCTGCCCGCGCCGCGACCAGCCCGCAGCCATCTCCCGGAAATTCTAACGGTCCTCTGGGCCTGCGGATTCCTCGGGATCGCGAGTTCGTGGGGGATCCGTTGGCGTCGCATCCGCGCCGCCGTTCGAACTGCATCGCCCGTGAATATCGCCATACCCATAAAAGCCATGTCTTCGCCGACCCAGCTTGAACCCGGCGTCTGCGGCATTTTTGACCCAGTCCTGGTGCTGCCCGAAGGCATCTTCGACCGTCTGACGCCGGTCCAATTGAACGCCGTCGTCGAACATGAGCTCTGTCACGTCCGTCATCGCGATAACCTGACCGCCGCGACGCACATGTTCGTCGAAACCATTTTCTGGTTCTATCCCCTGGTCTGGTGGATCGGCAAGCGCATGGTGGTGGAGCGGGAGCGCGCCTGCGACGAAGAAGTGCTCACCCACGGCAGCGAGCCTCGCGTCTACGCCGAAGCGATTCTCAACGTCTGCAAATTCTACACCGAATCGCCGCTAGCCTGCGTTTCCGGAGTAACCGGCTCCAATCTCAAGGAAAGGATCGAGGCCATCATGACCAATCGAATCGCGCTCAGATTGAACGTCGCAAAGAAGGCAGCCCTGGCCGCCGCGGCAACAGTAACCGTCGCGTTGCCGCTCTTCGTCGGCGCGATGCGCGCCCAATCGCCCGCCGAGAAGCCAAAATTTGAAGTGGCCTCCGTCCGGTCCTGCAAGGCCGGTGAGCCCGCGCCGGGCGGCGGAGCGAAAGGCGGACGCGGCGGCGGAAGCGAAAGCACGTCTCCCGACCGGCTGATACTGCCTTGCCTGCCGCTGAGGCTTTTCATCATGATGGCGTACATCGACTTCGCCGACGGCAAGTTCAACTCGAAGCATGATCTTCGGCTCGAGGGAGGGCCCGGACTCGATGGCGATCGCTACACCATCAACGCGAAGGCGGAGGGCACGCCGGGCCAGGCGATAATGCGCGGCCCAATGCTGCAAGCGCTGCTCGAAGACCGCTTCAAACTCAAAATCCGTCTGGAGACCCGCGAAATCCCTCTCTACGCGCTTACCGTCGCCAAGGGTGGTCTCAAACTTCAGCCCACGGCAGAAGGGAGCTGCGTTCCCCGCGACCGAACGAAATTTCCGATGCCGCCGCTTGAACCGGGCGAGACGCCTTGTGGGGTTGGGGTCATGATGAGCCGGACGGGCGGCCCAGCCACCATATTCGGCACGGGCGCCACCATGACCGAACTTTCGCGCATGCTCGGCGCCTCCGGCCGTCCCGTCATCGATAAGACTGGGATCGAGGGGTCCTTCGATTTCCGTCTCAAATTCTCAAAAGACGACGACGGAGAGGCGCCTTCGATCTTCACCGTGCTCCAGGACATCGGCTTGAAACTGGAGCCAATCAAAGGCCCCCGCGAATTCCTGGTTATCGATCACATCGAAAAACCAACTGAGAATTAATCGGTGCCCATCATTTCCTATGGAACCCCGACAGTCATGGAGGGGTAGCACGTCAATTCGCCGTCGGTACTTTTTCCGCCTTGTCGATCACCAGTACGTCCAGCTTCGCCTTGTTCGCCACCAGCCTCAACCCCAGCTGTTTTTGCAAAGCATCGGCGATACTCAGCCCCGGCTCGCTGGCCGTTTCAGCCGGCGCGGGCGCGCCCCCCGGGGGCAGCAGTTGTCCCGGTGGAATATTCGGGGTGAAATCGAGCTCGAAATCGTACTTGCCAGTCAGCCCGGTCTTATCCAGCACCGGCCGGCCGACATTGTTCCCCACCAGTACCGTTAATCTCGATAAATTCTGCGCCTTGGCCACCGTGTGAGCGCTCGGCCCTCCGGAGCCCATCCGGATCATGGTCACGAATCCGCGCCCTTTCAGCACGCCGTTCTCCATCTTCGGAGGCCCTTCGGCGTTGGGATCCTCCACCGTGGTGTCCTTCAACTTGTGCCCGCCCGCGGCCACCACCAGTTCCTGCACCTGAAACTCCTTCGATTCGCGATGCAGCAAGAGGCCGAACCGCTCCGCGAGCAGGTTCTGCCACATCACGCTGACCTGCTCTTTGGTCGCCTTTTCCGGGACTTTGGCGATCACGTTGTATCGTTCGCTGGAAATCCAAGTTGGCCCGCTGACCTGAAAATGTTTCACGTCATACGCGGTCATGAGCATGTCCATCAACGTTGCGTACGACCAGGTTATCTGCTCCGGGTCCGAAGTCCCCGGGCCGCCGCGAGCGGGGCCGAAATAGACTCCGCCAGTCGTAGGAACCACAGCGACCTTCACGGACGCGACCTCAAACGTCTGCCCAAAGGCGAAAGCCGCCATGTGAAGGCTCAACAGTGCTCGCAGCATATTGCTCCCGAGCCCCATGCGTCAGCTTGGGGCTACCTCGATTCCCGCACTAGCCCCAGGCTTACGAGTCTGTGTGAAAAGTCGGCTTTGACCGCTCCTGCTAGTCGCGGCTCTGCTTCGAGCCTTGGGGATCCATCACGATAAACGGAGCCGCGACCAGCAGGAGCGGTCAGCGCAGCGGTTTTCACACAGACTCTTACGCATGGGGCTTCGGCCTCCTCCTCGACGCCACCACGCCGGTATTCATCCCCAGCGTATTGAGCCCCCCGAAAAACCGCGCATGCTCGATCTTCATGCACCGGTCCATCACCACCTCAAGCCCCGCCGCGGCCGCCTTTGCCGCTGCCTCTTCGTGGATCACGCCCAGTTGCATCCAGACCACCTTCGCACCCGCCGCGATCGCCTCATCCACGATCCCCGGCACCGCCGCCGGCTCGCGAAAAATGTCCACCACGTCCACCCCTCCCGGAATCGCCGTCACCGTCGGATAACAGACTCTTCCTAAAATTTCCTTCTCCCGAGGATTCACCGGAATCACCTCATACCCCTCCGCCAGTAGATACATCGCCGCGAAATGGCTCGGCCGGTACGGATTCGACGACAACCCCACCATCGCGATCCGTTTGTATTTTTCCAAAATCCGCAGCCGGTCCTCAGCCGTCGTCGCAAATCGGCTGGTGTTTACCGGTGACCCCGCGCCCACTCCATCGCCGAAGGAAACCGCGCACGAATCGCTCACGCGCTCGCTCCCAAGGCCTGATCCAGATCCCACAAAATATCCTCGATCTCTTCAATCCCCACCGACAGCCGGATCAAATCGTCGCTGATCCCCGCATCGACCCTCTGCTCCGCCGACAACTGCTGATGCGTGGTCGACGCCGGATGAATCACCAGGCTCTTCGCATCGCCCACGTTCGCCACGTGCGAAAACAGCTTCAAGGCCTCGATGAATTTCTGCCCCGCCGCGAGCCCTCCCTTGATCCCGAACGTCATCATGCTTCCGGCGCCCTTCGGCATATATTTTAAGGCCAGCGCATGATACTGATTCTTCTTCAACCCCGGATACTGCACCCACGCCACGCGATCGTGCGCTTCCAGAAACTCCGCGACCCTCTGCCCGTTCGCCGAATGGGCCTCCATCCGTAACTTCAGCGTTTCGAGTCCCTGCAAAAACAGGAACGAATTAAACGGACTCAACGCCGGCCCAAAATCCCTCAACCCCTCCACCCGAGCCTTCACGATATACGCCAGGTCCCCGAACGTTTCATAAAACTTCATCCCGTGATACCCCGGGCTCGGCTCCAATAATTGCGGAAATCGCCCCTGATTCCACGGAAATTTGCCGCTATCGACAATCACGCCGCCGATCGACGTTCCATGGCCGCCGATAAATTTCGTCGCGGAATGACAGATGATGTCGGCCCCATGTTCGATCGGCCGGCACAGGTACGGCGACGCGAACGTGTTGTCGATCACCAGCGGCAGATTGTGCTCATGCGCGATCTTCGCCACGGCCTCGATGTCCAGCACGTTGATGCGTGGATTCCCGATCGTCTCTCCATAAATCGCCCTCGTCTTTGGCGTAATCGCGCGCCGGAAATTTTCCGGATCGTCCGGATCGACAAATGTCGTATTAATCCCGATCCTGCGGAAGCTCACATCGAACTGCGTGTAGGTGCCTCCATACAAAGTTTTCGCCGCGACAATTTCATCGCCCGCCTGCAACAGACTGGTGATCGCGATAAACTGAGCCGCCTGTCCGCTCGAGAGTGCCAGCGCGCCCACCCCCCTTTCGAGCGCCGCCATCCGCTCCTCGAACACCGCCGTCGTCGGGTTCATGATGCGCGTATAAATGTTTCCGAAGCGCTGCAAGTTGAACAGCGCCGCGGCATGAGCCGTATCGTCGAACACGTACGACGTGGTCTGGTAAATCGGCACCGCGCGAGCGCCTGTGGCCGCGTCAGGCTGTTGCCCCGCATGGAGCGCGCGGGTGGCGAATCCAAAAATATGGTCCATGTAGATAGTATGGATCATGCTTCAAGATCTTGACTTGAGACCCGTGTACGATGCCATCGTGGTCGGCTCCGGCGCCGCCGGAGGCATGGCCGCGCATGTCCTCACCTCGCATGGCATGAAAGTGTTGCTCTTGGAAGCAGGCCGCAAACTTCCCATCGAGCAGGAATTGAAATCGATGGAGTGGCCGTACGACCATCCCCGCCGCGGCGAAATGCCTCCAAACGATCACGCCCTCACGCTGAACGAATACACGGTCCGCAAACCGCCCTACGCCAAGGCCTCGCGCTATCAACATGTCTTCTCCTACGTGCAAGGCTGGAGCGGCACCGACTATTCGAAAAACATCGTGGTCGATGAAAAGGACCACCCCTACACCGGCACAAATTATGCCTGGGTCCGCGCCCGCACCTTTGGCGGAAAAACCACCATTTGGGGCCGGCTGGCGCTGCGTCTCTCCGACTACGATTTCAAAGCCGCCTCGCGCGACGGCTACGGCGAAGATTGGCCCATTTCCTATTCCGACATCGAACCGTATTACGACCGCGTCGACAATTACCTGGGCATTTCAGGCCTGAAAGAGAATCTGCCCCATCTGCCCGATAGCCTCTTCCAGCGTCCCAACAAGCTGATGGCGGGCGAGATGATGCTGCGCGCGTCTCTCGAAAAACGCGGCCGCCTCATCACCCCCTATCGCGCGGGCGTCACGACGGATGGTCTGAAGCACAACAAATATCGGAGCAAATGTTACGGCCGCGGAGCCTGCAACCGTCGCGTCGGCGGCTGCGATATTCACGCCGCCTTCGATTCCCCCACCGGACTGATCTACCCAGCCTTCGATACCGGCAACCTGACCATCCGCACCAACGCGACCGTCTACGAAATCAACATCGCCGACGGCGCGGCCAAGGGCGTTTCGTTCATCGATACGGAAACGAAAAAGAACTACCAGGCAAAGGCGAAAGTAGTGATTCTAGGCGCATCCACGCTCGAATCGGCGCGCCTTATGATGCTCTCGAAAATCGGCAACGCCCACATCGGCCACAATTTCTGCGAACACGTGATGGGTCCGGGCGTTACCGGCATCGTGAAGGACCTCGTCGGCAAGCCGCACGCGCTCTCCGACGGCCGGCCGGGAGGGTTTTATTTACCCCGATTCCGGAATTTAACGGATAAAAACAAAAGCTTCATTCGCGGCTACGGATTCGAAGGCGAAAGCGGCGCAACCATGTTTCCCGAGCACGCCGAATCGACGCCCGGCTTCGGAAAATCGTTCAAGAAAACCATCCGTGACCACGCCGGCGCGTTCATCAGCATGGGAGGATTCGGCGAAGTGCTGCCCCGCTACGAAAATTATGTCGAGATCGATCCCCAGGTAAAGGACGCATGGGGCGTCCCGGTGCTGCGCTTCCACATCAACTTCGGCGACAACGAGAAAAAAATGGTCGCGGACATGAACGCGAGCGCCAAGGAAATGTTCGAAGAAGCGGGCATCGAAATTATCGGATCGGATCGCGGCATGCTGACGCCCGGCTGGTCGATTCATGAACTGGGCACCGCGCGCATGGGGACGGATCCAAAAAAATCCGTCGTCAATCCGTTCCAGCAATCGCATGACGTGAAAAATCTACTGGTGGTGGACGGCAGCTCGCACGTCAGCGCGTCCTGCCAGAATCCCACCTGGACCATCATGGCGCTGTGCTGGCGCTCATGCGATCATCTGGCCGAGCAAATGCGCAAAGGAGAGGTTTAACCGTGTTCGACCGCCGGGATTTATTCAAATTGGGCCTCGGCGCCACGCTCGCGCGCGGGGCGGGGAAGTACCGCTTCTTCACAGACGAAGAATTCGCCATCGTGGACGAGCTGACGGACATCGTGATCCCCACCGACGAAAAATCCGGAGGCGCAAAAGCAGCCGGCGTCGCCCAGTATATCGACCAGCGCCTGGCCGAGGCTTTCGACCGATCGGAACGCGACGAATGGCGCAAGCAACTGGCCTTAATTCCCAAAACATTCTTAACAGCCGATCAACCACAGAAGATCGCCTTTGTGCGCAGCATCGAAAAACAGCCATTTTTTAAAACGCTCAAAAAAGCCACCGTTCGCGGCTATTACACGTCGAAGATCGGCATCCACGACGAGATGGATTACCTGGGGAATACGCTGCAACAGGGCGATTATGCGGGCTTTCTGCCGCCTCACGCCGTGTTTCCCTCGAATCCGCGAGAGAGGCTGGCGGTGGCATCGTGGCCGTTTCGAAAACTGGTGGATCCGAAGAAGGGGACATTGCCGCTGCTCGATTTTCCAAAGATGATTGGGGACCGGTTTGGGGTGCAGGGAATCGAGCCTTTGGACGAACATTTTCCTTCGACCGACGCTGGTTATTTAGAACAGTTTCGAACGGCGGTGGAGAAGGCCGGGTCGCGAGTGGTGAATATTCCGGTCGGGAAATTGGGCGGGAGTTTCTACGATTCCGATACGGAGCGGCGGAAGCGCGTGGTGGAGACGGCGAAGCATTGGGTCGATGTCGCGGCGGCGGTAGGTTCGCCGGGAGTGCGGGTGCATGTTGCGTCGGCGAAGAATCCTCCCAATGTTGCGTTTGCGGCGGAGAGCCTTCGTCAAGTCGCGGATTACGGGGAACGAAGGAACGTGGTGGTGCATCTGGAAAATGACGACCCGAAGAGTGAGGAGGCGTTTTTTCTGGTGGATGTGATTCAGGCGGCGAAGACGATGTGGCTGCGAGCGCTGCCGGATTTTTGCAACTCGATGCTGCTGGAACGTGGAGAGGATTACAACTACAAGGCTGTCGCGGCGATGTTTGAGCAGGCGTATGGGATCTGTCATGTGAAGGACTCGGAACAGGACGGGAAGAAAATGTTTCATGTCGATTTGGGGAGAACGTTTGAGATTGCCCGGGCGGCGGGGTATCGAGGGTATTTTTCGATGGAATACGACGCCGAGGGAGATCCGGTGGGGCCGACCGCGGGGTTGATTGAGGGGAGTCTGAGAGCGCTAGTATAGGCGCTGGCTATGGAGTCGACAAAAAACAAAGGCATTGTGGCCGATGATGAACGCTGATAGGAGACCGAATTGAATCGATTATTGGGGATTTTAGTGGTGGCGAGGATTTTATCGGGGCAGGAGGTGAATCCGGATAAGCGTCTGCAACTCGCGCAGGTGGCCATGCGGGTTTTTCTTTCGCCGGAGAGCGTTATTCCGCCGGGCCTGATCGGGAGGGCGCAATGCTTGGTGGTGGTTCCCCAGCTGCGGGGGTTCGGCGGCGGGCGTGGATTCGCATCGTGCCGCGGAGCGGGCGGGGGCTGGAGCGCCCCGGCAGCCGTTGTCGTTGAGGGCCGCTATTTGAATCGCCAGTTGGACCAAGGCGGATACTCTGCGGCGGGTCTGATCATGCTGGTGATGAATTCGGCCGGGATGGAATACCTGCTGCGCGATAGCTTCACGCTTGGGGGCGAAATTGCGGTGGTCGAGGGTCCGATCGGAAAAAGCGAGAGCCTGAATACCGATTTATTGATGAACGCAGCGATGATTTCCTATTCTCGGGCCACCCAGTGGAGGGTGATCTCTGAGACAAGAGTAAAAAGGGTGTCTAGGGTGCGAACGTCATCCGTCGGCCTCTCGCTCAAGGGCGCGACGCTGCGGGCGGATGTGGGCGAGAACAAGAAGCTTTATGGGCGTGAGATTGGGAATCGGGAGATTTTGATGGGGAAGGTGGATCTCCAGCGCGCGCCGGCGGCTCGGCGGTTTGCGGAACTGCTCGGTATTGACGCCATGTCCCTATTGAATAAGATGGCGGGGGGGAAGTAAGGCTGCTTGCTGGCGATGAGGAAGTGGGGCCGTTCCCGGTTTGCACGCGCGAGAGTCCTACGACCGCCGCGCCGGTCAGGGCGGCCCTTGAGTAGGAGGGCGCTTCCTGCATGTTGGCGGTCGGATGTTGCTGCGCGCGCATGGGTGGTAAATGAGCGAGGAGGCCGAGTCAAGGAGACTGGGTTGAAGCATTTATTGGGGATTTTTATATTGGCGGGGATTTTATCGGGGCAGGAGGTGAATCCGGATAAGCGTCTGGAACATGCGACGGAGGCGCTCCGCGCTTTTCTTTCCACGGAGAGCAGCATTCCCAAAGAACTGGCCGGGAAGGCGCAGTGCGTGGTGGTGGTGCCGCGCCTGGTGAAGGGCGCGTTTCTTTTCGGCGGCAAGTATGGACGGGGATTTGCGTCGTGCCGCAGGGAGAATGGAGGCTGGAGCGCTCCGGCGGCGATTGCGATTGAAGGAGGCAGCTTCGGTCCGCAACTGGGCGGCTCGGCCACGGACCTGATCATGCTGGTAATGAACCAGGGAGGCATGGCGCGCCTGCTGAGCGACAAGTTCACGCTGGGCGGCGAAATCGCCATCGTGCAGGGGCCGACAGGGAAGACCGCGAGCCTGAATACGGACGTCATGTTGAAGGCGGGAATGCTGTCGTATTCGCGCTCGAAAGGATTGTTCACGGGGTTGTCGCTCGAAGGCGCGACGCTGCGGACGGACGGCGGCGAAAACAAAAAGCTGTACGGACACGACGTCGGCAATCGGGACATTTTGATGGGGAAGGTGCCGGCGCCAAAGGGGGCCCGCGCGTTTGTGGCGCTGTTGAATAAAAGGGCGCGGAAGGGGAAGTGACCTACTCGTCCGTCACGCAGCCTTCGCTGGCGCTTTTTACCAGGCGGATGTATTTCGCCAGCGTACCGCGATGGGATTTGTAGGGCGGAGCGATCCAGGCGCCGCGGCGCGAGGCTAGTTCATCATCGGTGATTTGGAGAACGAGAACGTTGTTTTCCGCGTCGATGGTGATCTGATCTCCATTGCGGACCAGGGCGATGGCGCCGCCGTCCTGCGCTTCGGGCGTGATGTGGCCGACCAGGAAGCCGTGGGAGCCTCCGGAGAAACGGCCGTCGGTGATGAGGGCGACATCCTTGCCCATGCCCGCGCCCATGACGACGGAAGTGCAGGTGAGCATTTCGGGCATGCCGGGGCCGCCTTTCGGTCCTTCATAACGAATGACGATCACGTCGCCCTTAGCGATCTCCTGACGTTCGAAGGAGTGAAGCATGTCCTCTTCAGAGTCGTAGACTTTAGCCGGGCCGGAGAAGCGAAGGCCTTCCTTGCCGGTGATTTTGGCGACCGCTCCTTCGGGGGCGAGGTTGCCTTTGAGGATCTGGATGTGCCCGGTGGGTTTTATCGGCGATGTGAGGGGTTGGACGATCTGCTGGCCTGGCGTAAGGCCCGCGAGATCCTTCACATTTTCGGCGACTGTTTTCCCGGTGACCGTCATGCAACTCCCGTCGATGCGGCCGGCGTCGAGCAGCATTTTGATGACGGCGGGAACGCCTCCCGCGGCTTGCAGGTCTTCCATGACGTACTTCCCGCTAGGCTTGAAATCGGCCAGCAGCGGAGTCTTATTGCTGACGCGCTGAAAGTCGTCGATGGTGATCAGCACGTCCACCGAGCGGGCCATCGCGATCAGGTGCAGAACCGCGTTCGTCGAACCCCCCAGCACGGTAACCAGCACCATGGCATTCTCAAACGCCGCGCGCGTCATGATGTCGCGAGGCTTGATGTCAAGTTCGAGCAGATTGCGGATCGCCGCGCCCGCCCGTACGCATTCGTCGAGCTTCAGCGGATCGTCAGCCGGCGTCGACGAACTGTAGGGCAGCGACATACCCAGCATCTCGACTGCCGACGCCATCGTGTTCGCCGTGTACATTCCTCCGCACGCGCCCGCGCCGGGGACGGAGTGGCGGACGATATCGCAGCGCTCCGCTTCATCGATGTTGCCCGATAGAAATTCGCCGTAGCTTTGAAAGGCGGAGACTATGTCGAGTTTTTTGTGCTTCGCCGTGCAGCCGGCGCGAATCGTGCCGCCGTAGACCATCAGCCCCGGGCGATTGAGGCGGCCCATGGCCATCACGCAACCGGGCATGTTCTTATCGCAGCCGGGGATGGTGACCGCCGCGTCGTACCATTGGCCTCCCATGATGGTCTCGATGGAGTCGGCGATCAGGTCGCGGGACTGGAGCGAGAAACTCATCCCGTCGGTGCCCATGGAAATGCCGTCGGAGACGCCGATGGTGTTGAAGCGCATCCCCACAAGTCCCGCCGCCGTGACGCCCTCCTTCACTTTGGCAGCCAGGTCCAGCAGGTGCATGTTGCACGGGTTGCCCTCGAACCAGACGCTGGCGATGCCCACCTGCGGTTTCGCGAGGTCAGCCTCGGTCATGCCTGTGGCGTACAGCATGGCCTGCGATGCGCCTTGCGATTTTGGTTGGGTGATGTGGGCGGAGTATTTGTTTAATGGGGCGGACATGAAATCTTATGTTAGCGGCTGTGGAGCGCGGCGGCTACTGCTTTCTCAGCCAGCGGTTCCATGATGGCATAGCCGGCTTCGTTGGGATGCAGGCCGTCGGCGGTAATTTCTTTTTTCAACATGTCTTGATCGTCGATCATGGCGCTGTAATAATCGAGATACACCAGGTTGTTTTTCACGCAGTAATCCTTCATCCATTCGTTGAGCGCGATGATTTTTGCAGGTGGACGGCGCTCGGTTTGGGGACGGTGGTAATCGCAGACGGGCATGACGGAAGAGAAGACGACTTTGATCTCGTGCGCTTTCGCGAGTTCGGCCATGGAGGCGAGATTGTCCTCGATCATTTCCAGCGTCATGGGGCCGGTGTTGCCCGCGATATCGTTGGTGCCCGCCAGAATCACCACCACTTTGGGCTCCAGCGCGATCACGTCGGGACGAAAGCGGATCAGCATCTGCGGCGTAGTCTGCCCGCTGATGCCCCGGTCGATATGCGGCTTGCCTTCGAAGAACGCGGGAGAAAGTCTGATCCAGCCGTCGGTGATGGAATCGCCCATGAAGACCACTCTGTTTTCGCCGGCCGCGGGCGGAGAGAGTTTAGCGTTCGCCGCGGCGTAGCGCGAAAGCGCGGGCCAGTCCTGCAAAGTTTTCTTGTCGCGGTCGATCTGGGCCTTCAGCTTGTCGACGTCGTCGGTTTGGGCGATCGCGGCGGAACATAGCAACAGGGCAGTGGCGGCGAATTTCATCCTTCTATCGTACATTCGATCGTCTGTCCGCATGGACGAGCACTTAGTCTTATTTCCGAGCCGCGACCGCAGGGAGCGATCATACCCCTGTGCCCGTGCGCTACGCTGGAAGAAAGCAGTTCATGCCGAAACGCAAGCCTGAAATCATGAGTCCAGCCGGATACTGGCCACAACTACGCGCGGCCATCGAGGCGGGCGCCGATGCGGTGTATTTCGGCCTGCACCATTTTTCCGCTCGCGCGAAGGTCGGCTTTTCGCTGGAAGAATTGCCGGAGGCGATGCGCACCCTGCGCGCGCGCGGCGTGCGCGGCTTCGTCACCTTCAACACGCTGGTCTTCGAGCATGAGCTAGAAGAAGCCGCGCGAACCATCGCGGCGATAGCGCGTGCCGGGGCCGATGCCTTGATCGTGCAGGACTACGGCATCGTGCGCCTGGCGCGCGAAATCGCCCCGGATCTGGAATTGCACGCGTCCACGCAGATGAGCATCACTAACGCCGAGGGCGTGAAACTTGCGCAGAGTTTCGGCATCGCGCGGGTGAACCTGGCACGGGAGCTTTCGCTCGATGAGACGCGCAAAATAATTGCGGAATCCGGCTGTGACCTGGAAATGTTCGTGCACGGCGCGCTGTGCGTCGCGTATTCGGGGCAGTGTTTTTCGTCTGAAGCGTGGGGAGGTCGCAGCGCCAATCGAGGCCAGTGCGCGCAGGCTTGCCGGCTGCCGTATGAACTGCTCGTCGACGGAAAAATCGAGCCGTTGGCCGACGCACGATATTTGCTCTCGCCCGGCGATTTGTACGCGTTGAAGCAGATTCCCGAAATCGTCGAGATGGGCGTGGCGGCGCTGAAAATCGAGGGCCGATATAAGGACGCGGACTACGTCGCGTTGACCACGGCAGCATATCGCAAGGCCGTCGACGAGGCCTGGGAAGGCCGCAAGCAGAGCGTCACGCGAGCCGAAGAGTTGCAGCTGGAGCAGGTTTATTCGCGCGGGCTGGGGCCGTTTTTCCTGACCGGGACGAATCATCAGTCGGTCGTCGATGGCCGCGCGCCCAGGCATCGCGGCGTGGAAATGGGTCGAGTGGCGCGCGTTACGCCGGATTGCGTCGAGATCGAGACGGGCGAGGCGCATGAGATCGCCCCTCTGAAGCCGGGGGATGGAGTGGTGTTCGACGCAGCGGACTGGAGGAGTCCGGGCGAGGCCGAGGAAGGCGGTCGCGTCTACGAAGCGCTGCCCGTGCTCGATGGAACTCTCGCGCTGAAATTCGGAAACGGCGCGATTCAGTTCGATCGGATTCGCGTAGGCGATCGGTTGTGGCGCACGGCGGACCCGGATCTGGCAAAGCTTGCCAGGCCCTATCTCGAAGCCGCGTCGCCCGTGGCGCGCCAAGGTGTGCGCGTTCATGTGAAGGCCGAGGAAGGATCGCGGCTGGTGGCGCAGTGGTCGGTCGGCGATGCGCATGTAACGGTCGAGAGTACAAGCGTGTTGGAGCCCGCGCAAAATCGCGGCGTTTCGGAAGAATCGCTGCGGTTGCAGTTCGGGCGATTAGGGAACACGCCGTACGAGTTGAAGGCGTTGACCCTCGATTTGAGCGGCTCGCCGTTTGCGCCCGTGTCGGTTTTGAATCAAGTGCGTCGCGACGCGGTGGAGCGCTTGCAGGAGCTGCAATCGATGCCGCCGAGCGGGGTTGTGAGAAATCCACACGAGGCGCTGGCCGCCCATATGCATCGCGCGGTTTTTGCGCGTAGCGATGAAGATGCGTGCCAATTGCATCTGCTGGTGCGAAATGCCGAGCAGCTTGGCGCCGCGATCGAGTTGCGGCCCGCCAGCATCACGCTCGACTATCTGGATTTGTACGGCCTGCGGCCCTCCGTCGAACAGGTGAAGCAAAGCAGGATTGCCGCAAGGGTCGCGAGCCCTCGGGTCTTGAAGCCCGGCGAGGCTCGCATCCTGAATTTCCTGTTGAGCCTCGATTGCGCGATTCTGGTGCGGCCCGCGGGCTTGCTGCACGCGTTGCGCGACGTCGATCATCCGCCGCTGATTGGCGATTTCAGCTTAAACGCAGCGAATTCGGTGACCGCGGAGACGTATCTCGCACTGGGCTTGGACCGTCTCACGCCGACGCATGATTTGAACGCCGCGCAAGTGGCGGAACTGGCGCGAACGTCCGGCGCGTCGAAAATCGAGGTGGTCGCCTATCACCACCTGCCCGTGTTTCACACTGAACATTGCGTGTTCTGTCGCTTCTTATCCACCGGCACGAGCTACAAAGATTGCGGGCGCCCGTGCGAAAAACATCGCGTCGAGCTTCAGGATTCCTCGGGCCGCGCGCATCCCGTGCTGGCCGACGTCGGGTGCCGCAATACCGTTTTCGGCGCGGAGGCGCAGGAAGCCAGCCGTCATCTGGATTCCTGGAAGCGCGCCGGCATCCGCCATTTCCGGTTGGAATTCGTGCATGAATCGGCCGCCGATGTGAAGCAGGTGGCGACAGCGTTCGCGTCGGCGCTGGCCGGGGAAATCACGCCGCAGCAGCTTGCCGCAGAGTTGAAGAAAACCACCCGAACGACCGAGGGCAGCCTGTTCGTCCCCGCCGATTATTTGAAGCTGCCGATATTGCAATGATCGATAAGGTCGGCCTGTTGACCATTCGCTGCGACCGCGTGCTGCTCTGCCGCAAAAAGCGCGGCACCCAGCTCCTGATTCTACCCGGAGGCAAGCGCGAGCCCGGCGAATCCTCTCTCGAATGCCTGGCGCGCGAGCTGCGCGAGGAACTGGGCGACGTCTGTGCGGTCGCGCCGCAACTGGTCGGCGTCTACACCCATCACGCCGCCGGCGCGCCGGAAAAACAGGTGCGCATCGAGCTGTACTCCGCGCAGCTGACCGGCGAAGCTCAGCCGCAATCCGAGATCGGCGAGCTGGTCTGGTTCGGCCCCCGCGACGATTGGAGCACGCTCGCGCCCAGTCTGGCCGAAGCGATTCTTCCGGATTTGGTCAGACGAAAGCTTCTCACATGGTGAAACGTTCAGTTTCGCTAAGCACATCGTTCAGCGGCACGTGATTGACGCGCGATGTATCGCGGGTATATTTTGCAAGGGATGCTTTCTTCCCATCAGATTCGCTCGGCCGTGGATGCCGAACTGGCCTCGACGCCATTTATTGACGTTCATACCCACTTGTTCATGCCCTCGCTTGGCGGCATCGGGCTGTGGGGAATCGATGAACTGATCACCTATCATTATTTAGAAGCCGAACTGTTCCGCTCCTCTTCTGTCACGCCCGAGGAGTATTTTACACTCTCCAAGCAACAGAAAGCGGACCTGATCTGGCGGACGCTCTTCGTCGAAAATGCCCCGGTTTCCGAGGCGACTCGCGGCGTTGTCGCCGTTCTTCACGCGTTCGATCTCCCGACGACCAGTTCCGATTTGAAGAAAGCGCGCGAATTTTTCGCCGGCCGCGATTATCACGAACATATCGCTGACGTGTTCAAGTTGGCCGGCATCAGCGAAGTCGTCATGACCAACGATCCTCTGGATCCGGAAGAAGCTCCGCTGTGGGAGAAGGGCGCGGCGCGCCACTCGCAGTTCCATCCGGTGCTGCGCCTGGATCGTATTCTGAACAAGTGGGCGGATCATTATCAGGTCCTCGAAAGCAAGGGCTACAAAGTGGATGGGGACCTGGGCGGCAACTCCATCGCCGAGGTACGACGGTTTTTGGATGTTTGGTGCAAATTGATGAGGCCGGTCTACATGGCGTGCTCCTTGCCGGACATGTTCGCGTATCCCGAAAACAGCGTGCGCGCGAAACTGCTGGCGGAAGCGGTGCTGCCGGTGTGCCGCGAATACAATTTGCCGTTGTCCTTGATGATCGGCGTGCGGTATCTGGTGAATCCTGCGCTGAAACTCGCCGGCGACGCCGTGGGCAAAGCCGACCTGAGAGCCCTGGAGCGGCTGTGCTGCGAATTTCCGGAGAACCGGTTCCTGTCGAGCGTCCTGAGTCGCGAAAATCAGCATGAACTGACCGTCTACGCCCGGAAATTCAGCAACCTGATGCTGTTCGGATGCTGGTGGTTTTTGAACAACCCGTCCATCGTGGAAGAGATGACGCGCGAGCGCCTGGAAATGCTGGGAACCACCTTCATTCCGCAACATTCCGACGCGCGGATTCTCGAACAGGTAATCTACAAATGGCGCAACACGCGTCGCACGCTCGGTCCGATCCTGGCGAATACCTACGATCTTCTGGCCCAGGACGGTCGCTCCGTAAATTTCGGCGACATTCAAAAAGACGTGAAGCGCCTGTTCCGGACGAACTTCGAACAGTGGGTTCATCTGCGATGAAGCGCCGCGAATTTTTAGCTCTGGCCACGGCGCTTCCGGCGTTCGCCTACGACGACCGCGCCGATATTCTGAATCGCATCAAAGCTCCGCAGTTCCCCGATCGCGACTTCAGCATCGTGAAGTTCGGTGCGGCAGAAACGTCACGAGTCGGAGGCAAGCAAGACTCGACCGAAGCGATAACAAAGGCGATCGCAGCGTGCGCGGCGGCCGGCGGCGGACGAGTCATCGTACCCGAAGGCGTGTTTCTAACGGGCGCGATTCACCTGAAGAGCGGCGTGAATCTGCACGTCATGAAGAACGCGACGCTGCTGTTCAATCGCGATCCGAAGCTCTATCTTCCCGTCGTGTTCACGCGATGGGAAGGCACGGAATGCATGAATTATTCGCCGTTCGTGTACGCGTTCGAGCAGACCAACATTGCGATTTCGGGTGCCGGAACCCTCGACGGCAACGCCAATTGCGACCACTGGTGGAACTGGTCCGGCAAAGGCGGCTGCGGAAAAAAGGGCGAGCCGACGCAGGTGCAGGCCCGCAACGAACTGGTGGCCGCGGCCGATAAAGATGTTCCGGTGAAGGATCGCATCTACGGCGAAGGCCGCTGGCTGCGTCCGCAATTCATTCAACCGTATCGATGCACCAACGTCCTGATCGAAGACGTGACCATTCGCAATTCGCCGATGTGGGAGATCAACCCGGTCCTCTCGAAGAACGTAACGGTGCGCGGCGTGAAAATCTCGAGCCACGGCCCGAATAACGACGGCTGCGATCCGGAATCCTCCACCGATGTCCTGATCGACAACTGCGAGTTCGACACCGGCGACGATTGCATCGCCATCAAGAGCGGACGCAATCGGGACGGTCGCCGCGTGGCCGTTCCCAGCCAGAACATTATCGTCCGGAATTGTGTCATGAAAGACGGCCACGGCGGCGTCAGCATCGGCAGCGAAGCGTCGGGAGATGTTCGAAACGTCTTCGTCGAAAATTGCCGCATGGACAGCCCGCATTTAAACGTCGCGCTGCGCATCAAGACCAACTCGTTCCGCGGAGGGAAAATCGAAAACGTCTCCATGCGCAATTGCACCGTGGGGCAGGTCGCGCAGGCAATTCTCGACGTCGATCTGTTCTACGAAGAGGGCGAGGGCGGAGCGTTCACGCCCCTGGTGCGCAACATCGCCATGGAAAACGTCACCTGCAATAAGAGCAAAGTCGCAGTCTCGCTGAAGGGTTACAAATCGGCGCCGATTCGCGACGTCAACCTGACCAACTGCACCTTCGATCACGTCGAGAAAGAGAACGTGCTTCAAAACGTCACCGGCCTGCATGTGAGCGATGTCACGATCAACGGGAGGAAATGGGTAGTCTGACAGGACCGCAGGAAGCGATCCGCTCTAGTGCAGTGCGTCGCAAATCCCGAAGGTGATGTGGCGCACGCACTCCTGCATGCCGCATCGAGACTCTTCTCGACGCCCGTCTCCACGGCGATGGAAACAATGGCCAAGCATCGACACGAGTGTCGACGCGGCACGCCGCGGACGTGCGCCACGCGCGATTTCAACCGTCGAATAATGTCGATTCTGTGAGACGCGCTGCACAAGCGGAACCGAGTGTTAAGATGATTGACACTCATGCGTGTTTCGAAATTTCTTTGTTCTCTCCTCCTGGCCGGCGGCGCGATGTCCGCCGCCGATCTGACCGATCAGTACAGATCCGTTGCCGACAGGTTGATTGACGCCGCGCTGGCCGATAACGACGGCTACGCCAAGCTGGCGTATTTGTGCGACCGCATCGGCGCGCGCCTCAGCGGCATGCCCAGCCTGGACCGCGCCATCCAATGGTCCGCCGCGACCATGAAGAGCGACGGCTTGAGTAACGTCCGCGTGATCCCGGTAAAAGTTCCGAAGTGGGTGCGCGGCGCGGAATCGGCGCAGTTACTGGCGCCCGAAAACAAGCCCCTGCACATGCTGGGCCTCGGCATGAGCGTAGGCACTCCGAAAGGAGGCATCACGGCCGATGTCGTCGTGGTCGAAGATTTCGATCAACTTCAGAAACTGGGCGCTGACGGCGTGCGCGGAAGAATCGTTCTCTATAACGAAAAATGGGTGAATTACGGCGCGACCGGCCAGTATCGCCGGGCGGGACCGTCGATCGCCGCGGGGATGGGCGCAGTCGCGGTTCTTCTCCGCTCGGTGACGCCTCTCGCGATGCAGATCCCGCACACCGGAACGCTAGACTACGACGAAGCTCAACCAAAAATTCCCGCCGCCGCGTTGAGCGTCGAGGATGCGCTCATGCTCGGCCGCTTCGCCGCGCAGAAAATCCCCATCCGCGTGCATCTGGAAATGGCCGCGCACCAGGACCCGGACGCCGATAGCGGCGACGTGATGGGCGAGATCCCCGGCCGCGAGCATCCCGAAGAAGTGGTCGTGCTGGGCGGCCACATCGATTCGTGGGACGTCGGCCGAGGCGCGCAGGACGATGGATCGGGAATTATCGCCAGCCTGCAAGCCGTCGCGCTGATCAAGAAGCTTGGCCTCCAGCCCCGGCGCACGATTCGCGTCGTCTTTTGGGTGAACGAAGAAAACGGCGGACGCGGAGGCGAGGCGTACCGCGCCTGGGTGGGCGATGCGATTAAGAATCACGTCGCGGCGATCGAAATGGATGGCGGAGCCGAAGCGCCCGCCGGATTCGGCTACGGCACCGGAGGATTTGGCGGCGGAGGCAGAGGTCGCGGTGGCCGGGGCGCGACATCTACTCCCAATCCCGCCGCTGAAAATTCGATGAACCTGTTAAAGCAGGTCGGAAAACTTCTGGAGCGCATCAACGCCGGCGAAATTACCGGCGGTGGCGGAGGGTCGGACATCGGCCCGCTGACGCGCGATGGAGTGCCGGGATTAGGCGAAAGGTCCGTCGGACTGCATTATTTCGACTGGCACCACACCGAGACCGACACTTTGGACAAAGTAAATCCCGACGATTTCCGCAAGAGTGTTGCGGCGATGGCGGTGATGAGTTATATTCTTGCTGATATGCCGGAGAAGCTGGCCGGAAGCCGCTAGAGATTTATGACCCAAAAAAAGCGCAGAATCGCGGGATTTATCTTGATTGTCCTGCCATGTATTGGAATGTTGAGTCTGGTCACGACATCGCGCTGGGAAGCCCTGCGAGGTATAGATATTTTCCAGTTGCTGGGCACGGGAGCCTGCCTCGGAGCGGGGCTCGTCCTAGCTCTCATCAAGCCCTCAAAGGATTAAGCTATTTTCCCCGCGGCTCCACCATATGCCGCACGCGGTCTAGCTCCTTGCTGAGCTTCCCTTCTCTCATTCCGAGCATCAGGATATAGAGAGCGACGATCAGCCACGCGGCCACTAATCCGTAGCACAGGTATTCAAAATTTGCGTTCATAAATCTCCTTAGGCGTGCGCCAGGCGCCGCAACGAATCGATTTCTCGGGCCACGGCTTCCTGACGCATGCGGATCATGACCAGAATCACCGCTAGCATCGAGTACGCAAGCACCATCCAAAAAAACGGCGACTCCAGCTGCGGGTCGATCTTGCCGCCGGTGCGGAAGCTCAGGACGGGACCGGGATGTTGCAGCCGCGGCATCCACTCGATTACCTTGTAGACGAACCACGCGTTGACGGTACCGAAGACGCTAACCACCGCGGAGAGGCGGGCTCTCGTATCCGGTTCTTCGACGGCGCGGCGCAACATAAGGTACCCGGCGAAGACCAGCCAGCAGACCAGCATCGATGTCAGGCGCGCATCCCAGGCCCACCAGACACCCCATTGCTGGCGTCCCCAGATCGAACCGGTCACCAGGTTGATCGCGGCCAGCATCAGGGACACTTCAGTGGTCGCCGCCGCCAGCGTATCCCAATAAAAATTCTTCGTTGCCAGATACACGCCGCTGAACACCATGCCGACGCCGAAGCCGGTAAGCCCGACCATCGCCGCGGGCGCATGAAAGTAAAGAATGCGGAAGATCGCGTCCTGTCGCGCTTCGTCGGGAAGGCCCAGCAGAATGTGCTTCAGGTTCCAGGCAATGAGCACCGCAAAGGCGACGGTCAACCCCAGCATGATGCGATTACGCATAAATCACCCCACCAATACAGTATCGATAAACGCGACGCCCAGCAGCGTGAAGATCACGTCGAATCCGCCCAGCACGCGGACCCAGAGAATGTTGCCCGGACCTAGCGGATCGCCATCGAGCAGCGACGTGGTCAGGATCATGGCGGCCATCATCGGAGGCACCATCATCGGGTACACCAGCACTGGCAGCATCACTTCGCGCAGCCGCAGGTTCACGGTCAGCGCGCTGAAAATAGTTCCCACCACCGTCAGCGCCCACGTCCCCAGCGCCATCACGACCAGCAGCGGCCCGATGTTCGCCAGCCATCGCACGTTGAACAGGACACCGAATTCCATCAGGCAGATCAGTTCCAGCGTCATCAACAGCGCATAATTCGCCAGTGCCTTCCCCAGAAAAAGTGCCGACGGAGGAACAGGCGAGGCCAGCAGCGCGTCCAGACAATCGTTCTGCATTTCGCGCGCGAAGCTGCGGTTCAACACCAGCGCTCCGGCGAACAGGAAGACCAGCCACAACAAGCCTCCCGAAAATTCCTGCATCATTTCCGGGTTCGGATCCAGCGCGAAACTGAACAGCACCAGGATGACGGTCGAAAACGCAAGGGACGCGTTGAGCGCTTCCTTGGTGCGCCACTCCGCGCGCAAGTCCTTGGCCGCGACGGTGAGGCACTGGCGAAGGAACATCTACCGGGCCTCACCCAAAAAGAAGATTTCACGCAAAGACGCAAAGCTCGCAAAGAAAACGATTTTCTTCTTAGCGAGCTTTGCGCCTTTGCGTGAGAATGGCTTTTTCACGTCGTCCCGTCCCCCTCAAACGTGCGATACAACCACATCGGATCGTCGAGCATCTCCTGCCGCCTCTCGCCCGCGTAGGCGAGCTGCCCTTTGCGGATCAGCGCGACATGCGTGGCCAGCTCGATCGCTTCGCGCAGCTGATGCGTGGACATGACGATGGTGCACCCGCGCTTCTGCGCGTCCGCGATCAGCGATTGCAGCACCGCGATTGCGCGATCGTCGAGCGAAGTGAACGGCTCGTCGAACAGCAGCACTTCAGGATCGTGAATGAACGTTCGCGCCACCGCCAGCCTTTGCCGCATGCCTCGCGAAAACTCCCGCACCAGCCCGTCCCGGACGCGCTCCAGGTCGGTGCGCTCCAGCCACTGATGCGCGCGCTTCTCGGCATCGGCCAGCCCGTACAGCTTGCCGAACAGAACCAGGTTTTCCGTCGCCGACAATTCGTCGTACAGCGAAATTCCGTGCCCCAGCACGCCGATGCGCCGGCGGGTGGCTTCTTCGCGCACTTCCGAACCGTAGATTTTAACCGCACCCTTCGTTGGTTTTGAGAGCCCAGCCAAAATCTTCAGCAGCGTGGTTTTCCCCGCGCCATTGCGCCCCAGCAGCGCGACCACCGAGCCTGCCTGGATCTTGAATCCAACATCGCGCAGCGCCGGATAGTCGCCGAAATATTTCCAGACGGCGTCGATTTCAAGGGCGTTCATGACGCGAAACGTTATACCGCGCTCCGGCGATACAAGAGCACGCCTCCCAGGCCCAGAACCGCGAAGCTCAGGCCCAGCACCCAGTACATCTGGGTGTACAAACGGGCCGGTTTTTCTTCGAGCCCCGGATTCTCGCCCGAGTCCTCTTCCGGCGCCGCCGCTTCCTGGTTGCGCAGCGATCCCGTGCCGGTGATCTTCACCGAATACGCGGCGGTTGCGGCATTGTAGATATGCGCTTTGGTGGTCGGCTCCTGCCCCAGCGCTTCCAGTCCCTCACCTTCAATCGTGACCGACGCCGGCGTCACCAGTCGCGTCACGCCCTCGGCATGAAGAATCTTGCTGGCGAACGTATCGCCCGGCGGCAGCGAGTAGCTCACATCAAAACGGCTCTCGCCCGGTTTCACCGGATACGCGACTTTATAAACGTTCTTCACCGCGGTCTTCTCGGCCGCTCTCTTGATCGGCATTCCGCCGGGCGCATTGATCTCGACTTTCGCCTTGCCGCCCGCAGCCTCGGGAAGATAAAACTGCACCGAGCCCTTGACCGGATCCAAAAACGTAGTCGCGGACTCGTTCTCCACCAAAAACGTCTCGCCGATATCGAGCGACGTCGCGCCCGGCTCGATCAGTATCATGTGCTGCGAAACGTTCGCCACTCCCGGCTTCGCCGTGGTGTCATAGATCTTGACGTGAACGTCCGTGGTGGGCTCGCCCGGCTTCAGAATCTGCGAGTAGGTCACGCCCTGGTAAATCGCCTGCAACAGCGCCGGTCCAGCCGGGAAATCCTTGTCGAATTTGAATTTTCCTTGAGCGTCGCTCTTCATGCTGGCGATGGTTTCCATGCCTCGCTCGCTGGGTTGCACCAGCGTCACAATCACCGACGGCTGCGGCTTGCCCGAGGTGGCATTCATGACCGTTCCATCGACGGACGCATGTGCGAGCAGCCAGGAGCCTGGAGCCAGGAGCCAGAATGCGAGCTTCATACCGCCATCGCCTTGCCGCACTCTCCGCAGAATTTCATGGCATTCGGAAAGCTCGCGCCACAGTGAGGACAGAGGTTCGCCGGCGGCGCTGTGCCGTTTTGCGGAGTCTTGGTCTCGCGAGGAGCTTCCACGCCCGACGGCGCGAATTTCTCGATTTCCTTCAGCACGGCAGCCAGTTCCTTCTGCAACCCCAGCTTGGTCTGCTGATAATCCTCGTCCGAAAGTTTCCCCACCCGGTATTCAAACTGCAAGTCCCGCAGGTTCTCGTAGATTTGCGCTTTGCGGTCGTCCAGATGCTGCGTCGGGGAAACGGGATCGGCCGGAGGCAGGTCCTTCGATCGAATTGTAAGCGTGAAAAAGAGTGTGACGGCAACCACCAGCGCCGCCACGGCTATGAGTGTCATCTATTCCAGCTTCGCCATATCCTTATTTATTTTGTCCAGGACCGCGGGATCGATCTCTGGCCCCGCAGCCGCGGGGTGCGGCTTTTTCATATATCTGCGAATCACCATCAGCACCACGATCCCGCCCAGCGACAGCGCGACAAACGGTCCCGCAGTGCCGAACCAGCCTGGCGTGACGTAGAGAATCGCCGGCCCGTTCTCCGCGGCGAACTGGTCGAGAATCTGAGCATCGCTCTTGCCCGCCTGCTGCTCCGTGAAGATTTTCGTTTTGGCGCGCTTACAGATCCCGCAGCCCGGCTCCATCTGGCACGTCATGTCCTGAGCGCACCCGCAGGTGCAGGCGAGCTTCTTGGCGACCCGATGGACCGGCTCGGACTCCAGGTCGACCGCCGTTTGCGCGAGGCAAAAACTGGCAAGGGCCAAAAATAAACTAAACCTTGACATGTTTGCCCGCGATTCCCACCACTTCCGTGCGTGGATAAATCAGCCGCGACTTGCTCGGAATCAGACAGACAATCGTGCCCGCCAGCGTCACCCAGTACCCCATCCAGATCCAGCTCACCAGCGGAAATACGTACGCTTCCATCACCACTTTTCCGCCGTCGTCGGACAGGCCCGCGAAGTTGATGTACAGGTCCTCGCTCGGACGCCTGCGGATGTCAACTTTGCTCGCCGGTTCCTTCTTCGCCAGGTACAACCGTTTTTCGGGCTCCATCGTGGCGAAGTATTCACCGTTCTTTTTGGCCTCGACGATGATTTTCTGCCAGCGGTAATTGTCGTTCTGTCCCTGCTGGACGTCCATCAACTGGAGCTGATACTTGCCCAGCGAAACGATGTCGCCCTTCTGAATCTCCACCGTCGTCTTCTGGTCGAACGCCTTGCCGGTGAAGCCGATGAAGATGATCACCACGCCGACGTGCACCAGGTATCCGCCGTAACGGCGCGTATTGCGGTGCGTCAGCTCAATCACCGACGAAATGAAGTTCGTCTTGTCCTTGGATGCGATCGCGTTGGCGCCCTTCACGAATTCCATCGCGACGCTCACCAGCACGAATGCGCACAACCCGAACGAAACCAGTGCATAGAAACTCCGCACGCCCATCGCCAGGAATCCAGCGGCGACCGTCAATCCCACTACCGTCGGCCACAAAAACGCCCTTCGCAAACTGTCGAACGAACTCTTCCGCCACGCAATGAGAGGACCCACCCCGGTCAGCAGCAGCAGGAACATCGCAATCGGAATATTGATGCGGTTAAAAAACGGTGCGTCGACGCTGATTTTTTCACCCGTGAACTTTTCCGAAATCACCGGAAACAGAGTGCCCCACAGAATCGCGAAGCAGCTCGCCAGCAGCACCAGATTATTAAAAAGGAAACTCGACTCGCGCGACAGCACGCTCTCCATCTGCGCTTCGCTCTTCAGGAAATCCAACCGACTCAGAATCAGCATCACCGTCAGCGCGATGCCAATGCTCAGAAACACTACGAAATACATTCCGATCGGCCCGTTCGCGAACGCGTGCACCGAGTTCACGATGCCGCTGCGCGTCAGAAAAGTCCCGAAGATGCACAGGAAAAACGTGGCCGACACCAGCACGATGTTCCAAACTTTCATCATGCCTTTTTTCTCCTGCATCATCACCGAATGCAGAAACGCGGTCGCCGTGATCCACGGCAGCAGCGATGCGTTCTCCACCGGATCCCAGCCCCAGTAACCACCCCAGCCCAGCACCGCGTACGCCCAGCCCGCGCCCAGCAGGACCCCGGTCGTCTGGAACATCCACGTGACCAAAGTCCAGCGCCGCGTGGTGGCAATCCACTGCTCGCCCGGCTGCTTGGTGATCAACGACCCGATCGCGAACGCAAACGGCACCACGAATCCCACGTACCCCAGATACAGCATCGGCGGGTGAATAATCATGGTCCAGTATTGAAGCAGCGCGCTCAGCCCCTGTCCATCGCCCACGTCCACCACGCGCTTGCCCGCCATCAGCACGCGGAAAGGACTCTCGATGAACACAATCAGAGTCAGGAAAAACACCTGCGTCGCCATCATCACCGCGATCACGTAGGGCATGATCTCGCGAAATTTGCGCCGGTTCCGGTACACCACCACCGCCCCGTAGCTGGCCAGCAGCCAGTTCCAGAACAGCAGCGACCCTTCCTGTCCGCCCCACCACGCCGTGTATTTATAGCGCATCGGCATCGCGCGATTGGTGTAATGCGCCACGTACGCCATGCGGTAATCGCCGGTCATCAGCGAATAAATCAGGATGCCCGCCGCAATCGACACCAGCACCCAGATGGAATAAACCGCCCTTTCCGCCGACAGCGTCAGAAACGGCTTCTTGGTCAGCTTCCCGATAACCGAAGCGAGGATCGCGTACACCGCGAAACAGAAGGCCAGAAGAACGGAGAGCGCGCCGATATTTTCCATAATCTCTTAGCTTAGGACTTCTTTATAGCGCCGCGCGAGGCCCGGCTGTTGCTTGAGGTGACTGTTGCTGTATCGGCTTGGCCTCGTACTTCGAAGCGCACTTGGCCTGAATCTTCGTCGCGTGGAACATGCCGTCCGGCCCCAGTTTCCCGTCCACCAGCGCCTGCGCGCCCGGCTTGAACGTATCCGGCAGAGGGTCGTTGCCGGCATAAACCACCGCTAGCGTCAGCTTGTCCTGCGTCAGCGTGAATTGGATCTCTTTCCCGTGGCGCACGATCGAATCCGCAACGTCCCCGCCGACACGCAGCCGGTGATCCTTGCCCTTGGTCATCTGTTGCAACTCGGAAATCGACTTGTAATAAGTGCTGGTCTCGCTGATGCTGCTTTTGGCGATCAGCCCCAGCGTCACCAGAATCACCACGATCAAAGATCCGAACTTCAGGTAGGTCTTCATGCGGAATCGCTCCTAAGCGCTCTAAGCAATTATTATACCGCCGTCTGACAATGAGGCATGCTTAGGAAAGTCTTGTTGCCGCTAGCGGCCCTTTTCTTCACCGCAGCCGGACTCTTGCACTTCCTGAAGCCCGCGATGTACATGAGAATAATGCCGCCCTACATTGTTCAGCGCTGGCCCTGGCCCTTGGCGATGGTCTACATCAGCGGCGCCGCCGAAATCGCCGGCGGCCTGGGCATACTCCTCCCCCCTGTGCGACGTGCCGCAGCCCTGGGTCTTGTGACGCTGCTAGTGGCGGTTTTTCCCGCGAATGTCTATATGGCGACGAATCCGGTCCAAGCAGGAGCGAGCGCATTGCCACCCGCCGCCCTATGGGGTCGGCTGTTGCTCCAGCCCATCTTTATATGGTGGGTGTTATGGTGCACGAAAAAGCGTGTGTGACCATAGGACACGGGTGTATCATGTCAAGTCGCCCGACTACGCCGAGCAATATTGACGACTACATCGCGCTGTTTCCTCCCGAAGTCCAGGCCATCCTCGAGAAAATCCGCTTGACCATCCGCAAGGCCGCGCCCGGCGCCGAGGAAACCATCAGATACCGCATCCCGACCTTCCGCTTGAACGGCGTCCTCGTCCACTTTGCGGCCTTCAAGAAGCACATTGGGCTGTTTCCGCCCGTGAGGGGCGATGCAAGCATCGAGAAGGCCATCTCCCCCTACGCGGGATCAAAAGGCAACCTGCAATTTCCCCTCGATCAGCCGATCCCGTACCGCCTGATTGAAAGAATCGTGAAGCTCAAAGTGAAGCAGAACGCCGCGAAGGCAGCCAGGCCCAGGTCTACCGCGCGGTCAACTTGATCTTCCCCGCCAGGACGTGGCGTACGCACTCGTGCGTGCCGCGTCGAGACTCCTCTCGATGCTTGCTACGACGCCCCGCGAACCTCGCCAATCATCCCCAAATAACGATCCAACCCCGGCACCACCGCATCCGGATCCTTGGCCTGCTCATCCCACGACCGCAACCGCAGCAGATCCTTGAAGTACGGCCCCTCTTCGAACGCGCGCACCTCCTCCGCGCTCATCGGCCCGCCTTGCAACGCGAGCGTCCGCACGCTACTCTCCGAAAGCTTCTCGAAATACCCCGGCCGCACCGTCACCAGGTAGCGCTTCGCGCTCACGTGACCCGAAACCAGCGCAATCAGCCGCGGCGAAAATCCGCGCGTCTTCAGCCACTCCACGCAACTCTGATCGTGATCGATCACACCGATCTCCGCATGGAAGTCGCCGCCCAATAAATGTCCGATGTCGTGCAGCAGCGCGGCCACCACCAGCTCATCGTCCGCCTTCGCTTCCACCGCGCAGTGCGCCGCCTGCACCGCGTGTTGATGCTGCGTCACGCGCTCCCCAAAGTAAGCCTCAGCGCCGCCGCGTTCGAACAAATCCGATATCTCTAGCACGACATCCATAATTCCTTAATATTATCCCCCTCGTGGGGCCGCCAATTCTGGCGGCAGCCGCCCTTTCGAGGCGGCTCTTCATGGTATCTCCCCGACTCTCATCTGAATGCAAAACCGAAACAAACGACGGCGGCCAGCACGGAGCGCATACGCCTATCATAAAAAGATCCCATGTCCGCCCGGGAAACCAACGTCGATAGCGCCCTCAAATACCGCGCGCTGCTGCAAATTTCCGAGGCTCTCATCGCCTTCCGCGATCGCGACGCGCTGGTCCTCTCTTTGTGGGAGACCCTGCACCCTCTCATCGCGTTCGATTACCTGGTCATCATGCGTTACGATGCCGTCCGCCGTCTCATCATCCTGAAGGCCATCGCCGGCATGGACAACCCCGACCCGGACCGCCCCACCGAGTGGCCCATCGAAGGCAGTCCCGCCGAAGTCATCCTCGAAACCGGGCAGCCGCTGTACGTCCCGGACATGTCCGTGGAGAACAGGTTTCGCCCCGACCTGATGGCCGTCTATCGGCAGTACAATATCCGCAGCGGCTTTTGGATCGCCCTCACCACCACCCACGGCATGCATGGAATGATCGCATTCACTTCTCGTACTCCCGACGCCTACACCGCCGAGGATCGCGAATTCATGCAGCACATCGGCCGCCAGGTGGCCATCGCCGCCGAAAACGCTCTGGCCTTCGAAGAAATCAACGAACTGCGCCGACACATGGAAGACGAGAAAGTCTACCTGGAAGAGGAAATCCGCAGCGAATATCGCTTCGATGAAATCGTCGGCTCCGGCCCCGCCCTGCGAGGCGTTTTGCAGCAGATCCAGACCGCCGCGCCTACCGATTCCTCGATCCTCATTCAAGGTGAAACCGGAACCGGAAAAGAGTTGGTCGCCCGCGCCATCCATCGCCTCTCCAGCCGCGCCAACGCGACGTTCGTGAAACTTAACTGCGCGGCCATCCCCGCCGGTTTGATCGAAAGCGAGCTCCTCGGCCACGAAAAAGGAGCGTTCACGGGAGCGGTCGGCCTGCGTATCGGCCGTTTCGAGCTCGCCAACAAAGGCACCCTGTTCCTCGACGAGATCGGCGAGCTTCCTCTCGAAATACAGCCCAAGCTTCTTCGCGTTTTGCAGGACGGCCAGTTCGAACGCCTCGGTGGCGCGCGCACCATCCACTCCGATTTCCGCCTGGTCGCGGCCACCAATGGCGATCTGCGGGCCATGGTCGCGCAACAACAATTTCGAGCCGACTTGTTTTATCGCGTCAACGTCTTCCCCATCACCCTTCCCGCCCTGCGCGAGCGCCGCGAGGACATCCCCACGCTGGTCCGTTATTTCGTCCAGGAATTTTCGACAAGAATGCGCAAAAATATCGAGTCCATTCCCGCCGAAGTCATGGAAACTCTTGTCCATTATTCCTGGCCCGGTAATATTCGCGAACTGCGCAATATCATCGAGCGGTCGGTCATTCTGACCACGGGCAAGCGCCTCGCCATCCCCAAGGACGACCTGCGCGAGTCCCGCTCGGCCGCCCCCGTGCCCGTTGTAACCATGGAAGACGCCGAACGCCGCCACATCCTCGACGCCCTGGATGCCTCCAACTGGGTCGTCGGCGGACCCGGCGGCGCCGCAGCCATGCTCGGCATGAAGCGCAGCACCCTCCAATCCCGCATGCAGAAGCTCGGCATCATGCGCCGGTATGTCGGCACTCGCTGAAATATCAGCGCCGAAAATTCGGCACTTAGACTCCTAAACTATTGTAAATAATAATCGGTCCAAGGCGTGCATTACTCAAAGTGAAATGATGAGAGCGCAAGTCAGTTTGGCCGGTGATCGAGTAACGTTAAAAGTGTGCGGCCGTGTGGCTGAAAGCTACGTGCCGGAACTTGAAAACTGCTGGCGCGAGGCCCGCACGGATAACCCCGGCGGCAAAATATTGGTGGATCTTCAGCACGTTACATTCATCGATGATAAGGGACGCTCCCTGCTCGAGCGGATGCATCGGGACGGCGCGACCTTCGCCGCTCACGGCGCGCTGACGCGTGCAATCATCGAAAATATTATTCGGAATGAGGCATAAATTGACCGTATTCAGGGCAGTCTCGACGCTGTTATGCACGTTTCTTCCGTTATTCGCGCAATTTAACGGCAGTACGCCCACCGGCGAGGCGGTTTCGGCGCCATTGAACCTGTCCCTCGACGACGCCATCGCCCGCGGCATGAAAACCAACCTCGGCCTGCTCACGCGTGAAAATTCCTCCACCAACGCGCGCGTCGACCGGATGCAGTTGCTGGCCGCCATGCTGCCGACCCTCAATGGAGAGCTCTCCATGAGCGAACAGCAGGTCAGTCTGTCGACCTTCGGGTTCCATTTCCCCGGCGTGCCGTCGATCATCGGCCCGTTCCACTATCAGGATGCCGGCGCGACTGCCGATGTTCCGCTGTACGACGGGCGCACTCTCAACGCGTGGCGCTCGCGCAAGGAAAGCCAGCGCGCCGCGGACCTTTCGGTGAAAGACGCGCGCGACTTGGTGGTGCAGGCCGTCGCCTCCGCGTATTTGCAGATCATCGCCACCGCGGCCCGCGTCGATGCGACGAAAGTGCAAGTCGAAACGGCGCAGGCTCTTTATGAACGGGCGCGCGATCAGCACCGGGCCGGCACCTCGCCGGCCATCGACGAACTTCGCTCGCAGGTGGAATTGAAGACGCAGCAGCAGCTTCTTCTCTCCTTGCAGAACCAGGTTGCCAAGGATAAATTAACGCTGGCGCGCGCCATCGGATTGCCGTCCGGTCAGGTGTTTCAGATTGCGGACAAGGCGCCCTATAAACCTCTTGCCGGGATCACGCCGAATGAAGCGCTCCAGAAGGCCTACGCCTCGCGCGCCGATTACCAGAGCGGCCTCGCGCAAGTGCGGGCGGCGGAACTCGCGCACCGGTCCGTCTCCGACGAATGGCAGCCCACTGCCAGTATCAACGCCAGCTACGACCTGGTGGGCCCGACCTTCGCCGATTCTCACGGGACCTTCGAACTCACCGGCTCCATCAAAATGAATATTTTCGACGGAGGCAAGCGCAAGGCGGACATGCTGGCGGCGGACACCACGGTCAAACAAAAGAGACAGGACCTGGCGAACCTGCAAGGACAAATCGACCAGGAAGTGCGCGCCGCCCTGCTCGACTTAAACTCCGCGGCCGATCAGGTCGCCGTCGCCCAAAGCAACATTGAACTGGCGAACCAGACACTGATGCAGGCGCGCGACCGCTTCGCCGCCGGCGTCACCGACAACATTGAAGTGGTGCAGGCGCAGGAATCGGTATCGAACTCGCAACAGAACCTGATCTCCAGCGTCTACGGGCACAACCTCGCCAAAGTGGCGCTGGCCAGGGCGCTGGGCGCGACCGAAGCGAATCTGAAGACATTCATGGGAGGAAAGTAATCATGGCTGAAGTGCAGGTGAATACAAAAAACAGGAACGTGCTGGGTCGAATTTTTGTCGTCATGGTGGTGCTGTCTCTCATTTCCGGCGGCTACCTGTTCTGGCTGCACCTTTCGAAATTCGAATCCACCGACGATGCCCAGGTGGACGGCCAGTTGTACGCCATCAGCTCACGCATCAACGGCCATGTGATCGAAGTGAAGGTCGATGACGAGCAGCAGGTGAAGGCCGGCGACGTTCTCGTCGTGCTCGATCCGAAAGATTACGAAGTTGCCGTGGCCAAGGCGCGAGCCGACCTGGCCGACGCCGTGGCCACGTATCAGAGCAGCCGCACCGATGTTCCCATCACCTCGATCAACACCCGCAGCACGTTGACCAACGCCAATTCCGCGCGCCTCGACGCCAGCGCCGGAGTCTCCGGAGCGGAGCGGCAACAAGGAGCGGCGCGCGCCCGGCTCGCTACGGCGCAGGCCAACGTGCGCGTCGCGCAGGCCAATTTCACCAAAGCCTCGCAGGACGTCGAACGCTATAAACAGCTCGTCTCGAAGGATGAAATTTCGAAGCAGCAGTACGATCAGGCCGTCGCCGCGATGGATGCCGCCCGCGCCACGCTCGACGCGCAAAACGCCGTGGTGAACGAAGCGGCACAGAACATTCAGGTCGCCGAGAAAAATGTCGAACAGGCGCAAACGCGAGTGGAGCAGGCTGACGCGCAGATCCAGGCGGCGCTCACCGGACCGCAGCAGGTGAAGGTTCAGGAGGCCCGTGCGCAGTCGGCGGCGGCGAAGGTGGAGGAGCAGAAGGCTCTGCTCGATCAGGCCGAGCTGAATCTGAAATACACCACCATCGTCGCGCCGGTGGACGGAATCGTCGGCAAGAAGAACGTTGCCGAGGGCCAGAACATCGCCTCCGGGCAGGAGCTGATGGCGGTGGTTCCGGTCGAAGGCCTGTGGATCACGGCGAATTTCAAAGAAACGCAGCTTCAGAAAATGCGCGTCGGCCAGACGGTGAAGATCACAGTCGACGCCTACAATCGCGAATACACCGGTAAGGTGCAGCGCATTTCCGGAGCGAGCGGCGCACGCTTCAGCCTGCTGCCTCCGGAAAACGCCACCGGAAATTACGTGAAAGTGGTGCAAAGGATGCCGGTGCGCATCGCGCTCGATCCTGGCCAGGATAGCGACCATTTGTTGCGGCAGGGCATGTCGGTCACGCCTACGGTGCAGCTGCAATGAGCGAGCAAACCCTGGAGGCCGCACCGCCGCCGGCGCAGGTGCTGCCGTGGGCGCCGAAACACAACCCGTGGATCATCGCGCTGACGGTGACGCTCGCGACCTTCATGGAAGTGCTCGACACCAGCATCGCCAACGTCGCGTTACCGCACATCGCGGGCAATCTTTCCGCCGGGCTTGACGAGAGCACCTGGGTGCTGAGTTCCTACCTCGTCGCCAACGCGGTGATTCTTCCCATCAGCGCGTGGATGGCGATTCAACTGGGCCGCAAGCGATTCTACATGGGCTGCGTGGTGTTGTTCGGTTTGAGCAGTCTGTTGTGCGGCCTCGCGCCGAATCTGAGCATGTTGATTTTCTTCCGCGTCCTGCAAGGCCTGGGCGGCGGAGGCCTCGCGCCCAGCGAACAGGCGATTCTGGCCGATACGTTTCCACCCGCCAAGCGAGGCATGGCGTTCGCGATTTATGGCATGGCGGTGGTGATGGCGCCGGCCATCGGCCCCACCCTCGGGGGCTACATCACCGACAATTTCAACTGGCGCTGGATTTTCTTCATCAACGTGCCCGTGGCGATTATTTCGCTGATTCTTACGTCGCGCCTCGTCGAAGATCCTCCGTATTTAAAGGCGGCGAGGCAGACCACGGGTCGCGTCGACTGGCAGGGCCTGGGCCTGTTGGCGGTGGGTATTGGCGCATTGCAGGTGGTGCTGGACAAGGGCGAGCGCGAAGACTGGTTCTCTTCGAGCTTCATCAACTTTTTCGTGATCACCTCGGTGGTCTGCCTGGTGACGGCGTTCTTCTGGGAGCTGCATCACGAAAACGCGGTCATCGACATCCGCCTTTTCCGCAATCGAAATTTTGCGGTGTCGTGCATCATGATGTTCATGCTCGGTGTGGCTCTGTTCGGCGGAACGGTTCTGATCCCGCAGATGGTGCAGACGCTCATGGGATACACGGCGCAGCAGGCGGGCGAAGTGCTGTCGCCGGGCGCGGTGATCATCATTCTGCTGCTGCCGTTCATCGGAATCATGGTCGGGAAGATGGACCCTCGCAAATTGATCGCGGTGGGATGGACGCTGGCCGCGGCGGCGATGTTCTACATGACCATGACCATGAACCTGGGCATGAGTTTCCGCGAAGTGATTCTGCTGCGCTGCTACCAGATGGTGGGCGTGGCGTTTCTGTTCGTGCCCATTCAGACCATGTGTTACGTGGGCATTCCGCCGGGCAAGAACAACAACGTGTCGGGCATGACCAACCTGGCCCGCAACCTCGGCGGAAGCGTGGGCATTTCGCTAGTGACGACCCTGCTCGCCCGCCGCGGCCAGGTGCATCAAAGTTATCTGGCCGCGCACACCAGCACCTACGATCCGGCGTTTCAATCCGCGGTCTCCGGCATGGCGCAGTCGTTGAAAGCCTCCGGCGTCCAGGCCGCGCAAGCGACGCAAATGGCCTACGACCGGATCTACGGAGCGATGCAAGCGCAAGCCTCCATGCTGGCGTATCTGGACACGCTCTGGATCTTCGCGATCGCCGCGGCGCTGATGGCTCCGATGGCGTTCTTGATGAAAAGAGCGAAGCCCGGCAGCGGCCCGGCGGCGATGCACTAGAGATTTCTTGTAGGGCGGCCAATTTTGGCTGCAGCCTGCCTTCGGGCAGGCTTCTCGACGATCAGCAAGAGCCGCATGAAATGCGGCTGCAGCCAAATTGGCCGCCCTACAACACGACGCGGGTACTAATGCAGGCCACCAAGTCCGCGATAAACTGATTGTATGGACTGGACCCTCTGCGCGGCTGTCGACCGGAGCCCAGGGAAACTCGGCGGAACATGGTGCTTCCGCGGAACGCGAATGCCTGTCGCCTCACTGTTCGAGCACCTCGACCAGGGCTCAACCGTCGACGAGTTTCTGGAATGGTTCCCATCCGTCAGTCGGGAGCAGGTGCATGAAGTTCTCGCCTTCGCCAAGAGCTCCCTGGAATCGCCCGCGGCGGTTGCTGAAGATTCTGTTCCGACGCCAACGCTCCAGAGCCACTGACGCGATTCTTGTTGCTCAAACGTGCGGCCGCCCGCGGGCGATTACTGCGCCGTTTCGGCAACAAGAATGCCGTTCTCATCAAGAGCCACTTTCTTTTCGCCGGGAACTCTGCCCTTTTTATCGCTGATTGACTTGACCTGGTTCGAGTCAGAGCTTGCAAGAAAATTTTTAGTTGCCTGGGCCTTTGCCTCCTCGGGGCTCGGCGCCATGATGTTGGATTCGAAATGCGCAAATCGCAGTTTCGCTAGCGCGCCAGACGCGTAGCTCCTCGCTCCCGGGTCGTCATAGGGGATGGCCACACCGAAGCGTCTCATTGCTACAGTCGGTTTGGTCGGGGCCGGGGCCTGGGTCTTGACCGGCTCTAAAACGCCAAACGGAGCGACGTAAACCAGAGCCGCAAATACGAACCCAGTCAGAAGCGCCCTTTGTTTCCCTTGCTGGGTAACGAAGTCGTAATGCGTCAATATCAGCGACCCGACTGCGACGACCAAACCCAGCACCAGGAAAGCGATGGCAAAGTCGCCGCGGATTATGGTTCTTGAATTGACAAATACCTGATTGCTCTGCGCGCTTCGCGCGGATAGCAGCCAAATGTCAAAGCTGATTATTCCTATCGCTATGTCATTCGACGTCTTGAGCACAGCCTCGTAGCTTCTAATGTCAGTTGCCCTTGTGGCGATCGACATCACCGTTACGGCTAGCGGAAGGAGAAGTGGGAGCCTTTCGGTGATCCAGACAAAGAACTCGACACCGCGGAACAAAAGCAGGTATCCAATGGTCAGGGAAAAGAGCAAGAGTATAAAGCCAAATGCCCTCGTCGGAAATCTGCTGGTCGCTCCGGGGAGCGATTGATCGTCAGGGTCGTTCATGCCCATAGATTATTCCATAGCGGTCGCCCGCGTCCGCAATGCGGCCCCACTCCCATCGGGCTTTTGGCCGATATGACCAAACAGGTAAGGTCGAACGTCGTCGCAGGCTAACTCCGGCCGCGTCGCCTCGGCTTCCCAGCACGGTTCGTTCTCTTGAGGCTTCCTCAAAAACCCCGGCGGTCATAATCTTCATGCACTCGGGTCTCCAGTCGACGGGGGCGCCGCGCGGCGCGATCGGCTGCCTGCAAGAGCTTTTTGTCGAGTGTGACTTGGATTCTCACGGCCTTCGCCCGATCACCGCCGTGGCGTCTTCGATCGCCGCGCCCACGCGCAGTATCGTGTCTTCGGCGCGCGGGGCGCCCAGGATTTGCAGGCCGATGGGCAGGCCCGACTTTGTGAATCCGCACGGGATCGAGAGCGCCGGAATGCCCAGGACGTTGATGGCGCGCATCAGCCGCGTGGTAGCGAGTCGTACGTCTTCCTCCACGCTGCCGACTTTCATCGTCGTCTGCCCGATCTTCGGCGCCGGTGTCGGCGTGGTGGGCGTGAAGATGCAATCGACACTGCTCCAGAGTTTTGAAAACTCGCGATTATAGATACGCCGCAGGCGCTGCGCGTCGACATAATCGCTGGCGCGAATCAGGCGGCCCTGGTCGAGCAGCGTCACCACGTCCCCTCCGATATCGGCCCGGCGGTTCAGCAGACTGTCGCGATGCACGGACGTCGCCTCAGCCAGCAGCAGCATGCGGCCGACTACGTTCAGCGCGTCGATGTCGGGAACATTGACGTCGACGATGCGCGCGCCCAGCGCGGCCGCGGTCTGCACGGCCGTACGCACCGATTCGGCCACTTCCAGGTCTAAGGTGTCGAAATAATAGTTGACCGGCAGGCCTATGCGGAGGCCTCGGATATCGACGTTCTTCGGCGGCGCGTATCCGCCGGAAAGGCCCGCCATGGCGCGAAACGAGACCGCTGCGTCGCGGACGGTTTTTGTGATCGGACCCATGTGGTCCATGGTCCATCCCAGCGGCATCACGCCGCGCTTGCTGATCAGGCCGAAGGTTGGTTTCAAGCCGGTCACGCCGCAGAAGGAGGCGGGGATGCGGATCGATCCGCCGGTGTCGGTGCCGGTGGCAAACGGCAGAATGCCGGCCGCGACCGCCGCGCCGGAGCCTCCGCTCGATCCCCCGGGGATGCGATCGGTGTCCCATGGATTTCGCACCGCGCCGAAGTGCGGATTGTTGGACGTGATTCCGTAGGCGAATTCGTGAAGTCCGGTTTTTCCCATCAGCACGGCGCCCGCTTTTTCCAAATTGATGGCGATGTCGGCGTCATGATCGGGGACGAAGTTCTCGAAAATCTTAGAGCCGCCGGTGGTGCGGATGCCCTTGGTATAAACCAGGTCTTTATGCGCGAAAGGGATGCCGTGCAAAGGGCCCCGGTCGATGCCGTGCGAGAGCTCCGCGTCCATGGCGGAGGCGCGGGCGCGCGCAGCCTCCGCGGTAACGGTGATGAAAGCGTTCAAGCGCGGATTTTCGCGGGCGATGGCGGCCAGCGTTTCATTGGTCAGTTCGAGCGAGGAGATCCTTTTGGCGCGCAGGGCGTCGGCCGATTCGAGGATGGTCATTCGACACCCGTCCACACGTCGTCCTCTGGAGTCAGCGATTGCTGCAGGGGGCGGAATGCGGCTTCAAGGGCGTCCATCACCGGCAGCAATTTTTCGACTGCGGCGTCGGGGATGGGTGGGTCGAGCGCGGCGGCGGTTTTCTTGAAGTCAGTCATTTGTGTTCTTGGCGACTTTGCGTCTTGGCGTGAATGTTTTTGCAGCAACCAGTTCATTCTACAATTGAATTAATGCAAGCCACCGAGCCGCGCGTTACCCCCGCTCCGCTAACGCAACTGAGCGAAGAAGAACGGATGTTCCAGTCCACCGTGCGAAAATTCGCGCGGGAGCGCATCGGGCCGCACGTGCGGGCGATGGATGAAGAGGGCAAGTTCCGTAAGGATCTGATCCACGAATGTTTCGAATTGGGCTTGATGGGGATTGATGTTCCCGAGGAGTACGGCGGGCAGGGCGGGTATTTTTTCCAGTCGATCCTCGCGATTGAGGAACTGGCCAAGGTCGACCCGTCGGCCGCCGTGATCGTCGATGTGCAGAACACGCTTTTTAACAACGCGATTCTGCGGTGGGCGAATGAAGCTCAGAAGCGGAAATATCTGCCTCGGCTGACCAAGGACACGCTGGCGAGTTACGCGTTGTCGGAGGCCGGATCGGGCTCCGATGCATTCGCGCTGGCGACAAAAGCGGTCGATGCCGGCGATCACTACCGGCTCAACGGGCGCAAGCTGTGGATCACTAACGCCGCCGAAGCCGGACTCTTTCTGCTGTTCGCGAATCTGAATCCGGAGGCCGGATACAAAGGCATCACGGCGTTTTTGATTGAGCGCGAGTTTCCCGGGTTTCAGGTCGGCAAGAAAGAGGACAAGCTGGGCATTCGCGCGTCGTCGACCTGCGAACTGATTCTTGATGACTGCCGCGTGCCGAAAGAGAACGTCATCGGCGAGATCGGCAAGGGGTACAAGATCGCCATTGAGACTCTGAACGAAGGGCGCATCGGGATCGGCGCGCAGATGCTCGGGTTGGCCGAAGGGGCGCTCGACCACGCGCTGGCGTACGCGAAACAGCGCAAACAGTTCGGGAAAACCATCGCCGAATTCCAGGGTGTGCAGTTCGACCTGGCCGAGATGGCGGTGGAAGTCGAGGCGACGCGGCTGATGGTTTATAACGCGGCCCGCCTGCGCGATGCGGGGCTGCCATTCGTGACCGAAGCGGCAATGTGCAAGTATTTCGCGTCGCAGGTAGCGGAGAAGACGGCGTCACGCGCGGTCGAAGTTTTGGGCGGAGTCGGGTTCACGAAGGATTATCCGGTCGAGAAGCTGTATCGTGATTCGAAGATCGGCCGGATTTACGAAGGCACCAGCAACATGCAGCGGGTGACCATCGCGAAGCAGATGCTGGATCTAAAGTGAAGTGACAAGAAGTACAAGGAGTTTTTATGCGTATATTGGCAAGTCTCTTGATCGCGGCGGGATTCACGTTCGCGGCGGATCAGCCGGAGCCGAGTCAGGCGCAGATTGACGACATCATCAAGAAATTCGCGGCTCACGAAGCCGAGTTCTCCAAGGCACGGGAAAACTACGTGTACCGGCAGACGGCGCGCATTCAGGAGCTCGACGATTCGGGCAATACGACCGGCCGCTGGGAAATGGTCTCGGACATTATTTTTAATTCCGATGGAAAACGAAGCGAGCATGTCGTCCGCTCGCCCGTGCCGAACCTGCATCAACTGATCCTGACGCCGGAGGACATGGAAGATCTGAAGAGCGTGCAACCGTTCGTGCTGACCACGGACCAGTTGTCGAAATATCAGATCCGGTATCTGGGGCGGCAGAAAGTCGATGAAATCGGGTGCTACGTGTTCGCCGTGAAGCCGGTGAAATACGAAGGCAAACAGCGCTATTTCCAGGGCGAGGTCTGGGTGGACGATCGCGACCTGCAAATCGTGAAGAGCTACGGCCGCGGCGTGGGCACCGAAAATAAGAAGGGCCAGCAATTTCCGAAGTTCGAAACCTACCGCGAACAGATCGACGGCAAGTTCTGGTTCCCCACCTACACCATCGCCAACGATACGCTCCATTTCAAAGACATGGACGTGCGCATGAAGCAGACGGTCAAATACGAAGACTACAAGCGGTTCAAGGCCGATACGTCGATCACGTTCGGAGAGACGGTCGACGAAAAGAAGGAACCTCCTCCCGTAAAGAAGCCCTGATGCGCTTGCTTCCGCTCTTCGCCATCTGTCTATTTGGCGCGCCCGATCCCAACTACCGGGCGCTGCGCGATGGCGCTCCCACGGACGCGCTGCGAACGGAAAATGTCGAACTGAAGCGCGACGCGGGCACCATCACGCTGAAGAACGGTCAACTGGCGTTCGCGAGGGCCAACGACCGCCCGGCGATCGCGGTGTTCACCGGCGACGGCGTTTTCCGCCTGAAGCCGGCCATCCCGATTGAAGCGAACCATCTGAATAAAGTGACGGGGAAGCCGGAGCTGGAAGAAGCCTTCGAATCGGCGGTGTTTTTCTTCACCGACGCGACGTATGACGAAGTGAAGAGCCAGGCCGCGGCCATGCCTGTCGATCCGCGCGCTGCGGGGGTGCTGAAAAATCTGCGCGACAAGCTGCGCAAAGACAAGACCTTCGGGGACATCGGCAACGTGGAGGCGGAGCTGCTGAGCGAGTTCTACAATCCCCGCCGGGGCGCGTCGTTCCGGGCTTATTTACAGGGGAAAAAATACGGCGATCTACGTTTCTTCATGGTGCCTTCGGGAGCGCTGCCTTCGGTGCAGTCGCCGGAGGAAACCGGCCTGGTGAACGTCGAACCGAACAGCGAGCGCGCGGGCATCTGGTATCTGACGCATCTGAAAACGGAGTGGGCGAAGAACACGGCCAGTTCCAGCGAAGACAAGCGCGACATCGCGTCGACGCATTACAAGATCGATACGGAGGTCGCGAAAGGCGGGGCGCTTTCGGGGTCCACGGAGATGCAGTTTACCGATGTGATGGGCGGCGCCAGAGTGCTGCGCATCGACCTGCTGCCCACGCTGCGGGTGAAGCGCGTCACCGACGAAAAAGGTCGCGCCGTCGAGTTCATTCAGGAATCGACCAAGGCCGACGATTCGTTTCACGTGCTGCTGCCGGAGGCGCTCGAAGCAGGCAAGAAGTACACACTGCGCTTCGAATATGAGGGCAACAAAGTTCTGCGCGACGAAGGCGGCGGGAATTACTCTGTGGGCGCGCGGTCGTCCTGGTATCCGAACGTCAATTCGTTTCTGGATCATGCCACGTACGAATTGAAATTTCGCTCGCCCAGGCAGTACACGCTGGTCTCCGTCGGCAAGCTGGTCAGCGAAACGAGGGATGGATCGAACACGGTTTCCGAGTGGATGTCCGAAATACCCCTGGCCGTGGCTGGGTTCAATTACGGCGACTTCAAGAAGAAGAGCATTTCGGATCCGCAGGCGAAATACGATCTGGAAGTGTACACCACGGCGAACGTTCCGGACGTGTTGCGCGAATTCACGGAGGGCATGACGCTGACGCCGTCGGCGATGGCGCAGAACGCGCTGGTGGACGCGCAGAATTCGATGCGTGTGTTTCAGAAGCTGTTTGGCGACGCTCCCTACGGGCGCCTGGCGGTGACGCAGCAGCCGCAATTCGCCTTCGGGCAATCCTGGCCCACGCTGGTGTATCTTCCGGTGAGCGCGTTTCTGGACCCCACGCAGCGCTGGCAGATGATGGGCGCGCAATCGTTCAAATTCACGGAGTTCATCGACGAAGTGACGCCGCATGAGATCGCGCACCAGTGGTGGGGCCACATGGGTGGGCTGGGCGACTTATCACGACCAGTGGCTATCGGAAGGCTTCGCCGAATTTTCCGCCGGACTGTTCCTGGAGGCGACCCGGAAGCCGGCCGAGGTGCAGAAGTTCTGGGACCGCCTGGAAACGCAGATCACGGAGAAGAACGGATTCGGTAACTCGGCCAACGACGCCGGTCCGATCTGGCTGGGATACCGTCTGGACACCGCGAAAACCCAGGGCGCCGCGCGCCGCCTGATCTATCCGAAAGGCGCGTACCTGCTGCAAATGATCCGCATGCTGATGCGCGACGACAAAACGGGCGACCAGGACTTCAGCGACATGATGAAGGATTACGTGGCCACCAATTTGTACCGCAACGCGACTTCGGAGGGTTTTGTGGCCACGCTGGAGAAGCATATGAAGCCGCCGATGGACCTGGAGGGCGCGCACAACATGGAATGGTTCAAACGCGAATGGATCTACGGCACGGATCTGCCCCGCTACCGGCTGGAGTATTCGCTGAAGCCGTCGGAAGACGGCAAGGTGCGCTTCACCGGGAAAGTGACCCAGAGCGATGTTTCGCCGGATTTCGTGATGCGCGTGCCGCTGTACATGGATTTCGACGGACGGGTAATTAAGGTGGGCTCATTCGCATTAAAAGGCAACATGACGGCGCCGGAAATTGCGGTAAATCTTCCCAAAAAGCCGAAGCGGGTTCTGCTGAACGCCAATCACGACGTGCTGGCCGCCGAAAATACAGTCAAAGAGATCCCGTAAATGGCTGTAAATAAATTATTTATATTTACCTAAACTCGGGGTTTCCATCAGCCGATAGAACACGCGACAGGTGATTGATCCATTCATGGCCGTTCACGCCCAATCGCCGACCGAGACCGGCAGTGTCTCTCAGCACCCGGTTGAACCGGTTTTGTCGCCCGCGGAAGTCGCGCCGGGCGACCTCGACCGGCTCAAGGGGACGTTCCTCGCCAGCTTGAATCACGAAATCCGGACGCCTCTCAGCGGCATCCTGGGAATGGCGGATCTGCTTCTCGAAACCAATCTGGACGCGGAGCAGCTGGAGTATGTCAACGCCACCCGGCTGTGCGCGGAGAGTCTCTTCGAAATTCTGAACGCGACACTGGAATATTCGGCGCTGGAGGCGGGCCGCTTTTCGCTCGATGAGAGCGAATTCAGCCTGCGTGACCTGATCGAGTCGACGCGCGCGCAGCAGGCGCTGAAAGCGGAGGCCAAGGGGCTCACCATTCAGTGCAGCTACGATCCGGCCTTACCGGAAACGATGATCGGGGACGCGCCGCGGTTGCGGCAGCTGCTGGGTCATTTTCTGGCCAACGCGATTAAGTTCACGCACTCGGGCGGCGTGGAGCTGCGCGTATTGAGGGATCCGCGCGCGGCGGACGTTCTGAGGATCGAAGTGGAGGATACCGGCATCGGCATCCCGGCGGACCAGGTGGGCAGAATTTTCGAGTCGTTCCGGCAGGTGGACAGCGGACTTTCGCGGTCGTATCCGGGGCTGGGTTTGGGCCTGGCTCTGGCCCGAAAACTGGCGTCGCTGATGCAGGGCGAGATCAGCGTGGCCAGCACGCCCGGCGAGGGGTCGACGTTCACGCTGCGCATCCCGATCCGCACCGGGGAGACGGAAAACGAGCCGGTCATGGCGGGAGGGCGAGTCGAAAGCGGCCCGGTGGTCCTGGCTGTCGAGGATAACGCCGTCGGCCTGCGGATTCTGAAACGGGCGCTGGAGCGGCGGCAGGTGAAAGTGGACGGAGCCGTATCCGGCCAGGCCGCGCTCGAAGCGGCATCGCTGCGCCGCTACGACCTGGTGCTGATGGACCTTCAAATGCCGGGCATGAACGGCCTGGAAACGACGGCGGCAATGCGCAAGATCCCGGGTTACGACGCGGTTCCGATTCTGGCGCTGACCGCCGATTTCTCAGACGAGCTGCGCGAGCGCTGCCTGAAGCAGGGGATGCAGGCGTTTCTCTCGAAGCCGGTGGAAGCGGTGCACCTGTGGTCCGTGGTGTCGCGCTTTCTGGAGGCGGGTGCGTCAGTCGAAGAGAGCGTTTAGAGGCACGGCGAGATCGGGATTCGAAGTGCGGAGGATGCCGTCTTTGGCTTCAAGCAGACCATCGCTGGTGTAGCGATATCCGCGGCGAGTGTGTGGCTCGATCATCCAGATATTGGGAACACCCATCGCAACGTAATCGTCCAGCCGGTCGATCACAGAGTTGAAGGAATCGTCCTTGGAGAGAATCTCGATGCAGAGAAACGGCGGCTGGCGAAAGATCGCCTCGACAGGCGATTCTTCGAGCACGACGCTGATGTCGGGAATCCGAAAGCGGGTTGGTTTCACCTGCACGCGTTGTTCAGGAACGACGCGGATGCGCCATTCTTTTTCCCGGTTGAAGAAATATGCGCTGATGCGCATTTGCGATCGGCTGTGGTCGTATTCTCCCAAGTTGCGCTCCAGAACCTCTCCATCCACATAATCGCGGTCGGGACGATAGGTGGTGTTGAGATACTCGGTCACGGAGATTTGCGCGGCGGTTGCCATGTCTATTAGTTTACTCGTGCCGCAGCGCGACCATGGGATCGATGCGCGCCGCGCGGCTGGCGGGCAGGCCGCCTGCGATGAAAGCTGCGGCGAGGAACACCGCGGCAGCGGTGGTGATCACCAACGGGTCCAGCGGGCGGATGCCGAACAGCAGCGATCGCACGAACGTCATCAAAGCGAGCGAGCCAGCAAGGCCGACGATCAGGCCTCCGGCGATCATGCCGAACATGTCCCTTAAAACGAGAAAGACCAGCGCCGGAGGTCGTGCGCCAAGCGCCGCGCGGATGCCAATTTCCCGCGTCCGTCGCGTCACCGAGTAATTCAGCAGGCCGAACAATCCGATCGCCGCGAGCAGCAGGCCGAGGAAGGCGAAAACTCCACCGATGCCGGCCAGCAGTTTTTCCCGCAGCAGCGTGTTGCCGATGAGCGTGTCGAGCGTGGTGACGCTCATGACGCGCGAGCGGTAGCCGATTTCTTCGGTCGCGCGGTCGACCCGTTTCTTGACGTCGCCCAGATCGAGCGGCGAACGCACGTACAACTCGAAAAGGCTGGTCTCGCGAACTACGCCATAAACAGTCGGCTGCGGCGCCAGGCGCACGGAGCCAAATGCCGAGTCCGCCACAAGGCCGACAACCTCGCGGTCGATCAGCTTCTGACCGTCGGGTACCTGAAATATTTTGCCGATGGGGTTTTCGCCGGCGAAGTACGCTCTGGCGAGCGCCTGATTGATGATTGCGGGTCGCGGGCCGGCTTTGGCGAAGCGATCGCGGTGCTCGAAATCGCGCCCCGCCAGCAGAGGCGTCTTCAGAGCCGTAAAATATCCCGGCGAAACCGAGCTAAAAATCTCCTCCCGATCCGGCAAAGGCTTGCCCGGCACAATCACTTGAGCGCCGATTTGAGGCGCATCGAACAGTTCCCACTGCGCGGTGGCCGCGTTCTGGATTCCGGGAAGCGCCGCGACACGCTTCTGAAAATCGTCGATAAAAACGCTGAGCTGCGCCTTCTGCGTCATGTCGCTGAGACCGCCGACGCCGATCATGAACATGGAAATGTTGTGGGGCTCGAATCCCAGGTTCACGGCGAAGAGGTTTCGCAAGGTGAACAGGAATCCGGCTCCGGCGACGATCAGGCAGAATGCGAATGCCACCTGTACGCCGACAAAGAATTGTCCCCAGCGCAGCTTGCCGGAGTGGAGGCCGCGAAGCTCCCGCATCGGCCGCGCGCCGGAGGCTTGCCAGGCGGGGAGCACGCCGAAGAACACGGCGGCAACGGTCGAGACGGCCAGGCAAAACAACAGGACTCGGGTGTCCATCGCAAGCGCGAATTTCACGGGGTCGTTTTGCGTGGCGAGCATCGCGATGAGCGTGGGCGCGGCCGCGATCGCCAGGAGCCAGCCGAGCGCGGCGGCGAGGATCGAGAGCAGCAGACTCTCGGTGAGGAG
>Ga0182024_10002050_pt1 | contig 50733 bp, 39 predicted proteins | sample P32metaG_FD_120480 | JGI IMG/M metagenome (GOLD analysis project Ga0182024, IMG submission 120480) | Permafrost microbial communities from Stordalen Mire, Sweden - P3-2 metaG (Illumina Assembly) | ecosystem: Environmental > Terrestrial > Soil > Wetlands > Permafrost | place: Sweden: Stordalen... | reverse complement strand
TAGCCTTCTTAGCAAGTTACCTGCCGGCGCTCCGCTCTGCTCGCACCGACCCCATGGTGGCGCTGCGATACGAATAGGTAGCAAAGACAGGGTCAGCTGTGAACATCGGCACCGCACACCACTCTCCCTGCTTGCGGGAAGTCACTTCATTCGTAGCGCAGCGCGACCAACGGTTCCACTCGAGCCGCGCGCCGAGCGGGCAACCAGCAGGCAAAGAATCCGGTCATGAGCAGCACCATGGGTACACACGTCAATGTCCACGGATCGTAAGCCGAAACTCCCCATAGTTGAGTCGCAAGGATTCGCCCCAACGCTAAGCTGACGATCAGTCCCACGACCACACCGATGGCCACGAGCCGGAGGCCCATGCGGATCACCATGCTGAGGACATCCGCGCCTTGCGCACCGAGCGCCATGCGAATACCGATTTCCTGGGTGCGTCGCACCGTCGTGTAGGAGAGCACGCTGTAAACTCCGATGGTGACAAGGATCAGGCCGATGATGCCAAAGATGATCATCAGCGTGAAACCAAATCGCGGCCCGGCGTAAGAGAACTGGCTGATGTAGCCCTCTAGGGTGCCGGTCAGCGTGAGGGCTACGTTTGAGTCTGTGGCCCAGACTTCGTGGCGAACGGCTTTCAGCAGGGTCAGCGGCTCTTGAGCGGTGCGAACCAGAATGCCGCGAAACGCTGAGCCCGTAACGGTGTAGGGTATCCAGATTTCCGGCCCGGCAGGATCCTGGAGGCCACGGTTCTTGACATCGGCGACCACCCCAATGATTTCGAACGTGGGGTCCGCCACCTTGTCTTCAAATTCGGCAAGTTGAGTGATGCGAACTTGCCTGGCGATGGGGTTTTCTCCGAGCAAGTACTTTTTCACAAAGGTTTGGTTCACGACTGCGAGTTTGCGAGCGCCCGCAACCTCGGCCTCTGTGAAAGGTCTGCCATTAAGAAACTGGATTCGGAGAACCTGGAAATATCCTTCACTGCACAGTTGAAAGATGGATTCCCATTTCTCGGAATGAGTCTTTCCGGGAACTTCGATGTCGCTCGGGATGCCGCCGTAGGGCGGTAGTGTGCTGGTCTCGGTGGCAGCAACCACACCCGGCAAGGCCTTCAGGCGCAGTAATAAAGGCCGATAAAAGCCGGCGATCTGATCCGCGGTCTTGTACCGTTCGACCGGGAGCGGCAGCCTGGCTGACAGTACGTGATCGGGTTGAAATCCGAGATGCACTTCGCGCAGCGCCACAAAACTCCGCATCAGAAGCCCGGCGGCGACCATCAGCGTGAGCGAAAGCGCGACTTCCAAGATGACGACTGCATTACGGAGTCGCCCGTGACGGAAACCGCCGCTGAGTCCTTTGCCGGTGTCTCGCAACGGCTCGTTCAAATCTTTTCGGGCGGCCTTGAGCGCGGGGACGAGGCCAAAAGTTAGAGCCGTCAGAATCGTCACGCCGAAAGCAAACAGCAGCACCGGCGCATTCAGGCGAATGACCGCTTCGGCTGGAATAATGTCTTGCGGCATCAGGGCGACGATCGATTTCAAACCACCCCAAGACAGCAGAGTTCCCAGTACCGCGCCGCCCAGCGCCAGCATCAGACTCTCTACGAGGAGCTGGCGTATCAAACGGCTGCGGCTCGCGCCGAGCGCCGAACGAATGGCAAATTCTTTCTCGCGAGTTGTTGCTCTCGCCAGTAGAAGGTTTGCCACGTTTCCGCAGCCGATCAGTAGCAGCAGACCAACGGCAGCGAGCACAATATAAAGAGTGGTGCGGAAGCGCCCGACTACCAGATCCGTGAGCGATTGAATCTCTACCGTAAAGTGCTTCGGATAATCCTTGGGGTAGATCAGTGCGAGCCGGTTGGCTACGACGGTCAGATCCGCCACGGCTTGCTGGTGCGACACTCCCGGCTTCAAATGTCCCATCAGCGACCAGTAACGGTTGAAAGCTCCGGCTCTGACGTTTTTCTGAACGGCATGGCTTGGCTTATCGGGAATCCATAAGTCGGCGTCGCCCCATCCGAAGCGCGGTGGCATGATGCCGACCAGGGTTCGCGCCATGCCATTCAGGACGAATGTCTTGTTCAAGATTTTGGGATCGGCGGCAAACTCGTTGACCCAGGTCTTATACCGCAGCACGAAAACGGGAGGGGCGCCTGGTTCGTAGTCCGCAGGTTGCATCGCCCGGCCCAGAAGGGGAGCCATGCCCAGAAATTCAAAGGTCCCAGGCGTTACGTAATTTCCTTGCAGGAGTTGCGTGCCTTCGCCGGAGCGGTAGAGCACGTCCACGTTGTCATTGCCGATCACGCGGTCGAAGACGTGATTCTGCGCCACATAATCCAAGAACTCGGGCCCGGTGAACCCATTACGCCCGCCCGGCTCATTTCGTTCCGTGTCATGGATCTCCGGGAACATGTAACGCTGCGCATCGGGATAAGGAAAGGGCTCCATGAGAATGTTTTCCAGAATGCTGAAGATGGCCGTGGATGCCCCGATCCCCAGCGCCAGCGTGAGCACCGCGACCACAGCGAAGCCAGGAGCCTTGCTTAAATTCCTGAGCGCATATCGGATATCCTGTCTGAGTGTTTCCATGGAATCCTCGCCTGGCGTCGGAGCTTCAGCGCCGTCTCGTCCGGCAAAACTGCATTCGCGCCGCCTCTGACAATGCTGCTGGAGCGACACAAGGTTACACTTGCAGTTCTCCCTATTTCGATGGTACGGAACCGGACTGCAATTTGTTCGATCCGGGCAGAGTGCGGTCGAGTGGATGCACTCGCATTTTAGTTTGACGGCTATGCGGCCCATGAGTCACACCCTGTTAGCCAGTCAGTTAGAACCGTTCCCTGTGTCTCAGGAATGGCCGCAGGTCCGGTTTTCGCGCTAAAAAGGAGCATGGTAGCCAGCCCTACCTTTGCTCCGGAGAGCGCATCTAAGAATTGGGACCTATGCAGAAATTCACTCGCCGAGAGCTACTTAAACTGGGAAGTGCGGCGGCTTTTGCAGAGCTGGCGTCTTTGGGTTTGCACGGTTGCAGTATCTCCAAGTTGGTCCAGTCCGTTCCGTCCGGTTGCTCGAAAATAACTGACATCGAACATGTCGTGATCCTAACCCAGGAAAATCGGTCCTTTGATCACTACTTTGGAAGCTACCGCGGTGTCCGCGGATTTTCCGATCCAGGCGCGGCATTCCAGCAACCCGATCCCGCGAACACGACGATCTCACCCGTCGGACAGCTCGTGCCATTTCATCTGGACACCTCGCAAGCGAATGCCGCGTGCACGCACGACATTAGCCACGATTGGGTGCCGCAGCATCAGAGCTGGGACAACGGCAAGATGGACGGCTTTGTGAGTTCGCGTCTCGCGATTGACGCCAACGACGCGGTATTGAGCATGGGCTACTACACCCGCGCCGACCTTCCCTACTACTACGCCCTGGCCGACGGCTTCACGATCTGCGACAACTACTTTTGCTCGGTAATCGGCCCGACCGATCCGAATCGCCTCTACACCATGGCGGCCTCGCTCGATCCAGATGGAAAAAACGGCGGACCGATTTTGCAGACGATCGTCGCAAATCGCTCGGCAATGTATGGCCGTCTGACTTATACGACCATGCCCGAGCAACTTCAGGCGCGGGGAATTTCCTGGAAGGTTTACTCGTCGCCGGATGAGAATATTCTGGGCGGCATTCTCTCCGACAATGTCCTCTCCTACTTCAAGAATTTCCAGGATGCCACATCGGTGCTGCATCAGAATGCATTCGGACCGCAGTTTCCTGTCGACTTCCTGACCGATGTAGCGCTTGGCAATTTGCCCCAAGTATCCTGGCTCATCGGCTCGATCCTGACTTCGGATCACCCGCCCGCGCCTTCGCTCTTTGGGGAGAATGTTCTTTCCCTCATCGTCAGTGCTCTCAGCGCCAACCCGGCGCTGTGGGCGAAGACGGTCTTGTTGGTGAACTACGATGAAAATGGCGGATTCTTTGATCATGTTCCCCCGGTGACGGCGCCCCCCGGCACGCCAGGCGAATATGTGACCGCGCCCGCGGTTCCGGACCCGACTGTGGTCGGCAGCCCTGCCACTACCGGGCCAATTGGATTAGGTTTTCGCGTCCCTATGCTAATCATCTCGCCGTTCAGTCGTGGCGGATTCGTGTCCTCGGACCTGTTCGATCACACTTCGGTGTTGCGATTTCTTGAGACTCTATTCGGGGCCGAAGTGCCCAATTTAAGCGCCTGGCGCCGTGCAACCGTCGGAGATTTAACCAGCGCGTTTAATTTCAAAAATCCTGACCAGTCGATTCCGAGTTTGCCATCTACTCTCCAAGGCGACCCGCAGACAATCTTGCAATGTGCGGCGAATCTTGCTGGAACCACACCGTTCGCAGTGCCAGCCACGCAGACTCTTCCCACTCAGGAATCCGGAACCCCGAGTCGTCCCAGTGGAACATGCTAGCTGGTTGATTGATTCCGATTCGCAATTCTTCAGAAGCAAAAAAAATGGCCCCATTGCTGGGGCCATGTTCAAGAGGCTACTGATTTGGTAGGGAATGTCAGGAAAGGCGATGCAAGACTCCGTTCCGCCAGCCGGAACGGTTCGGGAAGTGACGCGTAGAAAGAGTGAAGGTCATGGTGCTAGAGTTTGCGGCCTCTTTGTTACCTCGTGAAAGTGCATTTGCTGCGCCAAAGTGGGAAAGCTGTGTGAGTCTCGTCACCGGACCCTATAAATGTCTGAAGGTTAACGACTTAGTTGAACGCGAGAGGTCGGTACAATGCACGCGGCGAAATCAAACGGAAAATCGAAAGTGCAGAACAATGCATATTCAATGCACTCTGGTACCAGATGGTAGAAACACCAAGCCCATGGCGGGTTTGTGGCCAGCCATGGGCTTGGGTGAAACCTAAGTTCTGGAGTCTAGCTGTTGCCGGCGACGGTACGCAGCTTCCCAGGTAGAAAGTGATAGGGAGGCCAGGGACCGCTGATCACGACTTCGCAGTTTTTCAACTGCTTGGCGGCGGTGGTGTAGCGGTTCTGATACTTTTCTACGCTCTTGGAGTCGATCAGATGGGCGATGTCGATCAACATGCCCTCTGGTGCGACCTTTTTGCAGCTGACTTCTTCCTCCAGTGGGTTGAACAGCTTGTGCACCTGGACCGAGAGAGCCCGCGCCTTGGTCTGGCGCTCGCGCTCACGAGACGCCTTCACCTTCAGCTTCGACAAATAGTCGCCGCCTACGGTGTCCGGCAGTTCGATGTCGATCATCGCTTCGCGCAGCGAGCCGTCACGAACCACCAATTTGATGTGCATTTCGGACTTTCCGCGCAGTTTGGCGACGCTCAGGCCAAAAGCCCGCCGGTTGACCCGGACGGCCTGGCGAAGGGCGTCATCGCTGTCGAAAATTGTGCCGAACTTGAAGGGCAGGACGGTGGAATTGCGGAAGCAGTTGCTGACCACGCGAGCGTGCTCGATCGCGGATTTCTGGTCAAGTTCACCTGCCGCGCGGTCGTATTCGCTGACGATAACCGCGAATTCACCACTGGGATAGCTCAGAACCGCAGCGCCGTTCACTCCTTGAACGCCCTCGAGCAGGAAAGGACGGCGAGTGCGGGTTCCATTGGGAAGGGTTTGATGCTCGGTAAGACAATACGCGTACCACGCCATAGTGAACTCTCCGAACCGGGATGGAGGCGGACCGGGCCACCTCTCACGTTGAGTCTTTCGCCAAAGCTTATACTGTGGTGGTTGGAACGGGCGGAACAAGGGTCAAAGTATCTGGAAATGCTTAAAGTCGCATCCCCTAACTGCATATTACTTGGTGCAGCGAGGAAAATGCAACTTTTTCTTCGAGGGACGCATCGCAGGCGCTCATTTTCCAGCTGCGGAGCGGTTAGCCCGCTCTTGCAGGGCGAGAAGAACCACGCGCAACATCTCGTCCCATGGCGCGGGTTTACCACTCCAGATTTCGAACTGCCGGGCCGCCTGATGGACGAACATCTCGATTCCCGGGATGATCTGGGCGCCGCGTTCCTTGGCTAGTTTCATGAAGCGGGTTTCCGCCGGATCGTAAATCATATCAAAGACATAGCGGGCATTGATCTCTTGCTCTTGCAGCGGGGATTCGCGCTGATTGCCCATTCCAACCGGAGTCGCATTGATTATGACGTCGAACGCCAACTTCTTCAGGTCCGCGCGCTTGATGAGTCGAGCCCGAGCCTGGTGCGCTAGCTTTTTGGCTGGGGCGGCGGTGCGGTTCAAAATATAAACTTCCGACCCTCTTTCCTTCAGCCCAAAGACTGCAGCGCGGGCTGCTCCCCCGGCTCCGATCACTAAAATTCGCGCGCCTTCCAGCGTATTCAGACGGCGTTCCAGCGGCCGGACGATCCCAGCCGCATCTGTATTGAAACCGTAGAGCTTGCCATCCTGCGCCCGTACGACCGTGTTGCAGGCGCCGATCTTGGTGGTGTGGGCGTCCGTGTTGTCGAGGTGCGGAAGGATTGCTTCCTTGTAGGGCATGGTCACGCTGATGCCGTGAATGGGAATCTCGCGCAAGCAAGTGAGGAGATCTTTCAGTGTCTTGGCATGCAGCGCCAGGTAGACCGCATTCACGTTCTCCCGGCGGAATGCCGCATTCATGATCGCCGGGGAGAGCGAGTGGGCCACCGGATCGCCTACCACGGCGTAGACTCGCGTGGCCACGTCAACCTGCGCGATGCGATAAACGCTGCGCAATTCTTGCGCGGTTACCTGCCCGGAGGCAGTTTCTTCGCCAGCAACTGCTGCGGCGAAAGTGAACACACTTCCTGCACGGACGCCCAGAACGCGGCTGATAATGCCTTGTTCACCCATGCACATGCCCACCAGGGATTGCCGGTCGCCCTGCCGGGCCAGAAACTTGATCATAGCGACGTTGTCGGCGAGAGTGGTTGCCGTGCTGACCACTTTGTAGAAGTCAGCCGGGTAAGCCAGCATTTTTTCCAACGTTTCGTCCAGCTTTTTGGTAGCCCGGAAATCGTGGAAAGACAGAATCAACGCGGCGCGGGTGCGGATTTTTTGGAGTTGTTCGAGCTTACACTTGAGGGCGGTTTGGAGCTCAATGTCGACCAACTGGCAGCCTGCGGCCGCAGCTTTGCCGAGGACGTCCAACTGCGAGGCTATGGAGCCTCGAAACTTTCCTCCGCTGGCGGCCCGACGGCAAGTGGCGATGACGACTGTCCCGGGGTGGGTCTCTAAGAAGCGTTTGATTCTAGGAAGCGCCAGCCCCGGCTTGGAAAGGTAGTCCAACCTGAACTCCAGAAAGGAGTTATCGCGGACGAGGAGTTCGGCCTTTTCGGCCATTTCGTTGGGGTCAGAGCCGATGACCACCACGCAGACTCGCGGCAAGCGCAGGGGCAGAAGACGCGGCGCGTAAGGGGGAGCGGAATTCATCTTTCCAAGTTAATACACTCGGTTTGGAGCCACACTGAGCGACGGCGAATATTACAGGGCCATAATTACTTATGCAACAACGGATTAATAGTCGGCCAGAAAAAACTTCTGCTCCAAGGGTGCCCAACACCCTCGTAACCTTGACCCACCCTTACCTGCTTGTTACCTTCCGGCTGAAGCCTTTTCTTTTCCGGCATTTAACTAGGGGGGACGCATGGCAGTCCTTACCCGGAGGTAACATGAAGAAAACAGGACTGTTTGTATTGTTGCTCGCGACTTCAGTTTGGGCGCAAAGCGGCCCGGACGCTAGTTCTGCCGATGCGCCCCAGGGGACTTCGCCAACCACGGCCAGTTTTCCTACACAGCGTGTTCAGACGCCCACCTACGCCGACCTATATTGCGCTGGATTTATCAGCAAACAGATGCTGCCTGACGCCAACTACGTGGCGGGAGGATTGCAGACGCCCACCACGACGAAATTTACGCGGGGCGACATCGTCTATCTCCACGGAACCGGATATAGCACGGGCGCGGAGTACGAGATCGTGCGCGCTTTGCGCGACATCAACGAGTATGAGCTGTTTCCCGGTCAAAAGAAACTGCTGAAACAAACCGGCCAGACTTACGAAGAAGTCGGACGACTGAAGGTGATTGACACTCGCAACCGGACCGCGATTGCGCAGATCGAGTATTCCTGCGACGGCGCCAATCCGGGCGATACGACAATTCCATTTGCAGAAAAGCAGCCCGTCACTTTCCACGCGCCGATATACTTTGATCGCTTTCTGCCTGGCAGCAACAAGCTCTCCGGCCGCATTGTGATGGGAAAAGATTTTGATTCTGTACTGGGTACCGGGCAAAAGCTTTACCTCAACGTCGGCGCAAATCAGGGGGTGAAGATCGGCGACTTCTTCCGCGCGGTACGCAACTATGACGCGGACCTGAAAGACCCGGTCGATTCCCTGTCATTCAAAGCCGCGCTTGCTGAGGACAGCCAGTTGAAGACGCCTTCGGTCGATCCCGCCATGTTTACCAAAGGGAACGGCCCTGTCATTCACGTACGCGACCTGCCGCGAAGAGCGGTGGGCGAGATCGTGATCCTTAGTGTCACGAACACTACTGCGACGGGCATGGTCGTCTTCGCTCTGGAAGATGTGCATGCCGGGGACTCCGTGGAACTGGATCAGGTGCAGTAGGTCGTCAATTACAAAAAATGAGTGTGAAGCCGGGGACGGGAAACCGTCCCCGATTTTATTCTGGTCAATTCAGTCCCTCGCCTTATGCACGTCGATATGTAATGATTTACACGTGGCAAACCTGGCAATCGACGACAGACTCATTGAAGAAGCCCGCCGCCGTCGACAGCATAAGACCAAGGAAGAAGCGGTTACGACTGCGCTTGAAGAGTACAGCCGGCATCGCCGGCAAACGCGGATGTTAGAAGCGTTCGGACCGTCGGCATTTCTGATTTAAACGACAAGCCAGTCCCTTAATCCGGCGCGTGCTTTTCTCCGAAAACCTCGGCCGTGAAGGCCTCAATGGTTGCGCCGTTCTTCCACGCATCCAAAGGCAGACCAGCTTTGCGGCAGGTTTGTTCCAGGAAGGTCGTGCGGTCCCAGTTGTGCTCGGTTGGCACTTGGGGTAGAAGCAAGCCGCGCCGTCCCGCCATGCTGATGAGCAGGCCGTGGCGTCCGATTTCGACGGCCTCAGCAGGAGTCGGATGCGGAGGCGCCAGGATGCTGAGTTCGATTTCCAGTTGGGGCGCGTCCGGCAGTGTCACGGGACGGAAGCGCGTGTCTTCGAAAGCGGCGGCCCGCGCGGTGTCTGCGACCGCACGAAATACGGGGCTGACTGGCAGGACATAACCCACGCATCCTCGCAACTCGCCGCGCAGGTAAAGCGTTGTGAATGCGCCGCGAGGTTCGGCAAGATGGTCGGTCGGCGGCTCGAGCGGAATCTCGCGCCCTTCGAGCGCGGAGAGAATGGAGTCGTGGGCGAGGCGAAGCAGTAGGGCGCGTTCGTCCTGTGAGAACTCGCCCCCGGAGAATTGGCCGGAATTCACGGCAAGCGAACTAGGTTGATGCAGCGACATCGCGGTCCGCCTGCGGCGGTGGCACGGGTTTTCTGCGCCGGCTCAGGATGAAAGCGCGGCGACGTCGTTTGACCACGCGCCGGTCAATCTTCGACCAGAAGGCGACAAAGTAGTCGATTGCCGAAACCAGCGAAACGCAAACCATAAACCAGATCGCCACATAGGCGATCCAGTGAATGGGGAAGATGTAGTGGCTGTAGACCGGCAATTCTTTCCAGCGGTGGTCAAGGATTACCGCGACTACCGACACAATCTGCACCACCATCTTGAACTTGCCCAGATCACTGGCTTCGACGGTGAAGCCCTCGGAAGCGGCGATCGAACGCAGACCACTGACCAGGAATTCTCGTCCGATCACGATGACGGCAATCCAGGCCGGAACCAGGCTGGGATTAAACTGCACGAGGGTAATGAATGCTGCCGCAATCAGAAGCTTGTCGGCCAGCGGGTCGAGCAGAATTCCCATGGTGGTGATCTGTCCGCGCTTGCGGGCGAGATAGCCGTCAATCCCGTCGGTCATGGAAGCGGCGATGAAGAGCGCGGAGGCCAGCAATTCCTTCTCGCCGTTCACACTGCTGAAGCGGCCACTGGAAAGAATCCACATCAGCAGAGGGATGCTGAAAATGCGGATGAGCGTGATGGAGTTGGGCAGGTTCACACTTCAGGTGTAGCTCCGGAGGCCAGTCGCGAATCCCAGTTTTGATTATCCTCCACCGTAAGAGGGAACGCAATGCATCGGAAGCACTGCGTCACAAGTCCAACGCCCGCAAAAATTAACCACAGAGGGCACTGAGGCGCACTTAGGATTTCCTCTGTGGTCCCTGTGACCTCTGTGGTTATCGGGTTATTTCGGGGCGGGCACCATCTTGTCGGCTTTGGGCTGCTTGGCGATGACCTGATCCTTGATCTTGTCGTAGGTGGCCTGGGGGATGATCTTTTTGCCCACGAGATCGGTTTTGACGCGGTAGGGGCGACCGTCAATGATCTTCTGCGAATAGGCGTCGCCGATTCCGGGAAGTTGCTTGAGTTGATCCTTGGTGGCGGTGTTGATGTCGAGCTTGTCAGTCGCTGCCATCGAGGACTGTGCCGCATTCATCTCGGGAACGCTCCCGGTTTCCCGTGTCTGCGCAACAGCGCATCGAGGCTGGATCATTGCCAGATTCGCCGCAAAGACGGCCGAAACAATCAGTACCCAGAGCTTCTTCATAATTCCTCCTAAGCGTAAATGCCGCGCTGGCGGATAGTGTACGCCACGCGGTCAATGGCCAGCATGTAAGCCGCAAGGCGATTGTTGACGTGGTGAGTCTCGGCATAACGGACCACATCTTCGAAGGAAGACTTCATGATGGCGTCGAGTTGCTCGTTGACCACCGACTCTTTCCAGAAGTAACCCTGGCGGTCCTGCACCCACTCGAAATAGGAAGTGGTCACGCCGCCGGCGTTGGCCAGAATGTCGGGGATGACGAAGACGCCCTTGTCGGTAAGGATATCGTCGGCAGCGGAGGTTGTAGGTCCGTTCGCGCCTTCCGCCAGGATGCGGCACTTCACGCGGTCGGCGTTGCGGCTGGTGATGACATTCTCGGTGGCCGCGGGAATAAGAATCTCGCAGTCGGTGACGAGCAGTTCGGCAGCGTCGCACTTTTCCGCGCCGGGGAATCCGTGGACGGTTTCATGCTTCTGGCGAAAATCCACCAGAGCCTTCAGGTCGATGCCATTCGTATTGTGCAGGCCGCCGCCAACCTCGGCGATGCCAATCACTTTATAACCGGCCTGATGCATCAGCAGAGCGGCATTGGACCCCACATTGCCGAAGCCCTGCACGATGACGCGGGAGCTTTCGCGATTGAGTCCCAGCTTCTGGATGGCCTCATCGCAGACGATCATCACGCCGCGGCCGGTGGCTTCGCGGCGTCCGCGAGAGCCGCCGATGTTGATGGGCTTTCCGGTCACGCACGCCGTTACTGTCTGGCGCATGTGCATGGAATAGGTGTCCATCATCCATGCCATGATTTGTTCGTTGGTGTTCACGTCGGGAGCGGGAACATCTTTTTCCGGGCCAATGAATTCGATCAGTTCGGAGGTGTAGCGCCGCGTCATGCGCTCGACCTCGCCCATCGACATTTTGTGCGGATCGCAGATCACGCCGCCCTTGGCTCCGCCGAAGGGAATATTGACCACCGCGCACTTCCAGGTCATCCAACTGGCCAGGGCGCGAACTTCATCGAGCGTGACGTCGGGAGCGTAGCGGATGCCGCCCTTGCCCGGACCGCGCGCAATCGAATGCTGCACCCGGAAGCCGGTGAAGACCTCAAGGCGGCCATTATCCATCTGCACCGGAATATAAACCGTGAGTTCGCGGTTGGGATAGCGCAGAACGCGCCACAGACCCTCGTCAAGGTTAAGTTTCTGCGCAGCCAGGTCAAAACGCGCCCGCTGCGACTCCCATGGATTGCTTTCTTTGTCCACTTGCGGGTCCGTCACCATCGTCGTCATAAAAGTAATCTCCAGAATGATTGCAGGGGTGCTGGCCGGCGCCGGAGGGTTCCCGGTCGGAGGCGGGCAAACCTTCAGAGTATATGAGGGCCGATGGCTGGGAAGCAAGGAACGGAGGTGCCCTCTGTGGTGCACTTTGTCCAGTCAGAGATTCTTCAGGCGTCGTCCCGAACACCGGCGCAGTTCAGCCGGTGGAGGGGTCTTGCGTGGGGGGCTGGCCCACCTTTGCAGCGGCACGAATCTGGGCTGCCCCACCTTTCGCGGTTTTCGAAAGGTGGGCACCATTGACCTCGACCCATTTTCATTCGTCGCATCTCATCGCCGGAATTCCACGGAAGCGCCGACGTTCACGCGGGCGAAGTGCTCTGACACCATCGTCCGAGGTACCCGCCCTTCGAAAGTCGTGAAGGGTGGGGTAGCCTCAAGCTGTGATGATGCTGGCAGCGTCATAACCAAAGGTGGGCCAGCCTGCCCTGCTTTCAAGAGACGATCCGGACGGTGAAGCTTGGGTGTTGTGTGGACGGCCAGCGGAAAGATTAACGGCGCGCTGACGTTCAACGGGACCAATCAGTATGTAACGGTGCCCGATGCGGCCAGTCTCAGACTTTCTTCCTTTACGTTTTCAGGCTGGGGAAATTTAAATTCCACTGCCGACCTCAACATACAGGCGGGTCGCCGCGCTGTCGGGCTCTCCCTCTGGCGACCCGATCTTGATATCAATGATCCGGCTGCACTCGGTATTCAGGTGGAATTCCTTCCGGGTGACTTCTGGGCGTTGGGTCTGGGACATTTAGGAAATGCGTATCTATGGTCACTCGCCACGCTTCCGTACTTGGACTCAGGAGCAAGTGAAATCTTTTTCAATGATTTCGACAGGGTCGAACCGGAGAACGTCGAGACCGGTCTTATCTTCAACGTCAAGGATGCAGGTCGTACAAGACGCGAGTGTGCAGCCAGTGGCTGGAAGATCGCGGGTTTCAGACCAGGCTGATCGAACGGCGCTTCGATTCGAGTTTCCGCTGCCGCGAGGACGAACCCGGATGGCTCTTTGCGGCTTCGATTCAAATCCCGCGCGCAGAGATCTTGCGACAGCCCGATTTCTTCGGGTGATGGAGAGCGGCCTTGGCGGGACGACGGACAATTTCGACACGATCAGTTTTCATACGTTTCCCAATCCCCGCGGAGCAGAAGAATTATGGCCTGACCTTAGCCCGGAAGAGGAGATTAGACAGAGAGAGCGGCGGGAACGCGTGGCACGGGAGAATCCGGCTTATGCGCTACTGGGCAACGACCAGTGTGGCCGCGCTGAACTGGCAGGCAAGTCCGTCGCGGTGCCATTTGTTAGCGCTGCCTCAGCTACCATTGTTGTAGCTGAGGCGATAAGGCTTCTGCATAGCGGTCCGGCGTATACCGATATAAAGCTTGTCCTCTCCGATTTGAGCAGGAGGTTTGCCCGGACGACACGGAATTACAGCGTCCAAGACTTGGCGGGCTTAAATTACTGCGATGCCGGCCAGTAAATCTATAAAGGAAACGATATAGTAGATTTATCTGTATGTCATATTATCCGTTTAAAGGCCTTTTTATAATATAAACAAATCTCTTGACGCGAAATGCTGGCAAACCGGAAATTGCACGACCGTTCCCCGAGACATTCCCAAACGGCGATCCCAACAACATTGAAACCTCAAGCCTTGTCCGTGCATCTTTAAATGCTTTCGGGACTGAGGCTTGGGCAGAAGGAAATGACTCCGCAACCGGCACGCAGCGGCTCCGCCCCTAGCGGAGGGAATCCCTGGCTGGTCGCGATCGCCGTGATGCTGGCGACGTTCATGGAAGTGCTGGACACCTCCATCGCCGCCGTCGCTCTTCCATACATCGCAGGCAGTTTGTCGGCGACCAACGACGAAGCTACGTGGGTGCTGACAAGTTATCTGGTGGCCAACGCCATTATCTTGCCGGCCAGTTCTTGGCTTTCCCTGCGCTTCGGGCGAAAGAGATTTCTCATCACCTGCATCGTCATCTTCACGATTTCCTCATTCGCCTGCGGCTCGGCCACAAGTCTGGCCTGGATTTTGATCGCGCGCGCGGTGCAAGGCGCGGGCGGAGGGGCGCTGCAGCCGCTGTCGCAGTCGATTCTGCTGGAAACTTTTCCGCCACAAAAGCGCGGGCTGGCCATGGCCGCGTTCGGCTTGGGGGTTGTGGTCGCGCCGGTATTGGGGCCAACGCTTGGTGGATGGCTTACCGACGCTTACTCCTGGCGATGGGCGTTCTACATCAACATCCCTGTCGGCATCTTCGCCATCTTCATGATCTCGCGCTATGTGGTCGATCCTCCGTACGTCAAAGATGCGCATCCCGGCAAGTTTGATGGTATTGGATTGGGACTGCTGGCGCTCTGGCTCGGCTGCCTGCAAATCATTCTCGACAAAGGACAGGAAGACGACTGGTTTGGCGCAACCTGGATTCGCTGGGCGGCGGCCATCCTGCTCACCAGCTTCGTGTCGTTTCTGATTCGAGAGTTTCGCCACAAGCAGCCGCTGGTGAATTTGCGTATCTTTCGGCATCGCAACTTCGCCATCGGATGCGTGCTCATCGGCCTGTTCGGCGCCGGAATCTACGCTCTGGTGACGTTGCTGCCACTCTTCTATCAGGAACTGATGGGCTACACCGCGCTGGAGGCGGGGTGGGCCGTGAGCCCGCGCGGCATTGGGGCGATTCTCGCCATGCCTCTCATCGGCTACCTGACGGCGAAGATGGATAACCGCTATTTAATCGCATTCGGATTCACTCTCTTCGGTGTCGCCAGCTTGTGGTTCGGCCAACTCAATCTTTCCATCGGGCAATGGACATTCTTGTGGGCCATTCTGATCAGCGGCTTCGGCTCGGGATGCGTCTTCGTCCCGCTATCGACGACTACCATGGCGTTCCTGAAGAACGAAGAAATCGGCAATGCCAGCGGCCTTTACAATCTGTTACGCAATATCGGAGGCAGCATCGGAATCTCCGTGGTCAATACCATCGTCGCTCGCCACGAACAACTGCATCGCAACGAACTGTCGGCTTCGCTGTCACCGGGACGCTCCACGGTGCAGGGCGCGCTCGCAGGAATGCAGCATTATCTAAGCGCGCAGGGAGCGTCGTCGACCACGGCGGTGCGGCAGTCGTATGGATTGATCAATCTGGCTCTCGACGGACAGGCGCGTCTGTGGTCCTACGTAGATGACTTCCGCTACCTGGCGCTAGTCTGTTTCAGTTGTGTGCCAATCGTTTTCGCGCTGAAGAAGGCCGTAGGAAGAAAAGGCGCTGTGAGCGCGGGGCACTAGGACATCTGCGTTTCCAGGGATGCTGGTTGCAGCTTAATCCGAGACTTGAAGCTTTTGGTATCGACCAGCTGACCAGTAGTAGAGGATAGCGCCCTTCTCGATCCACTCTGCATAGATGCCGTCTACCTTTTCCTTCGTCACCTTTGTATCTTCGAAGTCCGAGTACTGTCCGGGCGCTGCTACGGAAATGACGAGCCCGTCAGAGCCTTGACCCTGTTCCTGATCCAGAATTTTCGAAGAGTAGGCATTCCCGGACCCCGATGCACTGAGCACGACGATCTGGTATCCGCCACTCGATTTTGTCGTAGGTACCAGCAAGCCGGCATATGCGAACTGGTCCGGATCATCGAAGTGCCCTATTGCGATGCCGGGGCACTTCTTTGGGTGGGCTTTAAGCCAAAGCTGACGGTCCTATGCCTCCAGGTCCGAAATCTGTTTTGCCCGCCACAGAGGAGATTTTTCCTTGAGCAGTTCGCTAGCTGCAGTCGGTATCTTCGTTACGCTGCAAATCCCTGAGGGTTGAGCTGACAACGATGACGTAAAGCCCAGCATGAATAGGCTCACGGTCGAGAGCACCACGGTTTGTCCTACTCGAGTTTTCACTGAATCCCCGCAGTCCCTACAGCACGATCTCCAGGCCCTCGGACGCGGCCCGAACCTTCGGGTAATAGTTGCGTGCGTCCTGCACGACTTTGTCGACGATCGCGTCGGTGTGGTCCGGGTCGTGATGGTAGAGGATCAACTCTTTGGCGCCGCTCTCCATGACTACGTTGACGGCCTCGCGCCAGTGGCTGTGTCCCCAGCCGCGTCGCCGGGCTTCGTATTCTTCGGGAAGATATTGCGCGTCGTAGATCAGGACGTCGGCACCTTCCGCCAGCTTGCGCACGGCTTTGTCGAAGTGTGGATCGCCGGGCTCATTATCGGTGGCGTAGACCAGCACACCTTCTTTGGTCTCGACGCGGAAACCCATGCAGCCTTGCGGATGGTTCAGCCATGCCGTCTTGATCTGAATGCCTTCGCCCATGGGCAGGCATCCATTCTCGATGTTGTGAAAGTCGCGTTTCGCGCCCTTCATGTGGGAAAGGTTGACGGGAAAATAGGGCGAAGCCATCTGTTCGCCAAACACCTGCTCCAGGCTCCGGGTTCGCGTGGATGAGTGGAAGGTGAACTGGCTGCTGGGACTGTCGTACAAAGGACGGAAAAATGGCATGCCCTGAATGTGGTCCCAGTGGAAATGCGAGACGAAGACGTGCGCGGAGAATGGCCGGTCGCCGAACTCGCGTTCCAGTTCGTGCCCCAACACGCGGAAGCCAGTGCCGCAGTCGAAGATATAGATTTCATCTCCCAGGCGCACCTCGACGCAGGAGGTATTGCCTCCATAGCGCAGGTTCTCGGCCTGTGGAGTAGGCGTGGAGCCGCGTACGCCCCAAAACTTAATTCGCATAAACTCCGATTTACTCAGTGCGTAATTTTTGACTGCAACATCTGCAGCGTAATCCTAGGGCCCTCTGGCAAGCCTCAAGCCCGGCCCATTCCAAGGTCTTCATAATAGTCGGGATATCCACGATTTTAGCCTTTGGCTGGAGTCCAACAAGTGACCAAAGTTCTTGGTTCTTGGGCAAAAAGGACATGGGACAGGGGAGCGCTGCACAGTGGCGGCAGGATTCTGCCTTATCGCGTGTCTCCCCTATAATGAAAAACCCCGCAGTTCGGCAGGTTGAGCAACATTTGCGCGACCTTACGCCGAAGGCGCGGACCGGATCCCGAACGATGCTGCAACCGGATTTCAAACAATTCTCCCGGCTGGCCCGCGAGGCCACACTCGTCCCGGTGGTGAAATCCGTCAGCGCCGATTTGCTCACGCCGGTTTCCGCCTTTCTCGCCATCGCGGAGAAAGAACCGCACGCGTTTCTGCTGGAGTCGGCTGAGCGCGGCGAGCAGATTGGGCGCTACACATTCCTGAGCGCGCGGCCCTACATGCGAGTGAGAGCCCGTCAGGGAACCGTCGAGATTGAGCGCGGACGGCAGCGCGAACTCGTGCAGGGCAACATTTTCCAAGTGGTGAAGCGATTGCTGCGTGAGCATCGCCCCGCCAGCGTTCCCGGACTGCCTCCATTCACCTCGGGAGCGGTCGGATACTTCGCTTACGACGTGGTTCGGCAGTTGGAAAAGATTGGCGAGCACGCCAAGGATGATTTGAAGCTGCCCGACGCCGAACTGATGTTCTTCGACCGGCTGCTGGCGTTTGATCACCTGCGGCACCAGATTCACATTGTCGCCGCCGCCGACGTTGCGCGCGAGAGCCCGCGTCGCGCCTATGACCGCGCGCTTCGCGACATTGCCGCGCTGGAGCGGAAACTTGCGGCGGGGCTTACTCCAGCACTCTGGCGCAAATCCGCCAAAGAAAAGGCGGGCAAGCTCAAGGTTCATGCCGGCACGCGGCGCGAGACTTTCCTACGCAGCGTGGAGCTCTGCAAGGAGTACATTGCCGCGGGCGACATCTTTCAGGTCGTACTCTCGCAGCGGCTCGACTTCACTCCTGAGGTCGCGCCCTTTGATTTGTATCGCGCGCTGCGGCAGGTGAATCCCTCGCCCTATCTTTATTTTCTGAGGATGGGTGATACGCACATTCTCGGCTCTTCGCCGGAGATGCTGGTGCGGGTGACCGGGCGCAGACTGGAGTACCGGCCAATTGCGGGGACGCATCCGCGCGGGCGCAACGAAGCTGAAGACCTGCGTCTGGAACAGCAGATGCGCACCGACGAGAAAGAACGCGCCGAACACGTCATGCTAGTCGACCTGGGCCGCAACGACCTGGGGCGCGTGAGCGAATACGGCTCGGTCAAGGTAAAAGATCTGATGTATGTGGAGCGGTATTCCCATGTCATGCACCTTGTTTCGGCGCTGGAAGGCAGGCTGCGGAAGGATCTGGACGCGCTGGACGCTTTCGCCGCCTGTTTTCCCGCGGGCACGCTCAGTGGTGCGCCGAAGGTGCGGGCCATGCAGATTATCGAAGAACTCGAGCCCACGCGCCGCGGAGTTTATGGGGGCTCGGTGCTCTACGCGGATTTCGCCGGCAATTTGGATTCGTGCATCGGCATTCGCACGCTGCTCATGCAGGGCAAGAAAGCATACCTGCAGGCGGGAGCGGGAATTGTCGCAGACTCCGACCCGGCCAGCGAGTTTCAGGAATCGATGAACAAGGCGCAAGCCGTGCTGCGCGCGGTGGAAAAGGCACGGTTGAAGCAATAGCCCCGCCAAGTAGCTCCGGCGTCCCGCCGGCTGTCCGGCGGGCGTCCTCGCCAGCCGCCCCGGACAGCGAGTCGCAGCCTTCGGATTTGTATACGTCCTAGTGCGACGCCGTCGCCGGCTTGGCTGGTGCTGGCGTGCAACGCGGTGTCAGGTCGGCAGCCTCCGGGTCGATGTTCTGCGAGTTGTGGGCGAAGCACCAGGGCACCAGCATCGCCGGGTAGCGCTGCCTGACATTCTGCGGAACGTCCGACTCGTGCACTGCTTCAAACGAAAACTGGATCGCGCCATCCGGTGAAACGGCACCCAGCAGGTATCCATAGGTGTCTTGCTTCGCAGACGCCGGAGCACCGGCGGGGAGCTTATAGCGCACCGCTCCCGCGGTTCCGACAATCCAGCCGGGGAGAGGTTTGGCGCCGTTCTGCTTCAGCGCGGGCGTGTCGAAAATATTTTCCATATAGAAATGCGAGTGAGTAGCAAGCACATAGACCGGCTTGCGGCTCTGGTCACGAAAACTGGTCAGAGCTTTGTAGACTTTTTCGCCGCTGGGGCGCGCGGCCGCGTTGTCGCCCATGCTGTGCGAATTGGCGATGCTGTCGGGCAGGGGTTCGTGCATGCCGACGACGACGCTCTTCACCTCGGGATTGCTTTTGGCGCCGTCCAAGCGGCGGGTCAGCCATGCAAGCTGATCGTCGGAAAAAACATTCGTGGCGTTGTCGAGATAAATAAAATCGACGCCGCCTTGAATCCAGTGATAGTAGAGCTCGGGCTGCTCTGGCTCTTTGTCTTGCAATCGCTGGCCGTGTAACGCAGGCTGGTCCAGCCAATTGTGGAATTGGAGTTTGAAAGCGTCTTCCGTCTTCGGCGGGATGACTTCGTGATTGCCGATGCCCACATAGAAGGGAAGGTCGCCAAATGCCGCAACCTGGTGCTCGACGAAATCGTTCCACGCCCGTCTTTCATAAACGTCGCAGGCCAGGGCCTGGCCGTGTTTCTCAGCTTCGAACGCCATGTCTTCATCAATTTTGTAAATGGCGCGCAGGTCGCCAAGGTGCCAGTAGAAACTGGGAGCAAACTTTGCGCTGTGGGCGGCAATCGCGGGCATGACGACATCTCCGCAATTGCGGGAGTCGCCGGCAACGATGAAGCGCCATGACCCCGCGGACAACGCAGGCACGGAGCGCTTTTCAGTGGCTTGATCTGCAGCGTCGTATGCGGCGGTTACGCCGGCTGCCAGAGTCATGGCAAGGCCGATGATCAGCACCCCAGCGGAACGCTTTCCATGGACAAATCCTTGAATACAACCGAAACATGACATGGGGCGAATTCCTCTCGCTACCCGCGGAGTCCAGTGCCAGCGGGCAGTATAGATGAATGTTGGCTCGGCCTGGGGCAGAGGGACCGCGACCCTTTACAGCGCGAGAAAGTTTGCCACCAGCTTCTTGCCGGCGTCCGTCAATACACTTTCCGGATGGAATTGCACTCCCTCCACCGCGTGGCGGCGATGGCGCAGGCCCATGATGGTGCGGGTGCCGTCTTTTTCGGTGGTCCAGGCGCTGACTTCTAGTTCGGCGGGCAAATCTTTCTCTTCGACGATGAGCGAATGATAGCGCGTAGCCGTCATGGGCATGGGAAGACCTTGAAACATGGTTTTATTGTCGTGCATGACCGCGCTGGTCTTGCCATGCATGAGATGAGCGGCCCGGACGACGCGGGCGCCGAAGGCTTCGCCGATGGCCTGGTGTCCGAGGCAAACTCCGAGCACCGGAACTTTCCCTGCGAAGTGGCGGATCAGAGCGATGCTGATGCCCGCCTCGTGCGGTGTGCACGGACCAGGCGAAACGACAATCCGCTCGGGACGCAGGCTCACAACCTGCCTCACCGTGACCTGATCGTTGCGGCGAACCTCGACCTTGGCGCCCAGTTCGCCGATGTATTGGACCAGGTTGTAGGTGAACGAATCGTAGTTGTCGAGTACGAAAATCAAGGGTCTGCGGCTCCTGATATCAGCTTACACCGGAGAATGATTGCAGAATGCAGAATTCAGAATGCAGATCTGACCCCGAGAGTCGGAAATCCGCATTCTGACTTCTGACTTCTCCATTCTGAGTTCTGAAATGAAGTCACCTCTGTCCCGCCTGAAAGGGCCACCCGCTTACCCAAGGGTGGTATTGACCATGACACTTTGGCGGGGCATGCTCTGTGTCGTCACCATTACATAATGTTACTGCCACTGGAGGATGAATGGCTGAGTCCCAGCAGGAGAAGCGAGCGGCACGGCGCTTCCCGCTCCGCGTACCGGTCACCGTCGATCACGACAACGCCACCCATGCTGCTCAGATTCGCGATGTCAGCGCGCGAGGCATCTGTTTTTACCTCGAGTCCGCCGTCACCCAGGGCTCGCCCATCGGATTTACGCTGACGCTCCCTCCCGAGATCACGCTCACGGAAAGCATACGCGTGCAATGCAAAGGCCGCGTGGTGCGCGTGGAGAACGGAAGAGAAGACGGCAAACTTGCAGTCGCGGCCGTTATTGAAGAATACGAGTTCTTGCCGGAAGCCTGAAGTCGGACTTGGGACCTCGGACCTTTACTGTTATCGTAGCCCGGCATCTTGCGGGCTGTCCTGAGAGCCTGCCCTGAGCTTGTCGAAGGGGCGTCTCGCCCTCGGCGCGGCACGGCGGCGCTACTGTCCTGGTTCCGACCCCGGTTCCTTAGTCACTTCTCTCACATCCACCGCAGGTGATATGTTTCCTTCAAGCTCCAGCGAGGGATTCTTTGCCGCGACTTGCGCTCAAATTTGTGCGCGCGATGATGGTGTCGACGCTTATTGCTGCCGGGGTTGCCGCCCAAACCTTTGGCCCGCCGCCGCTGGTGAAGAGCGTTCGCATCATTCATGAACGCGGCGTTCCCGTAGTCGAAATCCTGTCCAGCGGTCCTGTCATTCCTGAGATACAGACGCTCGATTCGCCGCCGCGACTGGTCATCGATCTTCCCAACTCGCGTCTGGGACTCATACAGAAGCGAATCGCCATTCAAAAAGAAAACATTCTCGCCATCCGCGTCGATCAATACCAGGTAAAACCTCCGGTGACGCGCATCGTTCTGGACTTGCTCGCGCCTTATGGCTACTCGTGGGATGGCGCGGGCACCCGCCTGCTGGTACGTCTCAAGCCGCCTGAGGATGTGAATGCTGGTAACAAGTCGCCAGTCCAGCCGCCGACTGTGCCCGGTCTTTCTCTGAGCGCCTCTCCCGCTGTGGTTCCGGTGACCGGAGGAGCGGGCGCCCTGGTGCTGGCGGGAGGCCGCATCGGCTCCGGTTCGACGGTGACGGCTGGATCGGACACTTCGATTCTGCGTCTGTCCCGCGGAGGAGAACTTCGTGTATGTCCGGGCGCGACGGTTTCGGTGACGCCCTCGCAGACCAAGCGCGACCTGATGCTTGGCCTGAGCACCGGCGCGCTCGAGGCGCACTATACTCTTCGCGCGTCGACCGACACAGTGCTTACTCCGGACTTCCGCATCATGTTTGCCGGGCCGGGAGAATTCCACTTTGCCATCAGTGCCGACGCCCACGGCAACACCTGCGTCCGGGCGCTGAAGGGCAATACTTCTTCGGCAATCGTTTCTGAACTGATGGGAGACCGGATTTACCAGGTCAAACCGGCCGAGCAGGCGGTGTTTCACTCCGGACAGATCGATAAGGTTGACACCAATGTGCCGCTGGAGTGCGGATGTCCTCCACCTTCGCCGCTCATGCGGGCGCAGGCTCCCTTTGCACCCAACGTGCCTGACTCGGAATTGCCGGCCAAGGCGCGCATTGGCGGAACGGAGACTCCCGTTGCATCCGCGGGAAATGGATCGCTGGACGCGAGCGCTTCGAACACCAGGCTGTCGACCGGCCCGGAGACCGCGCCCCTGCCGCCTTCGCAGCCCAACGACGTTCACGTGCAGATCGATGCGCCCTTGGTGTTTACTCCGAAGAACCGCGGGGCCAGAGCGTTACCTGCTCCCGTGCAGGCCGCCAGAGAGTTACCGGTGGAAGATTCTCCGACGCGGCAGGTCCATCTCGATACTGTGATTGAGTCCCCGCCGCCGGAAAAGCAAAACAAGCCTGAACACCGCGGCTTCTTCCGTCGAGTTTTCTCCGCCATCTTTGGGTAAGAGTAGCGTCGCGCATTGCGCAGCGCCGGCAACTTGCCGGCGGTCGCGCGGGCGTCTCGCCCTCGCGTGTGCGCGCGGGGACGCCCGCACGACAGCCGCCGAGACGGCGGCGCTACGCTTTATCGAGGTGCTAGCCTCGATTAATCACGCGGCGCAGCGGCTCTACTTTATCGCGCAGATCGCCGGCAAAGTCGGCTCCGCGGGCGGCCGCATCGCGAACCCGGTCACTGGCTTCCCGCACCCGGTCCTTGGCTTCGTCCGCCCAATCGCCAAGCGTCTCTTTGGCGTCTTTGTAGCCACGTTGCAGGTCGCGGCGCATTTGCTTGCCAGTCTTGGGTGCGAGCATCAGCGCAACCAGGGCCCCGGCGCCCAGTCCAATCAAGAGAAATGTAACTGCCGTACTAAGGCCGCTGCCTTCTGAAGGCTCGTAATTTCCGATTTGCATGATAGAAGACCTCAATTTTTCCGCCCGCGAAAGGTTCGGGCATATTGGCGAAGGTGCGCCGAGAATCCGGCGACAACTAATTCTAGTCCTAACTGCGCGGACTGCGCTGAATCCCCTATGGAAGAGGTGAATTGCGCTCATCTTCGATGAGTTCGAAGCGGAGAAGGTTTCCTTTCCGGCGCAGCTGAGTGTAAAATATTGTTTTAGCCCTCGTGGCGGCGGAACTTGTAGCCTGCCCGCCTTCCGCCGGCTTCGCAAACCGCAATCGTACAAGGAGACTTTTTCAAGCGATGTCGATCCCTGCCACCCAGCTTCGTCCCGGCATGATCATCAAGCACAACAATGATCTGCACTCCGTTTTCAGCGTCGAACATCGCACGCCCGGCAACCTGCGCGCCTTCATTCAGGCCAAGCTGCGCAACCTGCGCACCGGCGCCATGTTCGAACACCGTTTTCGCTCGCCCGATCCCATCGAGAAGGTCAACGTGGACGAAGTCGAAATGCAGTTCCTCTACGCTGACGGCGACAGCTATTACTTCATGGACACCACGAACTACGAGCAGACCCACCTGAGCAAAGAAATCCTGGGCGACGCCGTGGATTACCTGATCGCCAACCTGGAAATCAAAGTGGAATTTTTCGACGGCAAGGCCGTCGGCATCGAACTGCCGCAGACTGTGATCCTGACCGTGGTTGAGACCGAGCCCGGACTGAAGAGCGCTACCGCTTCCAGCGTAACCAAGGCCGCCAAAACCGAGACCGGACTGGTGGTGCAGGTGCCGCCCTTCATCAACGAAGGCGAGAAGATCAAGGTCGACACCTCGGAAGGCGCGTACTTGTCGCGCGCGTAGGACCATTGTTGATTGTTGATTTTTGATTGCTGATTGAAACCCAAAATACAGCCACGGTTAATGGGGTTTTCAATCAACAATCAGAAATCAACAATCAACAATCGCTTCAGACCGTATGAGTTCCACCGAAAATACAACCCAAGCCCGCCGGTTCGTCGTGCGCGGACGCGTCCAGGGCGTAGGTTTCCGTTGGTTTGTCGAGCGCGAGGCGCACATCCTGGGCATTGCCGGCTGGGTGCGCAACAATCACGACGGCAGCGTGGAAATTCTGGCCCAGGGGACTCGCGACCAACTCTCTGGACTGCATTCCCGCCTGCGTGAAGGGCCACGCGCGGCTCGCGTGGATGCAGTCGAAGTCTCCGACGCCCCTCCGGCCGCCGGACTGAATTCATTTCGCATTGAAGGAGTGTGGTAAATGCCTGTCCCGGCCATGGATGCCGACCACTTAAAAAAACTCATTCGCGAGATCCCTGATTTCCCCAAGAAGGGCATTCTGTTTTACGACATCACGACCTTGCTGAAAGATAAGACCGGCTTCGCCACGCTCATCGACAAGCTCTCCGAGCACTACATCTCGCAAGACATTGACCTGGTGCTGGGGATGGAAGCTCGCGGCTTTATCTTTGCTCCGGCGCTGGCCTATCGTCTGAACGCCGGATTCGTTCCTGTACGCAAGCCCGGCAAGCTTCCCGCCGAGTGCGTGAAATACGATTACGCCTTAGAGTACGGAACCAACTCGCTGGAGATTCACAGGGATGCTATCCAGAAAGGTCAGCGTGTCCTGATCGTCGACGATCTGCTGGCCACCGGAGGCACCGCCGAGGCCACAGCCAAACTTGCCACCAAGCTAGGTGCTGACATCGCCGGCCTGGGATTTGTAGTGGAACTAGAATTCCTGAAAGGCCGCGATAAACTTAAGGAGTACGAAGTGATGTCACTGCTGCGCTACGACAAGTAGAAAGCAGCGCCCCGTGAAAATGAGGCCGGCGCCGTTTGGCGCTCGGCCTCGCTAGCTTTCCGCGTGCTATGAAAAATACGCGCTATCTCCAGCGCGCACGACAATCCATGCAATTCCGGCCCAGAAACCCGCGCTGACTGTAAGCGCGAGTGCCAACCCTGAAATCGCACCTCCGTCCACACTGTGTTCGCTGCTCTCACTGGAATTAGAGTGGTCTGAACCTCGCCGAGAGGAGTCGCCACTCTCTGGGGTCGCGATTCTTATCTGATTGCCGCGGGGGCCTGCTTGGGGGATGGCTGCAACTTCTTGTAGCTCACGAAGCGCCGCCTCGTCTGCAACGCGACTTGTTGGCCGTATTGAGACCGGCTCAAGTCGCCGGAATTGGAGGCGTTTTCCCAGCGCCGGGTTGCCGGGTTTCTATTCGAAGGTCAAAATCGCAACATACATGCCCGTTCCCGCGAAATTTAGGGCCTCGCGCGAGCAACGAAGGCTCGCGGTGAAAGTCTGCTGCAGCAGCAGGCGCTTGTTTGTTCCGACCCTCAGCCTTCCGCGAGCAATAAGCGGGACTCCTTGGGCAGATAGCCCTTGCGTCGGAACCAGTCCTCCATCGCGTCTCTGAGTTGGTCGAGGGGTACGCTGGAACCGATCTCCATCTGACCATCCGCCAACGGAAGCGTGTCGTCGAAGACGCTGGCATTAGTGAAGTTCCGCATGGAGAAACTGTCGAGCCACTTCAGCGGGCAAGGAAGACTCCGGCCGTTGGCTTCGTATTCCACACGAATCTTACGCGCAAACATAAGTCAATTTAACCACACCAATACTCACGTAGCGACAGCCGCCTCGGCTGTCCAGCCAGGGCGAAGCCCGGCTGAACCGCCCAACTCCCAAAACGCGACGTCGGCCATCTCAAAACAAGCCCGTGGCATCCACGGTTCCAGATACCCCCGCTAGGTGTCTAACCCACCTAGCGTCCGCGTCTCACGCAAGAGTAGCGCCGCCGCTCGTTCTCTTTTCGACGTTCGCTGCTCGACAGGGACCCGCTCTAACGGAGGAGCCATGAGTTCCAGCAAAACCGCAGTATTGTGGTTGGCACTCGCCGTAGTCTCATCTGGCCAATCTTCCCTTGGCCAATTTTCCCTTAGCCCATCTTCCACCCCGGCGTCATCGCCGGAGTCAGCTGCTCGCCTGCCGGTGACCCGCGTTATTCTGTACAAAAATGGAGTTGGCTACTTCGAACACGCAGGCCATGTTCGCGGCAGCCAGGACGTTAACGTCGACTTCACCACTGCGCAACTGAACGATGTTCTGAAGTCGCTAACTGTTCTCGATCTGGGCAAAGGACGCATCACCGGCGTGAGTTACAACTCGGCCGCGCCGCTGGAGAAGCGCCTCGGCTCGCTGCGCCTTCCGGTCGGAGAAAATCCCACCACGGCGCAGTTTCTCGACGCTCTGCGCGGCGCGCGCCTCGAGGTGCGGAACGGCTCGGAGAGCGCCACGGGACGCCTGCTGAGCATTGAAGAGCGGGATTTACAGGGCAAAGGCGATCTGAAAATTACCGTGACCCAAATCTCCGTCGTAAGTGACGGAGGCGAAGTGCGCATCTTTGACCTGACGCCTTCCACCAGCGTTCGCGTCGCGGAAAAAGAAGTGAACGAAGAAGTGGGCAAATACCTTGGGCTGGTTGCCTCGACGCGCGATCAGGATGTCCGGCGCATGACCATCTCCACTGCCGGGGATGGCGAGCGGAACCTGCTGGTCAGCTACATCAGCGAAGTGCCGGTTTGGAAGAGTACGTACAGAATCGTGATTCCGACGGAGGGTAAGCCGCTGCTGCAGGGATGGGCCATCGTCGACAACACTGTCGGTGAAGACTGGAAAGATGTTGAGTTGTCGCTGGTCGCCGGCGCTCCACAATCGTTCGTGCAAGAACTCTCGCAGCCCTACTACACCCGGCGGCCGGTGGTGGCGCTGCCGGAGAACGCGATGCTCACACCGCAAACGCATGAGGCAACGATGGAGCAGCAGGCGGACGTCGGGAATGCCCAGCTTGCCTCGCCCACTAGGGACGATATGACTGTGGTGAACGGTGCTCCGCGTAGAGCACAAGGCGGCGTCATAGGAGGAGTCGCCGGCGGGATAGCCGCGGGAAGCGGCGGCGGTGTAGGATCGGGCAGCGGTCCGGGCTTCGGCCCAGGCAGCGGAGGGGGTGTCGGGGGTGGGACCTACAAGGCCTGGGCCGGTCGTCCCGACGCGACCGTAATGGCCGAGTCCCTCGAAGCCGGCACCACCGTGGGCGAAACCCGCGAACTCGGAGATCTCTTCGAGTACAAGCTCAAAGATCGCGTCACTATCCGCAAGAACCAGTCGGCGCTGGTGCCCATCCTCCAGTCGCGCATCGACGCCGAAAAAGTCTCGGTTTGGAATCCCTCCGACAGCTCCGTCCTGCGCGCCCTCTGGCTCAACAACACCAGCGATCTCACGCTCGACGGCGGCAGCTTCAACGTGCTCGAAGGCGACGCCTTCGCCGGCGAGGGCTTGATGGACGCGATCAAGCCCGGCGAGAAGCGGCTCCTGTCCTACGCTGCCGACCTCGGCGTGCTGGTCGATGCCAAGCAAAAAGCCGACAATCAGCGTGTCATCAAAGTCATCATCGCGCACGGCCTGATGACGCAATCGACACAGGAGCGCCAGGAAAATACCTACACCATCCGCAACCGCGACGCGTCCCCGCGCGAGGTCGTGATTGAACATCCGGCGCGTCCCGGGTGGAAGCTCACAGACGATGAAAAGCCAGCCGAGACTTCCGCATCCTTCCACCGCTTCCGGCTCACGGTGGAACCGAAGAAGACCATGACCTTGCTGGTAAAAGAATACCGGCCGATCCTGAATAGCTATCAGCTGACGAATGTGACCGACAACCAAATCAAGTTCTTCCTCGAGCAAAAGATGATCAATCCAGAGGTGGAAAAAGCGTTGCGGCGCATCGTTGCGCAGAAGAATGACATCGCCGTGATCGAGGCGGTGATTACTGGACGCCGGTCCCAGGTGTCAAGCATCTCCGACGATCAGCAGCGCGTCCGCGAAAATATGAAGGCGCTGAAAGGCAGTACTGAAGAAAAAGCCCTGGTCGAACGATATGTGCGCGAACTCAACGAGCAGGAAGACCGCGTGCAGTCCCTGCGCCGCGAGATCGCCGACATGCAGCAAAAGCGCGACGCAGCCCAGAGCACGCTCAACGGAATGATTGAAGCCCTGCAGATGGAGGTAACGCTATAGGAGTGTAGATGCTCACGTAGCGACAGCCGCCTCGGCTGTCCAGCCAGGGCAAAGCCCGGCTGCTCACGAGACGAACTAGCCCTTCTGCGCCCTCGGCCCCGCCGCCTTCACCTCGGCCGGTGCGTCGAAGCTCTCAAAGTTCTTAGCGAAGCGCCGCCGCAGATCTTCCGCGCCCCGATCATAAGCAGCTTTATCCGCCCACGCATTCCGCGGATTCAATACCTGAGCCGGAAGCTCGTGGCAAGCCTTCGGAATACTGAACCCAAACGTCGGCTCAATCTCAAATTCCTCTCGAATCAGTTCGCCCTCGACCGCCGCGTCGACCATGGCGCGGGTGTAAGGAATGTCCATGCGCTTGCCCACGCCGTACGGCCCGCCCTGCCAGCCCGTATTTACCAGCCAGCATTGCGCGTTGTGCTCGCGCAACCGCCGGCCCAGCATCTCGGCATAAGTTTTTGGAGGCAGCGGAAGGAACGGCGCGCCGAAGCAGGTCGAGAACGTCGCCGTAGGTTCTTTCACGCCCGCTTCAGTTCCCGCAACCTTGGCCGTATAGCCCGACATGAAGTGATACATGGCCTGCTCCGGAGTCAGCCTCGAAATCGGCGGCAGAACGCCGAACGCATCCGCCGTGAGAAAAACGACGTTCCTGGGATGCCCGCCAATGCCGGGGATCAATGCATTCTCGATGAAATCCACGGGATAGGCCGCACGAGTGTTCTCGGTCTTGCTGTCATCGTTGTAATCAGGGATGTGCGTGTGCGCATCGAGCGTCACGTTCTCCAGCACGCAGCCGAAGCGGAGTGCGTTCCAGATCTGCGGCTCATTTTTCTTTGAGAGCTTGATGCATTTGGCATAGCATCCGCCTTCGAAGTTGAATACGCCGTCGGCGCTCCATCCGTGCTCGTCGTCGCCGATCAGGTCGCGCAAAGGGTCGGCCGAGAGCGTGGTCTTGCCCGTCCCCGAAAGCCCAAAAAAAAGAGCGCTCACCCCATCGCGTCCCACATTGGCCGAACAATGCATGGGGAACACATTTCGCGGAGGCAGCAGAAAGTTCATGACGCTGAAGATCGACTTCTTTATCTCGCCCGCGTACGAAGTTCCACCGATCAGCACCGTGCGGCGGGTGAAGTTCAACAGGATAAAAACTTCCGAGGCCACGCCGTCCCGCATAGGATCCGCTTTGAACTCGGGAGCCGAGATGACGGTGAATTCCGCATGATGATGCTTCAGTTCCTCCGCCGTCGGCCGCAAAAACAACTGCCGCACAAACAGGTTGTGCCAGGCATATTCGTTCACGATGCGAATCGGCAACCGGTAAGCTGGATCGGCGCCGCAGAAAAGATCCTGCACAAAAAGTTCCCGCCCGCGCAAGTGCTCCATCACCCGCGCATAGAGAGCGTCAAACTTCTCCGGCTCGAATGGCGCGTTTACTGCGCCCCAAGCGACAGTGTGTGCCGTGGTCTCGTCCTTCACGATGAACTTATCTTTGGGGGACCGCCCGGTGCGATTGGTGTAGCCGACCAGGGCCCCATTCGCCGCCAACTTCGCTTCGTCGCGCCGGATGGAGTGCTCCACCAGTAGCGCCGGAGAAAGATTGAAGTGGGTCCGGCCTTCACTCAGCAACTCGGCTACGTCGCTGACGTGCATCGTGGTCGCCATGGGCTCTCCTCAGCAAAAACAGTCACAAAACGACAAACACACTATTCTCCCTCAAAAGTCATCGTGCTGCCAAATGCCTTCCCATGATTTACTCTGCACCCTCTTTTGATGGCGTCATCCCGAACCCCGGCGCTCTTCAGCCGGGGGAGGGATCTCGCGAGGAGCGCATCCGCTCTGAGCGCGCGCTCCTTCCCTCCGCCTGAAACACGGCTACGGTTCAGGATGACGCCAGAGAACGTAACAGAAGAAAGACGCGGGGGAGTTACTCCGAGGTCTTGTAATCGCAAGCCTTGCGGCAGTCCTCGCAGTACATCAGGCCGTCGTCGGAAACGCGGATGTTCGTGACGGCCTGGCAAAGGCAACAGAATTTTTCGCAGTCACACGAACTTTCGGGCTGGTCGCATTGCGCGCATCGATACTTGGCAGGACCGGTTCCAGTGCTCATAAAAGTAATGTAGCGCGCATCGCAGGCTCGTGAGAAATGACCTTGGTAATCGCCGCCGCATAGGAAAGAGCTCATACAATACTTGCCCCCGGCCACGCACGGTTTCTCCGTGGCCTATAATCCGAGCAATGACGTTCCAACATCTGCTGGATGGCGCGGAGGTTCTCGCCCAGAACGGGGACCCAAGCGTCAGTAGTGTGGAATACGACTCGCGCCGGGTCAAGCCCGGAACCGTGTTCGTAGCCATGCACGGCGAAACGTCTGACGGCAACCTCTTCATCGATCAGGCGATTCAAGCCGGAGCCGTCGCAGTCGTCACCGATTCGCCGGCCGAGAAGGCCCGCGAAGGCGTGGCTTGGGCGGTCGTGCCGCACGGGCGGCGAGCTCTGGCGCGCATCAGCGCGAATTTCTACAAGCGCCCTGCCGAGCGGATTGCCATCACTGGAATAACTGGCACGAACGGGAAGAGCACGACGGCGTTTCTGATCGAGTCGATTCTCACCGCCGCAGGACGCAAGAGCGCTCTGATCGGGACAATTGAATATCACGTGGCGGGCCAAGTCTATCCCGCGCCGCACACCACGCCGGAAGCGCTCGAACTGGCTCGCCTTCTCAACGAAGCGCTGGGTCTGGGCGCGACCGATGCCGTCATGGAAGTTTCATCGCATGCCCTGGCGCAGGAACGCGTGTTCGGCGTGCCCTTCGACGTCGCCGTCTTCACCAACCTGACTCGCGATCATCTCGACTATCACAAGACGATGGACGAATACTTCGCCGCCAAGCGAGTTCTGTTCGAAGGCTGTGGCACCGATGCCCCGCGTGCGGCAGTCACCAACCTTGACGACGAATACGGCGCGAAGCTGGCCGCGTTCAGCCGTAAGCGTAGCGCCGTCGTGCTGTCCTATGGGTGGAAGTGCGGCGACTTCCACGCCGAGAAGGTGGACATCAGCCCACACGGAACGCGCTTCGACATGGCCACGCCGCAACAGAAGATTCCCATCTTCTCTCCGCTCATCGGGCGCGTCAATGTGTATAACATCCTGGCTGCGGCGGCCGCCTGCTATGCGCGCGGCTGCGGCTCGCAGGCGATTGCCGGCGGCGTCGAATCGCTTACGCATGTGCCGGGAAGGTTCGAGCGCGTCGACTGCGGCCAGCCGTTCACTGTGGTGGTCGACTATGCTCACACCGACGATGCGCTGCGCAATCTCACAGCGCTCGCCCGCGAGTTCGTCTCGCGCGCCGGAGGAACCGCGAGAGTCGTGACCGTGTTCGGCTGTGGCGGCGATCGCGATCGTGCCAAGCGTCCCCTCATGGGCGAGGCCGCCGGGCGCGGCAGCGATTTTGTGCTGCTCACCTCCGACAATCCGCGCAGCGAGGATCCGCGATCGATCATCAACGACGCATTGGTCGGGCTCCAGAAGACGGGAGTCAAGTACAGCATCGAAGTCGACCGTCGCAAAGCGATTGCACTGGCGTTCGGACAAGCGCGCCCCGGAGATATCGTGCTGCTCGCGGGCAAGGGACACGAAAAGGTGCAGGTCACGCGCGACGGATCACATCCTTTTGACGACGTGGAAGTGGCCCGCGAGGCTTTGCGTGCCTCAGGGTTCGAATGCGAAGCGGCCCGCACCGCAGGGAATCAAGCATGAGGCTGCCCCTGTCGAAGATCGCCGACTTTATTTCCGCCACAACTCACGTAGCGACAGCCGCCTCGGTTGTCCGCCCAAGCGATACTCCGCCCGAAGAAGTTGCACAGGGCTATTCCATCGACTCGCGCACCGTCGGACCCGGAGAACTTTTCTTCGCGGTCAAGGGAGAACGACTCGATGGTCACGATTACGTGAACGCCGCCCTGGAGAAGGGAGCTGCTGCGGCTACTGTCCAGAAAGATCAGCTGCATCGCTATTCCGATAAGACCCGGCTGCTGGCCGTCGACGATACGCTGGTAGCCCTGCAAACGCTCGCCACTGCAGTGCGCAAAATGTGGGGCAAGCCGCTGATCGGCGTCACCGGTTCGGCGGGGAAGACGACCACCAAAGAGGCCGTCGCGCATGTTCTCGGCGCGCGCTTCCGCGTGCTCAAGTCCGAAGGCAACTTCAATAATCATTTCGGCCTGCCCCTCATGCTCTTGAAACTGGAACCAGAACACGACGCAGCTGTCATCGAGTTGGGTATGTCGCATGCGGGCGAAATTCGTGCGCTGGCGAAGATTGCCCAGCCAGAGATCGGTGTTGTGACCAACGTTGCTCCGGTGCACCTGGAGTTTTTTGATTCCATCAGCGGAATTGCACGAGCAAAGTATGAATTGATTGAGTCACTTCCGGCAAATGGAATCGCCGTGCTCAATGCCGACGACGAGTACGTTTCGCAGTTCGGGCGCGACTGCAAAGGCAAGGTGGTCACATACGGTACACAGGCGATGGCCGACGTCCGCGCCGAGAATGTGCACACCCGTGGCGCGGAAGGCTCGGAGTTTGACGTAAACATCGCCGGCACGCGCGAGCACGCGCGTCTGCCACTGGTCGGAGAACACAACATTCTGAATGCTCTGGCGGCCGTGGCCGTGGGTCTGGTTCGCGGCATGAAGCCATCGGAAGCGGTGGTGGCGCTGGCGACTCTCGCGCCGCCCGATAAACGCGGGCAGGTTCTCCAACTGGGTAACATCACGGTCATCAACGATTGCTACAATTCCAATCCGAAGGCGCTGAATGCCATGGTCGATGCCCTGGCAGCGATGAAAGCCGGGCGTCGCATTGTGGTCGCAGGAGAAATGCTTGAGCTCGGTCCGGCGGGGGCAGAGATGCACCGCGCCGCCGGTCAGCATATCGCCGAGAAGAAGATCGATGTTCTGGTGGGCGTGCGCGGCATGGCGCAGGCCATAGTCGACGGCGCGCGTCCCGCCGGAACCGAAGCCGAGTTCGTGGCGACGCCCGAGGAAGCCGGCGAGTGGTTGGCGCGCGAAACGCGCGACGGCGACGTGGTGCTGTTAAAGGCTTCCCGCGGAGTGAAACTCGAGAAGGCGCTCGAAACCTGGAAGGCTCGGCGCGGCACGCGAAACTGATTATTGCGAAGGACGGAGGCTGATTGCTCTACTGGCTGTTGTTCGTCAAGCTGCAACACTATGTTGCGCCATTCCGCATCTTTCGCTACGTCACCTTCCGCACCGCATTCGCCAGCCTTACCGCCCTGTTCACCGCGCTGATCGTGGGCCCTCTGGTCATCGGCCGCCTGCGCGACTTCCAGATCGGACAATACATTCGCGAAGAGGGCCCGAAGGCTCATCAGAAAAAAGCCGGCACGCCCACCATGGGCGGACTGCTGATCGTGATCGCGATCATTGTTCCCACGCTGCTGTGGGCCGACCTGAGCAACCGCTTCGTCTGGATCGCCGTGTTTTCCACCTGCGCGTTCGCGGCCATTGGATTCGTCGACGATTACACCAAAGTGACCCGTCGCCGAAACCTCGGCCTGACGAGTCGCGCCAAGTTAGGACTGCAGATCGCCACCAGCATCGTAATTGCCTCCATGCTGATCGCCATGCAAACCTACAACCTATATTCCACCAAGCTGATTGTGCCTTTCTTTAAGCAATTCCATCCGGATCTAGTGCTGGGAAACCTGGAACGGTATCCTCATCTCTGGCCGCTGGCGTTTTTGCCATTTATCGGATTCGTGGCGCTCGTAATTGTGGGTTCAAGCAACGCGGTGAATCTAACGGATGGTCTGGACGGGCTGGCCATTGGCTGCACCGTAATTGCTGCGGGTGCCCTGACCGTGCTGACCTATGTCAGCGGCCACGCGACCTTCGCGACCTATCTGGAATTGCAGCGCATGCCGCAGGTGGGCGAGTTAACCATCTTTTGTGGGGCGATGGTCGGGTCGTCGATTGGATTTTTGTGGTACAACGCGCATCCCGCGGAAGTGTTCATGGGCGACGTGGGATCGCTGGCCCTCGGCGGCGCGATTGGCACGGTCGCCGTCATGATCAAACAGGAACTGCTGCTACCCTTCATTGGGGGCGTATTCGTGATCGAGGCAGTCTCGGTGATCCTGCAGGTCGGCTCCTACAAGTTGCGCAAGAAGCGCATCTTCAAGATGGCGCCCCTGCATCATCACTTTGAACTGCTGGGCTGGTCGGAGTCGAAAATCATCGTGCGCTTCTGGATCGCCTCGCTGGTCTTCGCCCTGTTCGCCCTAACGACGCTGAAACTGCGATGATGGTTCACCACAGAGTCACAGAGACACAGAGAAAATCAAATTCTATTTTTGGTTTTCTCTGTGTCTCTGTGACTCTGTGTTGAAATGGCCTTAATGGATCTCAACGGAAAACGCGTGCTGGTGGTTGGCCTGGGAAAGTCGGGCGTGGCGTCAGCCCTTTTTCTGAAGGCGCACGGCGCGCGGGTGACCGTCTCCGACACCAAGAGCGGCGACGATCTCCGAAACGAAATTCCGGTGCTGCTCGATCACGGCATTACCGTCGAGACCGGGGGCCACGGCGACCGCACGTTTCGCGGCCAGGATCTGATCGTGGTCAGCCCCGGAGTCCCGGTCGATGCGCCGCCATTGGTGCAGGCGCGCGCTTTGGGCGAGGCTGTGATTGGCGAAGTCGAACTCGCGGCCCAGTTCCTCCCCGGACCAATCGTTGCCATCACCGGGTCGAACGGCAAGACCACAACCACCACGCTGACCGGCGAGATCATGACCGCCGCAGGCGTTCCCGCGCTGGTAGGAGGCAACATCGGCACGCCCGCGATCTCATTGGCCGAGCGCGCCCACGCGGAGACCGTCATTGTGCTCGAGATTTCCAGCTTTCAACTGGAAACCATTCAAACTTTCCGTCCGAAAGTTGCGGTCGTATTGAATGTCACGCCCGACCATCTCGACCGGCACCGCACATTCGAAACCTATGTGGACGCGAAAGCGCGCATATTTGAAAATCAGCAGGGCAGCGACTTCACCGTGCTCAACGCCGACGACCCCACCTGCGCAGCCATGGCTTCGCGAACGCGCGCGCAAGTCTTTTGGTTCAGCCGGCAGAAAGAAGTGCAGCAAGGCGCCTGGGTCCGCGACGGCAACATCGTTTTCCGCGACGCCAAAGGGCGGCAGCGCGAGATCATGCAAGTCTCCGAAATCTCGCTGAAAGGCGCGCACAATCTGGAGAACGTGCTGGCTGCGGTCTGCGCCGGCGCTCTGATGGGTTGCGCCCCGGAGAAGATTCGCCAAGCCGTGCGCGACTTCAAAGCGGTCGAACACCGCCTGGAATTTGTGGCGACGATCCGCGGCGTGGACTACTACAACGATTCCAAAGCCACCAACGTGGACGCGACCCTCAAAGCCCTGGAGTCGTTCCCGGCCAACATCCACCTGATTCTCGGCGGCAAAGACAAAGGCAGCGACTACACCGTGCTCAACGACCTGCTGCGCCAGCGGGTCAAGCGCGTCTACACCATCGGCGCCGCGGCCGCGAAACTCGAGTCGCAAATTAAAGGTGTCGAAGTAGTCCCCGCGGAAACGCTGGAGAACGCCCTGCGCAAGGCCAACGCTGCCGCGCAGTCAGGCGACGTGGTGCTTCTGGCGCCAGCCTGCGCCAGTTTCGATCAGTTCAAGAACTACGAGCACCGCGGTCAGATGTTCAAAGAAATCGTGCGCGGATTAGCCGTCGAACTGAAGCCCTGATTCCCACCCGGCGACGCGGCCACGTTCAGGGCCAACGTTGCGAGCCGTGCAGCACTGTGGCCTCTACGACGTTCTCCTTGATGCGATAAACAAACAATGGATGGGAGTGGAATAAGAACTGATTCGCGAGAGTCCTCGATCCTGCCTGGGCGCCCGCGTTGCGGAAACGACTCCAATGAAGTCACGCTGTCGTCGATCGTGCGCGCTATGCGGTCGGCGGCCGAGGGATTTTGCACGCGGATGTACTCGATGATTCCTGCGAAGTCCATGGCGGCCTCAGGCGACCAGCGAATCCTCATAAAGTCGACGCTCAGGAGCCGAGGATCCGCTCCATTCGCCGGCGCACTTCCTCGTGCGAAAGAGACTCACCTCTGTCCAACGACGCAAGTCCTTTTCCCACCTCTCGTCTGAACCATTCGTCATGACCTAGATGGGTGCAACCAGTTCCTGCACGATTTGGTCCGGTCCCTTCTTCGGTTTGCGAGGCGATCTGGTTAAGCTTCGCTACGAGTTCAGGTGCAAAGGAAATTTCCATCTATAACGATTGTAGGCGTGATCCCCGAACCAAAACAATCAACAATCAAAAATCAACAATCAACAATTCTTTCTTCGTGCCTCCGTGTCTCCGTGGTGAAATGAACTTCCCATGGCAAAGCGCGTGAGCGTCGACCGCTGGCTGTTCACCGTGACCATGCTGCTGGTGTTTGTGGGGCTGGTGATGGTGTTCTCGGCCTCGGCGGTGATGGCCCGGGAGCGCTTCGGCTCGCCCTACGCATTCCTGTCCAAGCAGTTGATCTGGGCGGTGGCCGGACTCGTGGCCATGGTCGTCGCCATGCGCGTGGATTACCGGCGCTACAAGCACCCGGCGCTGGTATTTTCGCTGATGGGCTTCACGACGCTGTTGCTGCTCTCCGTCTTCTTTCTCGACCGTTCGCACAACACCCATCGCTGGATTCATGCGGGAGGTTTTTCCTTCCAGCCCTCGGAGTTGGCCAAGCCGGTGCTGATTCTGTTTCTCGCCTATTTTCTGGAGGGTCGAGCCAAGACCATTGATGACGTGCGCAACACGCTGCTGCCGGCGGCCGCGCCGGTATTGGTGTTTCTGGGTTTGATTGTGCTGCAGCCGGATCTCGGCACCGCCATCGCCTGCGCCGGAATCGCAGCCTGCATCTTGTATGTAGCCGGAATGAGCATGCGGTTTTTTGCATATGCGTTTGCGGCGTCGCTGGTGCCGCTGTATTTTCTGATTTTTCACGTCAGCTTTCGCCGCGCCCGCATCCTCGCATTTCTGAATCCCTACGCCGACAGTCAGAAGACCGGCTTCCACATCATTCAATCGCTGATTGCGGTAGGCACCGGCGGCGTAACCGGCACCGGGCTGATGGAAGGCAAGCAAAAACTTTTCTACCTGCCGGAGCCGCACACGGATTTTATTTTTGCCGTCACCGCGGAAGAGCTGGGCCTGGTCGGCGCCATGTTCGTGGTCGCATTGTTCGCCATCTTCCTGTGGCGCGGAATGCGCGCTTCTTGGCGCACCGAAGACGTATTCGGCCGCTACTTGGCGGTGGGAATCACAAGCATGGTGGTGCTGCAGGCCTTCATCAACATCAGCGTAGTGCTGGGCATGTTGCCCACCAAAGGAATTCCGCTGCCGCTTGTGTCGTATGGCGGATCGTCGCTATTTGTAACCCTGGCGTGCGTCGGCCTGCTGCTGAACATCACCAAGCAGGCGGAGTGAGACTGCAATTGTTGATTGATGATTTCTGATTGTTGATTACCTACCCCGACTAACAGAGCCGCCGCTTCGCTTGGTTTTTCAATCAACAATCAGCAATCAAGAATCAACAATCATTTATAGTGGCCTTCATGCGCGCAATCCTGGCGGGCGGCGGGACGGGCGGACACGTGATCCCGGCGCTGGCCATCGCCAATCAACTCAAGAAAAGTTACGACGCCGAAGTGCTGTTCATCGGGACAGCACGCGGCATCGAGAACCGGCTCGTACCGGCGGCTGGATTCCCGCTGCAACTGGTGCGCGTCGGTGCGCTGAAAAATGTCAGCCTGATGACGCGGGCTAAGACGGCCTTCGATTTACCGCGCGCTGTCTGGGATGCGGGCCGCATGCTCAACCAGTTCGCGCCCGACGTAGTGATTGGCGTGGGCGGCTATGCATCGGGCCCGGCCATGCTGGCGGCGGTGGTCAAGCACATTCCAACTCTCGCCTTCGAGCCCAATGTGGTGCCAGGCTTTGCCAATCGCATGGTCGCGCGATTCGTGTCGGGCGCGGCGGTGCATTTCGAAGAGACCGCAAAATATTTTCGCCATGCCGAAGTCACCGGGGTCCCGGTGCGGCAGGCGTTTTTCGAAATCGCGCCCAAGCGCGGGGGCACTCCGACCGTCCTTGTTTTTGGCGGCAGCCAGGGCGCGCACGCCATCAACGATGCGATGATCCGCTGCCTGCCGATTTTGCAGCGCGAGGCTCCCAGCATACACATTCTCCACCAGACGGGCGAGCGTGACTATAATGACGCGCTGGCGGCCTATCAAATTTTGGGTGAGTCGGCAGATGTGTTCAAGTTCATCGAGGACATGCCCGCCGCCTTTGCGCGGGCGGACTTGGTGGTGTGCCGCTCCGGCGCGAGCACGGTCGCAGAAATTGCGGCGGCGGGGAAGCCGGCGGTGTTTGTTCCGTTCCCGCGTGCGGCCGATGATCATCAACGCGTCAATGCCGAAGCCCTGGCGCGGCACGGCGCCGCAGTTGTGGTCGAGGAATCGAAACTGGAAGGCGTATGGTTGGCCGAAACGATTGCAGCACTGCTGCAAGATCCACATCGCCTGCAGCAGATGAGCCAGGCCGCGCGCGAGTTGGCGCATCCCAACGCCGCGCACGATATCGCCGCGATGGCAGCGCGGGTCGCAGAGATCGAGAAATCACACAATGATTAACGCGTGTCTTTTTTCAGCTTTGTCATTCCGAGCCGCTCGTAGCCGCGAAGCGGCGAGAGCGAGCGAGGAATCTGCTTTTCTTGTCCTGTAAATCCGTGGCAGAGAAGTTAGCCTTATGTTCGCAAAAATTCAACGCATCCATTTCGTAGGCATCGGCGGCATCGGCATGAGCGGCATCGCCGAGGTGCTGCTCAATCTCGGCTACAAGGTTTCCGGCTCGGACCTGAAGAGTTCCTGGGTGACGCAGCGGCTAGCCGGGCTGGGTGCCGTGGTGTTTGAAGGACATCGTTCAGAAAACATCGCGGGCGCCGAAGTGGTTGTCACCAGTTCCGCAATTTCCGCGGAAAACCCCGAGGTCGCCGAATCGCACAACCTCCACATCCCCGTGATTCAGCGCGCCGAAATGCTGGCCGAGTTAATGCGCCTCAAGTACGGCATCGCCATTGCCGGCATGCACGGTAAGACGACCACTACTTCAATGGTGGCGGCGGTATTGGCCGCGGGCGGGCTTGATCCAACCGTAGTCGTCGGCGGCCGCGTCGACGCCATGGGTTCGAATGCGCGTCTGGGAAAATCGCACTACCTGGTCGCCGAGGCCGACGAGAGCGACCGCTCGTTTCTAAAGCTGTCGCCAATTCTGTCGGTCGTCACCAACATCGATCGCGAGCACATGGATACCTACCGCAACATGCGCGACGTGAAAAAGACCTTTCTCGACTTCATGGACCGCGTCCCCTTCTACGGAATGATCGTCGCCTGCAATGACGATCCGATGCTGCGGCGCCTCTTACCCGATGTTCAGCGCCGCACCGTAACCTATGGCACCAAGCGCGGCTCCGACTTTCTGATCAAGCTCGATGACAGAAAAGAAAATCCCGCAGGCAATTCCCGCCCGCTCAGCCGCTTCCGCGTTACCTATCAAAAAAATGATCTCGGCGAGTTCACGTTGCACGTGCCCGGCGTGCACAACGTCCTGAACGCGACCGCGGCGATCGCCGTCGGCGTGGGATTGGATGTTAACGTCGATTCAATCCGCGAGGCACTCGATCAGTTCCGCGGCGTTGACCGCCGATTCCAATTGCGCGGACGGGCCGCGGGCGTGAGCGTCATCGACGACTACGGCCACCACCCCACCGAGATCAAGGTCACGCTGGCTGCGGCCCGCCAGTGCGGCTTTCGCAAGATCCACGTCATCTTCCAGCCGCACCGCTATACCCGCACCCGCGACCTGGTCGAGGAATTTACCACTGCCTTCGCCGACGCCGATTCCCTGTTCGTGCTCGACATCTATGCCGCCAGCGAGAAGCCCATCGAAGGCATCACCGGCGAAATCCTGGCCCATCGTATTCGGGAAAGAACCGCGAGGATCGGCCGATACGAGAGCTCGCCCGCCGAAGCCGTGGATGCAGCCGTAGCTGTCGCGCAAGATGGCGACATGATCCTGACACTCGGCGCCGGCAGCGTCTCCCAATTCGGACCCATGATTCTGGAGAAGCTGAAAGAACGGGAGGCCGCGCATGTGGGGAACTAACCCGGCCATTGCAAGACTCAAAATTCGCGGTATGGGCCGACTTTCGCCTTGGAGCGGAAATTGGACCGGAATTCTTATCGTCGCCCCACTATGCCTTGCGACGGTGTGTCTCGCACAGCAGTCCCCATCCCAACCTGCGGTGAAGCTCACGCCCCTGGAAGGCGATTATGTGAGCCGCGACTTCCATTTCAAGACGGGCGAGACTCTCCCCGAGCTGCGGCTGCACTACCTGACTCTCGGCAAGCCGGAACGCGATGCCAACGGGAAAGTGACCAATGCCGTGCTGATCCTTCACGGCACCGGCGGCTCCGGGCGACAGTTCCTTGCTCCACAATTTGCGGACGTGCTGTTTGGCCCCGGTCAACTGCTCGACACCACCCGCTATTTCATTATCCTTCCCGACAGCATCGGTCACGGAAAATCAAGCAAGCCGAGCGATCGCCTTCACGCCCGCTTTCCGCAGTACGACTACGACGATATGGTTTCGGCGCAGCGCGAACTGCTGGAGAAAGGACTGGGCGTCAACCATCTGCGCCTGATTCTGGGCACCTCGATGGGCTGCATGCACGCTTGGCTCTGGGGTGAAACCTATCCCGATTTCATGGATGCCCTGATGCCGCTGGCGTGCTTGCCGGTGCAAATCGCCGGGCGCAACCGCCTGTGGCGCGAGATGGTCATCAACGGCATCCGTCAGGACGCCGACTGGAAAAACGGCGACTACATCACCGAACCGCGCGCGGCCTTACAGATCGGAGCTGATTTCCTGCTGATCGCCGGAAGTGCGCCCTTGCTGATGCAGAAAATCCTTCCCACTCGCGATGCCGCTGATAAGTACCTCGACGATTCCATGAAGCGCATCACCGCGAACCTGGATGCCAACGACTTCCTCTATGCCGTGAGTGCCTCGCGCAATTACGATCCCTCTGCGCAGTTAGGAACAATCAAGGCGCCGGTTATGTTCGTGAATTCAGCGGACGATTTCATCAACCCCCCGGAGCTGGGCGTTGCAGAGCGCGAAATTAAACACGTAAGGAACGGCCGGTTTGTGTTGATCCCGGTTTCCGAGCAGACTCACGGACACGGCACGCATACCTGGGCCGCTCTCTGGCAACAGTATTTAAAAGAGCTGCTGGGGACCTCGCAGCATTGAGGTTGACGTTTAGCCTCGGGAACTTTCCGACCTTCGCCCGTATCTTCCCTTGCTAACCGATTGAAGTGCCCTTCGTCTATCAGCCATAAGGGGTTCAGGCAATGAAAATGACACAAGCATGGGGATGGCTGGCGGCAGGGGTGCTGGCAGCCGGGTTGAACGCAAACTATTACGATGGCGGCTTTCAGTGGGCGCACCGAGTTGCGGACCGCGTAGGGCACAACTCGGGGGCAGTACTGGCCCTGGCTTCTGGACGGGCCGACCAGTTCCTAGCCGAGGCGCGGGTGCTGACGCCGCGAAGTCAGGCCGCTTCTTGCCGGTTGGCCACAACGCTGGCGCGGGTCCAGACCAGGATATCCCGCTCCCAGACGGGATTCGACGTAATGTCGGTCCGCCAAAAGGCTCAGCTGGCGAAACTAGAAGCGAATCGGGCGCGGATGGAAGCCCCGATCGCGGTCCACACCGCTCATTTCCGGATTGCGACTGCGGCTTTTGACCCTGTCGCCTTCAAGGCCCTCCCGACTCCTGTGGTTTGTCCCCGGGTTCGCGTGAACATTCCCAAACTGCCAATGATGAAGATACCGTTTGCTCCAGAGATTCACCTCGAGATGGCGAGCACCGGTCCGGTCTAACCAATACAGATCAAACCTTTGCCTCTTGGAAAAAGATGGGCGCGAAAAACCAGCCGCGTCAGTTTTTTGTGCGGAAAATAGGCTCATGTGGCGAGAGCCGCCTCGGCTGTCTGGCCAGGGCTTAGCCCGGCCCACCCAACGCAACCTCCGTACCCAACCGGGTTCCCTCCTATGCAAAACAATTCAAGTTTTTTCTATCTCATTTCGAGAAATGAAGCTATATTGAAAAAGCTCAGCGATTCCTTGGCGACAACTGACCTGAACTGATGGCGCGGAAATCCAGCGGCTCCATCTTGCAGGAAGAGTTGTACCCACCCAGCGCCCACCCAGCGCGCGAGGAGCTCGACGACGCGCGCCTGGTAGACCTGGATGTAGACGAGGAGTCTCCCTTCCTGCGCGGGCAAAAGCGTGTCTCCGCCCGCCGTAGCGCCCTTCCTAAGAAAACTGCCAGTCGACTTGTGTGGACATCTCTCGTAGCCGCAATTCTCTGCGTCGCCGCAGTCGCTGCAGCCGCTTTGTATGAATACGGTGAACGCTCGTGGCGCTTTCGCGTGGAATCGAGCGACAACCTTGAAGTCACCGGCATGCAGAACGTGACCAAGGCGCAAATCATGGAAGTCATGGGCGCCGACATCGGTCGCAACATTTTCTTCATCCCGCTGGCCCAGCAGAAAGCGCAACTCGAACAAATTCCGTGGGTGGAATCGGCCAGCGTGATGCGTTTCGTCCCCAACCGGCTCAAGGTCGAAATCCACGAGCGCACGCCCATCGCGTTTGCACGAGTAGGCCCGCGAATTTCCTTGATCGATGCCGGCGGAACTTTGATGGAGCTGCCGCAAAAACACAAATATTCCTTCCCCGTAATTCTTGGGATGAACCCCGGCGAGCCGCTCTCCACTCGCGCCCCGCGCATGAAGGCCTACAACGAACTGGTCCAAGACCTCGATTCCGGTGGCGCTCGCTACTCCCAGGACCTGAGCGAAGTGGATCTCACCGATCTTGAGAACTTGAAGGTCCGGGTGAATGATCCGGCGGGCGATGTGCTGGTGGAACTCGGTGCGTCGGAGTATCTGAAGCGCTACAAGACTTACGTGAGCCACGTGCGGGAGTGGCGGCAGCAATTCCAGAAGCTGGAGTCGGTGAACCTGCGCTACGACAATCAGGTAATCGTAAATCCTGACATGGAAGGCAGGCCGAAGCAGCCCGCGCTGGCGGCCTCGGCGGCGAGAGCTGCAGCAGCCGCAGGCGTAAAGCCGGCAGCACTGATTACGCGCCTGAGTCCACACGATCGGACTCTTCCCAAGCCGGCATTTGAGTTGACCGAGAAAAAGCTTGACCCCAAGTCGGCGGCGTCAAAAAAGCCGGCGGCCAGAACGAGAGTTAAGAAGGCGAGCGCCAAGGTCAAGGGCACAGCTTCGAAAAAAGGCGTGGCGAAAATTTCCGCATCGGGCGCGAAGGCTGGCGCTGCGAAGACTGCGCTGGCGTCGCAAAAGCCGGAAGCGAGGAAGCCGCCAAAGTTCGCGTCGCCAGTGAATGTGGCGGGTCCGAAACCGAGTCCGGCGATTGCGAAACAGCAAGCGAACCCGAGTTCAGATTAATTGGCGTCGAGGAATTCATAAGCAAATGGGGAACCAGCAGGGAAGTTTTCTTACCGCGATCGATGTAGGCAGCGCCAAGACCTGCGCGCTGATGGCGGAGTTCACCGACAGCGGCCTGCGCTATCGCGGCCACGGCGTGGCCGAATCGCGCGGATCTCGCAAGGGCGTGATCGTTGAACTCGACAAAGCTGTAGCGGCGATTCAGAAAGCAGTCGAGGCAGCGGAAGATATCGCAGGCGCGGCTGTCGAGCAAGCGGTCGTGGGCATCGGCGGAGTCCACGTGCGCGGCATCAATAGCCACGGCGGCATCAGCCTGGGCCCGCGTCCCCGCGAAATTGGGCGCGATGAGATCAAGCAGGCGGTCGACCGGGCCCGCGCCATCCCGCTGCCGAACGATCGCGAGATCCTCCATCTGTTGCCCCAGGAATTCATTCTCGACGATCAGGCTGGAGTGCACGATCCGCTGGGCATGATGGCGGCCCGCCTGGAAGTTCGCGTCCACATGGTGACGGCGGCGACCAGCGCCACACAAAACGTAATCACGGCGGTCAATCGCGCCGGAGTGCATGTCGACGATACGGTGTTCGAGCCCCTGGCCGCAGCCGATTCAGTGCTGCGCAACGACGAGCGCGAAATGGGAGTATGCCTGGCAGACATTGGCGCCGGGTCGACTGAGCTCATTGTGTTTCAGCAAGGCGCCGTCATTCACACGGGAGTGATTCCGGTGGGCGGCGATCATTTCACCAGTGATCTATCGGTGGGACTGTGCACGCCGTTGGCCGAAGCAGAAAAGATCAAGAAGATTTATGGCAACGCGATCGTGACCCTGATTCCCGAGGGCAATGAAGTGGAGGTTCCGTCCGTGGGCGACCGTCCATCGCGGCTCCTGCCGCAGCGCCTGGTCGCTGAAATTCTGGAGCCTCGCGCGCGCGAACTTTTCGAAATGATGCGCGACACCCTGCGCCACAGCGGTATGTTCGATGTCTGCTTAGCAGGAATCGTGCTCACCGGTGGAGCTTCGCGGCTCCCCGGAATCTTCGACGTAGCGGAGTCAGTGCTGCGCCGCTCCGTCCGGCTTTCCTGGCCGGCCCCGCTCGCCAAGATGCCGTCGACGTTATCCGAACCCGAGTATGCGACCGTGCTCGGCATGGTGAACTACGGCCACCGCGCCCGCACCGCGCGAGGCCTGCAGGAAGATCGCTGGGGATCAAAATTGAAAGCTCTGTTGGTCGGCAAGGGAGCGTAAAAGCGGTGATCAGTGGCTAGAAGCTATTCCACAAAGGGATTTGGGAAGGGCACGGCTTCACAGGCTGCTGAAAAACTCGGCCTGCGGCTGTGTTTTGAAAGGGCATGGCTTCCAGCCGCGCCGTAAGTGTCGCAAAATCAGCAGCGGCTTCAGCCGCCAAGGAGTGAAACACACCATGAAAAACAATTCCGGCATTCGCATCAGCTTCAACGAAGAGGCCCGCAACGACGCCAAGATCAAGGTCATCGGCGTAGGGGGCGGTGGCGGCAACGCAGTCAACCGCATGATGGACGCCGGCGTGGAGGGCATCGAGTTCATCGTTGCCAACACCGACCTGCAGGCGTTGCGCATGTCGCACGCGCCCGTGAAGCTACAACTCGGCGTGAAGCTGACCAATGGCCTGGGCGCGGGCGCTAACCCTGAAGTCGGCCGCAAAGCTGCGCTCGAAGATTCCGACAAAATTATCGAAGCCCTCGAAGGCGCCGACATGGTCTTCGTCACCACTGGCCTCGGTGGCGGCACCGGTACCGGAGCCGCTCCCATCATCGCCTCGCTGGCATGCGAGATGGGCGCGCTGACGGTCGCGGTCGTCACCAAACCGTTTTCGTTTGAAGGCAAACGCCGCATGCAGCAGGCCGAGCGCGGCATCGCCGAACTAATGGAGTCGGTCGACACCACCATCGTCATCCCCAACGAAAAACTGCTTGCCGTCGCGGAAGACGCCGGCTTCTTCGAATCGTTCCGCATCGCCGACGACATTCTTCGTCAGGGCGTGCAGGGCATCTCCGACATCATCACCATCCCCGGCATCATTAACCGCGATTTTGCCGACGTGAAGACCATCATGGCCCGCATGGGCTACGCCGTCATGGGCACGGCCTCCGCCAGCGGCTCCAAGCGCACCATCGAAGCCGCTCAAAAGGCGATTGCATCCCCTCTGCTCGAGGCTGGGGCAATCGACGGCGCGCGCGGCATCCTCATCAACATCACCGGTTCCGCGTCGCTCAAACTAGCCGAAGTGCAGCAGGCGTGCTCGATCATCCAAGGCGCCGCGCATGAAGACGCGAACATCATCTTCGGCGCCGTATTAGACGAAAAGATGAAGGATGCGGTGAAGATCACGGTGATCGCCACCGGTTTCCGCGAGGCACCCTCCGCGCGACCGCGCCCGCAGGAAATTCGCACGTCCTTCGCCGCCGCGCACGAGGACGCCATGGAATTTCCCGAGGAGCAGGGATCGCGCGAGTCGATGCGCGACCACCAGCTTGCTTCCATGCCGAAACACATTATGGCGGACGTCGCTTACGGAGAAGACGTAGCTCCAGCACCAACGGCGCACGCTTCCGATCGTCTGGCGGGCGACGTTATTTCGCTCAATAGCATGCGCGACAACCTGCGCGCACCTCTCGTCGCGAACTTCGAGCAGGACGATCTCGACGTTCCCGCATTTCTGCGCAAGCGCAACGAAGTGATGTAGAGCGCAGCGAAACGAACGGGGTAGTGCGAAAAGGTTTTCACTCTGGAAGTATCTTTCCAGTAACTAGGTAACGCGTTACCGGAGGCGTCTGTACCCCGGTAATCTGTGCTATGTCTTTATTCCATAATAGGTTAAAGAAGCACTTGAGTTTTTAAGCAGCCAAACTTTTCGGTTGCCAGCAATGAGCTAACTCTCGTACTATCAGCGAAGTCGAGTAATCCTAGTGGATTACCGCTGGTTGGCACAGTTCGTGCATCGAAGTAGGGAAGCGTCCGGGGAGCGAAATCAACAAGATGTTCACAGCAAAAAGCCTTCTTCGTCTGTTACTGGCCTTTAGCACCTGCCTGCCCCTGGCCGACATGAGTTGGGCAGCGCACATCAACACCAGCACCCACCCCCAGACCAAGTCAAAATCCCAGCCCCGGAAGATCAGTGAAAGCCAGCGCACCCGGCGCCGCATGCACCATTTGGCGCGCAGCCGCAGCACGAACCTCACGCGCGCTTCGGTGAGCACACGCCGCCGTCGCTCGTACGAGCGCTTTCACATGAGTTCGTTCGCCGAAGACATTGGTGCCGGCGACCTTACCGCCGGGGAAGATCCGGTGGTCCGTCAGGCCGCGATTGACGCACTGGGTAACATGAATGGTACCGTCGTCGCCATCGAGCCGACCAGCGGACGTGTGCTGGCCATGGTGAACCAAAAGCTGGCTCTTTCAAGCGGCGCGCAACCCTGTTCCACCATCAAACTTTCCGTGGCCCTGGCGGCACTGAGTGAAGGTCTGGTTTCCAAGGAAACCCAAGTCGCCCTCGGCGGCCGCAGCCGCATGAATTTGACCACCGCAATCGCCCATTCCAACAACGCTTATTTCGAAGCCCTCGGCCGCAAGCTCGGTTTTGAAAAAGTCGCCTACTATGCCCACGAATACGGCCTCGGCGAACTGGCGGGATACGACATTCCCGGCGAACAACTGGGCAGCTATCCCGACGAAGCGATTTCCGAGAAACTCGGTGGCGTCGGCAAGATGTGCTCCTTCGGCGAAGGCGTCTCCATGACGCCTCTGCAACTGGGCGCGATGGTTTCGGCCATCGCCAACGGCGGCACGCTCTATTATCTCCAGCATCCCACAACTCCTGACGAAGTGGCGAGCTTCCAGCCCCGCATCAAGCGCCAACTCGATATTGCCCCGGTCATTCCCGAGCTCTCCGATGGCATGGCAGGAGCGGTCCAGTACGGCACCGCCCGCAGCCTCCGCCTGAACTTCAACGAAGAAGAAATTCTGGGCAAGACGGGCACCTGTTCGCACGCCGGAACCCGCTTCGGATGGTTCGCCTCCTATGCCAATACCAGCGTTGGGCGCGTGGTAGTCGTCGTCTTCCTGCAGGGCGGACGTCCCACCTTCGGTCCCAAAGCCGCGGAAATTGCCGGCCGCATCTATCGCAACATGTATGACCACAATTTCTTCATTGCTACCCACGGTTGGCCTTCCGACTCAGCCGCAGTGAAGACGGTTAACACAATTCCGTAAATTAATTTCGCAAGCCTCATCGTAGAGACGTAGCTCCGATACGTCTCTTTTTGTCCCGGCGTAAATTTCCCGCATTATTTCCCGCGGCCCTCCCTTGCGACCTTTCCCTATTCCTCGGAGATTGTTTCCCATCCTCTCGCTCTCCCACGCTCGCCGAGTTTCTTATTGCCTACTAATTAAGAGAAACGGTAGCGCTGCCGATGTGTTCTCCAGGGGGCGCCGCCGACGTCGGAGTTTCGCGCCGGTCTGCGGGCCGCTGTGCGCGGGAGGACGATACGTCAGGATCGACCATACTTCATGGAAGTTACGACTACAGCCTTGTAGCGCTTTCCATTACGCTTGCGCTGGTCGCGGCCTATACCGCGCTTGATCTTGCAGGCCGCGTGACCGCGGCGCAACGCCGGTCGAAATGGTTTTGGCTGGCCGGCGGTGCCACGTCAATGGGGCTGGGAATTTGGGCCATGCACTACATCGGGATGCTGGCCTTCAGTCTGCCGGTGCCGGTTCTCTATCACTATCCCACGGTGGTGCTGTCGTTGCTGGCAGCGATCGCGGCCTCCGCAGTCGCACTGTTTACCGCCAGCCGCGAGCGCATGAGTGTCGCTTCTTTGCTGGCGGGCGGCTCAGTCATGGGCGGAGGCATCGCGGCCATGCATTACATCGGCATGGCGGCCATGCGTCTGCCGGCGATGATGCAGTATCGCCCCGCTCCGCTCGCCCTCTCGGTGGGGCTGGCCGTCGTCATCTCGCTAGCCGCGTTGGTCTTGGCATTTCAGGTGCGTCTCGAGCAAAAGACCACCCTGCGCAAACTCCTCAGCGCCCTGATCATGGGCAGCGCCATTCCGCTCATGCATTACACCGGAATGTGGGCGGTGAGGTTTTACGCTAGCGATATTCCGTTCGGCGTCGAATCTACCGTGCAGATTTCTTCTCTGGGAATCGTTGCCATTAGCCTGACCAGTTTTCTGATGATGAGCCTGGCGATCGCGACCGCCTTCCTCGATCGGATGTTGGCGCTGCGGACCGCCGTGGTCAATGCGGCACGCGACGGCGAGGCCCGCCTCCGCATGCTGGCCGAGGCGATCCCGCAGATCGTCTGGACCGCGACGCCCGAAGGGGCTGTCGACTACTGCAACCAGCGCTGGTACGAACTCACCGGGTTCACCGTTGAGCAGACTCTGGGAGCGGGCTGGTCCAATGGGCTCCATCCCGACGATCGGCCTGTGGCTTGGCAGAATTGGGAAACGGTCCTTCGCACTGGCGAGCCATTGGAGATGGAATATCGCCTGCGCAATGCCGCCGGAGACTTTCTCTGGTATCTGGTCCGCGCAGCTCCCATGCGGGATTCCACCGGCGCGATCGTAAAATGGTTCGGCTCCTGCACCGACATTGACGATCAGATGCGCCATCAAGCGGTATTGGAAGAGCAGATCCGGCAGCACACGGCCATGCTCATGGACGCCAATACCCGTTTGCAAACGGAAATGCGCGAGCGCGCCCTGACCCAACAGGAACTCAATCTGCAAAGCGAGCGCATGGTGCTGGACCTCACCGAGCGCTCGAATCGGTCGACCAACCTGGCGAAAATGGCGGAATTGCTGCACAGTTGCGCCGCTGTGCAGGATGCCTGCTCCGTAGCCGCCGGCATGGCCCCCAAGGTATTTCCGGAACTGCGCGGCGCCCTCTGGCTGTTCACCCCTTCGCGGGAGACACTTGAGGTGGCCGCGACTTGGACGGATTGCAACTTGCCGGCAAATTCCTTTGGCCCGCAAGACTGCTGGGCCCTGCGCACCGGGCGCCTGCACGTGGTCGTGGCCGGCGACCATACTGCCGAGTGCCGTCATGCAGCCGCCGGCGAGTTCTCGTATTTCTGCCTGCCGCTGGCGGCACACGGCGAAGCCATCGGGATTTTGCACTTCCGGACGATCGCACCGGGCGATCTTCCCCAGCCGATGTTGTTGGTCGCCAGTACGTTCGCCGAGCAGCTTGGACTCTCCGTGGCCAATATCCGCCTGCGCGAAGCTCTGCGCATTCAGGCGATCCGCGATCCCTTAACCGGTCTCTACAACCGCCGTTATCTGGAAGAAATGATGGAACGCGAAACCCGGCGGGCGGTGCGCACCGAGCAGGGCCTGGGCGTTCTGATGCTCGATCTCGACCATTTCAAAAACTTCAACGATACCTACGGCCACGACGCCGGCGACACTGTGTTACGCGAGACCGCTTCCTTTCTATTGAAAAGCGTTCGCGCCGAGGACATTGTGTGCCGCTTCGGCGGCGAGGAGTTCGTCGTCATCCTCCCTGCCGCCGACCTGAAAGTAACTCAGGCCCGCGCCGAGCGCATCCGCTCCAGACTGCGCGAGCTGTCCGTTACGCATCAAGGCCAATCTCTCGGACCGATCACAGTCTCCGTCGGCGTGGCCGAGCTTCCTCAGCACGGCATCTCTTTGGAGGAACCTCCTTTCGTGTGCAGATGGAGTCAGGTTAGATTGAGGAAGAGACCTCCAAAGGAACGAGTTGGTAGCCGAGTCGACGAGCTTGCCGCGTGAGTCGAGCTTGGATTCGTCT
>Ga0182024_10002049_pt1 | contig 50773 bp, 51 predicted proteins | sample P32metaG_FD_120480 | JGI IMG/M metagenome (GOLD analysis project Ga0182024, IMG submission 120480) | Permafrost microbial communities from Stordalen Mire, Sweden - P3-2 metaG (Illumina Assembly) | ecosystem: Environmental > Terrestrial > Soil > Wetlands > Permafrost | place: Sweden: Stordalen... | reverse complement strand
CTGGCGCTACGGCCTCCTGGTCGCGCTGGCCGGCATTCCGCTCGGCTTCGCCCTCTTCACGCTGCGGGAGCCCGAGAAGGGCGCCAACGAGAGCAGCCACATCCTCAAGGCCTCGGGCATGGACCTGCACAGCCAGCAGGAGAAGGCACCCCGCGTCCTCCTCGGCTCGGCGGTGACCCGGCTCCTGCGGGTGCGCTCGCTCTACTTCGAGCTCGTGGCCGTGGCCATCCTCGGCTTCGCCGGGACCGGTGCGCCGCTGTTCGGCAACCTGTTCTTCATCGACAAGTTCCACCTCGACACGGCCTCACGCAGCGAGGTCTACGCCATCATCGGCCTGGCTGCCTTCCTCGGGCTCCCGCTGGCCTATGTCTTCGGTGACCGCTACTTCCGCCGTGCCCCCCAGCGGCCGCTCGTCATCGCCGGCATCTGCATCACGGCCTACGGCGGGCTCTTCGTCCTGTCGCTCTACGTGCCCGAGCTCTGGCTGTGCGTGACCCTGCAGTTCCTGGCAGCGGCGGCGGTGTCGCCGCTGGCCATCTGCATCTTCCTGACGTTGGCCGCCACCGCCCCGCCCGAAATGCGGACCATCTGCTTCGCCATGTTCGGGGTGTATTCGCTCGTCTTCGGTGGCTTCACGGGCTCGGTGCTGCTCGGGGCGGTGTCCGACGCCATCGGCGGCCTGCACGGCATCGTTGTGGCCCTCACCATCATCTTCCCGGTCTGTGCCGCCGGGGGGCTCCTCCTCGTCATCGGGTCGCGCAGCGTGCGCCGCGACATCACGCTCGTCATTGAGGACGTCATCGAGCGCTACGCCGAGGGCAAGCGGCGCCAGGCCGGCGGGGGGATCCCCGCGCTCCAGATCCACAACCTCGACTTCTTCTATGGCACGAACCAGGTGCTCTTCGACGTCAATCTCGAGATCGAACAGGGCGAGATGGTGGCGTTGCTCGGGACCAACGGAGCGGGCAAGTCCACCTTGCTGCGCGCCGTCTCGGGGCTGTCCCACCCGCACCGCGGCGTGGTCCGGCTGTTCGGCATGAACTCGACCTATCTGGAACCGGAGCAGATCATCGACGAAGGGGTGGCCCTGCTGGTGGGCGGGAAGATGACCTTCCCCGGGCTCAGCGTGCGGGACAACCTCCGCATCGGGGGTCACACGCTGCGGCGGGACAGGGCCAAGGCGCAGAAGGCCCACGACGAGGCGCTGGCCGCCTTCCCCGAGCTGGCCGAGCGGTTGGACCAGCCGGCCGGCACGCTCTCGGGCGGTGAGCAGCAGATGCTCGCGCTGGCGCGGGTGATGATGACGGAGCCCAGGCTCTTGATGATCGACGAGCTCGCCCTCGGGCTCGCCCCCATGACCGTGGAACGGCTGATGGCGATGGTGCGGCGCATCAACGAGTCCGGCACCACGGTGATTCTGGTGGAGCAGAGCCTGAACCGCGCCCTCAGCCTGGCCCAACGCTGCTTCTTCATGGAGCGCGGCGAGATCCGCTTCGACGGGCCGACCGCCGAACTCATGGCCCGCGACGACCTCCTCCGCCCCGTCTTCCTCGGTGCCGCCGCCGCCGGTCTCTCGTAGCGCCCGTGCTCGCGTTCTCGGCTCCCAACTTCGTCCTGGTCCAGGGCGTCTTCTACGGGTTGGGCTACGGGCTGCTGGCGTTGGGCCTGGTGCTCGTCTACCGCACCAACCGGGTCCTCAACTTCGCCCAGGGCCAGATCGGCGTCATCGCCGCGGTGTTCCTGGTCAAGCTGACGGCCGACTTCCACTTCAACTACTGGTTCGGGCTGGTGCTCTCCATCGGGCTGGCCGCGCTGGTGGGCGCCCTGTCCGAGCTCCTCCTGCGCCGGCTGTTCGCCCGCCCGCGCGTCCTGGTGATGGTGGCCACCATCGGATTGAGCTACGTGCTCCTGGCCCTGACCGCGCTGCCGTTCATCAGGCCGTCGAACCTCTACAAACCGGTGCCGGTGCCCTTCGACCTGCAGTTCTCGCTCGGGCCGTTCATCATCACGCCCACCGAGGTGCTCACCCTCATTGTCGCTCCCATCGTGACCCTCGTCCTGGTGCTCGCCGTCCGGTTCACGTCGTGGGGGCTGGCCATGCGCGCCATGTCGGAGAACGCGGACTCCGCCCGCCTGTCCGGGGTCTGGATCCGCCGTACCTCGACGCTGACGTGGACGGTGGCCGGCGCGCTGTCTGCCTTCACCGCCATCCTCAACGCACCCAACCAGACCAGCGCGCTGACCCAGGCGCTGTCGCCCGACCTGTTGCTCTACGCGCTCACGGCGGCGCTCATCGGGGCCATGGTCAACCTGACGGTTGCCTTCATCGCCGGCATCGGGATGGGGGTCTTCCTCGAGATCCTCGAATGGAACATCCCCTCGCCGGCCAAGCAGCAACTCATCATCTTCGTCGTGGTCATGGTCGTCCTGCTGGTGCGGGTCGGGGCCCTGCGCAAGGGCGCGCGGACGGGGGAGCGCAGCACCTGGCAGCACGGAGCCGCCACCACCGTGCGGGCCGGAGTGGATCAGCTGCGCCGCCGGGTCTCGGTCACGGGCATCTGGCTCACCATCGGGGCCGCCATCCTGCTGCCCGCCCTTCTTTCGGTCGGCAACAACGTGCTGTTCAGCCAGATCTGCATCTTCTCGGTCATCGCCCTGAGCCTGACCATGCTGACGGGGTGGGCGGGCCAGGTCTCGCTCGGGCAATTCGGCCTCGTCGCCGTCGGCGCGCTGGTCGCGGTGCACCTCGGGACGTCACTGCCGCTTCCCATCGTGATGCTCTACGGCGGCGCGGTGACGGCGCTGGTGGCCATCCTCGTCGGGTTGCCGGCGCTGCGGATGCCCGGGCTCTTCCTGGCCGTGACGACGCTGGCCTTTGCCATCTTCATGCAGAGTGCGGTGCTCGCCACGCCCTGCTTCACGGTCCCCGGCATCAACAAGACCCTGTGCACCGGCCTGCCCGACCCCGGCTACACCTTCATCGGACGCCCCTCGTTGTTCGGTGTCAGCCTGGCCTCCCAGCAGTCATTCGCCTGGTTCTCGCTGGGCGTGCTGCTGCTGTCGGTGTTCATGGTGCGGATCTGGCGCGACAAGGGCGTGGCGCGCCGCCTGGTCGCGGTGCGGGACAACGAGCTGACCGCGGCGGCCATGGGGATCCCGATCCTGCGCACCAAGCTCCTGGCCTTCGGCCTCTCGGGCTTCATGGCCGGCTACGCGGGTGTGTGCTTCGCCTTCGCCACCCAGCAGCTCAACAACACCGATATCACGTTCGACCCCACGACGTCGTTCGTGATCATCTCCATGGTCGTCATCGGCGGGCTGGGCTCCATTCCCGGGGCCATCCTCGGCGCCATCTACCTCGAGGGCCTCCCGGCGCTCTTCGGCGCCAACCAGACGATCCAGTTCATCACCAGCGGCCTGGGCCTCATTTTGTTCATCCTCTACCTGCCGGGCGGGCTGGCCGAGCTGCTGCACCGTTCCGGCGACGCGGTCACCCTGGGCATCCGTGCCGCCCACGAGCGGCTGACCTCGCGGCGCGCCGGGCCTCCGGTCACCCCCGCCCTCCTCAGTGACGGGGCCGAGCAGTGACCGCCGCCGCCGGGCCCGCGGTGACCGGGCACCCCGCCCGCCTCACCGTGGAGGGCGTGCAGGTGCGGTTCGGGGGCGTGCACGCGCTGAACGGCGTGACCTTCGAGGCGGAGCCGGGCTCCATCGTCGGGTTGATCGGGGCCAACGGCTCGGGCAAGACGACCACGCTCGACGTGATCTCGGGACTGGTGTCGCCGCAGTCGGGCCGCGTGCGCCTCGACGACATCGACCTGGCCGAGTACCTGCCCGAGGAACGGTTGGGCGTCGGCATGGTGCGCTCGTTCCAGGACTGCCGGCTGTTCCCGGAACTGACCGTGCTCGATGTCCTGCTCCTCAGCGAGGACGCCCGCCAGGAAGTGGCGGTGCTCCCCACCACGCTGCGCCTTCCGTGGGCGCGCCGGACCGAGCGCCGCAAGCTCCAGGCGGTGGACCGGGTCATTGCTGCCTTCGGGCTGGAACGGTTCCGTCATCACCGCACGGCGGAGCTGTCCACCGGGACACGCCGGGTGGTCGACCTGGCTTCCGTGGTGCTGGCCAAGCCGCGTTTGCTGCTCCTGGACGAGCCCACCGCAGGCATCGCCCAGCGCGAGGCCGAGGCCTTCATCCCGCTGCTGCAGAGGATCCACGAGGTGGCGGACACCACCATCGTCCTGGTGGAGCACGACGTGCCGTTGGTCTTCGAGCTGTGCTCGACCGTGGTGGTCATGGAACTGGGCCGGGTGGTGGCCGCCGGACCGCCCGAAGTGATCCGCGCTGACTCGAAGGCGCTGGCCGCCTACCTTGGTGCGAGCGACGAGGCCCTGATGGCGTCGGGACCGATAGGGGAGGGCGGCGGTGCAGACCGCGGTCAGGGAGGGTGAACATGGAAGCGAGCATGGAGGTTCCTGCGCAGCGGAGGGCGGCATTCCATCCCGTGGCGCCGTTGGGCCGGTCCTGGCGGCGCCTGCGCCGTCGTCCCCGCGCCACGCAGGTACGCACGGCGCTCATCATCATCGCCATCGTGGTCGGGCTCGTCGCCTGGCTCGTCCTGGCCCCCGCCGGCACCCCGGGCGGGTCGGGCAGCGCCGGCGCGGCCGTGGTGGCCTCGAGCAGCAGCGCCACCGCGCCGAGCCAGGCCGGCACCAGCGACCGCGGCGTCAGCACGACGAGCATCAACGTGGTCTTCCCCGTCGTCGCCATCAACAGCCTCGCCGGCAAGGAGGGCTTCGCCGAGGACAAGGAGTACAACGAGCAGATCCCGGCGATCCATCTGTATGTGAACCAGGTCAACAACAGCGGCGGCATCAACGGCCGCAAGATCAACCCGATCATTGTGCAGTTCGACCCGACCAACGACGCCAACATGCAGTCGCTGTGCCGGCAGTGGACCCAGGGCAGCCCGGCGGTCTTCGCGGTTGTCGACGGCGTCGGCACCTGGGAGGGTGACAACCAGCTCTGCGTTGCGCAGCAGGGCCAGACCCCGCTCCTCAGCGCCTGGTCCACCACCACCGACTGGACCAACCTGGCTTCGCCCTACCTGTGGTGGACCGGTGCGGACATGACACCGGTGCTGTCGGCCGTGGTGCAGTGGGGGCTCAGCTCGGGCCGCCTCGGCCACGGCAAGAAGGTCGGCGTGGTCGTGTCCGACCAGGCGGCGGACCAGGACGCGCTCAACGAAGCGATGCTGCCCGACCTGAAGAAGGCCGGGATCACCCCGCTGGTCGAGACGGTGGCCGCCAGCCCGGACCAGACCGCCACCACGGGCTCGGATGCCCAGCTCGCCGTGGAGAAGTTCAAGGCGGCCGGCGTGCAGTCGGTCATCCCCATGCTCCCGGAGAACGCGTTGTTCCCCTACATCGGGGCCGAGAACTCGCAGCAGTACTTCCCGCAGCTCCTGCTCAGCGATTACCAGTCCTCGATCGAGGTGGCGCTCGGGCTCATCCCCGTCCCCTACGAGCAGGCGCTCAACGGGCAGGAGGGCGTGACGACGGAGACCCTGGGCGGCATCGACGACAACCGTCCGCAGAGCCAGGGCGGCTACGACCCCGGCGTGCGCGCCTGTTACACCACGTGGCACGCCTACCACCCGAAGCCGATCGCGGGCACGCTCTATCACTACATCGAGGAGCAGGGACCGATTCAGGCCTGGTGCGGTGCCATCGGGCTGTTCGCCACCGCGGCCAAGGACGCCGGCAAGAACCTGAACCGGCGGACGTTCGTGGAAGCCATGTCGAAGATCACCAACTACCCGGGCACGCTGTCGCCCACGTGGACCTTCGGGCCGGACAAGTTCTACGGGCCGACCCAGTACCAGGTCGTGAAGGTCCACAACAACGTGCCGAAGTCGACACTGTGCAAGCTGCCGAAGAAGGGCCCGGCGCAGGGCACCTGCTGGGTGACGGTGCAGCCGTTCAAGCCGCTGCCGGCGTCGGGCTGAGAGGAGCCGGCCGGGACCGGTCCCGCTCTGGCGCTCCGGCCTGGGTGCTCGTGGTACCACGAGGCTCCAGGACCTGGTGACCCCATTGGCGAACGGCTGACCTTCGTGCAGGCTGGAGCCATGGAGCACCGGGCCGCCCCGACTCAGGCCGGCGGGACCGTATCGCAGGAACGCGCCGGCGAAACGATGAGGTCGACGGCACTCCAGACCGCCTGGTACAGATCGGTCGTCTGCTGGAAACGGCAACGAGCGAGCTACCTCGTACTCGTCGTCCTGATCGGCCTGGCCGGCGGTGTCGCACTCGGGTCGCTCGCCGGCGCCCGGCGGACCGCATCGTCGTTCTCGACCTTTCTGGCCGCGTCCAATCCCTCAGACCTCATGATCGACCCGGCCGGCGAGGGCCCGGGCATGGGTCCACCGAATGCCTCGCACCTCGTCGACGCGGTGCGTGCCTACCCCGAGGTGAAGCACGTCGAGAGCTATGAGGGGCTGGACGCGTCGCTGGTCGAAGCCGGAAGACCTGAGGCGCGGAGCCTCAACAGCAACGTCGTGCTGGTGGGCAGCGTCGATGGTCTCCTCTTCAACCAGGATCGTTTCGCAGTCACCAGCGGACGGATGGCCGATCCCAAGCGGGCCGACGAGGTCATGGTGACGCAGAGTGCCGCGGCGGCGCTGGGACTCCACCTCGGTCAGACCGTCCCGGTGGTGATCAAGCCGGTCTCGGGCTCGGGGGCCGTCCGACGGATCGGGCTCAAGGTGGTCGGCATCGGCTTGCTGAATCGCGAGGTGGTGCAGGACCAGATCGCCAAATTCCCCACCTACATAGTTGCGACGCCGGCACTGACGCGGTCGGTGGCTGCCGACACCAATATCGTGTATCTGGGAGTGCAGGTGCGCGGCGGTGCGGGCGGGGTCGCAGCGGTGGAGCGGCGGTGGAATTCGACCGAGCAGTACTTCACCGACTTTCAGGTCGCATCGCAGGTCGAGATGGAAGCCCAGCAGTCACTGGGCCCCGAGGCGCTGGCTCTCGGGGTGTTCGGCGGCATCGCCGCCCTGGCCGCGTTGCTCCTGGGGATCCAGGTCATCGCACGCCAATTGGGTGGGCGCGAACGCGATCTGGTCGTCATGCGTGCGGTCGGGGCCGACCCGACGACGACGGGCCTCGACGGGCTGATCGGCGTCGTCGCGTCGATCCTGGTCGGATCCGTCGTCGCCCTGGGGGTGGCGCTGGCCCTCTCGCCCCTCTTCCCCATCGGACCGGTCCGACCCGTCTACCCCGATCGTGGGGTGAGCGCGGATTGGACGGTGCTCGGCGCCGGGTGCGTGCTCCTCGTCGGTGTCCTCGTCGTGGGGGCCGTGGTGATCGCCTTCCTCCAAGCACCGCACCGCGCCCAGCGGCGTGCCCGCTCCGATGCACGCCGCTCATCCACCGTGCAACTGGCGGCCCGGTCCGGGCTGCCGCCCTCCGCCGTCGTGGGCGCTTCCTTCGCGGTCGACGCACGGTACGGCCGGTCGGCCGGACCGTACCGTTGGGCCCTTCTGGCGGCCGTCATCGCCATGATCGTCGTGACGACGACGCTGACCTTCGGCGCGAGTCTGCACACGTTGGTGTCCCAACCCGCCCTCTACGGGTGGAACTGGGACTATGCGGTGCAGAGTTCCGACGGCTACGGTCCCGTGCCGAATCAGGCGGTGGCGACGCTCCGCCACGACCCCGCGGTCACGTCGTTCTCCGGTGTCTCGTTCGTGACCATGCAGCTAGACGGAGTCGAGGTCCCGACCTTGCTGTCCCGCCCGGGCGCCGCGGTCGGTCCGCCCATCGTCTCGGGCCACGCCCTGGACTCGTCGCACCAGATCGTTCTCGGAGCCGCGACGCTGGCACAGTTGCACAAACGGATCGGCGAGACCGTGGACCTTGTGTACGTGCCCGGCTATCCACGCCGTCCCATTCCGCTCAGGATCGTCGGCGTGGCCACCATGCCGGCGATCGGTATCGCCGAAGGGCTCCACACGTCGATGGGGATCGGCGCTTCCGTGCCGAGCGACGCCGGCCCCGTGACGGAGAGTCTGGGGCCGCAGGGTTACGCCCCCTCCTGCAACGGGCCCAACATGGTCTTCCTCCTGGTTCGGGGGGGTCGGGGCGCGGCGCAGGGTCCTGCGGCGGCGCAGCGACTGTCCGACGCCGCAAACCAGATCCTGCGTCGCCAAAACCCTAATTCGGTCTGCGGGGGGAACGTGGCGAGTGTCCTTTCCGTCCAGCGCCCGGCCCAGATCACGAATTACCGGTCCATGGGCACGACCCCGCTGCTGCTTGCCGCCGCCCTGGCCCTGGCCGCCTTGGTGGCCCTCGGATTGGCCCTCGCGGCATCGGTGCGGCGCTGTCGCCGCGATCTGGCCCTTCTCAGAGTCCTCGGCTTCGTCCAGCGGCAGCTGGCCGGAGCGGTGGCCTGGCACGCGTCCATCGCGGCGGCAATCGGGGTGGTGATCGGCGTCCCCCTCGGCATCGTGCTGGGGCGTTGGCTGTGGATCCTCTTCGCCGAGCAGATCGGAGCGGTGCCGGAGCCTACGGTTCCGGTGTGGTCACTCGTGGTGGCCGCGCTCGCTGCCTTCGTGCTCGCCGTCGCCGCAGCGGTTCTCCCCGCTCGACGGGCCGCCCGGACCGCAGCGGCGCTCGTCCTGCACGACGAGTAGCCGTCCGACGTCCGTTGTCTCAGGCGATCATCGTCGGGCTCGGCGCCCGCCCCTGCACAATGTCGTCGAAGCGCGTCGTGAGCGCGCTGTCGAGCTCGGGATGGGTGAGGATGTAGAAGGTGTTGCTGCGGACGGCGTCGATGACGCGGTCCGCCACCGCGGACGGCGCGATGCCGTCGTCGACCAGGTTCTGCACCACGCCCTGCACCTCCGCCGCCCCCGTGCTGTTGCGGTCGGGGGCCCAGTCCGGCCGGTTCCGGTCCGACTCCGCGATGCGAGTCTGCACGAAGCCCGGACAGAGCACGGACACGCCGACGGGCGCGCCCACGGCCTGCAGGTCCTTGAACAGCGTCTCCGAGATGGCCACCACGGCCTGCTTGGTGGCGTTGTAGGGGCCGAGGAACGGGGCGACGATGAGGCCGGCGATGGAGGCCGTGTTCACCATGTGCCCCTCGCCCTGCTCAATGAGGAGCGGCGTGAAGGTGGCCACGCCGTGGATGACGCCCCAGAGGTTGACGCCGAGGATCCAGCGCCAGTCCTCCTCGGTGACCTCCCAGATGGGCCCGCCCAGCCCGATGCCCGCGTTGTTGTGGACGAGGTGCACGGCGCCGAAGCGGTCGAGCGCGCGGTCGCGCAGCGCCTCCACCGCTGCTCGGTCGGACACGTCGGTGACCACGCCGATGGCCTCGGCCCCCGTGCCGGTCAGGTCGTCCACCGCCTGCTTGAGCGGCCCCTCCTCGATGTCACCGAGGACGATCCTCATGCCCTCGGCGGCGGCCCGGTCGGCCACCGCCCGCCCGATGCCGCTGGCGGCGCCGGTGATCACCGCCACCTTGCCCTGCAGGTCCTCCATGAGGCCCCTCCCCGTTCTCGTTTCCGGCTCTCGCCCTGCCGACGCAGTCAACCACGGCCCCGCGGGCGCGGCCAGTGTCGGGACGCCCGGCGGCACCGCAGCGTCGCGCTCAGACCGGTGCGGTCGAGCGGTGCCGGCGCAGATGGTCGGCCCCGGCAGGCGAGACCGCAATCAGCTGGCCCCGGCCAGGCACGTGGTCCCGGACGATGAAGCCCCGGTCGTTGGCGTCCTCCCAGACGGGCAGGCGGGGGCACGATGTCCGCCACACCTCCATGACCTCGTCGTAGGGACGCGGCGTGGGGCCGAGCCACTCGAGGAGATCGAGGATCAGGGCGTCGACGGCGTCGGGCACGTCACCCATTGTCGCGCCGGTCAGAGCAGCGAGAAGGTCCCGGCCTGCACCAGCACCAGGACTCCGACGCAGCACAGCAGGATCGGCACCGCCACATGCCCTGAGCGCAGCATGGCGCTCCGGGCCCTGGGATGGCGGCCTCCGGCCAGTATGAGCCAGGTGACCAGGACCTCACCAAGAATGAAGACCGCCACCGTGGCACCGATGTTGGCCGCCCCACCGACACGGAAGAGAGGGATGTACACCGCGAGGTTGTCGCCGCCAGCGGCGATGGTGACCAGCGCGGCCGCCGTGAGGCTCTGGCCCACGGCCCGCTGCTCGGGCTTCCTCCGCCGGCGGACGCGCTTTGCACCGGCCGCGCCGTTCGACTCGGCCTCGCCGTCCGGACGCCGCCGGGCCAACCCGACCAGGCCGCGCCCACCGATGGCGAGCGGCACCAGGCCGAGCAGTCCGACCACGGCCGTTGAGAACTCGAAGAGCACGGCCGCGGCCGCGGCCGCCACGGCAACCAGAACGACGAAGCCGACCACCTGACCGGCTGCGATGCGATGGGCCCGCTCGGGCGGCGCGCCCGCCACCATGGCCATGGCCACCACACAGTTGTCGACGTTGGTCCCGACGAAGGCCGCCGCGGCCACGCCGAGGTCGGCCCCCAGGCCGGCCGCCAATGTTGCCGTCAGCTCGCGGGCAACGGCATCGCCGGGCCGAACGGCTTGTCGCCCCGCAGGGTCACCCGGTGTGCGTAGCGCGCCGCGTCCCCGTAGTCGTCCAGCGCGTAGTGCAACGTGGCGCGGTTGTCCCAGAAGGCGACCGAGCCGGCGCGCCAGCGGAAGCGGCAGGTGTACTCGGGCTTGACACAGTGCTGGTAGAGCATCTCGAGGATGGCGTTGCTCTCGTTGTCCGACAGCCCGAAGATGGTGCGGGTGAACTGCCGGTTCACGAAGAGGCCGTTGCGCCCCGTCTCGGGGTGCGTGCGCACAACGGGATGCAGGGCCGGCAGCAACTTGTCGCGCCACGTGCCGTCCCACTCGTAGCCGCCGCGTTCGGCGACATCCGCGGCGAACCAGGGGTCATGGTGGATGGCGATCAACTGATCGCACATGGCGCGCACCGGTGCGGCGAGCCCGTCGTAGGCGTCCTGCAGGCTGGCCCACATGGTGTCGCCGCCGACATCGGGGGCCTCGAGCATGTAGAGGATGGACCCCATGGCCGGTGTCTCCAGGAAGGTGACGTCGGTGTGCCACCAGCTCGCCCGGTCCACCTTGCCGTCGATGGCGAGCACCTCCGGGCTCTCGTCGATGGAGGGCAGGACGGGGTGGGCCTCGGTCACGATCCCGAACTGGCGGGCGAAGGCGGCTTGCTGCTCGGCCGTCATGGACTGGTCGCGGAAGAAGATCACGTGATGTGTGTTGAGAGCTCCCCGGATGGCGGCGACCACCTCGGGCGCCAGCGGGCGCGCGATGTCCACGCCGGAGATCTCCGCGCCGATGGCGGGGGAGAGCGGGTGGATGCTGACGGAGGTGGCGAGGGTCACCGCACGATTCTGCCCGAATCGGATCGGCGGCGTCGACGAGGGTGGCGGCCCGGATCGCTCCTCCCGCATACATTGGCCCCGCACCGCCATACGAACACCGGAAAGGGCCGTCCATGAGCGAAGACACCGGGGGTCTCCTCCTCGCCCCACCGGCCCGCAACTACTCCTCCTGGTACCAGTGGATGACCCGCCTGGCCGCCACGACCCACGAGGACCCGCTGCCCGAGTCGGACCCCGGAGCCATTCCGGCCTGGGTGGAGCGTCGCCGGGCCCGCCTGGCCGAGCTGCTGGGGCCGGAGCCCGGGCCCGTCCCGCTCAACCTGGAGACCCTCGAATCGGAGGCCTGTGACGGCTACCGGCGGGACAAGATCGTCTTCGACACCGAGGACACCATGTCGGTCCCCGCCTACCTGCTCGTCCCCGACAGCCGGGAGGGCCAGCCTCCAGGGCCGGCCGTCCTGGCCAGTCACGGTCACGGGCCGGGCAAGACACAGGTCGTCGGGCTGGAGCACACCGACATGCCCAACGCGGACTACGGGCTGCAACTGGTCCGCCGCGGCTACGTCGTGCTGGCGCCCGACCTGCGCTGCTTCGGCGAGCGGCTGGACTGGAACCCCGAGGACCACTACGCCTGCGACACGAACCTCGTCCACGCCGCCATGGCCGGCTGGAACCCGCTGGCCCAGAACGTGTGGGACCTGCGGCGCTCCCTCGACGTCTTGGAGCAGCACCCGCTGGTCGATCCGGCGCGCCTGGGCATGGTCGGCATCTCCTACGGCGGCACGGTCACGCTCTTCACGGCGGCCGTCGACACCCGCGTGGCGGCGTCGGTGGTGAGCGGCTACTTCTCCTCGTGGGCCGAGAGCCACAAAATGCCGTGGAACATGTGCGGCTCGCAGATCATGTTCGGCATGCTGGGGCGCCTCGAGCACGAGGATCTCGGTGCGCTCGTCGCGCCCCGGCCTCTGCTCGTCGAGTCCGGCACCGAGGACCTGCTGTTCCCGTTCGCCACCGCGGCGGAGTCGGTGCGCCGGACGCGGCTCGTCTACGAGAAGTTGGGCGCGGGTGACCGGTTGGTGCACGACATCTTCGAGGGCGGGCACCAGTGGCACGGCACGGAGGCCCTGCCCTTCCTCGACCACTGGCTCGGCCTGTCGGGGAACTGAGGCGTCGAGGCCGGGAGCAACTACAAGAAAGCCCGCAGAACGTTGGCGAACGCGGCGGCCAGCACGACGGTTCCGTGCAGATCCCTCTCGGTCGGGACAGAGACGGGGTGGGCCGTGGGCACGTTCATGAGGGACAGGACGGCGGACACCGGTGTGCCGGGCCCGAGATAGATGTGCGAGGCGACCTGCTCGAGCAGCGAGGTCGTGCCGGTCGGGTCCGAGATCATGGAGGTCATCGGAAGCTTCCCGGTGGCGAGCTTGCCCAGGCTGGAGTTCGGGTTGACCAAGTGCAGATCGACGCCGACGTAGTGGCTCACGGGGATGCCCAGACGATCGAGCCCGGCGATGATGGTGGAGGGTGCGTGCAGGCTGAGTGTCCCGAGCGGGACGGTGCTGCCGTCCGCCAGCGGGAGGCCCAGCGCCTTCGGGATCTGCAGGACGTTGGTGTGCCCGCCGGCATTGTGGAAGACGAAGACCTGTTCGCTGTGGTCGGGGCCCTTGACGATGGCGAGGAGGTCGTTCTTGCCTCGGGCGAGCAGCGAGGCGGACACTCCGACGTGGTGCACGGCGTGATCGATGCGATAGAGGCTGAGGCCGATCCACGAGCCCGCTATGAGAATCAGCGCGATGAGCGCGGACCCGGATGCGATGAGGATGCGTTTCAGTCTTGAGCGGCGGCTCCGGCGAGGCCCCGGTGGCTGGGGGATCAGACCCAGTTCACCCGTGGCAACAGCAATCGTCACGCGCTCCTCCTCCGGTGCCCTTGGCCCCCGCCCGGCACCCCCGGTCTCCGTGTCCGAAACCTACGAAGTGGCCATTGCCCCGCCGTTGCCCGACGGGTTCGATGTGGTTGCCGTGACCTCACCGATTCGGCGTCTGCGATGCTTGTGTGATGAGGGAGGAGCTCCTCGGCGACCGGGAGGAGTGAGCGTGCCCATCGTGCCCGACGACAAGGACTGGACGTGGGTGCTCGTGCGCCCGTGCCCCGAATGCGGGTTCGACGCAAAGGCCGTGCCGCCCGCGTCCGTGGCGGCGCTGTTGCGGGCCAATGCGGCAGCCTGGCCGCGCCTGCTGCAGCAACCGGACGACGTCGTGCGACGGCGTCCGACCGACGACCGCTGGGCGCCGCTGGAGTACGCCTGTCACGTGCGCGACGTCTTCACCCTGTATCACCAGCGGCTCGAACTCATGCTGCGCGAGGACGACCCGCTCTACCCGAACTGGGATCAGGACGCCACGGCGGTCGAGGAGCGCTACGGCGAGCAGGATCCGGCCGTCGTGTCGGTGCAGCTGGGAGAGGCCGCGGCGGGTCTGACCGTTGCCTTCGACAGTGTGCGGGGCGAACAGTGGCTCCGGACGGGCCGGCGCGGCGACGGCGCCCGCTTCAGCATCGCGGGGTTCAGCCGCTACTTGCTCCACGACCCAGTTCATCACCTTTACGACGTCACCGGGCATCGGGGGTCCTGAGACCCCCACGGATCGGGTCCCTTCAAGTGGGGAGCAGTCGGGCGGAGTCGGGCTCGAGATACACGGTGGCCCGGGAGATCATGCGCAATGCCGACGCGGGGCAGGCCGTGGTGATCGGTCCGGTCAGTGCGGCCGCCACCGGTTCCGCCTTGCGCGCCTCGGGGACGACGGCGAGCACACGGCCGGCCCGCAGGAGGGCCGGGATCGTGACGGTGATGGCGTGGGTCGGGACGTCGTCCAGGCCGGGGAAGTGGCCCTCGTTGACCTGCTGCAACCGACAGGCCGCCTCGAGCTCGACCACCTTGACGTCGCGTGGGTCGGCGAAGTCGGCTACCGGCGGGTCGTTGAAGGCCAGGTGCCCGTTCTCGCCGATCCCGAGACAGCAGAGGTCGAGCGGAAAGCGCTGCAGGAGATCGGCGTAACGGCGGCATTCGGTCTCGCCGTCACCGAGGCCCTCCACGTAGTAAGCGGCTTTCGGGTGGGCCGGTTCGACAATGCGTTCCCGGATCCATCGTTGGAAGCCGGCCGGGTGATCGGGTCCCACCCCGACGTACTCGTCCATGTGGAAGACCACGGTGTGAGCCCAGGGCACCCCCTCTGTCTCGTGCACCAGCATCTGCACGAAGGCCAGCTGGGAGTTGCCGGTGGCGAACATCACATGCGCCGTGCCACGGGCGGCGACGGCCGCCTGCAGCACGGCGAGCGCGTCGTCGGCCGCGGCCCGGGCCATGGCGGTCACGTCACGGTGGACCTGCACCGTGACGCCGTCAATGGTCCGGGTTCCCGTTTGCACCGCGTGCAGCATGCCAGGCGCCGCCTCGGCCAGACTGGACCGGTGCGCGACGTCGAGCTCCCCGGGCCGGCCCACCTGGAGGCGGCCTGGCAGACGGTGCGCCGCTTCCTGGCCGTCACGCCCGTGGTGGGCGCTCCGCAGCTGGGCTCCTCCGTCTCCGTCAAGGTCGAGACCGTCCAGCCCACCGGGTCGTTCAAGGTGCGGGGCGGGCTCGCCGCGGTGTCTGCCACGCTGGAGCTGGACCCCGGCCGGGCGGTGGTGGCGTCGTCCGCCGGCAACCACGGCCTCGGCCTGGCCTACGCCGCGTCGAAGCTGGGTGCCACCGTCACCGTCGTGGTGCCCACGGGCGCCTCGGCGGCCAAGGTGTCGGCCCTCCAGCAATTCGACGTTCGCCTGGTGCTGCACGGCGAGGGCTACCGGGCGGCCGAGACGCACGCCCTCGAGCTGGCCGACCGCGAGGGGAGCCGCTACGTCTCGCCCTACAACGACGCCGATGTCATCGCCGGACAGGCCACCCTGGCCCGGGAGCTGGTCGAGCAGGTGCCCAACCTCGGCACCGTGGTCGTGCCCTGTGGCGGCGGCGGGTTGTTGGCGGGCGTCACCCTCGGCCTCCAGGGGACCGGCGTGCGCGTGATCGGGGTCGAGTCCGAGGCCTCACCGTCCATGAGCACGGCGTTGGCCGCAGGGGCCATCGTCCCCATTGAGGTCGAGCCCACAGTGGCCGACGGGCTGGCGGGCAACCTCGAACCGGGCGCAGTGACCGTCGGTGTGGCGCTGTCCCACGGCGTCGACGTCCTCACCGTCAGTGAGGCCGACATCCGTTCGGCCATGGCCTTCTCGGCCTCCAAGATGGGCCTCGTCCTCGAAGGCGCCGGTGCCGTCGGCGTCGCCGCGCTGCGGGCCGGTGTGGTGACCCCCGACGCCGACCAGAAGCAGACCGTCGTGCTGTTGACCGGACGCAACGTGGCGCCGAAGTTGCTCTCGGAGGTGCTGCATTCCTGAGGTCAGCGCCAACGGCGCCACGCTCAATTACGAGGTCGTCGGCGACGGCGAGCCGCTCCTCCTCATTGCGGGCTGCGGCCAGCCGGCCGTGGCCTGGCACCTCTCGCTGGTGCCGGCCCTCGTGGCCGCGGGCTACCAGGTGGCCACGTTCGACAACCGGGGGGTCGAGCCCTCCTCCTCACCCCCTGCGCCCTACAGCGTGGAGGGCATGGCCGCCGACGCCATCGCGCTGCTCGACCACCTCGGTTGGGTGGAGCCGGTGCGCATGGCCGGGCACTCCATGGGCGGTTGGATCGCGGAGACGCTGGCGCTCGACCACCCCGAGCGTGTGCGGTCCGCCGCGTTGATGGGCAGCGCCAACGCGCCGACGGCCTGGGAGGTGGCCATCACCACCGTCGAGCGTGACCTGGCCCGCCTGGACTACGAGCTGCCTCCGCTCTTCTACGCCACCGAGACCCTGCGCTACCTGCCCATCGCCGACATTCAGGACAACGACGTCGTCAGCATGTGGTTGTCGATGATCGCGGACATCCCGGCCTGGCCCAACCCCGGGCGCCTGGGCCAGTACGAGGCGGCTCTGGCCTGGTCGACCGACCCGACCCGCACGACGCGGTGGCCCGACGTGCGCGTCCCCTGCCTGGTGCTGGCCTTCGAGCACGATGTGGACTCGCCGCCGCGGTACGCCCGGCTGGCCGCCGAGACGATCCCGGGCTGTGACTACCGCGAGGTCGCCGGCTCCGGGCACATCGGCATCCTCACCCACGCCGAGCAGGTGGCGTCCTACCTGATTGCGTTCTTCGGCCGCACCTGACGCCAGGACGCGTTCGTGCCGGGCGCGCCCGAATCAGTCGGTGAAGCTCAGGAACTGGTGCACGGCGCTGACACAGGCCGAGCCCTCACCGACGGCCGCCGCCACCCGCTTGGTGGAGCCTGAGCGCACGTCGCCCACGGCGAAGAGCCCGGGATGGCTCGTCTCGAACGGCAGCGGGAGCCGGCCCAGTGCGGCCCAGCGCTCATCGAGGTGGTCGGGCCCGAGTGCGCGGTCCGTGAGAACGAAGCCGCGGTCGTCGAACTCGGCGCAACCGGAGATCCAGGCCGACGACGGGTCGGCCCCGATGAACGAGAACAGGCCCGCACAAGGAATCTCTGTCGCCCCGTCAGCATCGGTGATCTCGACCGCCCCCAGGTCCGGTTGACCAAGCAGCCCCGTGATGTGCGCCCCCGTCCGCACGGTGATCTGTGGGTGGTCGTCAATGCGATCAGTCAGGTAGCGGGACATGTTCTTTCCGAGGTCGTCGCCGCGGATGACGACCGTGACCGGGCCGGTATCGGAGAGGAACATGGCCGCCTGCCCCGCCGAGTTCCCGCCGCCGACGACGACGGTGGGTGAGGCGGCGCACTGACGCCGCTCCATCTCGGTTGCCGCGTAGTAGACGCCGTTGCCCTCGAACTGCTCGAGACGCTCCACCTCGAGTCGCCGGTAGCGGGCGCCGCTGGCGACGATGACCGCACGCGCCGCCACGTCGGAGCCGTCGGAGAGCCGGATGACCAGGTGGCCCGCCTCCTCGCGCAGGGATGTCGCCTCGCACGGAGCGGTGAGGTGAGCCCCGAACTTCTCGGCCTGGACGATGGCGCGCTGGGTCAGGTCACCGCCCGAGATCCCGGTGGGGAATCCGAGGTAGTTCTCAATCCGCGAGCTCGACCCCGCCTGCCCGCCGGCACCGAACTTCTCGACACCGAGCGTGTTCAGTCCTTCCGAGGCGCCATAGACGGCAGCCGCCAATCCGGCCGGGCCGCCGCCGACGACCACCAGGTCGAAACAGCGACCCGGGAGGCTTTCCAGGGTGAGGCCCAGGTACTCGGCCAGGTCGCCGGGGGTGGGCCGCCGGAGGACGGTTCCTGAGGTGATCACGACCGGCACCTCGTCGGGCTCGATGCCGAACGCCTCCAGCAGGGCCTCCACCTCGGGGTCGCTGTCGGGGTCCAGCCATTCATACGGGATCCGGGAGCGGGACAAGAACTCGCGTACCTGCAAGCACAACGGGCAGAAGCGTGAGCCGATGAGCCGGGTCGAAGCGGACGCGTTGTCTATGAGGACCGAACGCCGGGCCATGAAGGCGGTCAGGATGGTGTCGCCGAGCCCGGGGCTCGTGGCGATGAGCCGGCGGAGGCGGTCCCGCGGGATCACGATGACCTCACCTGATTCCGCCACCCGGGCATCGACGAAGACACGCATGCCGGAGAGCATGTTGAGCTCGCCGAGGAATTTGCCGGGACCGTGCTGCGCCACGATCGTCTCCGCGGCTCCGTCGTGCGCCACCACGTCGATCGCCCCGGACACCACGACCACGAAGTCGTAGGTCTGGTCACCTTCGCGGTAGAGGTACTCGCCCGCGACAATCGGTCGCCGCGTGCCCAGCTCGGCCATCACCGCCATGTCGGCGTCGCTCAGCGTCGGGAATGCTTCGGCGTTCTCGGCCATTTCGGGCCTCCTCAGGCTTGTGGCAGGCGGATCCGGGTCAGGGAGGGCAAATGGAATGGAGCAACCCTAAGGGTGCATCAGTCGCGCTCGGGCGGGCCCGACCAGTCCGAGTGGGGGTCAGAGGCCGGGAAGGAGTCCTCTTCCTGCCCGTCGATGTACCCGTTGCCGTCCGGCTCGGCCTCCGCCGAATCGGCCTCATCCGTTTCGTCTTGCGGTGTCGCACTCACTCCGTTGTGCCCTCTCCATCGAAAGTGCCAGGTACTGCCTCATGGACTACACCGTGGCAATTGGCCGCGCAAGGCCGTTTCGGCCTCAGGACGGGCGACGTGCTGTCTCCCAGTCGATCGTGACCGCCGCCGCCTCGTCGGGGTGCTCCTGCAGCCAGCGCCGGGCGTAGGGGCACCAGGGGACCACGGTCAGGGCGTTGGCCTGGGCCCGGGCCAGGGCGGCGCGGACCAGCCGGCCCCCGATGCCGTGCCCGCCCCACTCCTCGGGAACGCCCGTGTGGACCAGCAGCATCCGGTTGCCCTCAATGACGTAGATGAGCTCGGCCTCGGCGCCACCCTCTCGGATGACGAACTGGCTGCCGGCGGAATCGTCGACGACCGCTGCGTCGTCGGCGGGAATCGTCATGGGGTGCGGCCTCCCGGTCGGTCTGATCCTGTACCGGCGTCCACCCTAAGCGTGTAGAACCGGTGGACCATGAGCGGACCGGTCGCCACCGACGACGCGGCACCGGTGCCCGGGCATCCGGACCACGCCGAGGGCCCCGTCATCGAAGTCGCACCGGGCCGCGTCACCCGGGTCGGCTCCCTGCCGGTGCGCCGGGTGCTGCCCCAGCGGCCGCGCCGCACCGTGGGGTCCTGGTGCTTCGCGGATCACGTCGGCCCCGTCCGGGCCGAACCGGGCGGGGCGTTCGGCATCGGGCCGCATCCGCACCTGGGCCTGCAGACCGTGACGTGGCTGGTGGCCGGCGAGCTGCTGCATCTGGACAGCCTGGGCTCCGAGCAGCTCATCCGGCCCGGCCAGCTGAACCTCATGACGGCGGGTCACGGGGTGTCCCATGCGGAGGAGGACCCGGCGCGGGCCGAGGAGATCCATGCCGTCCAGCTCTGGGTGGCGCAGCCGGCCGCCACCCGCAACGGTCCGGGCGCCTTCGAGCATCACGCCGAGCTGCCTCGCCTCGAGCTCGACCGGGCGGAGGGGATCATCCTCGTCGGCGGCTTCGGCGGGATGGATTCGCCGGCGCGGCGCGACACCGAACACATGGGGGTCGAGCTCACACTGCGGGGGCCGAGCACCGAGGTGCCGCTCCGCGCCGACTACGAGCACGCGCTCGTGGTCCTGGAGGGCCGGGTCATGGTGGACGGCGTGGCGGTGGAGCGCGGTGTGCTGGCCTACCTCGGGCTGGGCCGGGACCAGTGCCGGTTCGAGGTGGCCGACGCGGCGCGGGCCCTGCTGCTCGGAGGCGTGCCCTTCCCCGAACCCATCCTCATGTGGTGGAACTTCGTCGGGCGCAGCCGCGAGGAGCTCTCAGAGGCCAGGCGACAGTGGTCGGCCGACGACGGCCGTTTCGGCCACGTCGAGTCTTCACTCAGCCGCATCGAGGTGGGCCGGCCCCCCTGGGAGTGACCGAGTGGGCTACCACTCCCCCCAGCCGGGAGGGCTCACGGTCCCCGTGATGCCGCGGGGATCGACCGGCAGCCGGGTCGCGCCGGCTTGGTAGACAGCGAAACAGAGGCGGAGGACGTCGGTCGCCTCGGCCGGGGTCATGGCGGCGGCGGTCCCGTGGATCAAGGCGTCGATGAAATGCTGGGACGAACGGGCGAACCCCGTTCCCCAGTCGGCGTCGATGTCCGTGAACTCCGTCGTCTTGATTTCGTTCGCTGTCCCGGTGAACAACATGACGGGCGCCAGGTCGAGCATCTCGCCGGTGGCCCGGGTCACCCAGAGCTGCCCCTCGTCGCCGGTGATCTCGAAGAACTCGTCGGCCCCGTAGTACTTGGACCGCATGTAGAAGTTCGGTGCGTACTGGACCTCCATGGTGCCGAGCACGCCGGGGTCCTCGTACTCGAAGATGACAGCACACGGTTCGAAGAAGAAGTCGCGCCGGCGCACCACGGCCTGCACCGAGGTGATGTCCATATCGAGCAACCAGAGGGCCATGGCGTACTTGTGCACCATGTCGTCGAAGAGGTGCCCGCCCGCGCTCCGCTTGTCCAGGCGCCAGCCGTAGCCCTCGGGGCGGAGGGAGGCCTGGAAGTCCGAGTTGGTCTGGCCGACCAAGGTCCGGATGCGCAACGACGTCGGCTTGCCGATGGCGCCTTCGGCGACCAGGCGCTTGGCCAGCTCGAGGGGCGGGTAGTGCACGAAGCACTCGCTGATGCGGAGGGTGCGACCAACCGTGTCCGCCACCGCCCCCATTTCGAGCGCGTCCTCCACGGAGTTGGCCACCGGCTTCTGGACCGACACGTGCTTGCCGGCCTCGAGCGCGGCGATCACGTGGTCGTGGTGCATGTGCGTCGGAGTCAGCACCTCCACCGCGTCAACGGAATCGTCCGCCAGCATGTCGGCCAGGTCGGTGTAGGACGACTCGGCACCCCATTCCTTGGCCGCCTGGCGGCCGATCTCCTCGTCCGTGTCGCACACGGCGACGATGTCGCAGCGCGGTTCTTCGAGATACCCCCGCACGTTCATGGCCGCGATGTTGCCGGCACCCAGCACGCCCAGCCGGACCTTGTCCATCAGACCCTCCCTTGGCCGACGACGCCGCCTACGTCCCGGTTCCGAATGCGCCCGCGTCCCGGGCAGCAGAGATCTGATTGTCGTCATAACCCAGCACGGTGCGCAAGACGGCCTCGGTGTGCTGGCCCACCGTGGGTGCCTTGGCCGGGGCCGGCAGCTTCTCGCCCACGAAGTGCAGCGGGGTGAAGAGTTGGTCCGCCCCCATGTCCGACGCGGGAAGCAGCGGGAAGCGATCGGCGAACTGGGGGTCCTTCAGCAGCGTCCTGGGCGTGTTGACCGGCGCGATCGGCGTGTTGACCCGCCCGCCGAACTCCAGCCACTCTGCAGCTGTCTTGGTGCGGAAGATGTCGCGCAGCTCGCTCTGGAGCTCGCGGTTGCCCCGTGCGTGGTCCGCGTACTTGGAGCCGGGCCAGCGCTCGAACAGATCGACGCGGTCGACGCCCTCGCAGAAGTTCTTCCAGAAGGCCTGCTCCGACGCCATGAAGAGGACGTGGCCCTCATCCGCGGTCTCGTAGACCTGGTAGCGCACGCCCTCCACCATGCCGGCGGTGCCCGGGGCGCGGCGTTCGTAGTCGTCAGCGTTGTTCCCGGTGACCTCGGATTGGGGCCGCTCGTAGGAGCGCCAGGTCTCGGAGCGGTACCAGTCCATCGCCGCGGCGGCGTCAGATTGGGCCAGGTCGATGAAGGAGCTCTCGCCCGTCTCGCGGGCCCGGATCACCGCGGCCAGGATGCCGAGCGCGCCGTAGAGCGGGCCCGCGTTGATGCCGATGGAGACGTGCTCGGGAATGTAGGTGAAGCCCTCGTCGTCCGTGGCGACGTTGACGATGCCGGCCCAGGTGTCGTAGGCCACCCCGTGGCTCGGGTAGTCCCGGTAGGGGCCGGTCATGCCGTAGCCCGAGATGCTGCAGAAGACGATCTTCGGGTTGAGGACCCGCAGGTCGTCGTAGCCGACGCCGCGCCGTGCCAACGCACCCGGCCGCATGGCCTCCACCACCACGTCGGCGCCCGTGGCCAGTTCCTTCAGGATGGCGACGCCGGCGTCGGTGCGCAGATCGAGCACCAGGGAGCGCTTCCCGCGGTTGAGGTGCAGGTGCATGAGGGAGGTGCCCTCGACGATGGGCCACGTCATCTCGCGGATGTAGTCGCCGGCGGGTGGCTCCACCTTGATCACGTCGGCGCCCAGGTCGACCAGGGCGGTGGTGATGGCGGCCGGCCCCAGGGCCGAGCACTCGATGATCCTCAATCCGTGCAGTGGCGGCGTCGTCGCCATCGGACCTCCCGTCGTCAAAGGCCGGATCGTAGTGGCCGGCGACCTGGGCGCCCGCTGCCCCGCCTCGCCATACTGGAGCGGTGGAGACGGAGGCCCTCGATGACGCCCTGACGGTCTTCGCCACCACCGCGCCCAACTACGGCTCCATCGGCCTGGCCAACCACGGGCCCATGGTGGCCGAGGCATTGGCGCACCTGGGGCGTCACGACGCGATCGCCGGCTGGGTGGCGCGGTACCGCACCCGTCTCGACGATGCCCCACTCCCGGCCCGGTCCCTCTCGGAGGAGGAATGGCCGGCCGCGCTCGGGCAGCTGGGGCGCTTTCCCGAGTGGCTCGCCCTCTTCGAGCGCGAGATCGCCGACCGACCTGTCGCCGCCGTGGCGGGGGAGTGGGTGCCGCGGTTGCTCCCGGGCTCCGTCGGTGCCGCCACACACGGGCTGATCCGGACCGGTCACGCATTACGCGGGCTGGGCGAGGCCGACACGCCGCCTCGTCGCCTGGAGGTGGCCAACGGCCTGGCCTTCTGGGCGGCGAGCTACGAGGAGCTGCCGGGACCACCGCTACTGATCGGGCATGAAGGGGTGGCCGACGCGCTGGCCGATCTGCCCTACCTGCCCGAGGACGCGCCCAGCGCGTTCCTGATCAGTGACCGGGTGGCGGCGGTGGCCGACATCGCCGACGAATTCGAGCAGGGAGTGGCCTCACTCGGTTGGACCGGTGACGCGGTGGACCTGCTCGACCAGCTGGCTGCGGGCGGGTCGGCGGCGTATCTGCGCAACGCCGACGCGGGCGGGGCGATCGGGCTGCTGCACGCGGTGACGTCGCCGTTGGCCTGCGAGCTGTTGTTGCCCTGGCTGGCCGAGGAAGATCGTGATGCCGCCCTGGGCTACGTCTGGCAGGCCGCGGCGGCGTTGCACGTCGCCTACGACCTTGACCGGATCGCCCCCGTTCCCACGGATGCGCCACTGTCCGCCGACGTCCTGGTGGACAGTGCTCTGGCCTCCGGAGACGAGCACGCGATCAAGCTGACCGAGGCTGCGCTGCGCAGCTTCGGTCGCAGCGGCGATGCGGTGCTTCTGCTGGCCGCCGCCGACGCCTGCCGGCGCCTCTGAGCCTGCCCGCCCGCGCCGCGCGCCGCCAGATCCGTTGGTAGGTTCGGCCAGATGGAATACCGCACACTCGGACGAACCGGTCTCAAAGTCAGCCCCCTCTGCCTCGGGGCGATGATGTTCGGGTCCTTCGGCAACACCGATCACGACGACTCCGTCCGCATCATTCACGCCGCGCTGGACGCCGGTATCAACTTCGTCGACACCGCTGACGTCTACTCGTTCGGCGAGTCGGAGGAGATCGTCGGCAAGGCGCTGGCGCAGACCAAGCGGCACAAGGTGGTACTGGCCACGAAGGTGCACGGACAGATGGGCCAGGATCCCAACGCACAGGGGAACTCACGGCGCTGGATCATGGCGGCGTGCGAGAACAGCCTGCGACGGCTCGGGGTCGACTACATCGACATTTACCAGATCCACCGGCCCTCGCCCGAGACCGACATCGACGAGACCCTGGGCGCGCTGACCGACCTGGTGCGGGCCGGCAAGATCCGTTACTTCGGCAGCTCGACCTTCCCGGCGCACGAGATCGTCGAGGCGCAGTGGGTGGCCGAGCGCCGGACTCGCGAGCGCTTCGTCACCGAGCAGCCGCCGTACTCAATTCTGGTCCGCAGCATTGAGAAGGACGTGCTGCCGATGTGCCAGAAGTACGGCATGGGCGTGCTGTCGTGGAGCCCGCTGGCGGGTGGCTGGCTCTCGGGCGCGTTCGGGCCGGGCCAGGTGAACACCAGCCGGCGTGCGACCTTCCTGCCTCATCACTACGACATGGAGGTGCCGGGGAACCGGGCCAAGCTCGAGGCGGTCACCCAGCTCATCGAGCTGGCCGACAACGCCGGTCTGTCGCTCATTGAGCTCGCCCTCGGCTTTGTGCTCGAGCATGCGGGCGTGACGTCGCCCATCATCGGGCCGCGCACCATGGAGCACCTGCAGTCACAGCTGCCGGCCCTCGAGCTGCGCCTGAGCCCGGTCGTGCTCGACCGCATCGACGAGATCGTGGCGCCCGGCACCGACCTCAACGACACCGATGTCGGTTGGGTCCCCGCCGCCATCGCCGACCCGTCGCTGCGCCGCCGCCCGCGCTAGGAGCGTTCCAGCAGGAAACTGCGCAGTCGGACATCAGCCCTTGTGCGACGTGAGCGCCCTCGCGAGGTACAACGCCCCAGATCGGGTGAGATTGCCGCTGATCTCGCCCCGACCGTCGAACGACGAGAAAGAGGACTGCGTGGGCTGCATGAGCGGCGCCGAGTAGACCACGCCGTCCAACTCGATGCCGAGGAGCTGATGGAAGTTCTCGGACGCCACCTGGTCCCACAGGGCAGCGCCGGCCGCCGTCGTGGTGTAGTCCACGATCCATTGGCCGGAGTGCGTCTTCGTCACGGTCGCCTTGGCGATGGCGCGACTCGACATGACAGCCGGCCCGAGGACACAGCGCCCGTTCGTGACGCCATTGCAGGCACCTCTGACCCCGGGCAGGAGGACGGTGCTCGAGGCATAGCCGGGCTCGTGAACGCTGGTCGAGGGATACGACGCGTACTGAGAGTCCGCGGCGATGTTCCTCGAGGAGTATCCATCGAGGGAGCCTGACGACGGCGACACGTCCATGTTGGCTGCCGTGAGTTGGGAGCCGGCGGCACAGGCGGGAATGGGCTCGGTGCCAGTCGGCGCAGCCTTCAGCGTGGTACCAGCCGGCGCCGCGTAGGGCGCGGCGAAGCAGAGCACCGGACGGAAGTACACGACACCTGATGCCGCCGCGGCTGCAAAGGGCTTCGGATCCGGCTGTGACTTTCCCCCTGCAGCCGGCCCGCGCAGGAGAAGCGCCGCGGAGATGATCAACGCGGCAACGACAAATGCGGCGATGACGACAACCACGGCGCTTCGTTGGTAGCGCTTTCGCTGGTGCCGGCGAGCCTCTGGGATGAGGACCTCCGCCGGCTGCGGCGACCCGACTGTCTGTGTCTTCATGGTGCTACTATGTATAGCATCATGCTACGTGTCAAGGTCGACCGCTCCGAAGCGCTCGCCCTTCACGACCAGGTGGCAGCCGAGTTGCGCCGCGCCATCGCAGACGGTGAGGCTGGCCCGGGCGATCGTCTGCCGCCAGCAAAAGACTTGGCTGCCGTGCTCGACGTCAACGCAAACACCGTGTTGCGGGCGCTGCGGCTCCTCCGCGACGAGGGATTGCTCGAGTTCAGGCGTGGTCGGGGGGTGACGGTTGCCGGCAGCCCTGAACGGGGTGCTGTGATCGAGCGGACGAAGCAACTCCTCGACTTTGCCCGCTTCAACGGATACAGGAAAGAGGACGTGATGGAGATTCTGGGGGAGCTGCCCTAGCTCTTGCTTGAGGCGACCACGGCGACGTTGCGGCCCATAGTCCGGCGGTCCGCCATGGCCTGGAGGGCCTGCGGCAGGTCGGTGAAGGGGACTTCGCTGCCGATGACGGGCCGGACGCTGCCGTTCGCAACGAGTTCGAGAACCTGCGCATGGACCCTCTCCCCGTCAGCGTGCGAGGGAAAGTTGTAGCCGGTCATCTCCTTCAGGGCCGAGGGGTCGTCGACGTAGGCGTGGCACACTCCGAAGAGGGAGAAGTTCCCGAACAGCACCGGCCGCGGAATAATCCCTTCGTCCTCGGCTTCAATGCCCGAAGCGAATCCGACCAGAAGGTGGCGGCCGTTGAACGCCATGCACTGGAACGTCTTGGTCGTCACGTCACCTCCGACCGAATCGAAGGCCACGTCGACGCCCCGTCCGTCGGTTGCCTCGAGCGCCTCGGTAACGAAGTCGCTTGCCGTGTAGTCGATCGCGACCGACGCACCCAAGGATCGACACAGATCGAGCTTTGCGGGAGATCCTGCCGTCGCAATGACCCGGGCGCCGGCCGCGCTGGCGAGTTGGACGGCCGCGGAGCCGATCCCGCCGGCGGCAGCGTGAATAAGTACGGTCTCGCCTGCCTGCAGCCGGGCCCGCTCGTGCAGGGCGAGCCATGAAAGGTGGAACGGGAAGTAGATGCCCGCCGCAGGTGTGTCGGCCAGCTCCGCTGCGGGCGGCATCTCGAAGGCCATGGCGGCTGGGCCGACGGCGAGCTCCGCGTAGCCTCCGAAGGCACCGCTCGGAATGGCGACCACTCGCTTTCCGATCCAGCTCTCGGCGCCGGTGCCGGCACCTTCCACGTAGCCCAGCACCTCCATGCCGGGCGTGTAGGGGAGTGGCGGTGCCACGGTCCGGTAGCGACCGCGCACGCCATCGACGTCGTTGAAGTTGAGGGTCGTCGCCGCGACACGCACCAGCACCTCGCCCGGTCCCGCGATCGGCGCCGGCACTTCTTCGAGACGGAGTGCGTCCAGCGGCTCGCCGAATTCGTGCACACGCCACGCCCTCATGTCGCAAGACTGTTTCACATCTGAGTCATAGTTGTCTGGTGACGATCCGACGCCTGGCCCTGCTCGCGGTCGCGTCGTGCTTCGCTGCCGGCTGCGCGTCGCCGTCAGTCCACCGGACGTCCTCGCAGACCACCCGATCGGAGCACGTGCCGCAGACGACCCTGCAGCCGCCGAGCGCGGCGGGTTCGGGTGTTTCCCGTCCTGGTTGTGCGAATGGAACGGTCACGGTGTCGGCGGCGCCCGGCGGTCAAGTGACGCCGGTCTGCGTGACGGTCGGCTCACTCATGGTGCTGCAGGGAGGCAGTGCGGCATCTGGCGGGACGTGGCCGGGGCCGCCGGAGATTTCGGACAAGAGTGTTGTGTCCTTGCTGTCGAGCCACTCCGCTGGTGCAACGTTCACCGCCCAGTTCAAGGCCATCGCAACCGGCTCTGTCTCCGTCACCGTGCCCTTCGTTGCGGGTCCCGATACCTGCGATCCGACGCCGTGTACCCCCGTACCTGGTGCACCGCTGCACTTCGCCGTGAGGGTCGTCAGGTAGTCGACCCCTCAGCCGACCTCATGGCGGCGGGGTCACGCCCGCCTCGTAGCCCTGGCGTGAGTCAACCGCTTCTCCCGGGGCCGAGGAGCGCGCGCATCGCCCCGCCGGCCCGCCGCCCGGCGTCCGCGGGGGCCAGGGCATGGAGGACGTCAGAGAACACCTCGACGCCGAGCGGCGCCGCCGTGCCGGTCGACCGGAGATCAGCCAGCAGGGTGGGCAAGGGCAACGCGCCGTCGCCCGGCAGCAGTCGCTCGTGCAACGTCGCGTGGAGCGGCTCGGGCTCGGGCGCCGCCGGCGCGTCGCACAGCTGAATCCCGAGGATGGACGCGCCCGGGATGGAGCGCAGGAGCGCACCATCGGGATTGCCGCGGAAATAGTGCCAGGCATCGAGCATGAGCCCACCGTTGGGCCGATCGGCCGCACTCACGACCTGCCAGGCCGTTTTCAGGTCAGGGATCCGCGACCAGGGAAGGAACTCCAGGTGGACGAGCAGGCCGTGGCCGGCGGCCCGGTCGCACTGCCCGGCGAAGGCAGCCGCCGCCTCGTCGAGGGACCACGAGCCCCCAAAGACGTCCACTGCGTTGAGCGAGCGCGCCCCGACGGCTGCGGCGACAGCGAACAGCTCCGGCTCGGCGAAACGGAAGATCTGCTCCTGGTCGAGCTCGGGCGGAACGTGGACCTCGGACGCGCCCGGAAGCCACCACCACGCAGGGTCGAGCTCGGCCACCGAGAGGCCGTGGTCGGCCAGGAGCAGGCGGATGTCCCGGTCGCTCAGCCCCTCGTCCCGCGCCATCTGGTAGTCGCGTCCCCACAGCGAGATGCCGGAGAAGCCGCCCGCCTTGGCCCCCGCCACCCGCTCCCGAAAGGAGATCCCGGTCCGGAGCGTGCCCGAGCAGAGCACGATGTCACCGGCGCCGAGGGTCACCGGCCCGGCGGGGGGCAAGGGCGCGGCCTGGCGGGGACGGGCCACCGCGGGCATCGGCTTCTGGTCACTATCGTTCCCTCCGTGTCCGAGAACGGTATCGGAGCCGGATCCGGAGCCCCTGAGATCGCGGGTGACCGTGCCTAGGCTTGTTCTGCGCGACGCCACGGTCCTCGACGCAGACGGCGCCCGTCCGCGCACCACCCTGGTCATCGAAGATCGTCGTATCACCACGGTGCGCACCGGCGAAGCCGTTGACACCGCCCCCGAGGACCGGGTGGTGGAACTCGACGGGCGAACCGTCATGCCGGGGATGGTGAGCAGCCACTTCCATGCCACCTACAACGAGCTCGGGTCCAAGACGGCCCCGTTCGGGCTGGAGGAGCCGCCGGCGCTGCAGGCCGTACGGGCGGCACACCATCTCGAGCTGCTTCTGCGCAGCGGCTTCACGGGGGCGGTGAGCGCCGGCGCTCCGTTCGCCATCGACGCGTCCATGAAGGCCGCCATCGCGGAAGGCCTCTTTCCCGGTCCCCGGCTGATGGCCGGCAGCCGGGACGTCAGCACGACGGGCCACGCCGGCGACAAGAGCTTCCCGTGGTACTGGGACGTGGGCGCCCAGGGCGCCATCAACCGCTCCGACGGCCCCGACGGCTTCCGGCTCGCCGTGCGCGAGGAGATCAAGCAGGGCGCCGAGATCATCAAGATGTTCGTGACAGGCGGGCACGGGACGGTGGCGCCGAGCGAGCAGACCGAGATGTCGCCCGAGGAGATCACGGCGGGTATTGAGGCCGCACATCAACGCGGCGTGCTGGTACGTGGCCACATCGCCAACCGCGAGGCCATCCACATGGCGCTCGATGCCGGGATCGACGTCATCGACCACGGCGACGGGATGGACGCCATGGCCATCGAGCGCATGGTCGAACTGGGCACCTTTCTCGTCCCGAGCCAACTGTTCCCGGTCCGCTTCGCCGAGTTGATGGGCGGCGGCGGCCTCGGCTTCACCGCCGGCATGGCCGAGGAGATCGAGCGGGCGCTCGCCATATTGCCCAAGGCGAACGAGGCCGGGGTGCGGTTGCTCTGCGGCGATGACTACGGCGCCATCAGCCTGCCCCACGGCCGCTACGCCGACGAGCTCGAGTTCTACGTCAAGGAAGCCGGGATCCCGCCTCTCGACGTCATCCGTTGGGCCACCCGCAACGGGGCCGAGCTCATGGGCCGGGCCCACGAGCTCGGCTCGGTGCGCGAGGGCTACCTGGCCGACCTCCTGGTGGTCGACGGGGACCCCCTGGCCGATATCGGCATCCTGCAGGACCAGGCGAAGCTGCTGGGCATCATGAAGGGCGGCACGCTCGTGCAGGACGACCTCGGCACTCTCGCCTCTAGCTGAGCACGGCACTACCGTCCCGGCATGATCATCATCGCCGGCTCCCTCAGCTTCGACCCCTCGGACCGTGACGACGTCCTGGCCAGCCTGGCCGAGGTCACCGAGGCGAGCCGGCAGGACACCGGCTGCCTCGAGTACTTCTGGGGCGAGGATCTCGAAGCAACAAACACGTTCCGCTTCTTCGAATGCTGGGAGTCACAGGAGCTGCTCGACGCCCACCTCGCCCAGCCACACGAGGCGGCGTTCGGTGAGCGCAACTTGCAGCGCATCACCGGAGCGACCGCCAGCTTCTTCGAGGCCTCGCCGACCGCGCCCAGCGGCGTGCCCGCGGCCGACTGAGCGCCGACGCCGAGCTCCCGGTCCTACTGCGGAGCGAAGAACCGGGGGAGTGATCCGCTCGGGACGCTGGCCCCGTTCGTGCGCGCCTCTTGCAGGTGACCGAGCTCGACCCAGTACGGGAGGATCGCCGGCGCCAGGTAGTCGCCACCGCCTCCGGGCTCCATGTCGAAGTGGCTGCCGTCGCTCTCGCGTACCGGGACACCGTCGAGATCCTGGGTGTAGTTGCCGCCGGGGCATACGTACGAATTGAGGTCCTGCACGTAGACCTGGCCTGGATGCTGGGCTGCCACCTTGTGGAGCAATGCGTTGTAGGCGTCCTGCCGGGCCGTACTGTCCTGGGGCCAGGGCTCACCGTTGGGCTGCTCGCCCGTGCTCTGGCAGGGCTTGGTCTCCATGACCATGAGCGCTCCATGGGCGGTGGCGATCTGGACGGCCTTCTTCAGCTGACCCTCCACATAGGCAGCGAACGTCGGGTTCAAGATGTTGGTCATGTGCCCGCGGTAGAGGCGGTCGAGTATCTCGCCACCCCCGGCCAAAAGGACGACCACGTTCGGCCGCACCTGCGTGACCCAATCGGTCCAGGCGGCGGTCCAAGCCTGGCAGGGCACGTTCTGCTTCGGCCCGAACACCCCACCCGGGGGGCAGTTGGCGTTCTGCGGATCCGGCGTGCAGGGCGCGCCGACAATGAAGGTGCCGCCGGACTGCTCACCCGTGGTCCCATCGGCGACACCGCAGCCGAGGATCCCCTCGTTGAGGAGATGCAGTTCGTCGTACTTCTTCGGATGGGCGGCCAGTGCCGCCTGCAGCCCGATCCCGAGCGTCAGTGCCTGGGAGTCGCCGACCAGCAGGACCCGGGTCGGTGTGGTGCCGTACGTCGTAGGAACGGCCGAGCTGATGGGGGTCGCCGGGACGGCGCCGGTGGCGGCGGCGCCGACGGCAATGGTGTCGGCCGCCGGCATGGTGGCCAGGACGATGGCCAGGATCACGACACCGAGAGCCGGGAGGGTGAATACCTGAGCCCGGAATCGCGTGAAGAACGTGCCCTGGCGGATCGGTCGTTCCACCAAGAAGAACGAGAGGATCGCCACGCCGATGGTGGGGATCACCCGCACGAAGAAGAGGGGCCATGGGCTCAAGCCCGTCCGCTGCTCGTTGATGAAGGTGAACAACGGGAAATGCCAGAGATACATGCCGTAGGAGATCCGCCCGATGAACGTGAAAGGACCGAATGACAGCAGCCGCGCCACCGGCGAGAACTGAGCACAGGACACGCTGAGGAGGACGGCACACGTGGCCAGCGCGGCCAGGAGAAAGCCGCCGTGATAGGCCAAGGCATCATTGGAGTGCACCTTGACCAAGAGGGTGATGGCCACCGCGAGGCCGATGACGCCGACAATCGTCAGGACACCGCGGGCCCACGGAGTGCGGGCCTGCCAGTCCTGCTCGGCCCCTCTTCGCCGGCGTTCGGCCCACAGGCGCAGGCCGATGGCGAGCGTGGCCCCGGTCAGAACGGATTGTGCATGGGTGTCGGTGCCGAAGTAGAGACGATTGATGTCGGTGGGGTTGTAGAGGAGTGCCATTTCAATGGCGGAGGCCAGTGCTCCGCCGACGGCCACGGCGAGAAGGACCCACAGCGAGCGCGTGAGCTTCAAGACGCCGAGGAAGACCAGCGGCCAGACGAGGTAGAACTGTTCCTCCACCGCCAGGGACCAGGTGTGGATCAATGGCGAGGTGAGCCCCGTCATGTGGAAGTAGTCCGAGCCGGACGCGATGTAGTGCCAATTGGCGAAATAGAACAGGGTAGAGAGCGAGTCACCCCGGAGCGTGGGGTAGGTGCCGGCCGGGACGAAGACGCCGTACAGGATGGCGACCCCGATGAGCATCACGAAGAGGGCGGGCAGCAATCGTCGGGCACGGCGAGCCCAGAAGGCGCCCAGCTTGATGGTGCCCCTCTTGCGCCACTCCACGATCAAGAGCGACGTGATGAGGAATCCCGACAACGCGAAGAAGCTGTCGAGGAGGAAGAATCCACCGGAGGTCAGGTAGACGCCGGCGTGCACGCCCATGATGCCCAGCATCGACAGGCCCCTGATTCCGTCGAGTGCAGGCAGGTAGGCGAGCGTCGCTCCCTTGCGCGGGGCGTCGGGAGAGACGCGTTCAGCCACCGCCGGAGATTACTGGGGGCGCGACGGCCCCAGGGGTTCGGCCGGCACCCGAGACCCGCCGGCCACGCGCCGACTGTAGAGTCACCGGCGCACTGCACCAAGGGGGGTGTCCATGTTGTGGATCAAAAGGCACGATTCGATCATGCCCAAGGCCGGAACCACTTTTGGCGCGCTGGTGGCCTTGCTTGTTCTGTTTCCGCTGACCGTTGCCCTCCAGGGGGAGGCGAGCGCCTCTACCTCGTCCGACGTCACTTTCCACAGCGCGGCGACCTTGACCGGCCCGATCACGGTGGGGCACGTCGTCGAACCCCTGTCGGCCCACTCACCGGACCTCGCTGCCAACGGCTACGTCGAGCACGAGTACTTCGCGTCGGGGACGGCCATGGCGTTCAAGGCCGACGCCATGCCGAGCGACGGGAAGTGGACCATCACGCCGACGACGACGGCGGCCTACAAGACCAGAATCCTGGTGCGACGGCCGTCCAACCCCGCCCACTTCAACGGCACCGTGATTGTCGAGTGGATGAACGTGTCGGCCGGCGAATCGGCACCCGACTGGGACTTCCTCAACCCGATGCTGATGCGCGACGGCTACGCCTACGTCGGGGTCTCGGCCCAAGCGCTGGGCGTGGACGGTGGGAAGGCCCTCCTCGGGACGCCCGGCGGATCGACATCGGGATCAGGCGGTCTGGTCGCCGACGAGCCGGCCAGGTATGGAACGCTGCACCACCCCGGTGACCAGTACGCGCTGGACATGTACGCCCAGGTCGGCCAGGCCCTGCGCGCCCCGCACAGTGCTGCGCTGGCCGGTCTGAAGCCCAAGCACATCCTGGCCGTCGGCGAGTCCCAGTCCGCCTTCTACCTGACGACCTTCGCCGATGCGATACAACCACGGACCAACGTCTACGACGGCATCTTCATCCACAGCCGAGGCGGTTCGGGTGCCTCGCTGGCAGGAACATCCATCGCCGCGAGCAACGGGCCCGACAACTTGCGCATCCGCACCGACCTGAAGGTACCGGTCTTCATGTCCGAGACCCAGACCGACCTCATTGAGCTCGGGTATGCCCCGGCGCAGCAGCCCAACACCGACAAGATCCGCACCTGGGAGATCGCCGGTACGTCGCATGCCGACTCGTACTTCGTCGGCGCGGCGGCGAGCATCCTCGGCTGTACGACGCCCGTGAACAGCGGCCCGCAGCACAACGTGGTCCAGGCGGCCTTCACCGCCTTCGACAAGTGGGTCGACAACGGCACAGCACCTCCGAGCCCGCCCCCGTTCCACCTGTCGAGCACCGATCCGGCGGCGCTGGCTCTCGATGCGCACGGCAACGTGATCGGTGGGGTCCGCACACCGGCAGTGGACGTGCCGGTGTCCACCCTGAGCGGTGCACCACCCGCCGGCGCCAGCCCGATCTGCTCCCTCTTCGGGTCCACCGTCGCCTTCACCCCGGCTCAGCTCGCCAGCCTGTACGGCACCCAGAGCAACTACATCGCCCAGTACACGAAGAGTCTGGACAAGGCGGTCGCCGGCGGGTACATCCTCAGTGCGGACAAGGCCTCGCTCCTGGCGCAGGCGCAGCAGGTGCAGTTCCCTGCCTCCTGACGCGCAAGGGCTCGCGTCAGCGGCCGGCCCGCCATGATCGTCCGACCTCTTCCAAAGTTTCGCTGAACCCTTGCACTACATGGTAGTGATCTACTAGCATGTAGTGCATGGGAGAGAGTGGCGGGCGCAGGACCCAGCTCCTGCGCGGAGTGCTCGACCTGTGCCTGCTTGCGGTCATGGGCGAAGGGCCCGCGTACGGCTACGAAATGACGAAGCGTCTGGGGGAGCGGGGTCTTTCCATCGTGGGCGAAGGCTCGATCTACCCATTGCTCGGGCGGCTCGAGCGGGACGGACTGGTCGACACGCATCGGGCTGCGAGCAATGGAGGTCCACCTCGCAAGTACTACCGATTGTCCGGCCAAGGTCGACGGGCCCTGGCAGCGGGAATCAGCGAGTGGGAGACGACGCGCGACGCGGTCGATGCGGTTCTTGGTCTCGCAACAGTGGAGGTGAGCTCGTGAACCAATTCGTGAAGGCATGCCAAAGGGAATGGAAAAGGCTCGGTGTTCCCGAGTCCGCGGCCAACGAGATGGCAGCGGACCTCGAAGCCGATCTGGCTGAGGCTCAAGCGGACGGGGCGTCCCCCGAAGCCGTCTTGGGGAACGGGTACTTCGACGCCCGGTCTTTCGCCGCCTCGTGGGCGTTGGCGAGGGGCGTGGCGCATGTGAGCCCACGTCCCACGCCAACCGTGCAACTGTCAGCCAGAACATTGACCTTCGTCGCCAGCGCGCTGGTCTGCCTGGTGATCGCTGCAGGGGGGTTCCTGCTGCTCGCGGGCCACGCGTCTGGTTCGACGTCCGTGGCGGTCGCATTGCGGCATTCCTTGCCTCGACCGGTTCCCTCAATGTTCGTGAGCCCGCATCGGTTCTTCTCGGGGCCGGGTAATGGCGTCGAGCCTCTGGGGTGGGTGCTTCTGATCGCCGGGCTCGTCGGATTCGGTCTCATCCTGTGGTTGTGGAAGCCGTGGGCAACGACCAAGCTGCCCGAGTCGAACCGGAACATCGGATTGCCCAGCTACCTGTAGTTGGAGCCGTCCGATTCGAGGACCCCTTCGAGGCGGTCGAACGAGGTCTGCAGGCCACTCTCCATGCCCGAGGCAATTGCGGCATCACGCAGCTCGCGACTCGGATAACGCGACAGGATGCGCATGGTCGTCACCCGGTCAGCCTCGTCCAAGGTGGTTGTGCTCATCGCCTCGCCGTCAGGCACCAGTTCGAACACCTCGGTTTTGACCAATAGGCGGGGTCGGTCGATCTCGCGGTACTCCCCGCTGAAGGCGACTTCAAATCCGCCATTGGCGACGAGGACCCAGCGCCAGCGACCGCCCACGCGCAGATCGATCTGTGCCTCCGTCACTGTTCCCCTGTCGCCGGCCCACCACCGCTTGACGATCTCCGGCGTGGTCCAGGCGTCGAAGACGAGCTCCGCCGGCGCATCGAAGGCCCGGGTGATCAGGATCTCGAGGTCCGAAGGGAGCGTGACGACGGCTGAGCCGTGTCGGTTGCCGACTGCGTGGTTCATTGGCTTTTCTCCTTTGCTTGGATCTCGGCGAGGACGTCGTCGAGCTGGTCGAGTCGGGCGTTCCAGGTCGATTCGAAAGTGCGCACCCAGTCGAAGATGGGCTGGAGCGCCGGGCCATTGACCCGGTACAACCGATGACGCCCCTCGACGCGAACCGAGACCGCTCCGACGCTCCGCAACACAGCGAGGTGCTTCGAGACCTGGGGCTGGGTCATCTCCAGCCGTCCGACGAGCTCGCTGACGGTCGCTTCCTCGCTGCCGAGGGTGTCCAGAATGTCGCGGCGGCTGCTCTCGGCGACGGCGTTGAACGCATCGGTCGTCGTGGCGGTGCGGGCCATCGCGCAATCATATTCTGATATCGGTATATGTCAACAGGAAGGTACGTCTGGCGTAGTACTACGCAAGACGTAGTACACTCGTCGCCATGAAGACGAGACGACCCACAGCCGGCCTGCGCAGGTCGAATGACCCGCCGGTGTTGATCCTCACGAGCCTTGCCTCGGGCCCGAAGCACGGCCATGCCCTCGCGAAGGACATCGAGGAGTTCGCCGGGGTGCGACTCGGGCCGGGTGCCCTTTACGGAGCCATCACCCGCCTCGAAGAGAGCGGCCTCATCGAGCCGCTCGAGAGCGATGATCGGCGGCGTCCCTACCGGATCACCGGCGCAGGATCGGCTGCACTGGCGGATGCGGTGACCGCTCTGCGGCGCATCGCCGATATTGGGGCCACGCGCCTCGGACTTACCTTTGGGGCGTGACGTGAACACCCATGGAGACAAGATGTTGCGGTGGTACCCGCCGGCGTGGCGTGCACGGTACGGCGACGAGCTCATGGCGATGATCGAAGACGAACCAGGCGCCCGACGTCCGACGTTTCGGTTCAACGCTTCCATGGCTTGGCATGGACTACGGGAACGAGGTCACGAGGCCGGCCTGCTCGGTGATGGCGCTTCGCCGGGTGAGCGGGTTCGCTCCGGGTCGCTTCTGGTCTTGTGTGCGTGGGCGGCCTTCATGTTGGCCGGAGCCAGTTTTTCAAAAGCTTCGGAGCACTTTGCCCGAGCGCTGCCGCCTGCCGGGCGGGGGGTGCCGCAAGTCGCCTTCGATGTGGTCGCGGTCCTCGGCGTCGTCGGGGTCACGCTGGTGGCGGTCGGTGCACTTCTCGCTGTGCCCAGCTTCGTCCGATTGCTGCGGATCGGCGGATGGACACACGTTCGTGGAAGTGTCCTGCGGGCCAGTCTGCTCACGGTCGTGACCGTCGCCGGAGTCTTGACCCTGTCGGAGTGGGCGCAGCACCTGAGCGGCTTCCAACGCAATGGTGGGGATGGGTTTTACGCAGCGGCGTTCGGGGCCTGGGCCCTCCTGGCGGCAGTGACCCTCGGACAGTGGACGGGCGCAGCCGTCGCCGCCGCTCGCCGGATGGAATTTGCAGCTCGCGTCCTTCGCCTCCAGGCGCTTCTGGCGATTGGCGTGGCCGGTGTCATGGTGGTGATCACGGGGGCCACCGCCCTGTGGTGGAGTTCCATGGCTCAAAGCGCGCCGTGGTTCATTGACGGTACGGCGCGAGGGACCAGTCCCTCGCCCTTCAACCTGCAACTCGTTGTGACGCTCGCCTCGATGCTGGCCGCCGCCCTGAGCGCGGTCTACGGGGTAAGCCGCATCGTTCGTCCGGCCGGCGGTCTTCGATCGGTCTGATCATCGAAGACGAGTGGGGACGGTCGGTTCACCGGGAAGGTCGTCGAGCGTCTGCCAGCGCGGCAAACGCCACCGGCGGCCCTGCCTCCCGCCGGCGCACGATCGCCTCGGCACAGTCCTCCGCCGACGCTGTCGACGTGTCCACCTCCTGGTCGTAGATGCCCGGGTCGTGCACGGCCCGCTCCCAGCGCAAGATCACGTCGGGGATTGATCCATCGGGTTCGCTGGTCCTGTAGGGCCCATGCCTGTCGCCCTCGCCGCCGGGATCGGCATCGCGCCGCGTCATGATCACGTCGACCGGGCAACGGACCCCGATGAAGTACGCCGGCATCCTCGCCAGATCCCGCGCCACCTTGGGCAGGATGCCCAAGGGCTTCGAGTAGTCGTCGTGATGGCCCACATCGACGACCACATTGAAACCCGAACGGCTCCACGCCACCACCGATGCATACAGCGCGTCGAACAGCGCCACCACGGCCTCCTCGAGATCGGGCCTTTCTCCGCCCGGCCGCAAACCGATACCCGGCCGCAGCCGCCGGGGCGTCACCCCGGCAAACAGGTCGACACCGAGGTTGAGCCAGAGCGAATCGGACGCCTCCTGCAGCGCGGACGCGATGCTCGATTTTCCCGAGCGCGGCGTCCCGTTCAGGACGACGATGGTCCCGAGCCCCGAATCCACGCCACCACCTGTGCCGCTCAGGCTGTCTCCTGCTTCGGCATCGACTGCTGCATCGGCACTGGGTAGACCGGCATGGCGGAGTCGGGCGCCGCTTCGATGATGGAGGCCTCCGTGCACCCCAACACCATGACGTTGGCCTCCTGGTCCTTGGACGTGCTGGGCAGCGTGGGCACCGACGGGTCACTCCGCTTCGGGTGCAGCGTCGACGTCAGGTCGCCCGCCGTGTGGCGGCGCCAGGACGAGATGTTGGGTGCCTTCACGCCGAAGCGCTCCTCCAGGAAGCGCAATTGCGAAGTGTGGTCGAAGACCTCGGACGCCACATGCCCCCCGCGGCTGAAGGGCGAGAGGACGAGCATCGGCACCCGGAAGCTCATGCCGATCGGGCCGGCCGTGCCGTCGGCGTCGTCCGGCAGCGGCGAGACCGTGAGGTACTCCCCGGCCGTGCCGAGCGGCGCCACCGGCGGCACCACGTGGTCGAAGAAGCCGTCGTTCTCGTCGTACATGTGGAAGAGCACCGTCTTGGACCACACCTCGGGGTTGGACACCAGCGCCGAGAGCACCTGACTCGTGAGCCACTCGCCGAGCGCCGGCGGCGACGACGGGTGCTCGTCGTAGCCGAGGGGCGGGATGATCCAGCTGACCGCGGGCAGCGTCCCCGACGCAATGTCGCTGACGAACTCGCTCGGGTACTGCGGCAGGAAGGCCTTCTGGTACAAGGGCGACGACGGGTTCTGGTACTGGCTGAAGTAGGGGAGGATGGCGTCGCTGAGAATGCCGTACTTCTGCATGTTCGCCAGCGTGTAGATGGTGCCGGTCGGGTTGTAGACCTTCCAGCTCACGCCGGCGTCCTCCAGCACTTCGGGCATGGTGTCCCAGTGCACGCTGCCGATGGCGTCGGACGACCCGTTGGTGATGAGCACGGGCCCGCCCGCCGCGCCCGTCGGGTCGATGGTGCCTGAGAGCGCCATCAGGCGGTTGGGGTGCGTCGGCCCCTGTACCGAGCAGTGGTAGTTGTCGCACAGGGTGAAGGTGTCGGCCAGCGCGTAATAGAAGGGGATGTCCTGCCGGCGGTAGTAGCCCATGGTGAGGACGCCGTGCTCGGGCCCCTGGTACTCGGACTGCACGTGCGTGCTGACGAAGGCGTCGTTGGTGCCCCGGTTCCAGCTGGAATGCTCGGCCGGCCAGCTGTGGTCGAGGTCGTTGGTGCACTCGCCGATGCCCGACGCGCTGTCGAGGTGGAAGGGGAGCAGCGTCTTGTCGCGCCCGCCGGGCCAGGCCTGGGCGAAGTTCCCGAGCTTGCCGTGCGGGTGGTCGTCGAAGCCCCGGACCCCTGGATACGTGCCGTAGTAGTGGTCGAAGGAGCGGTTCTCCTGCATCAGGAACACGACGTGCTCAATGGCGCCGAGATCCGATCCGGCCGGCTTGGTGCGCGCCGCGAACTGCGCCATGGCGGCGCCGGCACGGTCGCCCCGGCTCGCCGCCGCCAGGATCGCCCCGCCGCCGGTGGCCAGTGCGGCAGCGAGCATCGTGCGGCGATCGAAGCGCGCGCGGTCGAAGGATCTGTCGGATGTCATACGGCCTCCCCTGTCATACGCCCCCCGGCGCTACGGCTCGGATGTCAAACGGCTTCCACGAGTGCGGCGTCGTTGTTGCGGACATTGCCGACGCGGGTTCCGACCCGATGGTGCACGACGGTGCCGGTGGGCGGGGGCCGCAGCAGCGCGCGCAATTCCTCGACGTCCTCGTTGGCCGGGTCGAGCCAGACGTCGAAGGTGGCGGGATCCAGAATGACGGGCATGCGGTCGTGAATGCCGGACATGTCCGGACCGGCCGAGGTGGTGATCACGGTGCAGCTCCGGATGAGCGGCGCGTCCGGCCCGGCGTTCTTGTCGCGCCAGCGCTCGGCCAGGCCGGCGAAGGCCAGCGGCTCCCCGTCGGCCCGGCTGAAGTAGTGCGGCTGCCTGGTGCCGGTCTTGGTCTTGTGCCACTCGTAGAAGCCGTCGGCGGGGACGATGATGCGCCGCTCCCGGAAAGCCTCGCGGAACGAGGCCCGCGTGGCCACGGTCTCGCCGCGCGCGTTGAAGAGGCGGCTGCCGGACTTGGCGTCCTTGGACCACCAGGGGATGAGGCCCCAGCGGAAGGACATGAGGATCCGTTCCGGCTCGCCGCCCCTTTCCGCCGCACCCTGTTGCTGCGGATCCTGTTCTGGAGGCCGGGCCGGGCGGTCGCGGACGCCGAGCACAGCGTCGGTCGGGGCGACGTTCCAGCTCGGGGTGTGCGCACCGTCGGCGCCCTCGGCCAGGTTGGCCTGGAAATAGCGGGCGATCTTGGCCGGGGGAGTGTAGAGAGCGAAGCGGCCACACATGCGGGGTGCATTGTGACCCAGCAAGGGTCTTGCGGGGCGTCCATCCCCCCTGAGCTGGGTGTTCGGCTCCCCGAGCGGGCGGCACACGGCCTGGCTAGGGTACGAACATATGTTCGCTTTCTCTGCCGGGGACCTGTCGTCCCCTCGTTCCCGGGAGCTCCCCGCCGGGCTGGCCGACCGGGTCCGGCCCACCACGCCGGTGGCCGGGCGGACCTTGCCGGTGCCCCCGCCCCTGGCCCCGCTCTTCCCGGCCGGCTCCTTGCGGCGGGGCACCACCACCACGGTGACGGGGCCGCCCGGCCACGGTGCCACCACCCTGGCCCTGGCGCTCATGGCCGCGGCGTCGGCCGCCGGGAGCTGGTGTGCCGTCGTGGGCCTGGCCGACCCGGGGGTGGTGGCGGCCGCCGGCCTCGGGCTCGATCTGCGCCGGGTCGTCTTCGTCCCCCACCCCGGCAACGGGTGGGCCGAGGCGGCCGGTGACCTCCTCTCGGGGGTCGACGCCGTCCTGGTGCACCCGCCCGGACGGGCCCGCCTGACCGCGGCGCGCCACCTGACGGCCCGCGCCCGCGAGCGCCAGGCGGCCCTCGTCGTCCTGCTCGAGGGCTCCGGTGCCTGGCCCGAGGGCGGGGACCTGGCGCTCTCGGTCGGGGCGGTCGAGTGGGAGGGCATCGGTCGTGGCCACGGGCACCTGCAGGGGCGCCGGGCCGAGGTGCGGGTCAGCGGCCGCCGGGCCGCCGGCCGGGTCAGCGAGTGCTCGCTCTGGCTCCCTGCCGGCTCGGGCGCGGTCGAGGGCGCGGAGGACGGGGACACGAAAGACGGGGACACACACGTGCGGACCGGAGTGGAAGGGCGCGGGCTGGCGGGACTCGATCCCGGCGACGGGCCGGAGGCGGCCTGAGCGGAGCGGTGGAGAAGAAGTGGAACGGTTGGTCGTCATCCGGTGCCCCGAGCTCCTCGAGGAAGGGGCGAAAGGGGAGGAAGCCCGGCGGTTCGCCCGCGTGCTGGAGCGGGCCGGCGAGCTCTGCCCGTGGGTCCATCCGGTCCGCCTCGGGGTCAGCGCGCTGCCCGCCCGCGGCCCCGCCCGGTTCTTCGGTGGCGAGGGGGCGGTGGTGGCGCGCCTGGCCGGCATCGTCGGCGAGGAGGCCACCATCGGCGTGGCCGACGGGCTCTTCGCGGCCATGTTGGCCGCCCGCTCCGGGCTGATCGTCCCCTCCGGGGGGACGGCGGACTTCCTCGGCCCCTGGTCGGTGGCCACGCTGGCCCGGCCCGACCTGGCCGTCACCTTGCAGCGGCTGGGGGTGACCACCCTGGCGCAGCTCGCTGCCCTTCCCGCGGCGAACGTCTCGGACCGTTTCGGGGCGGACGCGGCCGGCTGCCATGCGGTGGCCCGGGGGGAGAGCGGGGAGCTGGCCGGGCTGCGCGACCGCGGCATCGAGCGGCGGCTCCGGGTGGCCCGGGGCGAGGATCCCGACCGGGGCTCTGACGTCCCGCCTCCCCCCTCCCAGCCCGGCTTCTTCGGCGGCGCTTCCGAGGCCGACGCCCGGGCCGCCCGTTCCTTCGTCCGGGTGCAGGAGCGCCTGGGGGTGGAGGCCGTGGTGATGGGCCGGGTGCGCGGCGGGCGGGACCCGGCCGGCCAGTCGGTACTGCTGCCCTGGGGCAGCCCCGAGGTGGAGGCATCGGCGGCCGGTGCGCCGTGGCCGGGGCGGGTCCCCCCGCCGGCGCCGACCGACGTACTGCGCGTGCCACTGCGCGCGGAAGTGGCCGACGCGGCCGGGCGCGCCGTCGAGGTGAGCGGACGCGGGTTGCTCACCGGGGGCATCGAGCAGCTGTCGGTGGCGGGCGGTCCCTGGCAACCGGTCCTGGGGTGGGCCGGCCCCTGGCCGGTGACCGAGCGCTGGTGGTCGGTGCGCCGGCGCCGGGCCCGGCTGCAGTTGGTCACGGCCGAGGGGGTGGCGCGCCTGCTGTGCACCGAGCGGGGGCAGTGGTGGGTGGAGGCCGTGTATGACTGAGTACGCCGAGTTGCACGCCCACTCGGGCTTCAGCTTTCTCGATGGCAGCAGCGACCCCGAGGAGCTGGTGGCCGAGGCGGACCGGCTCGGGTTGGCCGCACTGGCACTGACGGACCATCACGGCTTCTACGGCGTGGTGCGCTTCGCCGAGGCGGCGCGGGTGTCCGGGCTGCCGACCGTCTTCGGCACCGAGGTGACGCTGGCGCCGGCCAGCGCGCGTACCGGCGAGCCCGACCCGACCGGCACGCACCTCGTGTTGCTGGCCCGGGACCCCGACGGGTACGCGCGGCTGTCCACCGTGCTGGCCGACGCGCATCTCGCAGGTGGGGAGAAGGGCAAGCCCGTCTTCACCCTCGACGCGCTCGCCCGCGCCGCGGGGGACCGTTGGCTGGTGCTGAGCGGCTGCCGGAAGGGGGCGGTCCCGGCCGCGCTGATGGACGCCGGCCCTCGGGCCGCCTCCCGGGAAGTGGGACGCCTGGTCGACGCGTTCGGGCGCGCCAATGTCGCGCTGGAACTGTGGGACCACGGCGACCCGCTCGACACGGTGCGCAACGACGCGCTGGCCCGCCTCGCCGTCGAGTGGGGTGTCGACGCTGTGGCCACCAACAACGTGCACTACGCCACGCCCGCCGGCTTCCGGCTGGCCACCACGCTCGCCGCCGTGCGGGCGCGCCGCCCCTTGGCCGAGCTGGAGGGCTGGCTGCCCTCGGCCCCCGCCGCCTGCCTGCGCTCGGCGGCCGAGCAGTCCCGGCGCTTCGCCCGCTGGCCCGGTGTGGTCGAGCGGGCCGCCGAGCTCGGGCGCGCCTGCGCCTTCGACCTGCGCCTGGTCGCGCCGCGGCTGCCCGACTTCCCCGTCCCCGCAGGGATGGACGAGCAGGGCTACCTGCGTCAGCTGGTGACCGGGGGGGCCACGGCGCGCTACGGGCCACCCGGGGCCGAGCGCGTGCCGGGCGCCTGGAAGCAGATTGAGCACGAGCTCGCGGTGATCGGCCAGCTGGGCTTCGCCGGCTACTTCCTCGTGGTGTGGGACATCGCGCAGGTGTGCCGGCGCCTCAACATCTACTGCCAGGGCCGCGGCTCGGCGGCCAACTCGGCCGTGTGTTACGCGCTCGGCGTGACCAACGTCGACGCCGTCGACCTCGGGCTGTTGTTCGAGCGCTTTCTCTCACCGGCGCGTGACGGGCCGCCGGACATCGACGTGGACATCGAGTCGGAGCGACGCGAGGAGGTCATTCAGTACGTCTATGAGCGCTACGGCCGCCGGCACGCGGCCCAGGTGGCCAACGTCATCACCTACCGGCCGCGCTCGGCGGTGCGCGACGTGGGCAAGGCGTTCGGGTTCACGCAGGAGCAGGTGGATGCCTGGTCGGCCGGCATCGACGCCGGGCACGGGCGCGGCATCTCGTCCGCCGCCGCCGTGGAAGAGGTGTCGGAGGCCCAGGGCGGCGGGGTGCCGCCGCTGGTGGCCGAGCTGGCGGCCGAGGTGCTGGACCGGCCGCGCCACCTCGGCATCCATTCGGCCGGCATGGTGCTGTGCGACCGGCCGGTGGTCGAGGTGTGCCCGGTGGAGTGGGGGCGCATGCCGGGGCGCAGCGTGCTGCAGTGGGACAAGGACGACTGCGCCGCCATCGGGTTGGTGAAATTCGATCTGCTCGGCCTCGGCATGCTCGAGGCGCTGCATCGCATGGTCGACCTGGTGCACGCCTTCTACGGGGTGGAGATCGACCTGGGGCAGCTGCCGCAGGAGCCGGCCGTCTACGACCTGCTGTGCCGGGCCGACACGGTCGGGGTGTTCCAGGTCGAGAGCCGGGCTCAGATGGGGACCCTGCCCCGGGTGGCGCCGCGCGAGTTCTACGACATCGCCATTGAGGTGGCGCTCATCCGGCCCGGCCCCATTCAGGGTCACGCGGTGAACCCCTACATCCGGCGCCGCCGGGGCGAGGAGGAGGTCACCTACCTCCATCCGCTGCTCGAGCCGATCCTCAAGCGCACGCTCGGGGTCCCGCTCTTCCAGGAGCAGCTGATGGAGATGGCTGTGGCCATCGCCGGCTTCAGCGCGGCCGACGCCGACGAGTTGCGTCAGGCCATGGCGGCCAAGCGCTCGGCGGCGCGCATGGAGAAGATGCGGGAACGGCTCTTCAACGGCATGGCAGCGCGCGGCGTGACGGGCGCGGTGGCGGACCAGGTCTTCGACGCCCTGGCCGCCTTCGCCAACTTCGGCTTCCCCGAGTCGCACTCGGTGTCGTTCGCGCACCTGGTGTATTCCTCGGCCTGGTTGAAGCTGCATTACCCGGCGGCGTTCACCGCGGGGCTCTTGAACTCGCAGCCCATGGGCTTCTGGTCGCCCCAGTCGCTGGTGGCCGACGCCCGCCGGCACGGGGTGCATGTGCGCCGGCCGCACGTGAACCGCTCCGAGGTGGGGGCGTCGTTGGAGCGCAGCAGGCCGGGGGAGGCGGTGCTGCGTCTCGGGCTGGGGTCGGTGCGCGGGGTGGGTGACGCCACGGCGGCCCGCATCGTGGCCGGGCGCCCCTGGACCGGCGGCGAGGACCTGGTGCGGCGGGCCGGCGCGACCCAGGCCCAGCTCGAGACGTTGGCCGCCGCCGGCGCGCTCGACCCCGAGGTGCCCGAGCGTGCAGATGGGAAGGGGGAAGAGGAGAGCCGCGGCGCGACGGCCTCCCGGCGCCGGCTGGTGTGGGCAGCCGGCGCGGCGGCCCAGGGCACGCCGGACCGCCTGCCGGGGATCGTGGTGGGGGCCGAGGCGCCGACGCTGCCCACGCCCAGCCTCTACGACTCGGTGGGCGATGACCTGTGGGCGCTGGGTCTGGCACCCGAGCGCACGGCCATGCATCTCGCCCGGGAACGGCTCGAGGCCATGGACGTGCGGACGGCGGTCGCGCTGGAGGCTTGCGCCGACGGCGAGCGGGCCTCCGTGGCCGGCGTGGTGACGCACCGCCAGCATCCCGAGACGGCCCGGGGCGCGGTGTTCGTCAACCTGGAGGACGAGACGGGCCACGTGAACGTGGTCTTCTCCCGCGGGGCTTGGGCCCGCTGGAAGCACGTGGCCCGCCACACGCCCGTGTTGTTGATCCGCGGGCGCGTGCGCAAGGGGCAGGGCGCGGTCAGCTTCGACGCCGAGCGGGTGGAGGCGCTGGTGGTGGGGACAGCGGTGCCGGCCAGCCGGGACTTCCGTTAGGAGCAGGCCTGACCTCGGGCATGCCATGGGCCTGCTCCACCCTCACCTGGCAGACTGCACTGAGCCGAGCAAGGGAGCATCCCATGATCCGTGTGTCCGTTTTCTATCCGGTGACCGAGGGCGCTTCGTTCGACCACGACTACTACCGGGAGAAGCATGTCCCGCTGGCCGCGCGCACCTGGTCGCCCCAGAGCGTGGAGATCGACAAGGGCGTCGACGGCCCGCATGTGGCCGCCGTCCACCTGACGTTCGAGTCCCTCGACGCGCTGAACCAGGCGATGGCCGCCGAGGGCACGGCCGACGTGCTGGCCGACGTGGCCAACTACACGACCATCCCACCTGTCCTGCAGACGAGCGAGATCGTCGGCTGACAATTCATTGAGGAGCGAGACACCATGCTGCTGAAAGGCCTGAACCATGTCGCCGTTATCACCAACGACGCCACTCGCCTCAATGACTTCTACCTGGAGGTCTTCGACGCCGAGATCCTCCGGGACGGCGCCGAGGGCCCCAACAGCGACGGCCCCCGTCTCTCCATCATCAAGATCGGCGACTGGGCCGAGCTCAACGTCTTCCAGCTAGAGGGGAACACCGAGGCCGACCGCCAGGTCCCGATGTTCGGCCGGGGCCGCCTCGACCATCTCGCCCTGCAGGCGGCATCGTTGCCGGACTTCGAGGAGATCCGCCGGCGGCTCATGGCCCGTGGCGCGGCGGACGACTTCGTCACCGACTTCGGACCGATGCTCAGCATGTTCTTCCGGGATCCCGACGGGCTCGAGTGCGAGATCTGCGTCGAGAACCCCGACGCGGTTTCGGGCAGATTCAACCCGCCGGGGACGAGAGCGGCGCGCTACTCCTGAGCCGATCGGCGGAGTCCACGAGTGGATGACATCGAGGCGATCAAGCAGCTGAAGGCCCGCTACTTCCGGACGATGGACACCAAGGACTGGGCCGGCATGCGGCGGGTCTTCACCGACGATGTCGTGATGGACACGACTGCGTCGGGCGGTGGCGTGGTCAGCGGCGCGGACGCGTTCTTGGAGTTCCTGCAGCAGACACTGGCCGATGCCGTCACCGTGCACCACGGCCACATGCCCGAGATCACCCTCACCTCACCCACGACGGCGACCGGCATCTGGGCGCTCCACGACGACATCGTGTGGCCGGATGGCACCCGGATGCAGGGCGACGGTCACTACCACGAGACGTACGAACGGGTCGGCGGGGAGTGGCGGATCGCGTCATCAACCCTGACCCGACTGCGGATGGACCTCGCCGGGCCCGCTTCCTAGTTGTGTATCGCGGATTTGGTGATCCGGTCGAGGGTCGCGTCGCGGCGGTACTCTTGCGAAATGCGGCCCCTTCGGTACTCCATCAACGTCACGTTGGACGGGTGCTGCGATCATCGCGCAATCCCCGCGGGCGAAGACTTGCATCGTCACGCGGCCGAGAGCCTCAATCAGGCCGATGCCCTTCTTTTTGGCCGGGTGACTTACGAAATGATAGAATCAGCGTGGCGGCCGCCGGCACCGACGGGAGCGAGACCTGATTGGACGGAACCCTTCGCCCAGACGATCAACGCGAAAAGGAAGTACGTCGTGTCGAGCACCCTGGAGCAGGTCGATTGGAACGCGGAGCTCGTGCGCGGCGATCTGGGCAGGGCCGTTCAGCAACTCAAGCGGGAGTCGGGCAAGGGACTGTTCGTGGGAGGCGTAAAGCTCCCCCTGGCGTTGACGGAGCTGGGATTGATCGATGAGTACGAGTTCGTGGTGCATCCCAGGCTGGCCGACCACGGGCCGACGTTGTTCGCGGGGTTATCGGAGCATGTCGACTTGAAGCTCGTGAGCCGGCTGGAGTACGGCTCGGGGGCAGTGGCGATGCGGTACGAGCCGAGCAGGTAACCATCGGGCTTGCTGGCCCGACACGCAATGAGAGGTCGGACCGAACCGATTCCCGGCCGGGCGCCCTACGCGCTGATGGGGCCGAGCGCTGCGGTGATGTCGTCGATCGCGGCCTGTTCGGCCTCGCTCACGTCGACGCCGTGCTCCCGGTGGGCGGCGGCGACGCGGTGCGACAGCGTGACGATGAAGCGGCGGTACTCGTCGACCTCTCCGGGCGTCGCCTTCGTCTGGAGCAGCGCGACGGATTCACGAAGGTGCTGCAGCCCGTGCTGCTTCAGCTCCTCGAGGGAGTGGTAGTGCGTGTGATCCCGCTCAGGCTTTGCCGCGACGATCGCATCGAGCAGTTCGCTGTTGCCGTGCTGCTGGCGGGCCTCCACGTAGGCCTTGGCCATGGCGATCGTCTCGCGGAATGAGCCGCCGTGCTGGGCGGTGACCACGATCATCCCCGCACTCGGTGGTGCTTCGAGGACCAGCTCCCATTCCTCTGTCGTGAAATCAGACTTCGCGGTCATGGCGATGCTCCAATCTTTTCTCGATGATCGCACCGTAGTGGTTGACGACTCTTTCAACGGAATTGGTCGACGTGCTGCACGCGTCCCTCACTCCTGGTGAAGAGCACGTCGTTGTAGCCCTGTCCGGGTCCGACCATCTCGAAGGTGAGAGGCGGCACGAACGAGAGATAGAGCGCCCGCCGGCCGGCCGCCTGCAGGTTCCTCGGCGGTGGCGCCGCGTGCAGCGTGTGTCCGAAATGCACAGTAACGTCGCCCGGCTCTGTGGTGAGCGCCACGATGTCGTGCTGCTCGGCCTCGCGTGCGCTCGGCAACCGGGAGGTACCCCGATGTGACCCGGGGATCATTTGCAGCTGTCCGCTGCCTGCGGTGGCGGCATCGAGCTGGATCCCGACGTTGAGCATCGGGCACTTGACCGGGTGGCCACCCATGCCGCAGTCGCGGTGCCAGGGCAGATCGGCCAGCCCCCCTGAAGATCTCGGCACCTTGATGACCACACCGTTGCCGTCCAGGCGATCCTGGGCGTCATGCAGGTTGTCGCCACCCAGCGCGGCGATTTCGAGGAACCGGGAGTCGGCACCCAGAGCGGCGATCTGGTCGGAGCCCTCGTTGAGATAGTTCACACGGTTGCACACCTCGCGCCCGTCGACCGTCGTCCACCAGGACTTCCGGTCTTCGGGTCGTGCCCGATCGATGGCGGCCGCGACGTCGGAGGTGAGCGAGGCGATTTCGGCGGTGTCGAGGACGCCGCGGAGATGAACGAAGCCGACCCGGTGCAAGAAGCCCCTGATCTCCTCGGGCGGGTCGTCGAGGGTAAAGCTCTTCGTGAGATCCGTTTCGTGCCCATCCTCGTTCTCAATGCGGGCCGGATGGTCGAGGTCGAACAGGACTTGATCGCTCAAGACCACCCGTAGTGGCGGTTCCCAGCGCGCCACCTGGCCGAAGCTGCCTTGCCGGACTGTGAGCTGATCGGCGTAGAGGAGTGCGAAGCAGGTCTTGAGCTCCCAGGCGAAGGCGCACCAGGCGTCAGAAGAGAGTTCGACGACGGTGTGCGCGGCGCCCGTGCCGGGCCGCACCGAGAACGTCTTTCCCTCGGGCACATAGGTGTAGGCCCTCCCGTCGGAGAGCTGAAACCCCAGCGGACGGATGACTTCGGCATCGCGGTCAGAGAAGACAGCCCCTCGCCTTTGGAGGAGCGCGGGCAACTCCTCTTGGTGGAACCAATCAAAGGCGATCGGCCCGAATGGTTCCTGGTCCACGGCCGAAATGTAGCAGTCCGGGTTGCGATCGGCCTGGGCCTGCCGCATGCGCTAACGAGGCCCTGCAGCCATGATTGCCCTTGCCGATCTGTAGGACATCACTGACCAGCGAGACAGCGCCGAGAGGATTGAAAACATCGCACCTGCCGATCCAATCGAGCCGATGGAGAAGAACGAACCGACTGAGGCAATGGAACAAGCCGATCCAATCGAGCCAATGGAGAGCACTGACCCCTTGGAGCCGATCGAAAGGGTGGAGTTCTCCGACCAGAGGGACCACCGCGATGTTGAGTCCATTGAACTCATGCTTCCATCATGCCCAGATCTCCTCACGCCGTCACTCGATTCCATCCTTCACTCACCGACCGTTCCGTCGATGGCCTCGCGCAGGATGTCGGCGTGGCCGGCATGGCGGGCCGTCTCCTCAATGAGGTGCAACAAGACCCATCGCAGTGAGAAATGCCGGCCGTCCCGCAGCGTCAGAGCGGACAGCTGGTCAGGGCCAGAGGCCGCGGAGACGACTCGTCGACTCCGTTCGCACGCTTCTCGGTAGCGGTCCCGCAATGCTTCGGGGTCGAGGCTCTCCGCCGTGCGGAACTCCCAGTTTGGATCTGCCTCCCAATCGACGCTGGCCCATGGCTCGCGGTCCGGCAGTCCGCCGAATCGCACCTCCATCCAGTCCTCCTCGACCAAGGACAGGTGATAGAGAAGCCCCGCGAGCGTGAGGGCAGAAGGAGGATGCATCTGCACCAGCTGCGCCTGCGTGAGCCCATCGGTCTTCGCCAGCACCGTCTCACGCTGATAATCGAGGTACGCGAGCGTCAACGTGAGCTCGGTACCCTCAGGTTCGGGGTCGATCCTCATCCGTCCAGTCTTGCATCGCATGATGGAACGGTCTCCAACGTGTCGCTCGGGCTCGATCCCGGCGCCACTCAAGGAAGGCAGGCGTCCGCCAAGATCTCGAGAGAGTGTGACAGGAGCGACCGGACGGAGTGATCTGCGACGAGCCCGTCTTCTCTCACCATGTCGCTCGTGACGGGAACCTCGATACAGGCTGGTTCGACGATATCGGCGCCCACATAGCCGAGCACCCTGCGCAGTGACTCGTGCGAGTGTGGTGCTCCTCGAGCAGCAACATTCACCCACGCGACCGGCTTGTTGTAGATCGATCCAGGGCGATCATCGCCGACGGTCCAATCCAGAAGGTTCTTGAACGAGCCCGGAAGGCCTCCGGCATACTCGGGGGTCGAGAACAACAGGGCATTGGCCTCCCTGATCTCGCGGCGCAGGTCGGCCACCGGTGGAGGAAGCGGATCCTCGTCTACATCAGGATTGAAGGCGGGGAGGGCCGCCATTCCCTCATAGAGGGTTGCGTGTACCGAGTCCCGTGCGAAGCGAAGGGCGGTGCGTAAAGCGGCAGAATTGGTCGATCCCATCCGCAGGCTTCCCGACACCAAGAGCACACGACAATTCGAAGCCACGATTCTTTGCAACCATGCCGAGCGGCCAGGCATTCCGGTGGATGTTGGACCCCTACCGATCGCCAAGCTTCAGTGACTCAGAAGGTGACTGCGCCAACCTTGTCATCTTGTGCTTCAGCATCATCCACCCTCGCGGGTGGAATGAACCGGAACGCCGGGTCAGCTCGGAACGACGGCGAGGGGATCACCCGGGCCGGCGCACGCACGTGGCGAACTGCGCACAATGTCGGCTGGGTTCCCCGCCACAAGAGTGGTCGGATGCGGGGTGACGCACAGCCGGGTGCTCGCCAACCGCGCGGCGTCCAGCCCGGATACCGCCTGCAGGGAGACGGTGGCCTGCCAACTGACCAGGGAGGCCCTGG
>Ga0182024_10002048_pt1 | contig 50796 bp, 54 predicted proteins | sample P32metaG_FD_120480 | JGI IMG/M metagenome (GOLD analysis project Ga0182024, IMG submission 120480) | Permafrost microbial communities from Stordalen Mire, Sweden - P3-2 metaG (Illumina Assembly) | ecosystem: Environmental > Terrestrial > Soil > Wetlands > Permafrost | place: Sweden: Stordalen... | reverse complement strand
TCGTGGCCGGCCTCGGGGCCGATCACCTCACCGTTCGGGATGCGCAACAACCCCGTCACGCACGTCTTCATCCTCCACGCCGGGATCGACATCGCCGTCGCGAGCGGCACGACGGTTGCCGCCGCCGCCGACGGTCGCGTGATCGTCGCCGGCTGGGACGACGGCGGCTGCGGCTACATGGTCGTGCTCGACCACGGCGGCCGGCTCGCGACGCAGTACTGCCACCTCTCGCAGATCTTCGTCGGCGTCGGTCAGGAAGTGCAGCGCGGCCAAGCGATCGCGGCCTCCGGTTCCACGGGCCACTCCACCGGCCCGCACCTTCACTTCGGCGTCCGCGTCGACGGCCGCCCCGTCGACCCTATGACCTACTTGCGCTAACGCGCGAGCTACATCGGCGGTGTGATCGAGACGTTTTCGCCGAATCTGGTGAACCGCATGATGTCGGCACCGGTATCGATGCGGACGATGCGCTGCCGGCCGTCGACGTAGATCATCGTCGTCTTCTTGTTGGCGAGATCCGTCGTCCGATAGGCGTGCAGCGGGACGCCGTCGACCACTTTCATGCCGAGATCGGCCACGCTGTACTTGCCTTTGCTCGCCTGAAGGGTGTGCAAGAGATCGGCCCGCGTCAACATCGGGTTGACTCCGGGGAGCTTCTGCCACGCTCCGTTCAGCTTGAAATAGGTCGTCTGACCGATGGCGATCATTTCGCCGCTCTTCATGACGATGTGCATGCGGTCGGGAGTCACAACGTCGCCGTCGATCACGTTGCCGTTAACCATGTTCATGCGCATGTGGTACGACGGCTGCTTGAACGTGTTCAACAGCGCATTTTCGAGATCACCGCCGGCGTCGGCGCGGGCCGGAAGCGCGCTCATGGCGGTGAACGCGATGGTCGCCAGCAGGCCGACTGAAATGGAGAAGGATCGCACGCGGAGCCCTCCGGACGTTTGGTCAGGGTGAGTATCGTAGCGGCGGTATTCGAACCCTCCCGCCGCTCCGCAAGGCGGCGGCCCGCGGCGGATCAGGCCTGTTCGAGGGCGGTGACGATCGCTTCGCGCGCCTCTTGGACGTCTTCATCGGTCTTATTCTCAAGGCCGATCAACCGATTGTCCGCCTGCTCGAGCGCGAGGATCAGGGCGTCGAGCTTCGAGTTCATCGCGGCGGTATCGCGGCTCTGAGCGTTGTTCAGCACGAACACCATCAAGAACGTGACGATCGTCGTGCCGGTGTTGATCACCAGTTGCCACGCGTCGGAGAAATGGTAATACGGTCCGCTCAGCGCCCAGATGACGACGACGGCAAAGGCCGCGAACGTCGCCGCTGGACTCGAGACGAAGGTGTTCACGGCCTTTGCGAAGTGTCCGAACGTCCCGGCGAGCGTCGTGTGGTGATGAGAGGGCGCCTTAGGAGTTAGCGTGTCGGTAGCCATTGGCGCCCATATACCCGGATTTGCGGCGGTCGGCCGCCTGCTAACGCTGGAGCGGCTTCGCGGTCAGCTCGTCGGCTAAGGCGCGGGCCTTGGCGCGAACGAGGTCACGGATCTCGCGGACGCGTTCGGGCGGTTGGCCTTTGGGATCCGGAAGGCCCCAGTCGTCGTCGATCCGGTCGACCCCCTCGACGTCGCAGCCCATCGTGATCACCCGGCTTGCGCGCGTCGCAACCGCAGGGTCGACAAGCTTCGGGCGTGCGCCGCTGACGTCGATGCCGTCTTCGCGCATCACCGCGACGACGCCGGGATCGGGCCGGTCCGCTGCGATCGTCCCGGCGGACGCCACCTCCACCGCGTCGCCGGCGAACGCGCGCAGATAGGCCTCCGCCATCTGACTACGCCCCGTGTTATGTCGGCAGACGAACAGTACGAGCGGCTTCTCCATTGTCGTAACCTCAGAGTTCGACGTGCGCGGCCCGGGCGCGCGGGTAGAGCCAGGCGAAGAGCGCGGTCGCCGCAAGCGCGCCGAGAAGCTCCGCTGCGATGAACGGCAGCACGTCGAGTGGACGAATGCCGGCGAACGTGTCGCTGAGCGAACGCGCAACGGTGACGGCGGGGTTTGCGAACGACGTCGACGACGTGAACCAATAGGCGCCGACGATGTAGGCCGCAACCGCGAACGGCGTCGCGGTCGTGCGCGAGCGAACGCAGCCCCAGATGACGGTCAGCAGACCGAACGTCGCGATGAACTCACCGAGCAGCTGCGCTCCGCCCGCGCGCACGTGATGCGAAGCGAACCACGGCGGCAAACCGAACATCATGTTCGCCAGTGCGACGCCGCACAACCCGCCGCCGAACTGGGCGCCCAGGTATGCCGGTACGTCGCGCCACGCCAAGCCGCGCTGCCACGCATCCGCTAGCGTCACGGCGGGATTGAAATGCGCGCCCGAGATCGGAGCGAACGCGAGGATCAGCGCCGCCAACGCGCCGCCGGTCGCGAGCGTGTTCGCGAGCAGCGCGATCGCGACGTTGCCGCCGGCCAAGCGTTCCGCCATGATTCCGGAACCGACCACTGCCGCCAAGAGCAGCGCCGTTCCGACCCCCTCCGCTGCAGCCCGGCGCGCCAGCGTCATGCCGGCGGCGGAACCGACGTCATTGCCGCGCTCGCGCGAAGCAGCCCGCCTGGATGCCGCTCCGGCGCTGCGCGAGGCAGCGTTCGAACTCTGCGATCGCGAGGTGCGCGCGGGCACGATCGAGCGCGACCGGTCGACTGAGCTGCACGCGAAACCACTCGACGTTCGGCACGTAACCGAGGGCGATCCGTATGCGCTGCACGAGGCTTCCGACGCGCCCCAAGGCGCGACTCACGCGCAGCATGTCTCGCCGGCGGCGACTGCGGCCTCGGTGCGGCAGCAGGTGGTGTCCTCGTTGTCGCGATTCTCGGTATCCTCGTGCACGACGTAGGTCTCCCAGCGGCGGCCTTCGGGGTCGCTCGCCCACACCTTCGTCTGCGTCGCGTAGCAGCATGTCTCTTCGCGTTCGATGTCGACCGCGTGGCCTGCTGCTTGCAGTCGCGCGATCTGTGCGTCGACGGCTTCGGCCGATTCGACGACGATGCCGAAGTGCTGGCCGCGGCCGGCCTGCGCGTCCGTGTCGAGATCGAGTGCGAGTTCGAGACCGGGCTGTTCGGTGATGAACAAGGCGTAATCCGGAAGCACCTTCGCCGGAGTCGCGCCGAGCAGCGTCGAGTAGAACGCGACGCTGGCGTCGAGGTCGCGCGTGGCGAGGTTCAGGTGCATTTTCATGCGAGGACTCCCAGCGGAAGCACGGCCGCGAGCGCGGCCTCGAGACGGTCGCGTACGCCCGTACGCAGCGAGTAGTAACCCCAGGTCCCACGGCGGATCGAATCGACGAGTTCCGCCTCCTTGAGGATCTTGAGGTGGTGGGAGACGGTCGACTGGTTCAGCCCGAGGCCGGAGGTGAAGTCGCAGACGCACACCTCGTGCTCGGCGCGGGCTAGGGTGGCCAGAATCGCCAGCCGAGCGGGGTCGGCGAGGGCCCGGAACAGCTCCGACTCGCTGGCCAGCGGCTCATCGTAGAGGCGCGTTTCGGGACAGCAGCGCTGCATCGACATATTTCGATTCTAGCCGATTCATCGAAAATCGTCAATGCAACGACCGACAGCGCCTCCCAGGGCGATCTGAGCGTGGCGAGCGACGGTTAAATGCCCGTGTGGACCTGGAACAAAGGGAGCAGCGTCCGGGTTCTACGGATATACTCGTGGTCTGCGCCCCGCTGCTGAAGGATCGCTCTTGATCGCCCGCACTCGTCTGTTGTCCGCCGCCGCCGTGGTGGTGCTTGCCGCCGTGGGCGGGGCCGCCTATGCCAACCGGGCCGCGGCGTCGGTCGACGCGCGTCCGTCGGTCGTGATCGGCGACGGCCAGCGAATCGTCGGGATCGACCTCTCGACGTTCCTGAGCGCCAACGACCCGCAGCGCCAGATGATCGCGTTCGCCTACGAGCGCGTCGAACACGCTTACTACAAGCCGGTCGCCGATGAGATGCTGGTCAACGGCGAAGCGAAGGCGCTCACCGAGTTCCTCAAAACGAAAAAAGTCGCCGCACCGAACGTGCCGCACAGCATGGCGACCGGTGACCGTTCGCACGATCTCTCGATTCTCGAGAGCACGCTGACGTCGGTCCAGAAGCGCTACGCCACCGTCGCCCCGCGCGACATCTTCACGCAAGTCGCGGTCTCGGGGATGCTCGGCGGACTCGGCGACCCGTACACGACATACTTGTCGCCGCAAGAGATCAACGGGCTCGACGAACAGCTGCACGGCGGCGATTTCGCCGGCATCGGCGTCTACATCGTGCAGGATAAGAAGTCGGGCGCGATCCTGGTCGACCCGATCGACGGTAATCCCGCCATCAAAGCCGGCGTGCGTCCCGGCGACATGATCATCGCCGTCGACGGTAAGTCGACCGCGGGCCTGAAGATCGACGCGGTCGAGCGCGAGATTCGCGGACCGGCCGGTACGATTGTGTCGCTGACGATGAAGCGTCCCAAGACGGCCGCGCCGGTAACGGTGCAGGTCGTGCGCGCGCAGATCCACGTACCGTCGGTCAAGGCGAAAGTCGAAGACGGCATCGAGTACGTACGGCTGGCCGACTTCGGCTCGAACTCGGCGCAGGAAGTGCGCGACGCGTTCCTCGACGGCAAGCGTCACAACGTGCACGGCTACATTCTCGACCTGCGTTACAACGGCGGCGGCCTGCTCGATGCGGCCGTCGACATCTCGAGCCTGTTCATTCCGCAGGGCACGATCGTCTCGACGATCGACCGGGCCGGCAACCGCGACGTGCGCAGCGCGACCGGCGACGCCATTGGAACCACGCCCCTGGTCATTCTGGTAAACCGTTATACCGCCAGCGCCTCGGAGATCACGGCCGGCGCGGTCCAGGACTACGGGGTCGGAACAATCCTCGGCGAGACGACGTTCGGTAAAGGCGTTGTCCAGAGTCTCTACACCCTCCCCGACAAGGGCGCGCTCAAGATCACGACCGCCCGCTACGTGACCCCCAAGGGCCGCGACATTCAGCACAAGGGAATCGTGCCCGACATCATCGTCACCCAGCGCGTCGATCTCCCGATTCTCGACACCCCCGCCGACAAGCAGCTCGCGGCTGCCAAAAAGATCATCGAGAGCAAAAAGGACGTCTAATGAAACGCCTCGTTCCCCTGGCCCTTGCCGTACTGCTCGCAGTTGGCTTCAATCCCGGTCCGGCCACCGCCGGCGCGGCGATTTCGCAGCAGCAGGTGCAAGAGCTGATCGAGACTTACGCGCACCTGACCGGCGACTTCTATAAGAAGGTCGACAAGCAGGCCGCGCTCGACGGCGCGCGCACCTCGATGATCGATTACCTCAAGAAGAAGCACGTCGCCAACGCGACACTGCCGGCGATTCGCGCCGACGATGACGATGCGACCAACGCCGAGATTCTCTCGCGCGAAGTGTCGACGGCCGTCTCGGAATACAGCACGCGGCTCGAACCGACCGACTCGCTGTCGGGTTCGACGCAGATCACCTACGCGGCGATCTCTGGTGTGCTCGGCTCGGTGAAGGACCGCTACACCGTCTTTCTCTCGCCTAAGGAATACGCAGCACTGAACGAAGGCCTCGACGGCACGTCGTTCGGCGGCGTCGGCATCTCGTACTCGATCGACGATAAGACGAAGGATCTGCACGTCGAGAACGTGATCCTCGACGGCCCCTCCGACAAAGCCGGACTGCTGCCCGAGGACATCATCGTAGCCGTCGACGGCAAACCCGTTCCCCAGATTCTGCAAGGCGCCGCGACGCTCGAACTGCAGCAGAAAAAAGTGACCACCGTCCTGCGCGGCGATCCCGGCACCAAAGTGCAGCTGACGGTTCAGCGCAACGGCAAAGTGATGGATCCCGTGACGGTCACCCGCGCGACGATCCACCAGCCCAGCGTCAGTTCGAAAATGCTGCCGAACAACGTCGGCTACGTCGATCTCGCGGTCTTCGGGCAGACGACCGGTGAGGAATTGGCGACCGCGCTGCGACGGCTCGACGCGCAGGGCGCGAAGGCCTACGTCCTCGACCTGCGCTACAACGGCGGCGGCTACCTCAACGCTGCGGTCGACGTATCGTCGAAGTTCATCTCGAGCGGTCCGATCGTCAGCGTGCAGTCGCGCGCCGGCGTCGACACGGAGTACGACGCGGAGAACACCGCGATCGCCCCGCGCCCGCTGGCGGTGCTGGTCAACCAGTACACGGCCTCGGCCTCGGAGATCACCGCCGGTGCGATCCAGGATTCCGGCGTCGGTACGCTGGTCGGCGTGAAGACCTTCGGCAAGGGCGTCGTGCAGACGATCTTCCCGATGCGCGACGGCTCAGCCGTGAAGATCACGACCGCCCGCTACTTCACCCCCAAGGGCCGCGACATCAACAGCGTCGGCATCGAACCCGAGATCAAGGCCGATCTACCCAAGGATCTCAAGGGCATCCACATGGGTGACCCCACGACCGATCCGCAGCTGATCGCCGCGATGGCATTCCTCAACGCCCGCATCGCGCAAATGGCCGCCGACACCCCGCCGTCGTCCACGCCGGCAACGGCCCCGACGACAACCCACTAGCCTTCGCGCAACGCGCCGGCTTCAAGCGCCCTCGCCACCACGCGGGGGCGCTTTCGTTTTGCCTTACCTACAATAGAAGCGGGTGTCGGCGCCGCGCAGCGGCTCGGGAGCAATCGACTGATGGATGCCGTGGCTCACAAGCGTGTCGTATGCCACTTGGCGCTCGTTCGACGCTGCAAACAACGCCTTGACTTGAGCCACGCCGTCTGCGTTCGAGGCGATCGGGTGCTGTGCGGCCGTGACTTCTTCCGCCAGCGCGACCGCGATGGCGAGATGCCCGCGTTCGTGCCACGCCAGCGCGCTGTCGAGGCGCGCGAGATTCTCGTCGTCTTTCGCCGAGACCGTCGGCCACGTCGGCTTGGGGAGCTGGATATAGCTCTTCTGCTCGTCAACCGCGGCGACGAACACTCGCCGGCTGGGGTTCGTGCGATCGGGGACCGCCGCAAACTTGTAATAGATCGCGGCGAACGCGACTTCTTTCCCCGACAGCGTCGTCGCCGCGTCGACGCAATTCGCATAGAACTCCGGCTTCACCACAACCGGCACACTCACATCCCCGACCGAAATGCTCCGCGGAGCCTGCCCTTGACAAGCCAACACAAGCGCACAAACGACTGCGAACCGATACATCCTAGCTTTCAGACGGGCACTACGTGAAGTATACTACGTCCACCCGGCGCCTTGCGAGTAAGCGCGGTTTACCTGGCCCATAGTATACTCGCCTTGTGGGAGCGGCATTTCGGATAACGTTTGACGTGGCGAGTATCAGCCTGCCGCCGCTTCCTCCGGCGGTTCCCTATACGACGACGTTCGACGCCGACGCGGATTTGGCCGGGAACGTTGTCGTCGCAGTACAGGCGGAAGGGGGCATTGACGTGCACTTCCTGCGGACCGGAAAGACGTACCGTGTCTCAACGACGATGCGATATCCGTGCGTCCGTTGGATTGATCCGACGCGTGCATTGTTGGTTGATAGTCGGTCTGACATCGGATCGGAGGGCGCGGCCATTGATGAGAGTGGCACGCAGCAGTCCCACCCGCGGATTGGGGAGGCCGTAGAGGACGTAGTCCTGACTGACGGTTACATCGTGGGAACGTATTTTGATGAAGGGGCTTTCGGAGACGACCCTCTTTCAAAGAATGGCGTGGCCGTGTTTCGTCGTGACGGCGCGTACGAATGGGGTTGGAACGAATCAAGGTCGGACGAGATTCCATGGGTCTACGATTGCTACGCGGCGGGCGGCGGCGACGGCGACACGATCGGCGTGTGGATCTACACGCAGTTTCAAGATTCCCGCTATGCGTTCGGCATACTCGACATCGCGCAACGGTCGGTTCGACTCTTTCAACTGCCCGATACAATTTTCGACCGCGTTCTGGCGCTGACATCGACTCCGGAGGGAGTCTGGATTTTTGCGACCCGCAGCTGGGATGAAGACCGAGAGGAGCGCATCGTCGCCTGGCGCCCTGGAACCGACCAATACACCACCGTGAGTTCGCCGGGAAATCTTACGCGCGGACTCCGCGGTGGTCGGTTCCTTCGGAAGACGGACACGGGCCTTGATCTTGTGACGGTCTCGGCTCAGGCAAGCGCACCGAACGGTGCGCCCGCCTTCGACGCCGGCGGCTTACGCGCTTATTTCCGCCCGAATTCTTGAGCGAGAACCTACACGTCCAAGAGCCGAGCAAGAAGGCCGAGGACAGCTGACGTGGTCCCCTCCGGGGCACGCCCGACAAGAACGGCTCGACGCGCTTCATAGTCTTGGCTCTTGCAGTGATCCGCAAGCACGACGCCGGTAACGCCGCAACCAGCAGGCAACGTCACCTCAAACGGATAGCCCTTAGCCTGATTCGTTATTGGCGACATGATGGCAAGCCCTGACCGCTGATTATACGCGGACGGCGACAACACAAGAGCAGGCCGTCGGCCAGCCTGCTCGTGCCCGACTCTTGGATCGAGGGTCACGGTTACGAGATCGCCGCGTTCCGGAATGTACGGAGCGCTACCAGATTTCTTTGCCGACAAGGACCTCAGACGACTCTCCATGGCGGTTTTCAGGCGTGATCATCGATATAAGCTCGTCGAGGGAAGGCGTGTCCTCGTTTCGGACCAGCACCAGCTTCCCGTTCTCGACAGAAACGTCGACGTAATCGCCTTCCGCTAAGTGTGCCCCCTCGAGTGCGAACTTAGGGATTCTCACGCCGAGGCTGTTGCCCCACTTTGAAATGGCTGCCCTCATAACGTCTCTAGGATATACATTGTATATCGTGGCGTCAAGGGCAATCCGAGCCCTATTTGCAGTCGAGGCGGATGTCGTCGCCGCGGAGGTTGGCGGGGGCGCGGGATTGGCGGACGCCGTGGGCGGTGAGGGCGTCGTATTCTCTTTGGCGCGCGTCGAGCAGTGCGGCGAATGGCGTGAGGGCCGCGCGCGGATCTACGTTGGCCGGCACGGTGTGTTTCAGCGCGGTGACTTCGGCGGCCGATTCGACGGCGATCGCGAGGTGGCCGCGCTCGTGGATGACGAGGTCGTCGTAGAGTCGATCGGCCGCTTGAATCTCGGCCGACGACATGTACGGCCACGAGATGCGCGGGATCTCGACGTAGCTCTTCTCCGTGTCGACGGCAACCACCAGGAGACGCAGATCCGGATCGGATGGGTCGGGCACCGCGCCGTAGTGATAGAAGACGTGCGCGACGGCGATTTCCTTGCCGGACAGCTGCGCCGCCGCGTCGTCACAGTCTTTGAAGCTGCGCTGATGAACGACCAGGCCGAAGGTCATGCCGCTCACCACGACGCTCTGCGTCGGCGCGGCGTCGAACGCCAGCAGCGTCGCCAACATGATCGCAACCGCGTTCATTGGCTGACACTCGCGCGATCGAGACTACTGGGGCCCGGTCGCGAAAACAAGGTCGCACCGAACATCGCTCGTCCGACCTCGTCGAAGGTAGTGAACGACGTGCACGCGATCCCGCGTTCGTTGCAGTGCCGTTCGAGGGCGCGGCCCTTCTTTGCGAAGCGCGTGTCGGCAGCGAGCGCAGCTTCGAAGTCGCTGATTCCGTCGCCGATGTAGACCGTGGGCTTTCCCGCTTTGTGGGCCGCGCGGACGCGCGCGGCTTTGTCGTGCCCGTTGTCGGACTCATCCACGAAGGACAGGCGCCAACCTGCGGGATCGAAGGTCACGTCGTTCGCGACGATCGGCACCTGCACGCCGAGTCGGTGCAGCCGCGGTTCGATCATCTGCCGCAAGCCCGAGGACACGACGGTGACCTCGGAGCCGGCAGCTTTCGCGGCATCGACGAAGGCGAGGAACGAGGGGTCGATGTGCGCCTCTCGCTCGACGAGCGCGAACGCCTCCTCTGGAGGCATGTGAATCAGCGCGGCTTGCCGTTCGAGCGCGCGCCGCAACGTGCACGTGCCGTTTGCAATGTCGGCTTCAATGGCATCCCAAGGGCCATCGCCGGCCGAACTTCGGACCAGCAAGTCGAAGGTGTCGACGTTGGTGATCGTGCCGTCGTAGTCGACGAAGATGGCGAGTGCACCCGGCTGGGCCGGATGCACTTAGCTCTTCTTTCGCGTCGAGGCGGCTTTCTTCGCCGACGATGCGGCGCGGGGGCTCGAGGACTTCTTGGCCCGAGCGGGCGCCTTCGCTTCGGTCGCGGTGGCCGTTGCCTTGGGCGTCGCGGTCTTGCGCGTGCTGCTGGCCTTCTTGGCTACGCCCGCGGTCGATGTCGCGCTGGTCTTGCGCGCGCGGGCGGTCGACTTCGGCGCTACGGCAACGGGAGCGGACGCCTCGGCAGCGGCCGGCTTGCGACGTCCGCCGCGGCGTGCGGCAGCCGTCGTATCGACCTTCGGACCTTCTTCGACGCGCGCGGTCGGCGCGGGCAGTGCGCGCACCGGAGCGGCCGCTTCGAGCGAACCTCCGCGAGTCGGCGTGCTTTCGCTCGCCGCCGTGCGCGGACGGCGCGACGGGCGTGCGGTCTTGACGGGTTCGGCCGGCAGCGTGATCACCGGCGGCGGCGGCGGGCTGATCGCCACGTCGCCGCGTTTGCGGTTCCACGGTGCGATCGCACGCGATGGCGGCGGGGGCGATGTCTCGCCGGTCGCATGCGCGGCTCCGCCGCTATCGACGCGGAAGATGTGGCGATCGGGCACGGCCGGCTGCTGCGGGCTCTCGCCCGCGGCGACGGCCGATCCTTCAACGCCGCTTCTGCCGCGTCCACCGCGACGGCGACGACGGCGGCGACGCTTGCGCTCACTGTTTTCGCCGATCGCGTCGGCCGTAATGCCGACGGCGACGGCCGCGACGTCTTCGCTCTCGTCTTCGTCGGTGTCCGCATCGAGCGCGACGCGGCCCTGTTGTTCGACCACGCCCACGTAGGCGGGATTGGCGGCGTTGGCCGCGACTTCACCGGCACCACCGCGACCGCGACGCCGGCGACGGCGACGGCGCTTGCCGCCGGCCTCGTCGACTTCACCGTTCGTGGACGGCGCCGCACCATTGGCCGCCGCTGCGGCGGCCGGGATCGACACCGATTTGGCCGACGCCGCAGCGGCCGGCGTGACCGCGCGGCCGGGGCTCGAGCGTTGTCCGGTCGGCGGAGCGCTGCCCGCGCCGACGCGGTCGCCCGAAAGTTTTTCGCCCGGCATCACGCCGCCGATGCGCGTACCCGAAAGCGATTCGCCGGGCAGCAGTTCCACTTTGCCGTCGGCGGCCTTCTGCGCCGTCGTTTTGGGCTGGGCGCTCTTGGCCACGACTTCTTCGGTCGTGGAGATTCCGATCGAGGTGCGCCCGCCGAGGCCTTTTTCGGCCTCTTCGGCGAGCTCGCGCAGCTCTTCGGCTTGTTCGGCCGCCGTCAGTTCGCGGCCGCCCTTGCGGGCGCGTCCGCCGCGGCGCCGCTTCTTTTTCGCGCCGCCCTCACCGATCGAGGTTGCGGCTTCGACCGGCGTGCGGGGCTCGGCGAGAATCTCGCCACCGTCGACGTCGAGGATGCGGATCTTGATCGTCTTGCCGACCGCGTTGACCGCGCCTTCGACCTCGACGATGCGCCCGCCGACGATCGCGGCGGCGGAGGTGGGATTGGGAAGCCGTGTGTGCAGCAGCTCGACTTCGAACTCGTCACCGACGCGAATCGGCGCCAGCGCCACCGGCGGCTCGTCGCCCCACACCAGGCGCGGGTGCTCCGGATGCGCGGCCGGATCGACGAACACGTCGATCTGCGTGCCGACCTGCTGCGCGAGGGCTTCGCGCTCGTTCTCGTACCAGTACTCGGCTTGCACGGCGACGGACGGTGCGGCCGCGATGTGCACGTGCTTCGAGGAGCCGTTCTTGTGCGCGAGGATCTCGCGGAACGACCCGATCGTGACCGACTCCGGCGACATTACGCTGCCCAGGCCTTCGCAGGTCGGACATTTGCCGCGCAGCTGCTGGCCCAGATCCTTGCCGACGCGCTTGCGGGTGAACTCCAGCAGGCCCAGCGGCGAGAACGATTGGATCGTCGAGCGGGTGCGGTCCTTGCGCAGGCCTTCTTGCAGCGCCGAGATCACGCGGCTGCGGTCGGCTTCCGACGACATATCGATGAAGTCGCACACGATGATGCCGCCGATATCGCGCAGCCGCACTTGGCGCGCGACTTCGGCGGCGGCTTCGACGTTGGTGCGCACGATCGTGTCGTCGAGGTTCTTGCCGCTGGTGAACTTGCCCGAGTTGACGTCGACCACGGTCAGCGCTTCGGTCGACTCGATCACGATCGAACCGCCCGAGGGCAGCTTGACCGTCGGCTTCATCAGCCGCGCGATCTCGTCGTCGATCTTGAAGTCGGCGAAGAGCCGTTTGCCGTGCTCGTAGTAGCCGATGCGTTCGACGTACTGCGGGCCCAGCAAGCGCATGAAGTCGCGCACGTTTTCGGCTTCGGTCTGGTCGTCGAGCCACACGTGGCCGACTTCCGGCGTGATGAAGTCACGCGCGGTCTTGTAGACCAGGTTCATGTCCTTGTGCAGCAGCACCGGCGCTTCGAGGCGTTTGTACTGCTCGAGGATGCCGTGCCACATGCGGATCAGAATCCCGAGGTCGGCGATCAGTTCCGCGTTCGACACGTTGGCGGCGGCGGTGCGCACGACGGTCGCCATCCCTTCGGGACGGATCGCCTTCATGATCGTCTTGAGCCGGTTGCGCTCTTCGGCCGATTCGATCTTGCGCGAAACGCCGCTGAACTTGCCGGTCGGCATCAGGATCAAGTAGCGGCCGGGCAGCGAGATGTTGGTCGAGACGCGCGCCCCCTTGAGGCCGCGCGGTTCCTTGACGATTTGGACGAGCACGTCGTCGCCGCGGCTGACCTTCTCGTTGATGGTGTAGCCGCTGCGGCCTTCCATCACTTCGACGTCGCCGATGTTTAAGGGCGTCTTGTTAATGTCGTCGACGTAGAGAAATGCATTTCGTCCCAGGCCGATGTCGACGAAACTTGCTCCCATGCCGGGAAGCACGTTGACGACTTTGCCTTTATAAATGGACCCGATGACGCGCTCTTCGCGCTCGACGTAGATCTCCGCGAGGCGACCATCCTCGAGGATCGCGACGCGGTTCTCCCACGGATCGCTCGAGATCAGGATATCGGTGGACAACGTAGTGGGGTGGCCTCTCCTGGACGCCTGACCGCCGTCTTCCGCGCACACATCGCGACGACGCTAGGCGTCATCGAGCGGGTCGCGGGCGGACGTCGGGCGTCCGAACAATGGTATCGAAAATTTACTGACGCATCCGGACGATCCAACATGAACCCCGCGGGTCACGTGATCGCACCTGCGATGCTATCGTTGAGAAAGGTTCCTGCTGCTCCCGGAATGGTCCTCTGCTCCGCCGAACCGACTCGGCGTGGGTGCAGGCCGGCGGCAGTTCCACCGGCTCTGGGCGGGCCAAACCGCGAGCGTCTTCGGTACCGCGGTCAGCGCGCTCGCCTTGCCCTCGATCGCCATCCTCGGGATGCATGCGACCGCCTTTCAGGTTGGACTGCTGGAAGCAGCCCAATTTGCGGCGTACCCGTTGCTGGGGCTGACCGCCGGGGTCTTGATCGACCGCTGGTCGCGCCGGCGCACGATGATCGTCGCCGATGTCGCCCGCGGCCTCGCGCTGGTCTCGATTCCGCTCGCAGCCTGGGCACACGCGCTCGGTTTCGCGCAGTTGATCGTCGTTGCGGTCATCGTAGGCACGGGCTCGGTGTTCTTCGATGTCGCGTATCAGGCGTTCGTCCCGTCCCTCGTCGAGGCGGACTGGCTCGAGCACGCCAACGCGCGTCTCGAGGCATCGAACAGCGTTGCGGGGCTCGTCGGCGCGGGGCTGGCCGGCGCGCTGATCGGGGCGTTCGGTGCGCCGCTGGCCGTTGTCGTCGACGCCGTATCGTACATCGTCTCGATCCTGTCGCTGGCCGGGATTCACGTGCGCGAAGCACATCGCGAGCCGGACGCGCTTCCGCCGATCGCTTTCGGCGCGGCCTTGCGCGACGGATTGCGCCTCGTGTTCGGGTCGCCGGTGCTGCGGGCGTTGCTCGGGGCGACGGCCGGCGTCAACCTCGGCTGGGCGATCGTCAACGCCGTGGTGCTGCTGTTCTACTACCGCGTGCTGCATTTCTCGCCGGCGCTCGTCGGCGCGGTCGTCGCGCTCGGCAACATCGGCTTCGTCGGCGCCATCACAGCGCCGGCCTTGGGACGGCGTTTTCGGACCGGACACATTCTGGCGTTTACCGTGGCGGCAGTCATCATCGCGACCTTCCTGCTGCCGTTGGCCGTGGTGTTCCAGCCGCTCGCGGTGATCGTCGCAATGGAGCTCATCGCCGCGCCGTGCATTCCCATCTACAACGTGACCCAACTCAGCTTGCGTCAGCGCCTGGTCGCGCCCGATCAGCTCGGGCGCATGAGCGCCACGATGAAGACGGTCATCTGGGGCGTGATGCCGATCGGGGCGCTGATCGGCGGTGGGTTGGGCAGCACCATCGGCATCGTGCCGACGATCGTGGCAGGCGCCGTCGTCATGCTGTCGGCGCTGCCGTGGGTCTTCACGCCCGAGATCCGCGCACTGCCGGCGCGGCCGCTGACTCAAAGATGACGCGCTCTTCGCGTTCGACATAGAATCTTCGCGAGGCGCTCCCGGAATGGTCCTCTGCTCCGCCGAACTAGCCCGCCACGATGGCGACCATCAGCAGGCATACGACCGCCCTGCTGCTCGGGGCGGCTCTGTGGCTGACTCCGTCCCGGTCTTCCGCGGCTCCGGAAGCCTTCTTCCCGCCCTGCGGTGACGTCGAGATCGGAGAGGTGTCGCAGGACCATCCCGATCCGAATAACTTTCTTTTTCTGTCCTCCGCGTCGATCTCGGCGGAAGAACTCGTCACCGCGACCGAACTCGCCGATTGCGCCGACCGCGAAGAACCGTCTCTTCAGCAAGCGCGCTACCTGATGATCGCTGCCAGCGAGTTGGGAACAGGAATCGACGACTTGCGGGCCCGTGAGGACTGGGGAGCCGCCGCGAATCTCGCCGGCCTGGCAATCGTCCTGAACCATCGACTTGCCGGTGCGACCCTGTACGAAATGGTGCGGCAGATCGGAGAGGACGGCGAACGGCGGTCGCTCGCGGAACTCCGGGACATCCAAGCGCATCGGCCGCTGAGCGGCTACCGGATGCCCCCGCTCCACGACCCAACGCTGCCGTATTTTGACGACAGCGGGTCGGGGTACTTTATGGGGCTGCTGACGCTCCCGTGGTAGGAGCTGGGTGCCTAGCGATTACCCGCGCGGTTACGAGGCGTGTTCGTGATCGTGTTTGTGGGCGTGCTTGCCGTGCGCGGTATCGATGCCGGCCAACGCGTCGACAATCATCTTGGCCGCGTTCTCCACGTCCTGATCGTTGTAGTGGCGCGTGATCACCGGCGCGAGCGGCACGCCGTCGGCCCGATCGATCGCGATGGCGCCCTGACCCTCGAAGGACTCGAACAGCTTGACCGAGCCCGGCGCGAGCGACGTGAACAGAACGCTCCCGTCGGCCGCTTGGTTCGCTGCGAACTGAATCCCGGCCGCCTCGGCCATGATTTGGACGCGACCCGTAATCTTCATGATCGCTTCTTTGTTCGTCATGGGCCAAGGGTACCCGGGACGCCCACTCTGTAACCGGTCAGAGGCCGGGCGGTCGCCTGCTTATCTCAATCTTTACATCCGACGGTCAGCCGCGGCGCATCGGCGTGTCGCCGAAGACCAGCTTGTCCTTCTGCAGCACGATGTTGAGCAGAATTCCGACCGCGATGTAGTCGGTCATCAGCGCGCTGCCGCCGTACGACATGAACGGCAACGGGATCCCGGTGATCGGCATGATGCCGATCGTCATACCGATGTTCACCACCACGTGGAACGCCAGCATCGCCACCAGACCGACGGCGAGCAGCACGCCGAAGCGATCCTTGGCCGCGAACACCGCCCGCATCGCAAAGCCGATCGTGATCGTGTAGAGCGCGAGCAGCACCATCACCCCGACAAAGCCCGTCTCTTCGGCCACCGCCGTGAAGATGAAATCGCGCGAATTCTCCGGCACGAAGGCGAGCTGCGTCTGCGTGCCGTGGAAGAGCCCCTTGCCGAACCACTCGCCGCTGCCGACGGCGATCTTCGACTGGTTCAGGTTATAGCCGACGCCCTGCGGATCGAGTTTGGGATCCAGAAAGACCAGCAGCCGCGCGCGCTGGAACGGCTTGAGCAGATGCTCGCTTGTCAGCACGTACGCCGCCGCGGTGGCGACGGCGCCGATATAGAGGCCGAAGTCGATGAGATTGGGCAAGCCGACGAAGAGTTCGGCGGTCAGGATGCCGCCGATCACCAACGTCGTGCCGAGATCGGGCTGCTTGAGGATCAGCACGGCCGGAATCGCCACCGCGACCAGCGGGATGAACAACTCGTGAATCTTCTTGAAGCTGCCGCGGCACAGCAGCGCCGCGATCGTGATCGCCAAGACGACCTTCGCCGGCTCCGAAGGTTGGAACGTGAACGACCCGATCTTGATCCAGCGCGCGGCGCCCAGCGCTTCGTGGCCCTTGAAGGTGATGAACGCCAGCAGCCCCACCGTGACGACGTACATCGGCAGCGCCCAGCGCCGCCAGACCCGGTAGTCGACGAACGCAAGACCGATCATCAGCGCGATACCGACGGCCGCGTAGATCAGCTGGCTGCGCCACTCGCTCGTCGCCGACCGATCGTGCAGCGTCGCCGAACGAATGAACACGATCCCGAACAGCGTCGTCAGAACCGGCGCAATCGCCAGCGGCCAATTGAACCGCGTATACCAAGGTCGTTCCATCAGAACGTGAAGTGCACCGTCGTAGGCACGACCGCTGCGTACGCATTTCGAAGCGCGGCATCGCGGGTCACGGCGTACGGATAATCGCAGAGAAAGATGGACAAAGACGTGTCGTCTTGGAGCGCCTCCAAGTCGATCGCATCAATCGAAGGTACGGCCGTCAACTCGCCGCTTTCGTCCGTGCCGAAGGTGAGCGCGCGAGATGCCTTTAGCAGACCGAGGCCTGAGGCGAGTGGCGCTTCGCTTCCCCAGAACATCGATCGCTCGACGCGAACGTCGGGGGGGCCATATCGTTTCGTTAAGGCAGCCGTCGCTGCGATCGCATCGGCGTGGGTCGGGGTGAGGCCGTCTTGATAATAGGAGACGGCATACACCCGCATGCTCCTGGGATGCGTCGGATAGTCTTCGATGAGATACACCGAAACGGTCGCGTTGCCGTTCGTGGCACGCAAAATCGACGTACATTTCGGATCGGCGGAGACGATCCCGAGCTGCCGTTTGCTGAGGAGGCGTATCCAATCATCCGCGCAGAGGGCCGCGTCAAAGTCGGTGTCGCTCGGTGCATTCGACGGCAGCCAGCGGCGTAACGCAGCGCGCGCTTCGGTCTCCGTCGTGTGAAGGCGGACTCCGACCACCTCGGAGGTTGCCGGATCCCGCGTCGCAGCTTGAACGCCGCCCGCTACGCTGACGAACGCGACGCAACAGAGCATGATCGGCGAGAATCTTCTCACGCCGCTACGATTGCGGGGCGGAGACCCCGCTCCTACCGCGCTACGTCGGCTGCGGGGATCCTTGGGCGAGCTGCGGCTGCGGCATGCTTTGCGGCTGGGCTTTGCGGCGCCGCCGGCGCGGGGTGCCGCTGCCGTTGGCTGACGCTTTCCGCGCCGGCTTCGAGCTCCCGTTGGTGTGCGATGCGGGCGGAACCGGGGGCGGCGCGGGTCGCTTCTGCATGCCGAGGATCGGGATGTTGGCCATCATCGCGACCTGCTTCTCGCGCTGCTCGAAGGTGACGTCGCAGTTGGCGGCGTCGATCTCGACATAGCGCGAGATCACCTCGAACAGGTCGTGCTTGAGCGCTTCGATCACGTCGGGCGCCAGCGAGAGGTGATCGGAGAGCAGGACCAGTTTGAGCCGCTCTTTGGCGGTGCGGCTCGACGGTTCGCGGCCGAAGAGCCGGTTGAGAAATTCGATCACGTTAGGAACGGCCCCCGAAGAGTTTGCCGAGGAAGGTTTTCTCGCGCGGGATTTCCGGCGCGGCGCTGTCCTGGCCGGTGATGCGCCGGGCGATGGCGCGATACGACTCGCCGACCTCCGATGCCGGGTCGAGCGCGACCGGCTGACCGCGGTTGGTCGAGACAATGACGTCGGGCGCGTCGGCGATCACGCCGAGCAGCGGCAGGTGCAGGATGTCGTTGACGTCGTCGACCGAGAGCATCTTGCCCTTACGCACCAGCGCCGGCCGCAAGCGGTTGACGATCAGTTCGACCTTGCGGTCGTCGCCGAGCAGGCCGACGACGCGGTCGGCGTCGCGCACCGCGGCCACTTCCGGCGTGCACACGACGATCGCTTCATCGGCCCCGGCGATCGCGTTGACGAAGCCCTTTTCGATTCCGGCCGGGCAGTCGATCAACACGTAATCGAAACGGTCGCGCAGCGTGCCGATCAGGTCGCGGAACGCGGCGGTGTCGACGTCGTCCTTCTCGCGCGTCTGGGCAGCCGCGAGCAGGCGCAGCTTCGGCACGCGCTTGTCGGTGACGAGGGCTTCGTCGAGCGTGACGACGCCTTCGAGCACGTCGAGGACGTGGTGCCGAACCCGCGCTTCGAGACCGAGCACGATGTCGAGGTTGCGCAGGCCGACGTCGGCGTCGACCAGCACGACCGAGGCCCCGAGCGCCGCCAGCGCGGTACCGAGGTTGGCGGTGGTCGTCGTTTTCCCGACGCCGCCCTTGCCGCTGGTGACGACGATCGCGCGCCCCCGCACCCGCGGCACATCACCCGCGACCGGAACCTCGTCCTGAACGACCTGATTGATCACAAAACTTTTCCTTTAAACGGACCGCAGCGAAGCGAGGACCGCAACGGATGAATTCGTGGCAACGAATTCATCCCGCTTTGCGGAAGAGTCGTTCGAAGAAGCTGGGAGCGCCCAGCGTGGTGAAGGGAACGAGTTCGCCTTCGAGCCGGCGCGCGATCTTCGCGTAGATCGCGCCCAAGCGCGATTCGGCAACGAGCGCGATCGGTTCGCCTCTGTTGGTCGTGTCGATCACTTCTTCATCGTCGGGGACGATGCCCAGCAACTCGGCCGACAAGATCTCGGTGACGTCGTCGACGCCAAGCATGTCGCCGCTGCGCACCATCTCGGGACGGATCCGGTTGATGATCAAGCGCACCGGCAGACCGCGTTCGTGCAGCTTGCCGATCACGCGGTCGGCGTCGCGAATCGCGCTGACTTCGGGGGTGGTCACGACGATCGCTTCGCCGGCGCCGGCGATCGCGTTGCGAAAGCCGTGCTCGATGCCGGCCGGGCAGTCGATCAGCACGTAATCGCACAGTGCGCCGAGCTGTTCGATCACCTCGGTCATCTGCAGTTCGCTGATCGCGGTCTTGTCGCGCGTTTGCGCGGCGGGCAAGATCGAGAGGTTCTCGAGCCGTTTGTCTTTGATCAGCGCCTGGCGCAGCTGACAGCGCCCTTCGACGACCTCGACCAGGTCGAAGACGATGCGCTTCTCGACGCCCAGCACGAGGTCCAGATTCCGCAGACCGATGTCGGCGTCGACCAGCACCACGCGTTTGCCGCTCTTGGCGAGCGCGGCGCCGAGGTTGGCGGTCGTGGTCGTTTTGCCGACCCCGCCCTTCCCGGAGGTGAGGACGATGCGCCGCGCGCTCATGAGGTACGCTCGGTCATGCGTGGGACTCCCGTTTGAGTTCGGCTTCGGCGAAGGGGACGACGACGATGCGGTCGTCGACGATCGAGGCGTGCTCGGGGCCGCGCTTGGTGCGGTCGGCCCCGCTGGTCGCGATGACGGTCGCGATGCGAAGCTGGGTCGGCGCCAGCTCGAGCGCGATCACCCGCGCGTTGCGGTCGCCTTGCGCGCCGGCGTGCGCGACGCCGCGCAAGGCGCCGAACACGACGATGTCGCCCGACGCCACCAACTCCGCGCCCGGGTTGACGTCGCCGACGACGACCAGGTTGCCCAGATTGTGCAGCGCCTGGCCGCCGCGCAGCGTGCCGCGATGGTAGAGGGTGGCGACGCCGGCCGGGACCGGCCGCGGCTGCAGCGGGATCGCGACGCCCGCGGCGGCGACGACGGTCGCGGCGCCGCCGACGGGTCCGCTCACCCGCCGGCGAACCATGTCTGCGCGGGCGCCGGCGAAGTCGGCGATGAGGGACCGGGCATCGTCGGAAAGGCGGACTTCGCGCTGCTGGCGCTTGCGCGGCATCGCCGACACCTCGGCGACCTGCGCAACGCCGAGGTAGGCCAGGTCGACTTCGGCCGCGATCTGGGCCACCGATTCGCCGCCGCAGACGCCGTCGAGCACGATGCCGAACTCGGCCAGCGCGTCACGAAAGGCGGCCAGCTCAATGGCGGGTGGTTCGAGCAGGCCGAGGTTGGCGACCGCACGGCTTCCTCGGTAAAAGTCGGGCCGGCCCGCGAACTGCGTGCGCAGCTCCTCGGCGGCGGCACCGAGTGCCCGATCGACCGCGATCTCGAGGTTGCGGCCGCGGCCGCGTACGGAACTCACGTCACGATCTCACGTCTCATGATCAAGCCGCCGTTCCGACGCCGGAAAAAGCGGCCCTGCGCGTTCCACACGCAATACACAAGAGAGTTCGTTTCTCCACAAGCATTCCTCAGAAATATCTGGTAACCGGTGGAGAGTCGGGCCCGCATGTCGAACGCTGGAGCCCCGGCGCGTCCCGGAAGAGTCGCCCAAGGAAAGCCGCCCATGCCGCTTCGTCGCTTTGCCGTCATCGCGCTTATCGTAGCGATGGTGAGTGCCAGCATACCGGCACCCGCCCTCGCCCTGCCGACCGCGACCGAGATCCAAATCGGTAAGCAGTACGACAAGCAAATCACCGACTCGACGGTGATCGTCACCGACCCGCTGATCAACCAGTGGGTGGGCGACATCGCCAACAAACTGTGGTCGCAGACCGCGCGCAAAGACGTTCCCTATTCGATCAAGGTGCTCGACGTCGCCGACATCAACGCGTTCTCGACCCTGGGCGGCTACATCTACGTCAACATCGGCACGGTCGACTTCGCGCAGTCCGACGACGAGCTGGCCGGCGTAATCGGCCACGAGACGGGCCACATCGAACGGCGCCATGCCGTGACCAACGCCAACAAGGCCTCGATCCTCAACGTGCTCTTCGGGATCGCGTCGCTCTTCTCGCCGATCATGTACCAGTTCGGCTCGCTGATTCAGGCCGGCATGCTGGCGAAGATCTCGCGTGAAGACGAAAGCCAGGCCGACAAGTACGGCCTGATGCTGATGACGCGCGCCGGTTACGATCCGGACGCGATGCTCACGTTCATGACCCATTTGGGCGCGGTCGAAAAAGAAGACCACGACCTGATCAGCAAGTACCTCGCCGATCACCCCGACACGCCGAAGCGGCTGGCCGATCTGCGCGGGGATCCCGAACTGAACCCGGCGCTGCGCACCCCCGAACAGAGCGAAGCGCAAGCCATCCACGATCTGGACACCGCGCGCTACGCGATCGCCGCCCGCAAGTTCACCGCCATCACGCTGCTGCACCCGGATGACTCGACCGCGCGCTTCGACCTCGGCGAATCACAGCTGGCCTTGGGTCAAGTCGCCAAAGGCGAGCAGAATCTGGCCGCCGCCGCCGACAAGGTCTCGCCGCAGGCCAAGACGCTGGCCGACGTGCGGATCAAGGGTCTGCGCGACGCCGAACGCCGCTTAGACCTCATGCACCCGGACCTGCGCCCGCTGCGCGATCAGTACGCGCAGGCGCTGCTCGATCAGCAGCAGGCCGCGGCCGCGATCAGCACCCGCCGCCAGCAAGGGCTCGACCAGCTCAAAGCGATCAAGTCGCGGCTCGAGAACATTCTGTACGGTCTGCCGAACCTCTCGGGGGTCCAGCCGCGTAAGGATTCGCGGCTCGAGGCCTTGCTGCACAACGTGAACACGATGTCGAAGTCGCTCGACGTCGCGACCGGCAAGAGTTCCGAGATGATCACCGGCGTGGGCTCGCTCGAACGCAACAAAGAAGGCGGCCTGCTCAAAGACAACAGCGACATCCTGGCCGAGCTCGGCGCGCCGCTGAAGCTCGACGCGCCGCCGCCGCAAGCGCTGGCGACGTTCTCGTCCTATCCGCGGATGTTCGCGACCCTGGGCGCAGCCGACGCCGACATGGTGCGCGGTATCGACGCGGCGCGCGCATCGCTCGCGCTGCTCGACGTCGGGGCCGGCGATCTCGATAACTTCGTCAAGGAACTGGCGCATGCGGCGATCGACGGTACGGGCGATATCGCGCTGGGCGATTACAAACGGATCGAACCGATCATGGCCAAGACCGTCGACTCGCTCAACAAAGCGGCAGTCGGTGGGGCGCAAGCCTCGCAGCTCTACAACATGGCGCGGGCTCGGCAGCTCGAGATTCGGATCGATGCGCTCGGACTTCAGGAATCGCCCGACCGCTACGCCACCTTCCAGCACGCGCTCGACGTGCGTTTCCACAGCACCGGCGTCGATTACGACCAGCTGACGCGTCTGGACCTCACGCCCGGGCAGGTGGCCGCGGCCGTGATCGTCGGGGCCGACACCAACGCGGCGCCGCAGGCGGTCATCGCCGAATCGAAGGCGACCGGCAAGAGCATCATCGACCTCGCCAACTCGCGCGGAATGTACGCTCAGGCGCTGGAGATCTTCTTGGGCCTGATCTACCTCGACTATACGGACGATCCCGACAAAGAAGCTTTGGGCCGGACGTAACTGCCGGTCGCCGGTCGGGGTAGGAAAGGTCTGTGACCCCGACCTCGGCCGCGGCCATACTCGAGCGCCTCCGCGGGACGCTCAACGTCAACGCCGTGCACGCCGGCGCGCGCCGGCCGTTCAAGTTTTTCCTGTGCGGCGACCCGGCACTGCTGGGGGCGCTGCGCGCGGTGCTGCTCTCGGGACAACCGGGCACGACGATCCCGCCGGAGGCCGCGGCCGCCTTCGAGTCGCTCGACCGGTCGCGCCCGGCCGACACCACCGACGCCCGAGCCGTGATCTGCTGCGGTCGACCCGGAGATCGCGTCGGGATGCACGTCGACCAGTTGACGACCCTCAAGCTGCCGGTGTTCTACCTCTGCGTCGATGCGGCGTCGACCATCGCGACCGGGCCGACCAGCGCGCCGGCGCCGGGGGCGGTCGAAGAATACGTCGTCGACCGGATTGCCTACGAGACGCTGCGCGGCCGCTTTCTGCCGCACCTGATCGACTGCTGCCGCGGGATCGAGGTCGCGGTCGGCCGCCGGTTGCCCGCACTGCGCGAAACGGTCGCGGCGAAGCTGACGCGCGACGCGGCCCTCAACGCCCTCAAGGTTTCGGGCGCGTCCGCCGTGCTCGATCACGTGCCGGTGCTGGGCATCGTGCTCGGCGCCTTCGCGTCGGCCGGCGACATGATGGCGATCACCGGCATTCAGATGTCGCTGATGCTGAACATCGGCGCCACCTACGGCCGCGATCCCGACCTGAACCAGATTTGGGAACTGCTGCCGATCGTCGGCGGGGGTTTCGGCTGGCGCGCCTTAGCGCGCGAACTCTCGGGCTTCATCCCCGTCGGCGGCATCGTGATCAAAGCCGCGATCGCGTATGCGGGCACGGTCGTCGTCGGCGAGGGCGTCGGCTACTATTACCGGCACGGCCGCCACATGGGGGTCGAGGACGCCGCGAAGATCTACGACGAGGCGCGCGTCTCGGCGCTGACCTTCGCGCGCGAGCTGTTCGCGAAATTCCGCCGCAGCCGCGGCGGCGACGGAAACGGCACGCCGACCTAAGCTTGGTTCAGCGGCCGGCGAGGAATTCGAGCAGCGACTCGTCGTCGAGGTTGTTGTACGATGCGACCAGCGTCGGGCGGACCTGCTGCGCGATCCGTGCCGCCAGCGAGGTACGCGCGTCCGGTGCCAGCGCGCTGCGGCGTGCGAGAAAGCGTTCGATCAGCACGCGATCCGGTTCGGTCAACCCGGTTGCAAGGCGCGCCGGGCTGTCGAGGTAGGCGGCGAGATCCGGTCCCGCGTCGGCGCGGTCGCGCACGACGATCGTGCCGGCCGCAAAGTCGCCCAGCCGTTTGTTCTCTTTCGAAATCAGCGTGCTGATCGCGGACAAGGCATAAAACCCGAGCAGTATCTCGACGATGCGCACCAGATTGCGTATCACCGAAGCGCCGCCGTCGATCGGAAAGCCGCCATCGCGCAGCACCCGCAGACCGAGCGCGCGCTTTCCGGGTGTGCGCCCCGACCACCAGATCTCGAAGACGATGAACCAGCCGATCAGCACCACGAATATGACCAGTATGGCGGCCCCGAGCAGCCACGCGTTGACGTTCGCGGAATGCGGCAGCAGCGCCCGGACCGAGGATGACGCCAGCGCGACCGCAATCCCGATCACGATCAGCACCGCCACCTGCGCCGCGCCATCGACAAGCACCGCCAAAAACCGGCTCCCCAGTCCAGCAAGCTCGTACTTGATCTCAACCGCTTCCCCGGTCCGAACGTCGACGCTACGCTCCACGCGGCAATGTACGCGGCGGAGGCTAGCTAGGCCCGCGCGAATACGCTACCTATGCGCGAACGGCGATTTGTGGCGTCCCGCAAAGCGAGGTGGGATCGGCTGGCGGCGCTTGCGACGCGGGCGGCGCGGCGTGGCGTACGCGCGCTGCCGCCGGCCGAGATCGACGAGCTGGCGCTGGCGTATCGCGCCGCCACCAGCGATCTCGCGATCGCCCGGACCCGCGGCGAAGAGCCGGCCATCGTCGACTACCTCAACCGGCTGACCGCGCGCGCGCACTCGGTCGTCTACGTCGCGACGGCGCGCTCGGGCTGGGACCGGGCGCGCGCGTTCGTCATGCGCGACTTTCCGCGCGAGGTGCGCCGCTCGTGGGCGCCGATCGGCTTCTGCGTCGCGGTGACCGTCGTGTCAGCGTTGATCGCGTTCGGTTCGGTGTCGGCCGACCCGGCCAACGCGCGCGCCCTGCTGCCCGGGATGACCCTTCCGCCGATCACCAAGGCGCTCCACGATTCGAACTTCGCCTTCGACCGCGCGTACTCGCCGGCCGTCGCCTCGGAGATCATCACGAACAACGTCAAGGTCGCGGCGATCGCGTTCGCCGGCGGCATGACCGGCGGTCTGTTGACGGGCTGGATCATTCTCGAAAACGGCCTGATGGTCGGCGCGCTGAGCGCCCTCTACGCGAAGGCCGGTTTCGGCCCCGACTTCTGGGCCACGATCGCACCGCACGGAGTGATCGAACTGACCGCGATTCAGATCGCCGGCGGCGCCGGGCTGCTGCTGGCGGCGGGCTACCTGCGCCCGGGACGTGCGCGGCGCGGCGACGCGCTGGTGGCGGCGGCACGCCGGGCCGCGACCCTCGTCATCGGGGTTGCGCTCTTGTTGTGCGTGGCCGGGACGATCGAAGGCTTCATCTCGCCGCAGCGTCTCTCGATACCGATTCGCGGCACGATCGGGGCGGTGACGGCGGTCGCGCTGTTCGCGTACTTGCTCGGCGCGGGCTCAGAGAAGCCCGCGGGTCTTGATGTCGACGTACGCGTCGAGAAGCGCGAGCGTGAGTTCGGCGGCGGGGACGTCGACGACCAGGACCCCGCGCTCGCGTAACCCTGCGACAGCATGCGCGCGCTCGTCGGCGAGCGTGGCGGCAACCGCACCCCGATAGGCGTCGCGCGCCCGCTTCGGGATGCGCCGCAGCGCCTCGGAGATCGCGGCATCGTTCATCAGCACCACCAGCACCAGGTGCCGCGGCGCCAGCAGCTGCGCCGCGCCGAGCACCGCGCTCGATGCAACCGGATCGAACAGATCCGTGAACAGCACGACCAGACTGCGGCGGCGCAGGGTTTGCCGCAAGTCGAGCACCGCGCGCTCGTAGTCCGACTCCTCGTAGCGCGGTTCGATGTCGGAGAGCACGTCGGTCAAACGCGCGGCGTGGGGTATGCCGGTGCTGGGCAGCACGCGCGCGAGCGGCGCCGCGGCAAAGGCGTAGACGCCGACGCGGTCGGCGGCGAGCCGCCCCATCGCGGCGATCGCCAGTCCCGCGGCGACGGCGTAATCGAGTTTGCGCCGGTCGCCGAGCCGCGCTGCCATCAGACGCCCGCAATCGAGCGCCACGACGATCTGCTGCGCACGTTCGACTTCGTAGGTCGCGACCATCGCCTTCCCGCGCCGCGCCGACGCCTTCCAGTCGATCGCGCGGAAGCTGTCGTCGCGACCGTACTCGCGCAAGCTGGCGAACTCGCCCCCGGTCCCGCGCCGCCGCAGCCGCCGCAGGCCGGCGTCGAGCAGTTTCGTGCGCGCCACCAAGTCGCCGCCGCGATCGAGCGCCGAAAGATCGGGCATGACGCGCACCGCGACCGGTGCCCGCACCGCGCGGCGCAGTTCGAGAATGCCCAGACGCGTCCGGAGGCGCAGATGAAACGAGCGCAGCGCGGTACGCCCGCGCTCCCGCGGCACGACCCCGATGTGCACCTTCGCGCGGCCGCGTGCGGGCACGACGGCGACGGCTTCGCGCACGTCGATGGCAAGCCGGTCGACCGGCGCCTCGACGACCGCGACCCGGCGCGCGACCGCGCCGCGATTGGTGATTTCGTACTCGAACGCGGCGGGACGCGCGAGCGCGAGCCGCGGCGGCTCGGCGCGCACGGCCTCGAGCGGTCCGCGCAGCGCCGCATAATCGGCGGCGGCCAATACCGCGAACACCAGCAGCGCGATCGCGCCGGCCAGCGGCCACGGTTCGACGTGCGCGAGCAGATACGCGAGCACCGCCGCCACGACCAGCGCCGCGACGCCGCGCGGCGCGATCCACGGCACGCTCAGGTCTCGGGAGCCGGCACGCTGGTCAGCACCCGCGCGACGACATCGTCGGCGCTGGTACCGTCGAGTTCGGCCTCGGGCCGCACGATGATGCGGTGCGCCAAGACCGACGGAGCCACGTCCTTGACGTCGTCGGAGGTCGCAAAGGTTCGCCGGTCGAGCTGGGCTGCGGCCTGCGCGGCGACGACCAGCGCCAAGCCGGCCCGCGGACTCGCCCCGAGCGCGACGTCGGTCGACGCGCGCGTTCGCGCCACGATCTCGTACACGTAGGCTTGCAGCGATTCCGAGAGATGCACGGTGCGCACGGCCTTTTGCGCCGCCAGCAGCTCGTCACGGCCGACGACCGCGTGCACGCCGGCCGCCTCCAGATCGCGCGCGTCGAAGCCCTCGACCGCTCGCGCGATCAGCGCGCGCTCGTCGGCGGCACTCGGGTAGCCGGTCCGCACGCGCACCAGAAACCGGTCGAGCTGCGCTTCGGGCAGCGGGTACGTCCCCTCGAATTCGATCGGGTTCTGCGTCGCGCACACGAAGAACGGCGGCGGCAGCGGGTGCGCTTCGCCGTCGATCGTGACCTGGCTCTCCTGCATCGCTTCGAGCAGCGCAGCCTGCGTTTTCGGCGGGGTCCGATTGATCTCGTCGGCCAGCAGCACGTTGGTGAAGATCGGGCCGCGGCGCAGCGAGAAGGTCGCGCTGCGCTGGTCGAACACGGTCGTGCCGATGACATCCGACGGCATCAGGTCGGGGGTGAACTGAATGCGAGCGTAGTCGAGCCCGAGCAGTCGCGACAGCACCCGAACGGTGAGGGTCTTGGCGGTGCCGGGGACGCCCTCGATCAGGGCATGGCCGCCGGCGAGCAGCGCGACCAGCAGCGTGAAGGCCGAACGGTCAGCCCCAACGATGACCCGCGCCAGCCCGGCTTGCAGGCGTTCGGCGACGGTTGGGAGCGGCGTTGCGTCCTGCACGGATCATCTCCTCACGAGCGGTTCGAGCGAGTAGGGCCACCCCGACGAGCGCGGCATCGTTCGGTATGGGGCGGTTCGCGGCTTCGGTGGCCTGCGCTTGCAGCGCTAGCGTTTCGGGCGTCCGCGGAGCACGCTCGAGATTGCGCCGGGCATCGGCGAGCAGCGCATCGCGGGCATGGTCGCGCGCCTGGGCGCGCGCGTAGAGCGCCGCGACCGCATCGAGGAACTCGCGCGAGGTCGGCTCGCGCGGCGCGCGCAGCCGCACCGCGGGCCCGAGCCGGAAGAACCCGTAGACGAGCCATGCCAGTCCGGCCAGCGCCAGAAGCGCGAGTCCCAACCGTTCGGGAACGTCGAGCGCGCGATACCACGGCTTCTCGCTGATGTCGCCGCGAATCGCTTCATCGAACGAGACGACGGCACCGCCGTGACGCGGCTGCCCGACCAGATAGGCGAGTCGCGACGTGTCGCCGCGGGCGAGGTTGCGATTCTCGAACCAGCGCGCATTGGTCACGGCGATCACATCGCCGAGGCCGAGCGTGTAGCGCGCGACCAAGATTCCGGCGTGGTCGGCGAGCAGCGTCGTGACGTGCGCATGCGGCTGCGGCTTGAGCCGTATCGAGCCGCGATCCGGCAGCGCGCGGACGATCACCGACCAGGGTCCCGTCAACGGGCCGCCGCCGCCCGATGTGACCTTACCGAGCACGGACTCACCGTGGATGTCCGCATGCTGCGTGGACGGCGTCGGTCCGATATCGATCAGCCGGCCGCCGTTGCGAATCCAGGTGCGCAGCGCCGTGCGCTCGTTGTCGTCCCAGTAGGCGCTGCGCACGTTCTCCGGAAATGCCGCGACGAGCGTGTCGGTATCGGCGAGCCCATCATGATGAAGGCGAAAGCGATCGACCCGCACCCCCTCGTGCGCGAGCAGTTCGTAAAAGCCGCGATATCCGCCGAACGAGTAATCGCTGCTGTCGTGGGTCGCGTCCTTGGGGGGCGGGGCTCGTTTTGCGCTCAGCACCGAGACGACGATCAGTGCCAGGATGCAGAGCGCGGCGACCACGAGGTCGCGCCTCATGGAACGCTCACCAGCGCGTCGTAGGCCGAACGCATGCGGGTCACCAGCGCCGCATCGACACCGCGGTCGCCGAACAGCGCCACCACCGCATCGCGCGACAGCCGGTCGAAGGCCGGATCGCGCACGGCACGGCGCCATTCGCCCGGTGTGCGTGCGGCATCGTAGCGCACGCGGCCGCGTTCATCGAGCGCGCGCAACGCCGACGCCCAGAGCAGCGCCGCGGCCTCACGATGCCGGCCCGCCGCAGCCGCCGCTATCGCGCGATCGAAAAGCGCGCGCGCATCGCCGGTCTGGTCGAGCCCTTCGGGACTCCCCTGGCGACGTTCGGCTCTGGCGCGTCGTTTGAAGCCGCCCCACGAGTGCACGAAGTGCACCCACACGACGACCAGAAACAGCAGCACGACGACGAGCACGATGATGCCGAGCACGGTCGTGACGGCCTGATTGCCGGTGACATGTGCGAGCGGCCGCGTGAGTTTGTCCCACCACGTCCCGAGCCAGTCCAGGATGATGTCCCACAGCGACTTCGGCGCCGGACCTTGCGGCGCAGTTTGATAGCGGTGGTCAGCGAGAATCGCCCGCGCGACGGTGCGCGGATCACCGTGCGGCCAAACCGGCGTCATACCTGCGCGCGCGCCTCGACGATGCGGGCGATGTCAGTCCCGAGGCTACGGTGCCGGTAGTCGATCGCGGCGACGGTCTGCACCACCGTTGGATAGACGAAAATGGGTGTCAGCACGCCAAACATGACCAGCTGCTTGCACGCCAGCAAAAGCGGCGGCCGGTCAGGGATCAGGGCGGCCAAAAATGCCGGTGCGAAAGTCAGCACGACGAGTGCTGCGCCCAGAAGCAGCGCCCGTCCGGCACCGGCGCTCTTAACCCTGTGCGTCGACGCGCGAATCGCGCCCAACGGCGACATCGATTCCAAGACGACGTTGACATAGGCGATGGAAACATAGATCGTAAGGAACGAGCAGAGAGCGAGCGCCACGCCGATCCCGCCGATGAAGGCGGCACCAGCAAGTTCGGATTCGTGATACCTCAGTAATGATGACGGAATGAACGAAATGAAGATGACCACAATCAGCGCGAGGCAAGAGAGAACGACCACGCCCGCCGCGGACCAGAATCGCAACAATCCCAGGCGGACCAGCGACCCGAGATCGCAGCGCCCGCCGAAGTCCGCCACGACCGCTACTATTCCGGTGAACAGCACGACGTCCACCGAGGTCGATATCAGTTCGGCCGCGCCGATCAACCATCCATTTGCTCGGGCCTCGATGATGGCTTGCACGATGGCTTCGACCGCGCCGAGCAACAGGGCCAAGGGCAGCAGCACACGCCAACGCTCTACGACGATCGTCACCGCGCGATCGAAGATGCCTCCGACCGTTAGCGGCTCTTGTGCCGCCGTCATGCGCGAGCCCGTGCTTCGAGGAGTTGGGCCAAATCCGCGCCCGTACTTCGATTGCGATAATCGATCGCGGCGACGGTTTCGACCGCCGTAGCGTAGACAAATATCGTCACGTTCATAAGCGCCAGACCCGCGAGCTTCACGGCAAAGAGCCATGCGATCGCGTCCGGCAGCGCACCCACGACCAAGGCCGGAACGTAGCTCAGCGCCATTATCGCTGCGCCGAGGAGCAGCAAGCGCCATCCTCCGGCCGTCTTGCCGCGCCTCGGGACCGTATTGAGCGCGGTGAACGGCCCCATGTTCTCCAAGACGACGTACACGTACGCGATGGCGATGAAGCCGATCAGGTACGCACTCACCGGCAGCCCGGCGAGTATGTAGACGATCGCTATGATGGCCAGGAGCCACCCCACGTGGGCCGAGGCGACGATCAGTATCGGGAGCGCAAGCAGCACGGCGGCGAGCCCCGCAAGAAGGCCGAATAGGAAATACAGTCCGAAGACCGGCCAGAACCGCCGCAAGCCGATACGCACCGCCAACCGAGTATTCGCGGCGGCCTCCGGCTCGCCGCAAATCGCGACCAAGGCATTGGAGAAGAGCGTCGTAACGAATGAGAAAGGCAGCGTCACCAAGAGTACCAGCACCGGGTTTCCCGAACGGGCGGCAACGCTGATCCCGGTGCCTGCGATCGCGATCACGGAAGACACAAACAGCAGCGGACGCCAACGGGTGACGACGATCGTTACCGCGCGATCGAAGATCTCGCCGATCGACAGCGGTTCGTAGGTCGTCATCCCGGCTGGGGCTGCGTCGCGGGAGTCTGCGTCAGGGCGACCAGATCGAGACCTTCGCGCCGGATGCGCATATCGGTCGCGTATACGACCACGAACGCCGCCACCAATCCGTCGAGCAGAATCGTGCCCGTCCCGAACACGGCGAAATACAAGGCATCGATGTGCGTCACCGCGACCAGCAGTCCGGCCAGAGCCAGCATGGGTAAGGATCCGCCATAGGTGATCGCCAAAACGACGAGCCCGGCGACGACCGTCCGCCACCAGGTCGCGCGCGACACCGTACGCCGGATCGCGGCGGTAATCGCGGCCACCGCGTTGGGCGACTCGGTAACCACGTACACGGTCGCCAGTTCGTAGGTCATGTACAGGAACGAGCCGACGAGGGCAAAGGCTGCGAACAGTATGGCGATCCCGAGGAACACGAAGGTGATCGTGATGCCCGTGTTCACGTGCAGGAACGCCAGGGCGAAGACCCCGGCGAGAATCCCGATATACAACAGGACCAGCGGCATCAGGCAGATGGATCCCAAGATCGAGAACGCGATCCCCACCAGCAGCTGGGCGGGCCAGCAGTTTATCCCCACCTTGTACGCATCGCCGACGGTGGGCGCCGTGCCGTTGATGTAAGCCATAGCGACCACGTACACGATCGCGCTCCACATGAGGAGGCGTGCGAGCCCCGCGACAAACGCCACACCGATCGACGGCAGCAGGCCGGCATTGAGTTTCTCGAGGTCGGCCGTCGGATCGCGCGTGGTACCGGCGGTTCCGGCGGCGGTGAGAATCCGCCCCATGTCGTTGAAGACGTGCGCCGACTCGGGCGTGGCGACCGCCTGAAGCACGAACAGCGGCACGATCGTTATCGCCAGCACGATCACGATCGGCACGAAGCGTCGCACGAACAGCGTTATCGCGCGATCGAGAAGCTCGCCCGCGCCCAGTGGCCGCAGCTCGGTGTTCTGCACGCACGAAAGGCGTTCGCGCGCGCCGGACGCGAATCCCGGGACATGTTGGTCGGAGCGGTCGTGAACCTATGGCGGTATCCGGTCAAAAGCCTGAAGGCCGAGCCGCTCCAACGCGCCGAGGTCCTCAGCGACGGCCTGGCCGGCGATCGCGCCGCCGCGCTGCTGGTCGACTCGCCGACCAACGCGCGCGCCGGCAAACCGTTCCGCGGCAAGGAGTCGTCGCGGCTCCACCTCACCGCTGATCCGGAAACCGCGGCCTCGTACGCTGCTGACGCGAAGACGCTCGTCAGCCTGACCACCGAGCCGGGGCGGTGGTTCGACGCACGTCCGGTCTCCATTTTGCTCGACCTCTGGGTGCGCGACGTCGAGGCGCTGGTCGGCGAACCGCTCGACCCGCTGCGCTGGCGGCCGAACCTCTACGTCGAGGCCGCACCGGACTTTACGCGCCGGGAAGCCGATCTGCTCGACCTCACACTGCGTGCCGGGACGGTCGAACTGCGCGTCGTCGACACCAACAAACGCTGCTTGACCGTGACCTACGACATCGCCACCGGCGCCTCCGACCCGCGGGTGCTGGGCGAAGTCGCGCGCAATCGTGAGAACGTGGTCGGCATCTACTGCGAGGTCGTCACCCCCGGGCTGGTGTCGGTCGGCGACACCCTCTCGATCGTCTAGCCGTCATTCGGCCGCCGCCGCCGGCTTTACCAAGGAGATTTCGCGTGGACTTTACGCACATCGACAAATCGTCGCTGGCCTGCAAAACGCCGCTCGGCGAATCGGAACAGTTCGCGCTTTACGCGGTCGGCGATCAAACGTATCTGCTCGTTCAGCGGCACGAAGGAACGGACTGGACCGCCCTGCGCGTCTCCGGCGACGGCGTCTTCCGCATCGCGGCCCTGATGACCGAAGCCACCCGCCACCTCTACCGCGACGTCGCCGCCCAGCTATCCCCGAACTACCAACGCACCGAATCGCGTTAGGCCGGCGTCGAGACCGCCGCCGCGCGCGCGTCGAGTTCGGCGTTGAGGTCGCGGCCCAGTTCACGGTCGAGCATCGCGCTGCGCCAGTACCAGACGAAGACGACCGCAATCGTGTCGGAGATCCCGTCAGGTATACCGATGAGCGGCGCACGAACCCACGCCGCGTCCGGCACGAGTTGCCCGACGAGTGCTTGGACGACGTCCGAGACGCCGAAGAACAGCAGGCTGAAGATCGCCGCGGCGATGAGCGTCGGGACGAACGCCTTCCGCCGAAAGCACCAGCGCAGCCAGCGCAGAAATGCGCGGCCCGGGTGAAGGCCGTCGGCGACGACGTCCATGAGCGCGGCGAGTCCGGCCAGCACGAGCAGCAGCACCGTGATAAGAACCACGATCAGCAGCGCTTCGATCAGGGCGAGCAGCGCGCCAACTGCGAGCATGACGAGCACCGGCGCCGTCGCCGTGCGCGCGGCGGTGATCGCCCCGACCGGTAAGAGGACGATCGCCGGCACCAGGCCGACCGGTCCGACGACAAACCAGTCCGTGGCGCAGACCAGGACGAACCAAAGGCTGGCCGGGTAACGCCGCAGCGCGTCCCATGTGATGCCGCGGCCGCCGTTCGCCGCGAGCGAACGGACGATCAGCGTGATCGCCAGGTTCTCCATGAGACCTTCGACGGCCGCGGCGGCGAGAAAGACGTCGGGGAACGGATAGAACACCGGGCCCGACAGGTCCAAGAGCACGCACGGAAGCGCGAGCGGCCAAAGACGGCGGAACGTATCGTGCACCGCGCGGTCGAGAAGCTTGCCGACGAACTGCAGCGCGGAGCTCACCGTTATCGCTTGCCAGAACGCGCTACGCCAACCCTCTCAGACTTACTCTGCTGCTCGCGGTCGTCTAGTGCCTCGCTGAGATCTTGACCGAGTTCGCGGTCGAGCACGGCATTTCTCCAATGCCAGAGCAGCATGAATGCTAACGTAGCAGCGAGCCCGTCACAGATGCTTGCGATCGTCACCTGAAGCCAGAAGCCCCTTTGAACAACAAAATACTCGACGTACCTGACCGCAATGCTGACACCGCCGAGCAGAAACATATATATCGCAGCGATGACCACCGTCGATCCCAACGTCTTGAACCGCCAGCTCCAGCGCATCCAGCGAACAATTGCCCGCCATGGCGGTACGCTTTCAGCGACCACGTCGATCATTGCGCTCGCTCCAGCGATGCAGACTAGCATCGATGCGACGAGCACGACTCCCAATGCGCTTTCGATGATAGCCGATCGCAAGCCGGAGGAGTACACGGCAGGCGAAATCATGATGTATGGAACGAACAGCACGACATAGGCGAGTGGGCTAAACAACGTAAACCAGAGACTCTTCGGATAGCCCAAAGCAGCGGTCCAAACGAGTCGTGATCCCCCGTTTTGCACGACCGACCGGACGATGACAGTGCGCGCGCGATTTCCAATCAAAGCTCCGAGAAGCACGGCCTCAAGCCAGGGGTTTGGTAGGAATCGCGCGGAGCCAGCCCCCAAGAAATCGGTCAAGACGAAGGGGATTGCCAGCGGCCAGAGGTGCCGGAACGTGTCGTGCACCGCACGATCGAGCAGCTTGCCGACGAACGACAGCGCCGGCTCGCGCGGAGCGGTGATCAGCGTGGCCGCCCGCGAAACAGGCTAACCCCCGGCCGACGCTCGGAGCCGGTCGCCCTCACGCGCGCACAAGGCGAGGTAAAAATACACGGTCGCGAGGGACCACACCGCCTCAAGAAAGATGAGCAGCAGAAATGCGATCGGAGCCACGATGAGGGCTTCGACGACGATTTGATAACCGAACCCGAGATCGTGGCCGCCGCGGCGAAGGATTTCGACGAAGCCGTTAATGATGGAATCGGTCACCTCGCCAAGCACGAACAAGGCGATGACGAAGACCAAGGTCGACCAAAACGCGCCCTCAGTGAGGCTCAGGGACCGCACGAAAGGGTTGGCGGGGTGCGGTCCATCTTCAATCAACCGGACGTAGGGGCCGAAGAACAACCGCGTCCCGAGCCACACGCCGGGCACGATCAAGAGGACCAGACCGGCAAACGTGATCAGCACATACAGCAGCGTCCACGCAAACGAAGCGACGAAATTTCCGAGCGTGTAACGGAAGGCCGGGTTCGCGCGGCGTATCGCCGTTTGAAGAACCCAAATCGCCGCGATCGCCGAGGCGAATCCCGCCGCATCGTCGGGCGACACTTTGAACCGCGGTTCCGGGAGCGCGGCGAACAGCCACACTTGTGCGATCGTCAAGAGCACCGTGCCGCCTAGGCCGATCAACACGGGTGTGCGCGTCGCCCGCAGCGCCGGCATGGCGTTTTGCCAACCATAGCCGAAGGCGTCGACGATCGGCAGCGAGCCTCCGTTCATGCAGTGCGCTCGATCGCGGCGACGCGCCGCTGCACCAGCCACCATTCGACGATCTGCCGGACGCCGTGCAGCAGCGCCACCACGCACACAGCGGCGTTGGCCCACAATGACTGCCCGTCCGCCGGCGGATTTCGCCACAGGAACGCCGCAATGACCCCGTCCATTCTCGTTACGGCGTGCCCGGAGCGCGGGTCATAGCGTGCGGCGGCCTTCGATCGCGCGGGCGAGCGTGTTTTCATCGGCGTAGTCGAGGTCGCCGCCGATGGGAAGGCCGTACGCCAGGCGGGTGACGTTGACGCCGCTGGGCGTGAGCAAACGCGAGAGATACAGCGCCGTCGCTTCACCTTCAGCGTTCGGATTGGTCGCGATCACGACTTCGGCCGGCGATTCAGCCGTGACCCGCTCGATCAGTTCGCGCACGCGCAACTGCGAGGGGCCGATGCCGTCCATCGGCGAGATCAGGCCGCCCAGTACGTGATAGCGGCCGTGGTACGCCGAGGTGCGCTCGATCGCGAACACGTCCTTGGCCTCGCCGACCACGCAGATGATCGAGGCGTCGCGACGCGTGTCGTCGCAGATCGAGCACGGATCGTCTTCGGTGATCGCAAAGCAGCGCGAACACAGCCGCACGCGTTCTTTGAGGGCCACGATCGCCTCGGCGAGCGCTTCGGCATCGTCGCGCGGGCCGTTGAGGAGATGGAAGACCAGCCGCGCGGCCGTCTTCGGGCCGATCGTCGGCAGCTTGCTGAATTCGTTGATCAACGCCTGAACCGGCGCCGCAATCGTGGTCGAGATACGGTCTCCTAACTCGTCGCTCGCGGCGGCTCGGCCCGAAGGGCCGAACGCGACGGATTCACGGAACGTGAATCCACTACATGCCTGGGATCTTCAAGCCGCCGGTAACCGCGCTCATGCGTTGCGCGGCGTAGGCTTCGGCTTTGCCGCGCGCGTCGTTGAACGCCGCCACGATGAGATCTTCGAGCGTCTCGACGTCGGATGGATCGACGGCGTCCGGTTTGACGGCGACCTTCGTGACGTGAAAGTCACCGCTCATCGTCACCGTCACCATGCCGCCGCCGGCGGTTCCCTCGACGGACGAGCCGGCGATGTCTTCCTGCGCCTTGGTCATCTCTTGCTGCATTTTCTTCAGCTGGTTCATCATCTGTGGGTTCACGTGGGGGCCCTCGCGGCGATCAGGTTGACGATGGGAGCGTCTTGAGTGCGTAGTCGAGCAGACCGGCTTCGCCGTCGCTCGCTGGTTCGCCGCCGCGCGCCGCGCCGTCGTCGGCCGGCTGAGATATCGACGCCGAGCCGCCGACGACACGCACGTTGAGCGGCCGTCCGGTCACGTTTTCGATCGCGCTCGCGAGCGTGGCGAGGTTGCCTTTGACGACGTCTGCCAGCGGCGGCGCCGGCACCCGGATCACCAGCGTCGTCCCGTCGAAGTCCTCGAGCGTGGCGCGGCTCAGCGGCGCGTTGAGCGACGGCCGCACTTCTTCGGCGCGGGTCCGGATGCTCTGCCACAACGAGCGCAGCTTCTGCAGCGTGAGTTCTTTGGGCGGACCGTCGTCGACCGTCGCCGCTGCGACGGCGGCGACCGGCTCGGCCGGGGGCGCCGGTTTGGGAGCGGCGACCGCTTCCGACGCCTCCGGGTCGCGCTTGCGGCCGGGTGGTGCGGCGGCCGGGCGCGGCGACGGAGGCGCGGGCGGGGCCGGGGGCGCGCCGCCCTCGAGCGCGGCGACGCGGGCACCGAGCGCTTCGAGCGTCGGATCCTCGGTCTGCAGCGTGAAGCGCAGGACGGCGCTCTCGAGCTCGAGCCGGGCGTTGCCCGACCCGCGCGCGGCGCCGAGCGCATCGCCCAAGAGCCGCAGCGCCCGCACCAGGCGCCCCTGCGGGACGGCTGCAGCGCGCTCGGTCGCGATCCGCGCGTCGGCCTCGGAGAGATCGCGGGACAGCAGTTCCGGGTTCACCCGCGCGACCAGAAGATGGCGGAACTCGGCGATCGTGCTGCGGATCAGCCCAGGCATGTCGGCGCCGCCGTCGGAGGCCTCGTCGATGATCCGCAGCGCGCCGGCGGCGTCGCCGTCGAGCGTCGCATCGCGCAGCGCGCGCGCGAAGGCGTGGCCGGTCGTTCCGAATGCCGCATCGACGACGGCAACGTCGACCGGGCCGCCCGCGAAGGCGGCGACCTGTTCGAGCATCGTCAGCGCGTCGCGCAAACCGCCGTCGGCGCGGTAGGCGATCGCGGCCAGCGCGGCGTCGTCGATCGTGATCCCCTCGGCGCCGGCGATTTCGCGCATGCGCGCGATCATGGTCGGAATCGCGATGCGCCGGAACGCGTAGCGCTGGCAGCGCGAGAGAATCGTCGGCGGCAGCGATTCGGGCGCGGTCGTCGCCAGGATGAAGACGGCCCATTCCGGCGGTTCTTCGAGCGTCTTGAGGAAGGCGTTGGCGCCTTCTTTGGTCAGCATGTGCGCTTCGTCGATGATGTAGACTTTGCTGCGCATCGACGCCGGAGCAAATTTCACCGCGTCGCGCAAGGCGCGAATCTCGTCGATGCCGCGGTTGGACGCGGCGTCGATCTCGAGCACGTCGAGCGCGGTTCCCTCGAGGATCGCGCGACAGTTTTCGCAGGTGTTGTCGGGGTGCGAGGTCGGGCCGTTCACACACTCGATGCAACGCGCCAGGATCTTCGCCGCCGACGTCTTCCCCGAGCCGCGGGGCCCCGAGAACAGATACGCGTGCGCGAGGCGCCCGGTATCCAGCGCCGAGGTCAGCGTCTTCACCACCGCATCCTGGCCGACCAGATCGGCAAACGTCCGTGGGCGCCAAGTCCGGTAGAGTGACACCCCGGCAGATTCGGGGAACCGGAACCCGGTCCCGTCCGAATTTCCCCCGAGCAAGCAACCGAATCGTCCACCCGTACGTTTTAAGAATACCGGGTCCGGGTACCCGAAGAGTGCTGGCTTAGAGGCCTGCGGCGCCCGCTTTATGCGAGGCGTCACGTGGCGTCGGCCGGGAGGACAGAATGGAGTCGAGCGAACTGCGCGCAGCGTTGCGCGAGAAGTTCGGATACGAGCATTTCAACCAGGGCCAGGAAGAGGTCATCAACCGTGTGTTGGCCGGTGAAGACGCGCTCGCAATCCTGGCGACCGGGGCTGGAAAATCGCTGTGTTATCAGCTGCCGGCGTTGCTGCTCGACGGGACCACCATCGTCGTCTCGCCGCTGATCGCGTTGATGAAAGACCAGCTCGACATGCTGGCCGAACTCGGCGTCACGTCAACGGTCGCCCTCAATTCAACCCTCTCGGAAGATCAAGAACTCCGCGCTATGGAGCGCATCGCCTCCGGTCAGATGAAGATCGTCTTCGTCACGCCCGAGAAGCTCGAACACGACGCGTTCGTGGCGATCCTGGCGAAGCTGCACATCCCGCTGTTCGTCGTCGACGAAGCGCACTGCATCTCGCAATGGGGGCACGACTTCCGGCCGGCCTACCTCAACCTCGGCAAAGTGATCAACCAGTTGGGGAATCCGACCGTACTCGCGCTCACAGCCACCGCAACGCCGGCGGTGCGCGAAGACATCCTCATGCAGCTCGGCATTCCGAACGTGAAGCCGGTCGTCAAGGGCTTCGATCGCCCGAACCTGCGTTATGAAGTGCGGCGGGCCGAAAGCGAAGCCGGCAAACTCAAGACCCTCAAGGAGCTCTTTCTCAAGGGCGAACTCGACGGCACCGGAATCGTCTACACGGCGACGATCAAGAACGCGCTCGAAGTACAGAAGTACCTGCACGACGAGTTGGGCCTGCCGGCGGCCGTCTACCATTCGAAACTGCAGAAGCACGACCGCACGGCGGTGCACGAGCTCTTCATGCAGGAAGCGATTCGGGCCGTCGTCGCGACCAACGCCTTCGGCTTGGGGATCGACAAGCCGAACATTCGCTTCGTCGTGCACTACGATTTGCCGGGTTCGGTCGAAGCGTACACGCAGGAAGCCGGACGCGCCGGCCGCGACGGCGACCTCTCGAAGTGCGTGCTGATCTACCGCATGAGCGACACGCGCGTGCAGAACTACTTCCTCACCGGCAAGTACCCGGGCATCGAGGAAGTGCAGAAGGTTTTCGGCACGCTCGAGATCTTCGGCGATCAGGAGGGCGGCGTCAGCCTCACCGACCTGCGCAAGATCACGCAGCTCCCGTTGACCAAACTCAAAGTGATCATCGCCCTGCTCAAGAAGAGCGGCTTCATCGAGAATGGGACGCAGGGAAAGTATCTGCTGACCGACGCCGCGCGCGAGCAGCGCGAGATGGTCCTGAACCTGGCCAACTACGAGACCAAGAAAAAGTACGACCAGTCGAAGCTGGCCATGATGCTGCAGTACGCCGAGAACACCGGCTGCCGGCGCCGCTTCATCCTCAACTACTTCGGCGAGGACTACGCGGCCGAGGCCTGCGGCGCGTGCGACAACTGCCTCCAGGGACATCGCGTCCTGACCTCGTCGGGCTACCGCATCGCCGATGTCGTGTACCACCCGAAGTTCGGGCAAGGCACCGTGGAGCGCGCCGAGAAAGACTTGGTGACCGTTTTGTTCCCGAACGTCGGGTACAAGACGCTTCTGGCCTCGGCGGTTTCTCGCGAAGGCACCGACGCCAAGAAGATCGCGTAACCGTTCTCTCCGTCCTCGTTTAGGAGCCGCTTGCGACGCGTCATCGCGCCGTTCTCAATTCTCGCATTCGTTGTGGCCGTCGCGCTCGCCGCGGCGGCGCAAACCGCGCCTCCGCCGGGCATGCCGTCGCCGGCTCCCTCGGGCGCGCCCTCCGCGGCCGCGACGTCCACGCCGGGCCCGGGCGAAACGCCGGCCGAGGCCGCGACCCCGACGACGCCGCCCTACCTGTTCGCGCCCACGCCGCCGCCGATCATCGTCGAACCGCCCGAGGTCGGCGTCGAACCCGGCAAGACGGCCAGCGCGCGGATCAATAGCGTCCTCGGCACGGTCGCGGTAACGGTCGCCGATCCGACCGTGGCGACCGCCGTCGTCGATCAGGTGCAGCGCGTCCTCTTCGTCACCGGCGTCAAGCTGGGCACGACGACGATTACGCTGACCGACTCGCGCGGCGTGACACGCGATGTGCCGGTTCGGGTCGCCTACGCGGCCGGGAGCGCGCCGGACGAGATCTCGCTGCGCATCACCGGCAATTCCGCCTCAGCAGAATTCGTGCGCGAGGCGGTCGCCGAAGCGGTCGAACGGGCGGTGACGCTGCGCCCCGCCGCCTCGGTGAACGTCAACCCGGACGGCATCGGGGTGCGGCGCGATCTCCATCTCGACGATCGTCTTACCGTCGATGTCCCGGTCACGATCGTGGGCGACGGCTACTTCACCGTCAACGGCAACACGCGCGTCAACGTCGAGAACGTCGCGCTGCCGCCGATCGAACCGGCCCGCCTGCTGGTCAGCGACTACCCCGAACGCCTCACCGCCAACGGCGTGCTGTTCACGGCGCGGCTCGACCGCACGCAGGCGCAGCGGTTTCTCTACTACCACTTCAACCCGGGCACCGAACCGCCGCGGCGCATTCTGCTCAAAGCCCGAAACTCATCGAATGCGCCGGCGGTGGTGCAGCTGATCGACGGCAGCGCCGGCCCCGGCGTCAACGAAATGGAGGTCGGGCATCTCTCGACCCGCCGCTTCCTGGTGCAGCAAGCGCGCAACGAAGGGCTCGTCATCACCGTGCCGCCGGGCGCCACGGTGAACCTCCTCGATCACCCGCTGCCGCCGCAGAACATCGTCAGCGCGATCCTTCAGCTGAGGCTGGTCACCGGCGATCCGCTCGATCTGGCACTGGTCGCGCAGGACGCCAACGCGCCGCTCGACCAGTCGGCCGACGTGACGCAGCTGCTCGCGGGCGGCGTCCCGCATGCGCGCGGCGTGTACCCGGTGCCGACGTTCTACTTCGAGCGCACCTACGACGTCGACGGCGAGGACCTCGAGATTCCGATCGGCCAGTTGCCGCTGCCCAATCTCCGCCTGGGCGAGGCGCTGGGCGGCGACTACGGCGTCGAACAGTCGATGAACGTCGTGATCGTGAACATGACCCGCGGGCCGCATGCGATCGCGCTCTACGCGAACCCGCGCGGCGGCCGCGCGACCGGCACCTTCATCATCGACGGCACGCTGGTTCAGGCGCACGCACTGCCGCCCTTCTCCAAGTTCAAACTTTGGCAAGAGACGATCGCACCCGGGACGTTCCGCCGTATCCGCGTCGTGACGATGCCCGAAGGCGGCTCGTCCTACCCGCTGCGATTGATCTTCGCGCCCGACGACGGTTCGGTCGCACCGGGCCGGCCGGGTTCCCTGATTTACTGAGCCCGCGCGGCCCGCGCGTACACGGCCTGCATGCGTTCCGCGGCGGCCGCCCAAGAAAAGTTCGTGATCACGGCCGGTCGCAGCGCGGCCGCCTGCGCGGCGGCCTGCTGGTAGCCGGAGAGCAGGTCTCCGATCGCGGTCACCCAGCCCGCAATGTCATCGGGGTCGACCAGCGGCACACCGGGACCGGCCACTTCCGGCAGCGCTGCGGCGCGCGCCGCGATCGCCGGCAGACCGGCGCACATCGCCTCGGCCAGCGCGTAGCCGAAGCCTTCGTAGCGCGAAGGAACCAGTGCTAGGGCGGCGCGCGCGTACAGCGCGTCGCGTTCGTCCGGCGGCACGTAGCCGCGCAGGTCGAGACGCGCCGCAACGCCGAGCTCCTGGGCGCGCGCGCGCACGCGCTGCGCGTAGGGCGTGAACGGTCCGATCGAGACGACGCGCAGCTGGGGCAGTGCCGGGAGCGCCTCGACAATTGCGAGCAGGTTCTTGCGCGCTTCGACCGTGCCGACGACCAGCGCGAACGGGGCCGCATCGGGCTGCCGAACGATCCGTGCGAAGGCTTCGTCGACGCCCGGCGGCACCACGTCGACGGCGCGCCCGGGTTCGATGAGTTCGCGGTACTCGCTCGCGGTGAACTGCGAATCGCAGACGATCGCCGCGGCGGTGCGGTACGCGCGCGACTGCAGCGCGCCGAAGTAGGCGCGCGCGTACCCGCGCGTGTGCGCTTGGACGCGCAGCCAGGCTAGATCGTGCACCGTCACGACGGTCGGCAGGCGGCGCAGCAGCGGCAGCGTGCCGCCCGACGCGTGAAAGAGATCGGCGCCGCTGCGCGCTACCGCCAGCGGCAGCAGCAGCTGGTCCCACAGCAGCCGGCGGTCGAAACGCCACGGGTCGAGCCACGGCGCCGACAGCGCACGGACGTCGATGCCGCGCGCGCGCAGCGCCGCGACCAGGTCGCGCTGATAGACGCCGATCCCGGTGGCGGTGCCGACGGCCAGCTGCGTGTCGACGGCGACGATCACGCCGTGCAGCGGCGCAACGCGGGTCCGACCTGCGGATTGTCGAGCGGATCGCGCACCGGCTGCGTGCGCAGTGCGCGCGAGCGCGCGAGATCGGCGCGCGCCGCTGCGCAATCACCGCGCGCCGCTGCCGTCCAAGCACGGCCCGCGAAGGCGTCGGCGCTGTTCGGCACGACCTCCGCGGCCCGGTTGTACCAGCGTTCGGCTGCGGTGAGGTCGCCGTTCGCGAGCGACTGGTACCCGGCGGCCAGCAGATACGTCTCTTCGTTGGGCGCAAACCCGAGCGCGCGTTCGTACGAGGCTTCAGCGGTTCGCCAGAGGGTGCGGCGTTTCGCCGGCGCGCGATAGCCGGCCGCCGCCTGCAGCTGACCCAATCGCCACCACGCCTGACCGGTCTCTTCGGAGGCGTCGGTCCGGCCTTCGAGTGCCGCCACGAGCACCATTTGATCGAGCAGCGCGCGCGGCGGATCCAGCTCGCTCAAGGTGTCGATCAAACTCTGCGCGCGCACACCGTCGCCGGCGCGGATGTACGCCGAGATTGCGGCGTCCGGATCGTGGCGAGCCTCGGCGAGCCGCCCGCGCAGATCGGCGGCCTGCGCGTCGTCGGGCAGCGTCGCGATCAGCTGCTGCGCGCCGTCGAGGTCGCCGTTATGAAGCGCAGCCGCGGCACGGGCAGCCGGTCCGCCCAGAAACGGCCGCAGCAGTCCCGGCGCCGCAGCGTGCAGCGCAGCCGGCAGCGACGGCCGCGCGGCCAGGTCGCCGTAGGCCGCCGAGGACGCCAGCTGCACGGCGCCCAACCAGATCACCAGCACCGAAACCACCCAGATCGCCAAAACGCGAAGCACAAGGCTACGCCTACAACGAGAAGAGCCCGGGACCTCGCGGTGCCGGGCTCTCAATGTTGGCCGAAGTGGGCGGCTTGAGTCGAAGACTCAAACGCGACGGATTCGGCCGCCAGGCCGAATCCACCAGGCCGAATCCACCTAAAACCGGATCGAGAAGTTGACGTCTTCGCGGTTCTGGTTGAAGTTGTACGTCGGCAGCACGCCGTCGGTGTACTTCTGGTTGCGGAAGAAGGCCGAGACCGAGCTGGTCGTCTTGGGGATGTTGTAGGTCGCGGACAGTGTGTACTGATCCTTGCGCTCGTTGATGTTCTGACCGAGCGTGGTCGCGTACGAGCCGTGATAGGTCTGCGTGCTGTACACCGCCCCGAGCGAGAGGTCACGCGCGATCGGGATCGTCAGGCCGCCGCCGAGCGTGGTGTGATACTCGTCGATGTAGTTCGGATAGAACAGCACCGGGGTGGCGCCGCCGGCCAAGTACGTGGTTAGTGCCGCGGATGACGACGGATCGGCCCCGCCGGTCGTGGTGTTGAACGGTACGTAGGAGTAGCCCGTCTTGTCGAGACGGTAGAGGCGTTCGACCGCCGCGCTGAGATTGACCGACAGCTTCGTGCCGAAGGCCGGCAGACCGAATTGCAGCCCGCCTTGCAGCTTGTCGAACTTCAGCGTATCGGCGCTGGCAAAGCCCGGGCCGTACGCCAACTGGCCGAAGCCGTTGGGCGTCATCTCCTCGAGGTGCTGCGCGAGACCGCTGGCCGTGAACGGGAAACTGGCGAGCGAGAACGGCACCACCACGTTGCCGGTGAAGCCGCGCGAGTTCGGTGCGAAGGCGCTGAAATATTCCGGACCGCTCGCCACAAACGGGTTGAACACCGGATAGATGTAGGTCAAGTTCGGGTTGGCATGCGAGCACCCCGTCCCGGCGCAGCCCGGCGTCACTGCCGAGTCGAACGTCTGGTTGATCGCCACGTTGTTCGCGAAACCGTAGAACTGCGGGAAGAAATTGCCCTTCCAGAATTGGAACGTCGAGGGCGCCGGACCGAAGTACCGTATCGGCGCACCGTCGAGGAAGTTTGCGCCGACGGCCTGGTATTGGACGGTCGCGGTCGCGTTGTAGAGCTTCAGCCGCAGGCCGACGACGGCGGCGCTGTCGGTGATCGCCGGCGTATTGTAGAAGTCGGGAGTGTACTTGCTCTGCGCGCCTTCGGCGAAGATCACCGGATGATTGCTGTTGTCACCGGGGAGCGTGAGGAACCACAGCGGCACCTGGGCATCGAGCCCGAAGACCGTGTCGCTCACGACGCCGTAGCCGTTCCCGGCCGCGTTGCCGTTGGGGGCCGACTGATAGAACGCCGTACCCTCTGAATTCGAGAGGTCGGCGAAGTCGAAGATGCGGCTGATCGACAAGCCGACTTCCATTCCCGGCAGGAACTTGAACTTCTGGTTCACGCGCGCGTTCACGTGATAGCGCTGGTACTGATCGTTGTTGTTGTACGTCAGCCGGACGTAGGTGATCTGCACGACCGACCCGACCGGGAGCGGGGTCGTGAACACGACCTGGTTGGTCGCATCGATGTAGTACCACGCGCCGCCGGCGATCGGACACGCGCCGCCGGTCGGCGTCAGCGCGGTCGCCGCGCACGCGACGCCGTCGATCGACGACACGTAGACCGAACCCAAGACGGCTTTGGTCGACAGGTACACCGCCGCGATCGGTCCCGAGTTGGCGGTGAACGTGTCGGTCTTGAGCGCGCCGGCCGCCGAGCCCGGAGCGCCCGGCTGGAAGTAGCTCGTCTGCGGGCGCTCGACGATGTAGAAGTAGTTGTTCTGCGAGAAGTCGCCGTTGGGATCGGCCACGCCGGTCGACGTGTTGATCAACGTTTGGTCGAGACGCGTCCACGAGAACTGGAACTCGGTGAGCCCGTTGACCACGCCGCCGATTTCGTAACCCTTCTCGTAGGGCTGCACGGGGTTCTCGTAGCCGGGGCCCTGCTGCGTCGCGTCCGGCGCCCGATAGGTGAGGCCGACGCGTGATGATTTCAGGTTGTCTAATTGTCCGTCGCGCAAGTACACGTTGGTGAACGCGCCGGCCTTGGCGATATTGACGACGACGTCGGGCTGAATCGAATACTTCGCCTGCGGCGTGAACTCGCCGCCGTAGTCGTAGTTGATGATGTGGATCGGGATCGAGACGGTCAGGTTCTCGTTGATCGCGTACGAGAACGTCAGCTTGTCGTCGAACCGGATCAGGTCGCCGGTGCCGGCCTGTTCGAGGGGGCTGTTGTTGTCCGGCGAGGTCAGGAAGACGTTGACGAAGGGGTCGATCGCGGCGTGCGCGATCGTCTGCGGCACGCCGTAGCGCTGCCGGTACGAGTTGTTGTCCAGGATCGCGCCGTGCAGGGCGATCGACTGGGCGAACTTGGTGCGCTTGTCGAGCGCGTCGAGGGCATCTTCGAGATTGCTGACCCGCACGCCGAGCGAGTCCAGCTCGTCCTTGAGCGAGTCGATCAGCTTCTGCAATTTGTCCAGGTCGGACTTCGAGGCGTAACCCGCGCCGTTCGCCTGCAGCTTGGCGATCACTCGTGCCACGATGACGGCCATCTCGTAGCGCGTCAGGGGCCGGTCGCCCTTGAACTTGCCGTCCGGGTAACCCTCGACCAAACCGTCGGCCGCGAGCGATTGTATCGCTTGATACGCCCAGCTGTTCGCAGGTACGTCGGAAAATGGGGTGGCTGAGACGCTCCGGCCCATCGCCACGAGCGAGCTTAAAATAAAGCCCGCTGCGATGACGAGGGTGACGAGACGCTTCATCCTTGTCCTCCGAAAAGGGGTGAAAGAAGTACCCGTCTCGGTCACACCGGCAACGGGCACGACGAAATGCGTTCGGGTCGGAACGCATGCCGCCGTTGCTATACCGAAGCGAGCGTGGCTACTCCTCCCCTTCGGTAAGCGAAGTGAGGAAGCGTTCAGCGATCAATAAGGCGGCATAATCATCGATCGGCCGGTCCGGCAAGAGCATGCCGCGCGGGATCAGCCGGCGCCATCCGCGGGGCGGATGATCGGCGAAGAACCGGCCTCGCGCAAGCAGGGTCGTTTCGGTCTCATCGACCAGTTCGACCCGCAGTCCGAGCGCCCGCGCCGCCTTCGACACTGCAGCCACGTTCGTGCCGCGCCCCAGCGCGACCACGTCGGGCGGGGTCGTCGCGACGATCTCGAGCAGCCGCTGGGTCAGGTCTTCGATCGGGGCGATTCCAAGTGACGGGGGACGTGCGCCGGTGCTGTCGACGACGGCGAACCCGCACTTGCGCGTCCCGGGGTCGAGTCCGAGGACGGTCACCCGCGTCAGCCGCGGGGTTCGAGACTGACCGCGAGCACGAACTGTCCGGAGTGCGGATAGAGGTCGCCCTCCGACCGCGCGACCAGCCGGAAGCGCCCGCGCAGGCGCGCCAACTGTGCCATCGCAGCTTGGAAGCGCGCCGGATCGAAGCCGCTGGGCGGCGAGGCGAAGAACGGGTACGGCAGACCCCGTTTCGCGAGCGCATCGGTGGCGCGTGAGGCGAGCAGCGTGTAGTCGGGGGTGGCGACGGGGTGGCCGCCCTCGACATCGATCGCAGCGACTTCCTCGCCGTTCGAATACAGTTTCTTGTCGGGCCACGGCACCAGCGAGAACGTGATCCGCTCGCCGCGGAACAGATTCTGCGGCGCGAGCGGCAGGAACAGGATCGGTGCCGACCCTTCCCCGGGTACGACATAGTGATCGCGCACCGCGTGCAGCACGTCGAGCAGCTGCGCGTGCACGCGCGCGTCGCTTGCACGGTTCTTATCCGGCTGCAGGCCGACCCGTTGCGCGGTCAGGTTGACCGTGCGCACCGTGTCGTCGAAAAATTGGGAGAACGCGCGCACTTGCTGGTCCTCCGGCATCGTCATGTCGATGACGACGCCGGGCGCGACGAGCACGCCCTTCGCAACCACGAAGTTGGCGTTGCGCGTCGTGTCGAGTTCCTGCTGCTGTGAGAGCGCCTGCGCCTGCAGCGTGTTGAGCTGCGCGTTGATCTGCCCCATCCGGAAGAACGCCTGGCGGACTTGATTCGAAGCGAACAGCGCGATCAGCGTGACGCTCAGCGCGATCAGCATCCCGGTTGCGATCGCGACGATCGTCGACGTGTACTTCGGCCGCAAGCCGAAGAGCGTCATCCGTTTGCGGCCGACCTGATGGCCGACGCGGTCGCCGATGTAGGCGATCGCGCCGGCGACGATGGTGATCCCCAAGACGGAGAGCAATCCCGGCAGTACCGACAGCATCAGACGCGCGACGCCCGACGCAGCAGCAGCGCGCCGAAGAGGGTGAAGAGCAAGTTGGGTGCCCAGGCCGCGATGCCCGCCAGCCAGGTCGCGACGCCGCCGATCGTCAGGAAGACCGTCGAGACGACGTAGTACACGAACACGATCGCGATCGCGAGCCCGAAGCCCAGGCCCATGCCGCCGCCGCGCACGGGGCGCATGCCGAACGGAACCGCCAGCAGGGCGAACACGAAGGACGAGAACGGCCGCGCAAGCTTCGCCTCGTACGAGGCGGTGAAGAGGTTGGTCTGCTGCGGCGTGAGCTGGCCCGAATCGAGCCGGTCCTTGATCTCGGCGCGCGAGAGATCTTCCGGATTGCTGATCTGCAGCGACTGCTTCGCGATCTGGTTGGGCCGTTCGCCGACGTCGACGGCCAACGTCGGTTCGGTCGCCACCGAGGTCGTGCCGTCGGGCGAAAAATGGTAGGTGGTCGCGTTCTGGAACGTCCAGGTCGGCGCGTCGTAGTTGGCGCGGTCGGCGAAGATGATTTCCTGGGCCTTCTGATGCGCGTCGTAGCGAATGACGGTCACGTTCAGCAGCGCTTGGGTGGGGACGTCGAGGGCGCTGGCGATCGTGACTTGCTTGCCGCCGCCCGGCAGTTCCGAAACCGCCGAGAGGTTGGAGAGTGCGGAGGATGCGTGCTCGATCACGGCCTGCCGCACGTACGCCGCCCGGTCGTTGGCGAACGGCACCAGGATCTCTTGGGCGACCAGCGCCACCAGCGAGAGGATCAAACCAACGGTCAGCAGCGGCGCAACGATGCGTGCCAGCGAGATGCCGCCTGCCTTCATCGCGGTGAGCTCGGTGTCGCCGGAGAGCCGCTGCATCGCGAGCAGCGTACCCAGCAGCATCGCCATCGGGATCACCAGCACCAGATAGTACGGCATCTGCCACAAGAAGTATTCGACCGCCGCCCACAACGGTGCGTGCTCTTCGGAGACCAGCCGGCCGATGGCGAGGATCTGCGTCGCGACGAAGATCAGCGTGAAGGCCGACAGCCCGAACAGAAACGGCCCCTGCAACTCGTTGACGAGATAGCGGTCCAGAATCGTCGGCGGCCAGAACGGCGCGCGCGGCGCGGTGTGCTCGAGGATCTGCGGCGAAGCTTCGGTCACAGCCGGAACCCCGCGCCGAGGTAAAACTGCCGCGCCACCGGCGAATCGAGGACGTCCTGCGCCGAGCCGCTGACCACGATTTCGCCGTCGTTCAGAATGTAGGCGCGATCGACGATGGCCAGCGTCTCGCGCACCTGGTGATCGGTGATCAGGATGCCGAGGCCGCGGTCGCGCAGCTGGCGGATCATCGCTTGGATGTCGGCGACGGCGATCGGATCGATGCCGGTGAACGGCTCGTCCAGCAGCAGAAACGCGGGTTCGGTCGCGATCGCGCGTGCGATCTCCACCCGGCGTCGTTCACCGCCCGACAGCGAGTCGCCGCGCGCATCGACGAACTCCTCGAGCCCGAACTCCGCCAACAGCTCCGGCAGACGGCGCTCGCGCTCGCTGCTCGGCACGCCGTTCATCTCCCAGATCAGCCGCAGGTTGTCACCGACGGTCAACTTGCGAAAGATCGAGTTCTCCTGTGAGAGATAGCCGATGCCGGCGCGCGCGCGCTCGTGCATCGGCGCGCCCGTCAGTTCGCGGCGGTTCCCTTCACGCTCGAGCACGACGCTGCCGTCGTCGGGGCGAATCAGGCCGACGACCATGTAAAAGGTGGTCGTCTTTCCGGCCCCGTTGGGGCCCAGCAGCCCCACCACTTCGCCGCGGCGGACTTCAGCGCTGACGGCGTTGACCACGGTGCGCTGCCCGTAACGTTTGACCAGCTCGTGCATGACGATGCGATCGCTCACCGAGGCCCCCCGGAGGTGACGCGAACATCGTGCAAGCGCACGTCGCCGTCGAGGTGATCGCCGCGAAGCTGCAGTCCATTGGGTCCGGTCAGCACGACATGTCCTTCGCCGTACAAGCGCTCGCGGGTGGCGTCGTACCGCAAATCGTCAGAGGTGAGGACGCCGCCATCTGCCGTTCGAGCGTGCACCCCGCCGGTCATATCGATACTGTTGTCGCGTTGTTTCACCGTCGCCTTCGGCGCGTCGGCGATCGTGATCGCGCCGGTCTTGTCGACGAAGGTCACGTGCGGCTGCGAAAAGACAGCCACCCCGTCGGTGCCGATCAGGTTGCCCTCGACGGCGAGCGCCCGGACGGTGAACCGCCGGCGATTGTTCTTGGTCTCGGTCAGGACGGTCGGGGTGGTGGAATTCCCGCGGCCGCGGACGCGGATCGGGACCGGCTGCGGCGTGGCGGTGACCGCGCTCGGCGCCGGGCTTGCGGTTCCCGTCGGGGCAGGTGCGGCGCAACCGGCCGCCAGCACGAACGCGGCCAACGCCGCCCGCTCAGTACGCATCGGTTCGAACCACACCCAGCGCAAGCGGCACCATCTGGAGGTAGAGCGGCAAGAAGATGCTCACCGTGTTGATGCCGCCGTCGACAAGCAGCGCAACCAAGCCGGCCGTTAGCCCAAAGGCGAGCGCGCGCGGTGTCCCGACGGATGAACGAGCCGTGCCGACGACCTGCCGCAGCACGATCGCAAGTGAGGCGATCAGTGACACCAGCACCAGCATACCGCCCTCGGCTGCGTACGCGATGGGAAGTG
>Ga0182024_10002047_pt1 | contig 50827 bp, 31 predicted proteins | sample P32metaG_FD_120480 | JGI IMG/M metagenome (GOLD analysis project Ga0182024, IMG submission 120480) | Permafrost microbial communities from Stordalen Mire, Sweden - P3-2 metaG (Illumina Assembly) | ecosystem: Environmental > Terrestrial > Soil > Wetlands > Permafrost | place: Sweden: Stordalen... | reverse complement strand
ATGAAGACTTCGTCGCCGGTCCAGAGTTTGGCGGCATTGGCGAACTATGACCTGCTCCTCTGTGACCTGACTCCGCGGCAGCTCGTCAGTGTTGGCGGGCAAAGACTATCTGACCGCTACAAGCGGCGACTGGGAAAATACCGCTACGGATTCGGCGTCTTCAAAGTGGATTACGCGCTGAACGCACCTATTCCCTGGAAAGCCCCTGGCTGCTTGCGAGCAGCGACCGTGCATCTGGGCGGAAGCTTTGAGGAGATTGCTGCGTCTGAGAAGTCAGTGCGAATGGGGCTCAACGCCGATCGTCCCTTCGTTCTTCTGGCCCAGCCCAGTCTTTTCGATAGTTCACGGGCTCCAGCCGGCAAACACACGGCTTGGGCTTATTGTCATGTGCCGAATGGATCCCAGGTAAACGTGCTTGAGAAACTCGAGGATCAAATTGATCGTTTCGCTCCCGGCTTCCGCGACTGCATTTTGGCGCGGCGTGTCTTTTCTCCCGCCGACCTTGAGAGCATGGACGCTAACCTTGTAGGAGGCGATATCGGGGGTGGGGCCATGGACATCGGGCAGTTTTTGTTTCGACCGACATGGCGACATTACGCCACCTCGGCGCGCAATATCTACATTTGCTCCGCGTCTACTCCGCCAGGCGGAGGAGTACATGGCATGTGCGGCTATCATGCCGCGAAGATGGCGTTGTCGAGGTGGGACGGTGGTTAGTCCGAAGGCGTGAACGCTGCTCGGTAGCTCCTAGGAGTCATTGGAGTCATTCGTGTGGACCGACCGTAGGCCATGCGACGCCACGGATAGTACCATCGGGTTCGCGCTCGATCGTTGGCGCGTAGAGTCCCAGGAATTGACGCCGCCACCAAAGACCTTGTATCCGTTTTTCGGACATTGTTGTAAACCAATATTGCCAAATCACGGCACGCACCTGGCGTGGCGGTTCATGCGGAAAGGGATTCTTCTCAAAAAGAGCGAGAACGTCCTTGTCATTGGAAAGCAGCCGGGCTTCCGTAATGGGCACAATCGGATAGTCCCGCCATGAGCCTAGCGAAGCAAACCAAAGATTCCAATCGAATCGGGGCTGATAGGGCGCGTAGATGCCGGGTGGCTTGCTCGGGTCCTGAGGCTTGTAGCGGAACGGATACGCTGCCCAGGTTTTTCCGTCTTCGGAACCCTGGAACTCGATTTCGTATCGTCCCCTGGTCATGACGCCAAAAAGGCCGTATCGATTGGCAATCCGAAAAGGCTCGAGCACTGCCACTGGCGCGGTTGGCAGTGGGAATGAGGAAAACATCCAGATCAACTCCGCCGTCGTCGCATAGAAAATCCAGCCAAGTACAACGCCGATCAACGACAGTTTCACGATATCGAAGTGTCGACGGACGCCTCCCGAAATTTGCACTTGGCTTTGCTCGGGTCGTTCTGGGTCTGTCTCATGGGATTCGCTGGTTTCAGAAGCCCTCGAGTTGTCCCCGGTACCTGGCGTGGGGCTCGCGACCAAGGACCTCTTCCATCGCTGCAGGAGAAACTGCTGCAGAAACCTATCATCCAACAAGAGGAATCCCAACATCAGGACAAGGTAATTTAAAAAAGTGTAGTTGGCTGTGAGAATAACGCCTAGTTGCCAGGGCGTTACAATAAAGAAGCACGCGATGCGCCAGCGGCGCGGCAGAAATAACATCCAAACCAAACCCAACTCGAGCGCGAGCGTTGCGAAGACACTCGACGCATGGAACCAGTGCGGCAGATGTTGTACGTACCAGCCGATCCATGTGGGCAGCGGACCGTTCTGATAGTACTCATCCATCGCTGTAAAGTTGCGCCACTCGGGGTCTCCGCCGGCAATCTTTGCGACACCGGATTCGAAGTAGATGCGAAACCATTCCCATTGCAGCAGGAACAGACTGGCGCGCGATGGTGGCGACGCCAGTCCAATGCCGGGCCGGAATCCGGGTGGAGCAAAGAAAAGCGCGATAAATCCGGCTTCGAGCAGCATGCCGTCCGACTGATAACCAGAAAAGTCTTGCGCGGCACTGACGAACGAAAGAAAGCACAGAAAACAGATCATCAGCATTGCGCGTGGCCACGCATTTAGAGCCAACAGTAGGGACGCGCCCATGCCCACCCAGCACAGAGCCGTCAGCATATGGGGGCCGCTCGCCAGCCAAAGCAAAGTGGGAGCAAACCATAAACCGCGGCTGTAGCCAAGCGAGTGTGCCACGGTTCGAAGATATTCGTCCGCCGGCAAAACCCCTCCTGGTCCAATGAGCCCGCGGATCTGAAAGACGAGGGAGAAGAAGGCAGAAAAATAAATGCAGCCGAGGGCCCGTAAGAAGAGCCAGCGTGGAGTCAGGCGATTAAAAGCGCCCTGCTCCGAGTCAAACAGCCAGCGAATGACGGACGGAACCCAGTTCATGAGCGTCGTGTAATTATACCGATAAGAGGGGCTGGTCCCGCTGCCTGCTCGCGGGCTCGGACCAAGACGGATGTCGGCTACCGGGCTGTCTGGCTGGTTTCTGTGGCGATTGTGTCTGGATGACGCTAGTGTTTTAGAGTGACACACAATGGTGCATACGGCAACTATATGGCAAAGAGAAAAGCAAACGTTTGCCTCAGAAAAAGAAGCCGTATGATGAGTCGGCAAGCTGCAAGTGGTCGCTTTCGCAGCCGATTAGGCTCGCCTCTCGGGATGGATTTCTTCAACCCGGCAGCGGCAGATTTTCCGGAGCCAGACTTCTGGCTCCCTTTCGCCGAGGCAATTGCGTGGGAGAAGTCAGACTGACAACATCACCCAACTTCACAACCTCAACCTCCAATGTACCCAGTCTTCCGCAGGCGGCCTCGACTGCTGATGCTCCCTCTTCCCGTACTCTTCTCGCATTGTCAAGAGCCTGCTCTGCCACACGGCTGATTTCGTGGAGAAGCTTGCGAATCTCCACTTCCAGATGACCTCGGCTTTCCTGGATGCGATTCAGAATGTCGCTCTGCACACGCGTACTGTTGAGTTCGAGTAGTTTGGCCAAGAACTCTCTCGCGTCATTCTCGATGACGCGGCAAGTACCTACGAAACCCAGGAAGACGTCAGCCAGCCATCGTAGCGGCGAAGCAGGCTGCGCGATCTCGATGAAATCCATGAACATGAACCTCGAACGAACACGGAAGCCGATTTCGGGGTCAAGCGCGCTCGGCACGCGCGCAAGCGCGGGAATACCTGCATCAGCCAGTCTCTTCAGAAAATTATCTCCCATCTCCACAAATCGAAGCGAGATTCGCCGATATTGGCGTTCTGCCTCCTCCTGCTCGGGCTTCAACCACGGAAGCACATAACGTTTGGCGATTTCCTGCGCTTCTTTCATCATTCGGCGGCGGTAGCCTGGTCCCGGCCCATGACGGACAGACAAAATTGCCGTTTCAAATTCATCCTTGGCCTGGGGGGATACGCCTGCGAGAAATGCTTTATGCCGATCCACAAACAGATCGGAAATGTGTTGCTGCTCAGCCATAAATAAATACCCGAGTTCCCGCATCGATCGTTCAGCTTCTGTGATCTGCCTTCATGGTTGCAATTCGCCGCTCAGACTCTTCAATTGGCCGCTGCAGCGCTTCCCGTTCCTCGCTGATAACTGCCAACAGTTGCTCGCGGAACCGGCTGAGCCCTCGCTCACAGGCCGAATATACTAACTGCCGTCCGGATTCCTCAACCCGTCGGTCAAGGGCATCAACCAACTTTTGCCAATCATGTTCCGGGCCTCGATTTTCGATTCGTTCCACCGCACTCACTTCCAAAATCCGGCCGAACCCACGCTGCAGTCGTTTCTGCAATTGGCGGTCCGCGAAATTCACAGCAGCAGCCTTTTCTTCTGGAGTTGTCCGATCAGCCTTGTTAAGAACCAGGACGAGATCCTGGACGTGCTGCGCTACGGCTTCCACAAGCGCAAGTTCTTCTCCGGCCAGCGGTGGATCGGCCCCGATCACGACCAGTGCCGCATCGATCTGGGGCAGGAATGCCTGAGTTGCGGCAGTGTTCCCGGTCAAGACCGAGCCAAGGCCGGGCGTGTCCACGAAGCACATGCCACCGGCCAATAACGAGCTGGACACGAAAACCTCTACGCCCCGAACTCCCTTTGTGTTCTCCGGGTTGCATTCTTCCGATACGTATTGGTTCAGATCAGATACGCTAACTTCCTGCCACGAACCATCTCCTACCTGCACTCGCGCCCTGCGCCGATCTCCAAACCTGATTACGGTGGGAACTGCGGTCACCGGAGTGAAGCCAACTGGAAGAACAGCATCGCCAATCAGGGCATTGATCAATGTGGACTTGCCGCGCTTGAACTGCCCAATGCACGCGACGTAGAACCTGCCCTCGGAGATCCGACTGGCAAGATCCCGCGCCTCGTCAGCGATTCGACTCGAATCCACCCCCTCCGCCAGTTGGGCCAGACGAAGGAGTCTCGCGGCACCTTCAACGTCGCTCGTCACCGTAGGTACCGCCAACGGAGGATGTTCCGGTTGCACGCTGACCGTGATCGACGCATTGTCTGCGCTTTTCGTCATGCCCTCATAATGCCGGAAAGCGAGCGCCCTCTTGATGCACGTACTTGATAACTTCCACATCAGACATCGCGATTAAGCCCTCGTCCACCATCTGATCCAACGCCGGCAGAAGTCTACTAATGTTCTCGTGCGTATCCACAACAGACACCATAATGGGACGATCGGACGACCTCAGCAGGTGAGCGCGGTGAATCAGCGTGCTGGCCCCGTACCCTTCAATGCCGCGATAAACCGTTGCCCCGGCAATGTCGAGTTCTCGGCACTTCTCGACGATTGCTTGGTAGAGGGGCTTGCCATGCCACTTGTCATCTTCGCCGAAGTGAATCCGGAGCATTTTGGCTTTGCCTTCGAGTTTCATACGCGTGTCTCCTGACGCCGTTCGGTTTTCTCGTAGTTGTGGGTGTACTTGATGACGTCGACGTCGGAAAGCACAACCAAACCCTGCTGCACCAGTTCATCCAGGATTGGCATGAATGCCTGGAGTTTCTCTTCCGTGTCCACGATGGAGAGCAAGATCGGCCGGTCATGCGAGAGGCTGAGCGCCGCATCTTTGTGGATCCTCCGGTTCGCGCCGTAGCCTAAGATGCCGCGATACACAGTTACGCCAGCAATGTCATGTGCGCGCAACCCACCAACAATCGCCTCATGCAGAGGCTTGCCGTTCCACTTGTCGTTCTCGCCGATGTAAATCCGCATCAATTTGGCCTTGCTTTCTCTCTTGAGCGCGGGCTTCTCGGGCACGGCCGCTTGCTCTTTCTTTGTCTCGGATGGCTTCACGATGGTCGTATCGTGCATTTCAATCAACCCAGTGCCAACCATCGTTTGCAGTTTGGGCAGCAGCTCCTCTACTTTCTGCGCAGTCTCGATGAACTCAACCTTGATCGGCAAACGGGTTGCCAAGTCTACGAGTCGCGTCGTGCGCAGTTGGTGGTCGGAGCCAAAGCCGGCAATACCTCGCGTCACGGTTGCCCCCGACACGCTCCGGAAGAACAGAAAATCCAAGATGGCCGCATAGGCCGCACTTCCGTGATACTGCTGGTCTTCTGCGACGTAGATGGTGACCTTCTTAGCAGGTCCAGATGTGAGCACTTTTCCTCCTCCGGTTTACAGTCCTCGCTGGCTGACAAGAAATTCAGCCGCACGCCCTAGTATCCCACCACCGGTGTGATCTCCTTGCTTTGTGTGTTCCAGGAAATCCCCGAGTTCTTGTTTCAGTTCAGCTCGTGCGCGTTCGACGATTTCGGCAACGAGCCGTCTCGTTTTTAACGGAGCATTCTCCTGCAGTTTGTGTGAGTGATTCAGGCACAGGCTGCCCTGGCTTTTCAGCCACTGTGCAAAAATGGAACGCTGCATCTGCTTCATAAGGTCCCGCACCTGCAATTTCTCTTGTTCGAAAATTCTTTGGCAGAAATCGCAGTTTGATACCGCAATCTTACCGGCTGGAGACTTTTCTAGCAGCTTCAGATAAACGGCAGCCGCGCCCTTGGCTGGGGCTGTGCGTGCCAAGAGCCAGGTATGGAAATTACACAAGTGCAGTTCGGCATGCACTTGAACCTTTTCGGCCAGGACAGACTGAAATTCCTTGAGCACCCCACAAATCGGGCACGCCCCTCTCACCATCGCCTGACCGATATTGATCTCGTGCGCTAATGCATCTGCTTTCATGGGATTATCCTCCCTGCAACTGCCCCGACCCAGACACCGACAAATCCGACGACCACGCTCAGCGTGATATTGAGTATCGCCATAAGCAACTGACCATCCTGAAACAGGCGAAACAGTGCGGTTAGCTTCTTTATATTCGACACTCGCATCCTTTTTCTGGCCCTCGTCCTAAACGGAGCCGGTTCGAAGAACGGTAACGAGGTCCTTTTCGATTTCAGTTGGAAAGGACACACTCTGCAGTTTTGCGATGGTCGTGTCTACTTTAAACCGTGCACATCCGAAACAGTAACAGGGTTCTCACCGGCATTCGCCAACAAGGCCACTCAGTGCACGACCATCACAGGGCAATGGGCATATCTCAAAACGCGCTCTGAGACGGAACCTAACATCATCCTGGAGATCATCGATCGCCCCCGCCGACCCAAGATAATCAGGTCTATTTTGTCGACTTCGGCCCGATGGATGATCTGCTCTCCGGGATGTCCTACTGCCATATCGGTCTTTATGTCCAGGTCATGTGCTTGCGCCTTTTCGAGGATTTTGTTGAATCCCTTTTGGTAATGCTCTCTCGCATCGTCCAGCACAGCTTCCAGTTCAACCGATGTTGCCGGCTCCGGGGGCCGAGCAACCGCGAAGATCAGCACGGTCGAATCGATGCAATCAGCAAGCGAAATCGCGACCTCCACTGCCTTTTCTGACTGTGGAGATCCGTCATATCCCACCAACATGTGTCGAAAATGCGCGTTATGTCTTTTTTCCACTCATGGATGTTCTCCCTCAGCACTTAGGGTGACTGCCTGGGAAACCACTTTGGACTTCGACAGCAAGTGTCTCGGCATGAACCATGCATTGGCGATCACAGTCGGAATCACGGCGCTGCCGATCACGGTAGCGACCAAATGAGAATACTGGGCCTGATCAATGATGCCGTGGTTAAGTCCGAAGAGAGCTGAAATCGTGCCAAACGTGAGCCCCGTTGACATCATCAGGGTGAAGTATAGGCGCTCCTCCCGCTGGTAGTTGAATGCCTTAACTGTGGGGAGCAGGCCAGAAATCTTGGAGATCATCTTTGCCAAGAACAACGCAACAAACACCAAGGGAGCTGCTCTCAATGCTGGCACTGAAACAAATGATCCGGCCCGGATAAAATAGAACGGTGTCAGCAGACCAAAAGTGAGAGTACGGAGCCGCCGGATCAAAACATGGTCCTTGCCAACCGTTCCCGCCAATACCATTCCGATGATGTATGCGGGTAAAACAGCTTCGCTCCCGGACCACACCGCCAATCCGCCCATCCCGAACAGCACGAACAGCAGGTATTTCGCTTCGAGTTCGGAGACCCTCCCTCCATAGATCTTGAAAAACCACGGGGTGAGGAAAGGCAAAACCGCGAATATGGCCACGCTCGCGCCCACGAAGATCAAAGTCTTGATTGTGAAGGGGGAGAAAATGAGGCCCAGTGCGATCACAGTTCCCAGATCGTTCACAAAACATGCTGCCAGAATGGCCTTCCCGAAATCTGTGACGTTGAAACCGAGCTCCAACATCACTGCATAAACGACAGCAACGGAGGTCGTGGACAAAGCAACTCCTGCCAGCCAACTGGATCGGGTGGTCCAATGCAGGACGTAGTGAGCGACTGCCGTGCAGCCTAGGAACGGACCGAAGAACCCCACCAAGCCAATAATGGTTGACTCCTTCCACTTGGTCCGGAAGATCGTGGGATCGAGTTCGGCTCCCGCCAAAAAGGTGAGAACAATGGCCCCAGTACCCGCCAGGAAACCGATCCATTCACTGTTGGCGCCGAGACCGCCCTGCACAATGAAAGCGCCGAAGATGAGCTGGGCAACCGTGCCCACAACAATCTCGGTGAGGGCCGTGGAAATTTTGAACCAAATGGCGAGAAGAGTCGCCACGAGGGCCAAGCCGACCCATAGTGACGCAAGAACCCAAACGTTCTGCATAGAGCGACACCTCGACTTCTGAACTTTTTCTGCGGATTCTTGCCGGTACTATGACTCCGCGACAAGTCCCGCTTGTCAGGAGTCATCAGCTATTCCCGGCTCAAAGATGGGACAGCGGTTGGCGGTGAACTCCTTCACCGTTACTGCGCAATATCATAATGCTTTTCAAGGCAAGGCGGAGTCAAGATCCTTGAAACGCACTCGCACACGGCTTGAGATGCCCTTCTTTAGGCAATCAGCCGACAATTCCACTCCCAGACCACAAGTCTGCGTCAAACTTGCCAGCATCGCTTTGTACAGGGACAGAGGAAATCCAAGTCTTGCGGTGATGAAAACGTGATAGCTCCACGTTCAGAACTCATACATTGCGATCAGAACACATCCAAACCCATTCTGGTAAGCGGTTGAAGAATCAGGTAGAGTAGCGAATTTGCATAACCAATCAGAACACTTCTGGTGATCTTCAAAATCGGGGGCAAGACATCATCCATTTGCTTTGCAAATGGATGCAATCTTCTGGATTGTTTCGAGCGCCTCAAATATTTTCTCAGCCTTTTGTGCCTCCCTAGGGGCGGCCCTCTCTCTTGATCGAAGGGTACAATCCTTTCATGGGAGGTCACGAATTTCTTTCTGCGGACTTTCCGTGTACATGCGGAAGGATCTGAGATTTCGGTTCGCTCCCGTTTGGCTCCCAATGATTACTACCCTATTGTAATAAATCGGCTCCCGCAACAGCCATCCGTGCTCGCAAGTCATTGAGTATAAGTTGTTTCTGCCGACTCATAACCCAAAAGGTCGGTGGTTCAAATCCACCCCCGCAACCATCCCTCAAATTACTGAATCCGAGATCAGGTCGAATTCACTTGGAACTCCCTCTAACATGCTTCGACTTGACGGCTACAATTCACCCCTATGAACGGTTCTTCCGCTGCTGCCGGTAACGATCGAGCGCAACCATAGTCGCGGCCCAGATGATCCCCGCCAGATATCCCGCAATGACGTCGCTTGGATAATGAACGCCCAGATAAATCCGCGACAGCCCGATCGCCAGCACCAGCACCGCTGCGGCTAGCCAGGTCAAGACCCGCGAAGTCATGGACCGCACACGCCCTGCCAGCAGTCCAGCCAGGACCCCATAAAAGCAAAACGAAAACAGAGAGTGTCCGCTCGGAAAGCTGTATGACCCCGGAATGGGGCCAAAGAATGGAATCGGCCGCGGGCGATGAAACGCAAATTTCAAGGTAAGATCGAGTACCAAAGCGCCCGCCAGCGTTACTACCAGCCAGATGGCAGCGCGACGCCACTGGAAATGGCGAAACAGAGCAAATGCAACAACGGCAGACACAACCAACCCCCCCGATCCCATGAACGAAATCGCAAACATGAGCCGCGTCAGATCGGGAGACGCGCATGCGTGAACGGCAGTCCGCACCGAAGAATCAAACTTGCCCGTGTGTTGCAGAGCGACATTCTCTGCCAGCCATGCGAAAAGGAAAATAGCCAACACCGCGATGGCAAGGCTGACTAAGGGCGCCTCCGCCAAGAGCGCGCCCTCCGGGACGTTCTCGGGTCCGGGCAAGCGACTATCGTCGGTCGCGGTCAATTCCGCCCTCGCTCTGCACTCGTACCCTTCTGGGGCGCCGTAAGCTCGGCGATCAAAGCGTCGAGTTTGGCAAAAAGCGCGTCGTTTCCGTGCCGGGGATAGCTTGCCAATTTTTCACGGAAATGTGGCAGGTTGTAGAGAAATGACTCCACTCGTTCCTTGTTGAGCCCTTCCCAGTAAGCGCCGTAGCCCGCCCTCTCCAGCCAATAGGCATTGAAGACTTGCTCAAACTGGTGCTCCACGGGAACCGCAAGATAGGGCTTCCCCAGATGGAGCGCTTCTGTCACGAGTGAGAAGCCCGCATTCGCGATGATCGCTTTGGCAGCAATCAAGTCGGCAAGAAATCCATCGAGACTCGGCTTCATATAAACGATGTTCCCTTCCCGACCTTCACGTCCGAAACCATAGGCAACAAATGAGCAGCGCACAGTAGCCAGAAGCTTCTCCAAAGCCGGCGCTGGCGAAGTTACATAAACCAGGACGTGCCTGCCCTCCCGAGGCTTCGCCTTCAGAATGCATTCACGCAGTATCGGTGGAAACACAAACGTATTCGGCTTCGTGACTCGGGCAGCAAAGAACGACGTGACCAGATAGGCGTTGGCGCGCGGAACCATCAACCGGGTCACCAGCCTGGCGGCGGCTGCATCGCGCCGGTAATGCCTTGGATAAGAAACATCGGTGTTCGTCAGACAGTGTTGATTGTCGACCGAGATCACGGGCAGACGCTTGCTCCGGCCGGCATGATAGGAAAGCGGCTCAAAATCTGTGACAACGAGATCGATCCCTTTCTTATCAATCAGATTCTTCAGCCGCGAGACGCTGGCCGCTGTCTGGCGCGCCGTCAGCAGATTCCGGGTAACGGTGCGCCGATAACGCACTTGATTATTCACGAAAGCGATCCGCCACCCGAAGATCTCCGTGACTTCAAAATCCTTGCGAAGATTGGCCAGTCCGCGGTCAAAGGACACTACGTGTACTGCATGCCTGCGTTTCTGGAGATGAGCAATCACTTCCCGGGCGCGCGTCGAGTGACCCGCGCCTTCGCCGTTGACTCCGTAAAGAATGTTCGCCATCGGGATACCCGCGGAAGTATATCGTGAGGGAGTAACAGGTTGCTGAAAATCCCCTTCCCGCACTGGATGGACGGGAATCGCCCGCCCTAAGGCACTACGGGATTCTAGTTGAACGTACTAACCATCGGTCCAACCGTTTTCTGGCTACCGTTGTCCCTCGGAGTCGTGGCGGCCTGAGTCCGGGATTTTTGGGAAAGACTTGGCAGACCCTTGCGGACAGATGCGGACAACTTTAGGTCATTTGCGATCTGTAATATCAAACGCTCGACCTGCAAAGTATCGTTGTTGACAGGGGGTCAATGCAACGCTAGTTACTTTCAAGCTTGCAGAAGGAGAATAAAGTGCAAGACTGGCGTCGCCGCGCGCTCTACAATGTGGGGTCGCAGAATCACGAGCATACGGGGGAGTGCCGATTATGGAGCTCGTACTCCTACTGTTCGGGTTGTTGGTCTTTGGCACGCCGCTGCTTACTGTCTTCCTTTGGTGGCGGCAAGGGCAACTTCGCAGGCAGCTCGTAAAGCTCACTGACTTGAGCATTGAGCAGATTGACGCGCTGCATCGTGAGCTGCTCGAGCTCAGGCGTCAAGTGGCCGCTTCCCCGCGGGCTCCGGATTCGGTCGCATCAGCTCATCCAGAAGCGCCGCAGTTCGCCTCTACGGTGATGCCTCCTCCTATCGAGAAGCCTGCCCCACCGGTTGCACCTGTTGCCAAGCCAGTTGAGCCGCCGCCGATGGTTCCAACTTTTCTGCTTAGCGCTGAAAAGGCCTCGGACATGGTTCGCGAAAAGCGTGAAAAGGATGCGATCACGCCAGTTCCCGCGCAGCCGATGTCTGCGAAGCGGGACCAACCGGTTGCGGAGAAACCAGCGGCGGTCGTGCCGACCACAGAGCAGAAACCCTCACAGCCTCCAATAACAGCGCCTCCCTCCGAGCCGAAGCCAGCCGTGCCTGTTCCTACTCAGAAACCAGAGTCGACGCAGCCACCCGTAAAGGTGTCATCGGAGCCCCCGCGTACGGAGATACCGCACCCTCCGCCAGCGCCTCGGGCTGTGCCGCCCCCTGCGGCCGCCCGCGTCGTCGCACCGCCGCAGTTTGCCGAGCTCCGATCTTCTGAACCAAAAGCGACTGCTCAGCAGCGCATGAAGTCGCTGTTCGCGCTTGAAGAAACACTTGGCACGAACTGGCTTAACAAGCTCGGCATTGTCATCCTGGTGCTTGGAGTTGCACTCTTTGGTATTTACGAACTCGGCCAGCTTGGTCCTCTCGGCAAGGTGGGCCTCTCTTACGTGGTCTCTCTGGCGCTTTTGGGGGGTGGGATTCTTCTCGAGAGACGCGAGCGTTACCGCGTTCTTGGCCGCACTCTGATCGGCGGCGGATGGGCACTGCTGTTCTTCACCACATACGCATTGAATCACGTGCCGGCAATGCGTGTGCCGATTTCAGAAACCACCGATCTCATCTTCATGCTCGTTGTGGCGCTCGCCATGGCAGTGCACACGTTGCGTTATCGCTCGCAGCTTGTCACCGGACTCGCATTCCTGCTGGCTTATAGCACCGTGGCCTTGAGCCATGACGACGTGTACAGCCTTTCTTCCGGCGTGATCCTTGCCGTCGGGCTGGTGATCATCGTCATAAAAATGGGGTGGTTCGAGCTCGAAGTTTTTGGCATCCTGTCCAACTATCTCAACCACGCGTACTGGCTCTATCGCTTGCTGGGCCCCGAGGGCGCAAATGGGCATGCGTTTCCCGAGTATCATGCCAGCACGGCGCTCCTCTTGTTTTACTGGTTGATCTTTCGGACTTCGTACGTGGTTCGAAAAACCAAGTCTCCGTTTCTCGAGCATGTATCCACAGCAGCTGCACTGCTCAATACATTGCTTCTGCTCGGGGTGATGAAGTTCCAGTCCGTGCGCCCTGAGTTGGCCTTCCTTGCACTTCTGATGATCGGTGCGATGGAGTTCAGCTTTGGACAACTTCCCATCACCAAACGTCGTCGCGAGGCCTTCGTTGTCCTGGGCGTTCTCGGCACTGCCCTCATGATTGCCGCGGTTCCGTTCCACTATGCCGGCAACAACGTTGCCATCTTGTGGCTGATCGGCGCTGAAGCTTTTCTGGCTGCGGGCGTGATCGTGAGCGAAGTGGTTTTCCGGCGCCTGGGCCTGCTTATTGGACTTCTGGTTGGCGCGCATCTGATCGGCATAGATTTCATGCAGTTGGTCTCGGTCCGGCGCACCAGCGAAGACCTTGCCTTGACCGTCGGAGCGATGTTCGGGTTGTGCGCCATCGTGTTTTACCTGGACGCTCTTCTCGTGGGACAGCGGTGGAAACGGTTTTTTGGCGAGTCGCCCGATGCGCAGCTGCTCAGCGCACATTCCTACCTCGGAGGGTTCGCAGCCGTCGCAGCCGCGTGGGCGCTGTGCTCCAATGATTGGACAGCCCTCGCCTTCGCTGGCATCATGGTTACGCTCTCGGCGCTTGGATGGAAGCTGAGGTCCTCGCATCTGCAGATGCAGTGTGGCGTGGTCGCGGTGTTGACCCTGTGGCGGGTCGTCCTGGTAAACTTGCACACCGACGTTCCTCAATACACTCATGTCCAGATGCGCCTGTTCACGCTTCCGGTGATTGCTGCGGCGTTTTACGCTACTGCCAAATGGGCTGTATTTCGCGACGACTCCAGTCAGCGCACATTCCGCGGGCTGTTCGCGCTGGCAGGCACGGCTCTCGTCACATCGCTCATCTATTATGAGGTCCCGGAACTCTGGCAGCCCCTTGCCGCGATCACTTTTGCCGTGCTGCTGCTGGAAGTGGGCCGATCGATCGGGTATCAGACATTTGCTTGGCATGCGCATTTGTTGACTGCTTTGGCAGTGCTGGCTGCTGTAACGGCTGATCCGTCAGGTGCGCAACGTTGGCAGAACATCCCGGTGCATGCGTTTGGAGCATTGCCTGTGGCGGCGGGAGCATATTGGATCGCCAAGCGCATAAACCTACCCAATCCGAGCCACATCGATTTCGGGCGTATCGCGTATAGCTGGGCCGGCACCGGCGTGATGGTTTGGGTGCTCAACGAGGCGGTGCCCGCGCCCTGGATTGCGGTCGCCTGGGTTGTCTTTGCGATCGTGCTTGCACTTGCGATGCGCCGGATCGGTTACAAGCACATCGCCTGGCAGGCGAACGCTGTAGCTGCGTGTGCGCTGCTGCGCGTTTACATGTACAACTTCACGCTCGAGCAGATGCTTTGGCGTGGTATTTCACTACGGTTGGTTTCGGTTTCGATTGTCGCTGCAGGCCTCTACTTCCTTTCGCGAAAAGCGAAGGTCCCCGGTTCCGGACAAGGGCGTGCAATTAGCTACCTGCATACCTCTGCCGCCACGGCTTTGCTGGCTCTCCTGGCGTGGTATGAGGCGCCCGGTGGATGGCTCGCGGTTGTTTGGGCCGTATTTGCTCTCGTACTGGCAGGGGTGGATCGCCGGTTTGAATTGGAAGAACTCGCACGGCAGGCACACGTGCTCGCGGCACTCGCAGTGTTCCGCAGTGTGACGGTGAACTTGTATGTGACGGAAACCTGGCATGGCATTAGCGTGCGGCTACTCTCACTGGCAATGGTCGCGGTCGTCCTATACGCACTGTCGCGGATTATTCGCATGCCTGAGGACTGGCGAACTCGCGAGTTTCATCACATCTACTCGTGGGCCGCGTCGGTCTTGGTTTCGCTACTCATGTGGTATGAATTGCAGCCAGTAAGTGTCGCAGTCGGGTGGGGGGTCTTCGGATTGGTCCTCTTTGAATATGGCCTCTTGCGAAATACTCGGCAATTTCGATTTCAGGCGTACGTGGCTCTGGCCATGGCATTCGGCCGTATCTTCTTTGCGAACCTCACAGCCGGCAGTCCGGGTGAATTCTGGGGACCCAACACATACACGGTGCTGCCACTCGCGCTCATTTTCTTTTTTGTCTATGCGCAGTTAGGGCCAGACGAAACAAATGTGCAGGATGACCGTCGGCTGCATTTCGACGTGCTTCTTGCTTACCTCGGCACGGGCAGCGTGGTTGCTCTGCTTTATTTCCAGTTTCCGAATGACCGGCTTGTCACGGCGTGGGCTGTTGTTGTTTTTGTTCTGCTGGGATTGGCGCTCTTGTTGAACCGTTCGATCTTTCTGTATCAGGGATTGCTTCTGACCCTCGGCACCTGTACCCGAGGGGTGATGCACAATCTTTTCGGTGCAAGCTATTTCAGCGGCGGTGACTGGACCGGACGGTACTTTGTCCTCGGCTCTGCCGTGGCTGTACTGTTGGCATGCCTTCCGTTCGCTTTTCGGCTACGCGATCGCTACAAAACCAAGCCTCTTCCGATTCGCTGGATGGAAGCGATTGCGCGGCGTCCTGAACAGTTCATGTTCTTTGCGCCTGTGCTTCTGCTCACGCTCATGCTCACCCTCAAGATGCGCGCAGGCATGGTCACGGTCGCGTGGGGAATCGAAGGCGTATTGATCGTGCTGCTCGCCCTCGCAGTCAACGAGCGCAGCTACCGATTGACTGGCTTGGGCCTGTTGTTACTTTGCGTCGGCAAAGTGCTTGCGAGGGACGCCTGGGGCCTGGCGCCGCGCGATCGTTACATCACTTTCATCATTCTCGGGGCTGCGTTGTTGCTGGTATCGTTCCTTTACAGTAAGTACCGCGACACCATTCGGCAGTTCCTATGAAACGTGCGGCCGCATTTCTTGCTGTGCTCGTGATCGGTGTGACGGCACTCTACTTCAGCCAACGCCGGCACGAATTCACACCCGTTTCCGCTAACGCGGTCGTGGAGATCGCAGCCGATGCCCAGCGTGACCTGAGCCGGGTGCCCATGCGAGCAGCACGTCTTTCCGATGAAGAAGAGATCGCGATCGGCAACCAACTGGCTGAGCAATACGCGCCGATCAACTCCGAGGTAAGTCCTGAAAACCGCGCACTTGAAAGTTACATCCGCCGCATCGGCAACGCAGTCGCGTTGCACGCCCATCGGCGCCTGCCCTATTCGTTTCACCTTGTACAGAATCGCTCAATGATTAACGCCTTCTCCCTTCCAGGCGGACACGTCTATATCGGGGAAGGTCTCCTCGACTTGATGACCAGCGAGGACCAACTCGCATTCGTCATCGGGCATGAGTTAGAACATATCGATCACTACCACTGCGCTGAACGCGTGCAAATCGAAGCGCGGCTGCGCAATCTGAAGCTCGGCATGGTTGGCGCCCTCGTGCAGATCCCCCTTGGGGTATGGGAAACTGGCTACCACAAAGACGAGGAACTCGAAGCCGATCGAGAAGGGATGCGCTTAACTGTTCTGGGCGGTTACTCGCCTTACGGGGCAGTGAGCTTGTTCGTGAAATTCAGTAAGCTGCACAGCGAATATATCATTCATGCGGAGGGTCCGGAAGAAGAGCTCTCGGCACTAGCCATTCAAAGCCTGGAGGGATATTTTCGCTCACACCCTCAGACATCTGAGCGCCTTGCCCAAGCCAATAGGCTGATCGTGCAGGAGGGTTGGCAGGATCGCAAGTCACAGAAGCCGTTTCGCGTTGAGTATGAAGTGCATAGCGGCAAGTATGTAAAGTGAGTAGTCATTTCCACCCTTGGCTTAAAGAGGTAGAAACGAACCATTGCTTAGCTCCGGGGCCAGGCGATCCGGAGCGCTCAGGAAAGCACGCCGAGATCAAGCTTTATGTCGGCGGGTCGCAAGGTCTACCCCCGAAAGATTTTTGCCAGAGGCAACTGGATCGCTAGGACCTTCGCGCAACGCCCCGTCGCTTTGCCGGACCGCGATCCTCCTCGCCACCGCCAAAGAAGGGGGCCGTCATTTTTACGACGTCCGAATGGGGATGTCTCTTGGACCTTTGGGTGGCTAACCCAATGGTGCATTTTCGTGATGCTTTAGTTTCAAGGACGGGCGGTCTTCCTACCGCCATCTGCAAAGTCATTTCCAAGTCGGTCGTTCCAGAATTCGAGGCTCGACCGAAGTTTCCAAGGCTACACCAGCGGTGTTGCCCGAATTGCCCGCAGCACGATGAATTGCCTCGCCGAGCGCTTTGTGCTCTCACATTGACAAGCAATCACCGAGTAAGCTCCGCAATCTGTATGTGGTAGGGTTCCAACAAGCCTCCGGTGGCGTGATCGACAGCGGCCAGAGCCCCCTGATACTGGACCTGCGTCTGCAATAGGTCCGACTCGGCCTGCGCCAGTTTGGTCTGCGCATCAAGCACGAAGAATATTGTTTCCGCGCCAAGTTCATACTTTCGCTGTTCGGCCGCAAGTGTTCTCTGCGCCAAGTCCAGAGCAGTTTTTCCCGCCGCGAGGATAAGCTTGGCTACTTCGAGTTGATGAACCGCATTGCTCACTTCCAGCGTGACTTGCTCCCGAACTTGCTGAGCGAAATATAAATCACGATGACGCGACGTCAATGTAGTGCCCAGATCCGCTTGGGCCGAGCGATTCTTCAGCGGCAGATTCAAAGTCAAGATTGCGCCGTAGCCCGGATAACCAAAGCCAAAAAGCTGATCAAACGATGCGCCCAAACCTCCCCGCGAAACCAGTTGGTTGGTAGTAAGGCTGTACTGATTGCCACCCAATCCATTGCTCTGGTAGAAACCACTCAGAGACAGATCGGGTTCGAGATGATTGTGGGCCAGACGAATGCTCGTATCATCGTTGGCAAGCGCATAGCGCGCTGCCTCAAACTCCGGCCGCCGAGCAAGCGCTTCCTGCAGAGCCGCGGCGGCATCGATAGTTCGCAACTCGCCTTCCGGCTCAGGTTTCTCCGTCAGATCCAGGTCGAGTGCCCGAAAATACGGGTCTTGGTCCGCGCCGATGGTTAGACGCAATGCATCCTCCACCTGTTTCAGAGCGTACTCGCTCTGAATTACCTGCACGCGGCGTGAAGCAACCTCGGATTCCGAGCGGTAAATATCCAATGGTGGCAGAGCACCCAATTCCAGGGCCCGCTTGTCGTGCTGGTAACTCGCATCTGCTGCTTCGAGTGATTTCCGTTCAACATCCAGATTTCCCCGAGCCTGGATGACGGCCCAATACTGTTTGACGACTTGTAGGATGGCATCGCTCACCTGTACTTCAAAGCTGGCCTGCGATTGCTGCAGAGTTCGTCGTGCAATGACGAGAGGAGCTTGGTTTGCGAACCTACCTCGATTCCTCAGCAGCGGCTGCGTGAACTGGAGATTCAGAGAGGAGTTGTAGTAAGGATTGAAGTAATAAAACGCGCTGTTCGTGGAATTCCTGGTGCTGTTGAGCCCCACCACTATGTTCGTGCCGGTCTGGAAAGTTTGGGTGTAGTTGATTTGACCTAATTGGGTCAATGAGTTCAGTGTCGCAGTCCCGGAAACGCCCACTCCCTGGAGTTGGCTGTACCCCGGATAAGAATAACGGTTGAGGTTGAAGATGCCCTGTAGCATAGGGTCGAAGGGTTGGTACGTCCGGAGCAGGGCGAACTTCTCGGTCTCGACCTGTGTTTCCTCGATCCGTACATCGCTGTTGTTCTCGAGTGTCAGTAGGACCGCGTCGTGCAAGCTAAGACGCAGCTTGCCGTCAGCCAGGTAGTCGCGCAGATGCTCCGGAGACGGCAGCTTGTTCGAGAGCAGCTGCTGGCTCGCCAGCCCACGATAAGTTTCAGGAGTCTGTGCTTTCGCCGGCAGAAGAGCCAGCAACAAAAATAGGAATAGAGAAGGAACCGCCAGGCGTGAAAGTTTCATTCCAAACCTCCAGAGTCTGTCAGACAGCGAAGTATTAACAAAACGGCAGGTGGCCAAGTCATCTGTACGCCTGGGTTGCTATTCGTATCGAATTGCTTCCACGGGGTCCAGACGCGCGGCTTTCACCGCCGGATAAATTCCGAAAACCAGCCCCACCGTGATGGAAACGACAAATGCCAAGAAAATGGAGCTGGCCGTCACGATGGTGGACCATCCGGCTAGCCATGCGATGAGGCGGGACATTACGAAACCGAACACAATACCGAAGCTTCCGCCCACGAAAGAAATGATCATGGCCTCCACCACAAACTGGCGAACGATGTCGGATTGGCGAGCACCCACCGCGCGGCGGACCCCGATCTCTCGAGTTCGTTCCAGGATGCTGGCCAGCATAATATTCATGATTCCGATCCCGCCCACGAGCAGAGAGATGGAAGCAATCGCAACCATCACCGCATTGAACAGGCGTTCCGTTCGCTTTTGTTCGGCAAGCAACTCGGCGGGCACAAGAACGCTAAAATCTCCCGCGGCGTGGTGGGACGAATCCAGAATGGCCCTGACGACCTGCGCAACTGCGGGAAGATCAGCGTTGTCCCGCAAATTGAGGTAGATTCCATCGATTTCATCCCGCAAGCCACTGTAGGTATCTTCCAGGCGAAAAATTGCGGCATTCAGCGGGACATAAATGATGTTGTTAAGGTCCTGGCTCGGTACTTCCGGCACTTCTGTCTGCGAACTGAGTTGAGGACTTGCCAGCCCGATCACGCGAAACCATTGTTCGTTGATTTTGACGTACTGGCCCACCGGGTCCGAAGCTCCAAACAGGCTCGACTTAGCTGCAGCTCCGAGCACGCAGACCGGAGCAGCTCGTTTTTCATCGTCCTGATCGAAGAACCTGCCCTCCAGCACATGAAGGCCCGCAATCTTGGTGTAACTCGGGTTGACACCGTAAACGGTAGGTGCATTCTGCTGGGATTTTGGAATGGTTTTGGACGGCGTCATTCGTTTGCGTGGTGTCGAAGCAACGATATCGCTTACATCATCGCGAATGACTCGATAATCCTGCAAAGTTAGGCCTGGGGAAATCTGGCGGATCTTCTGATGAGCCTGCCACTCCGTAGTTTCCTTTGCTTCCACAATCAGATTGTGGACGCCCATCTGCTCGATCAGCGCCATCACCTTCTGCCGTGCTCCGGCGCCGATGGAAAGCATCGACACTACTGCCGCGACTCCGAAGATCATGCCGAGCATGGTCAGTGCCGAGCGAAGTCGATGCAGCAGGAGATTCTCGAACCCCAGCCGCAGATCCGGGATCCATTGCTGGTAGCGGCTGCGTACTGGTCCGGCGTCCGCCGACGCGACCGTAGACATTAAGGCGTCCCTCCGTTGACGGATGCACCCTTCTCGGAATTACCCGATTTCCTTGGGGCAGTCGGATCCACCAGAGCGACCTCGGCTCCCGCACTCAGGTTTTCGATGGCAGTGCGGCTCTCGTTTTCACATTGAATCTTGACCTCGCGTTGTTCGAAGGCGCTGCCGTTCTTGACGTAGACAACGCGCTTGCCATCTTTCAAAAACAGTGCCTGTCGGGGGACCGAGAGTACATTGCTTCTTTTGTCTCCCAAAATCACGACCTGAGCAGTGAGGCCAGGACGCAAGCGCGAATCAGAGATTGAAAGTTGGATGGAAACGTCGAACTTACCGCCAGTGTTGTCTTCCCAAAAGTTTGCCGTCGACATGCCGCCTACGGTCTTCACGGTCCCATGAACAAGTAGGCCCGGCAATGCATCGAACGCAATCTCTGCTGGTTGGCCCGGTTTGATATTGCTGCGGTCGTGCTCACCGATCTTGGAGTTGATTTCCATCCCCTCGGCGTCAATTATCTGCGCGATGGCGCTGCCTGGCTGGACCTGGTCTCCTTCATGGTAGTCGGGAATCGACATCCCCTCCCACATCATTTCCATCGCCTCACGGTTTTTTTCAATCGCGATTAAACCGTCCATGGGCGAAACGACGTGCATCTTGCCAATGTTTTCCTGCGCCTGGTCCATAGCCAATTTCGCTTTGTTGCGCTTCTCCTGAGCGAGATAGACGGTGGCTTGCCCGGAGGCTGAGTGCGACTTGATGTCCTGTTCGAGCTCCGCCAAAGCACGCTTCGCCTGGTCCAGCGCGAGCTGGTTTTTCTTAGCATCGATGACACTGACCAGTTCGTTTTTCTGGACGTCCAACTCGGCTCGTCGCACGTCGAATCGAGCTTTAAGCAAGGCCACTTTGTCCTGCGCCGCCTGAACGGCGGCATCTGCCTTTGCCTTGGTGATTTCCTGCTCCGCCTGCAGCAACTCCGAACGGTTCTGTTCCAGCTTGTAGTGCTGCTCGCTGGGATCGAATTCGATGATGACGTCGTTCTTCTTGACCGCTATACCGGTGTGAAGAAGTCGGGTGATTTGGAGAGCTCCGCCGCCGATCGCGGGAGCAGTGAGCGTGATCGAATGGTTCGCGCGCAGTTCGCCAGTGGCGTAAACCTTCAGGTCGAGGTCACCTTGCTGCACTCGACCGACTGGAGTTTCATCGTCGGTTGTACTGAGGTTCGTCCTCCGTGCGCCGGTAATTACGCCGATTGCTGTAAAAACAACGGCTGTGACAAGTGCCCCCGCAATGGCGCGCCGACGATTCATCGATTTTGGATCACTCCTTTCCGGATGGATCTCTCAGGGCCACGCGGTCGCCCTCCCGCAAACCTCGCGAAACCAAAATGCGGTCACCACTCCTCCGCCCGACTTCTATCGTGTGTTCCTGGAACTTCGATCCTGTCCACAGGTACGCCACGGCCTCTCCGGATTTTTGAAATGACGCTTGCACGGGAATGGCGAGAGCATTTGCAACTCGATCCACAATCACCGTCAACTGCGCTGTCATGCCGGGTTTCAATCGCGAGTCCGTCTGATTCAGAGTGATTTCAAGATCAAAATTTCTGGGAAATGGCCAACCGCTCGAAAAATCTGCCGTGGCAATCGTGCTGATCTGCTCGATATTCCCGGTAAATTGCTGGTCGGGGATCGCATCCAATTGCACTGTGACCTCTTGCTTCAGCGCGAGCCGGCCACGTTCGGTTTCATCCACTCGTGCTGAGAGCCGGAGCGCGGATGTATAGGGCAGCTCCGCTATCGGCGCGCCCGGCCAGGCTCGGTCCCCAGGTTTGAACGGCGACTCGCCGTCGGGATGCGAGATGGAGACCAGACTGATGATCCCCGCCGATGGAGCCTGCAATGTCATTTTGGTCAAGGCCCGCTCCGCCCGCTGAACGTCATAAGCCGCTTTCTTTCTGGCCTCACTCTTACTCTCGATGGTCGCCTGGTTAACGGCGCGGTCGGACTTCAGCTTCTCTTCCCTCTGATGCAGTTCTTGCTCGGCATCCGACACCTTCAAATTCGCCTCGGCCCCCTCAATTTTCGAAACAATCTCCCCCCTGCTGGCGTCCAATTTCGCCGCCTCGACGTCGTACTTGGCCTTCGCTACCGCAGTCAGGTCTTCTTCTTCAGTCAGATGCGCCTGGGCCCGGGCCTGCTCGATCTCTGCGTCCGCGGATTTCAGAGTCGACCGGTACTGCGCCAAGTCCTGCTCGGTTTTTGTCTTGTCAAACTCGACGATCGTGTCCCCTTGGCTTACCTGCGTTCCGTCAGCAGCGATCTTGAGGATCTGAAGATCGCCGGCCTCGGCGGGGGCCACAATTGTCAGCGACTTCAAGGCTTTCACTTGCCCCCTAAACTGGAGCGAATCGATAAACTCCCCGCGCTTCACCTCAAATGTTGGAACCGCAGGAGAGTGGTTCGTGTATCGGACAGCACCGAGCACGCCGCCGCAGCCGAGTAGCAGTGTTACGACGACCGCTACTTTCCGGTGAATCCAGAACTGGCGGATCCTGGTGATCATCGCGCACTCCCTGCAGCACTCATGTGCTGCGCAAGATCGACGTCCAGCGCGGCGGAAAGGTCAGGCATCAACCGGGCATCGCTGCCCATGATTGAGAAAACCACGGCGAAGGTGCGAAGTCTGGACGAGAAGTCACCGTTCCTCCCGATGGGAGCCATTTCTTCCAGCTTGCCGGGAAATACCAATTCCGGGTATGCGTCGAGGTGTACTTTGGACAGCTGGCCGATTTGCAGGCCGAGAAAATCCTCCTGATTAGCCAGTACGCGCACTTGCATCCGGGAGGGATCGACCACCTGCATGAAAGGTACGCCCGGCCGGACCTGGTCACCCTCCTGAACCTCTCCCATTTTTTCTTGTTTCCAGACCGTAGTCAGGACCACGATGCCGTCGATCGGTGAGTGGATTTGCATCAACTCAGCGTTCGCCTGTGCATGCAGCATGGTCTCGCGGGTTCGGTCCCGTTGAATCTCCAGGATGCGAATGGCCGCCTCCGCCGCTTTTCGTTTCAAGTCGAAGGTCTCACGGAGTTGCTCTACCGTAGCCTTGGCCTCGTCAGAATTCTCCTGGGCTTTTTCGGCATCGATGCGAGAGTCGATCTCGACCTTTTGCATCTCGAGCGCTGCTTTACCCAGGTTGTTCTCAGCCTGCTTTAGCTCAGTCTCGTCTTTTGCACGGGCTGCATTCTCTTTTGCCCGTTCCTCCATCACTTGATTGACCAGTTTGCTGTAGTCCGCTTGCTTGTCGATGAAGTCTCGCATCTGTGCTTGGCGGTCAAATTCCACCAGCAAGTCGCCTCGCTTGACGTGGCTTCCGGAGGTCACCAGTTTTGTGATGGTGAGAGTTCCGACTTGCTGACCCGCGAGGACCGGAGCCAGGATGGCACGGGTTAGCACTGCCTCAGTCGTGCCTTTAAATCGCAAACTTTGTGTCGCGTCGGTGGGGAAAATCGATGTTCCTAGAATATTCTTGGTGGAAGGAGTTTTCTTGTGTAAGCCCAGCAACAGAAGGGCGCCGACCACTAGCACAATCACGACCACACCCAATATGCGCTTTGGACGAATCAAGCGTGAGTCGCCGCCGATAGGCGCTCCTGGGAGCGTCTCTGCCTGGTTTGGCAGGGAAGGAGATTCGGTCGTTACTGCATCTTGAGAGGAATGCATGCCGGAGCATCTCTTTGTGTATGCGGACACACCCTGGGAGCGACAAAGGCCTATTATCCGATATTCAGAGCAGTTTCGAAGCAAATATATCCCTGAAACGAGGCTCGTCAGTTAGATCGCGACTACCGCGAGTACTTGCAATCAAAGAATAGGTATAGTCATGCGCTTGCGGTCGACCGAAGCAAACACTGCCTGGTTCTGCGTATCGCTATCAGCTTGCATCGAAGCTGCGGTTGGAAGCTAAGCAGCCGGCCAACCCTCGCCTCGTGTCTTCCTTGAAACAGGGTGTGCCGCCACACACGGTGTTCTCCAGATGCCACTCGTCGAAGTTGTTGTCCACGAAAGAGTTAGTTGTGGGCCGAACCTTGCTGCTTAATTTGCAGCGCCAGGTTCACGGTTTATAGTTCAGTTCCGGAAGGGAAGTCATGAAGCGCATATCCGTAGCGTCTGTTGGTGTAGCAGTCGCGGCCGGTTTGCTCCTTGTTCTTTCGGGGGGAGGGTTTGTAGTCTGGCGCTCATCGCGCGTCCTGCATTCGGCAGCCGAGGATGTCCGCGCGGAACAAGAGATTCGCTTCACGGTCCGTCCGCTCGCCCCAGCAGGTAAGAACGATTTCGAAATGATCAGTTCTCCCGCAGTGTTCTTCCTGGCAACCCGATTCCAGGACCATCTTTATATTGCTGGCCCCGCCGGGCTGCTCGAATATGACCCCACCGGATATTTACTCCACGAATATGCTGTAGGCCGCGAATTTCCCGCTTCCTCATTGGTCGCGCTTGCTCCCGCAGTCCTGGCCGATTCACGGGAACCTGAGCTCGTCATTGCCACCGCGCATGAAGGGCTCGTGGCCTTCAACGGTCGCGCCTTCCGCCAGATCTTTCCTTACGATCCTGACGCTCGCGCGATCACCACAATCCTGCCGTGCCCGTCTGGCCATCTTCTGATTGGCACCAAGCGGCGCGGCCTGCTGGTTTACGACGGAAAACAGATCACGGTTCTCCATCCCACATTAAAGGACATCTATGTAACCACCCTCGCCGGTAATGAGTCGGACCTGTGGGTTGGGACTCTGAACCGTGGCGTTCTCCACTTCCATGCCGGGGAAACCGACAGCTTCACTCCACAGCAGGGCTTGCCCGATCCCCAGGTACTGGCGCTGGCTATTTCCGGTGACATGACCTATGTCGGCACGCCCCTCGGCGTGGCCGTCTTCAACAACGGGCGTTTTTCTCGCGTCCTCGCTCCCGGAGTGCTTGCGACTGCTCTGCTCGCGACCCCTAGCCAGCTTTATGTCGGTTCAGAAGACCAGGGCGTGATTTCGATTCCACTCGAAGGACGTCGTCCCAATCCTGGCATTGACGCTGGTCCGCAGCTGTCTGAAGTCCATCAACTCTTTTTGTCGGGCGACGCAGTGTTCGCGGTGGCCCGCAATGGGCTCTACCGCATGAATCGTCACGGTTTGGGCTGGCAGCAGGTTCTCCAGGCCGGTGCAGCCGTGCTCAACGACCGAAATATTTCCGCACTAGCGGCGGACACGAATGGCCGCCTTTGGGTCGGCTACTTCGACCGTGGCCTTGACATTCTTGCGTCAGACCACGCCCACGCGACCCATCTGGAAGACGAACATGTGTTCTGCATCAACCGTATCTTGCTTGATGGCAAGACCAACATGATCGATGTCGCCACAGCCAACGGACTGGTTCGTTTCGACAACTCTGGCGGCGAGCAACAGGTGCTGACTCGCGCCGACGGACTTATCGCCGACCACGTCACGGATGTGGTCGCGTACCGAGACGGCGTGGCTCTCGCAACTCCCGCCGGCTTGACTTTCCTCGATGCCACCGGCGCGCGCAGCATGTACGCCTTCCACGGCTTGGTGAACAACCACGTTTATGCCCTGGGCGTCTCCGGGGACGAACTCATCGCCGGCACGCTTGGCGGTATCTCGGTGTTGGAACAGGGCGACGTGGCGGCAAATTACACGACTACTACGTCCAATCTCACGCACAACTGGATCACCGCCGTCGTTCGCGTCGGCCCGGAATGGATGGTCGGCACCTATGGCGCAGGCATTCTCGGTCTTGACCACGCCGGACACTTTCATTCTTTCGAGAACGCTTCCGGGCAGTTTGAAATCAACCCAAACGCCATGCTCGTGACCCCCGACTATGTTCTGGCAGGCACTTTGGGAAAGGGATTATATCTCTACGACCGCCATTCCGGGCGCTGGTCGGTGATCGATCAGGGCTTGCCGTCTGCGAACGTGACCGCGCTCGCGGCCGGCAACGGCTATATCTACATCGGTACTGACAACGGCCTGGTTCGCATACCAGAGCAGAAGCTGCACTCATGAAAAAGCTGATTCTGGCGGTCATTATCTCGATTTTGAATTCGGCGCTGCTGTTCGCCGATGCGGGCATTCTCATTCCTCGCGACCAACAGCAGCCCGATCCCGCCATCCTCTCGCTCGAAGAAATGGAAATTACCATCCGCATCGACAACGGGGATGCCCGCGTCTTCGTGCGTCAGATCTTTGCCAACCACACCGGGGGGAGCGAGGAAGGAAACTACATTTTTGCTCTTCCAAGTCATGCGACCCTATCCGATTTCGCCACCTGGGACGGCCCGACTCGCATTCCCGCAGTCATCCTCGAGCGCAAGCGCGCCGAAGAAATCTACAACCAGCTCAAGCAACAGGCTATCGATCCCGGGCTCCTGCAGATGGGCGAACGTGGCGCTGAAGATGCCAAGCGAACGTCGGTCTTCAGCGCTCGCATCACTCCTATTCCTGCGTATGGGACCAAGCGTCTCGAGATCGAGTATCACGAGTCGATTCCGGTAGAGAACCTCAAGTCGTACTTTGCAATCCCATTGCGTCCGGGCGCATATCAGGCTCAGTCCGCTCGGCATCTTCGCATCAACTTCGAATTGCATTCCGCGTATGCCATCCGTAATTTTCAGGCGTCCGCCAAAAACTTCCCTCTCCAACTTGATCAGAGCACGCCTCGCCTGGTCGAAGGCCATTTTGAAGGACAGAACATCAATCTCGGCGAAGACTTTGTGGTCACTTACGATCTAGACCCCGCCGCGTCCGACACGCTGCAAGTTCTGACCTACCGCAATCCGATCAGCGGCCAGCCTTCGCCAACCGAGACGGCTCCCGTCCGCAGTACGAGCGAACCTGGGTTCTTCGAGGCGGAGAGCGTTCTTGGCTTCGGAACAGCCTCAACTTCTGCCGGAAATACAGCTGGGGTTCCCAAAGCCGTCATCGTTCTTTTCGATACTTCTCTCTCGATGCAATGGGAGAAGTTGGAACGTAGCTATCAGGCTCTCGAAACCCTGCTGCGTAGTCTTCGGCCGGCGGATCGTTTCAGCTTGGTGCTCTTTAATAGCGAGATCCATGCCTTGCCGCTGAGTGCCGCTGATGGCGGCAGCATCCAGCATGCAATTGACTTCGTGCGCGGCAGCCGTTTGCGAGGAGGCACCGATCTACAACGCGCGCTGCAGGCTGGACTGCAGCAGGCCACTGCGGCCGGAGCGAACAACACTTACCTGGTCATTCTGAGCGATGGCGGCGCGACTCGCGGGCCCATGCAGAATGGCAAACTGGCGGCATGGTATGCGTCCGCCTGGAAACAGATAGCAGAAACCCAGCGCCCTCGCACCTACATCCTCGCCGTCGGCGACGATGCCAACTTTCCCTTATTTCGCATGCTCGCGCGCCAGGCTGGAGTCCTCGAACATGTGCTCTCGACCGAGCCTATGGATTTCAAGCTGAATTCGTTCCTTTCGAAGATTGGGCGCAACCCCATCGGCCAGGTGCAACTTTCAGTCACACCGGAAGCTGCGGTTGACAGCGTTTACCCTCTGCAGGCCGCAACCTTTTCGGGTTCGCTCGCCTCCTGGGTCGGGCGTTACCAGAAGCCCCAAGAGAACGTCAGCTTCAGAGTTCACGGCGTGCGTGATGGGGCTCCGCTGGAGACGACCGGCAAGATAACCTTGCCGCGCGAGTCCTTCGAGCACCCGCAACTGCCGCGGCTCTGGGCGCGCGCCCGCGTTGACTCTCTACTCGAAAAGATCGAACGTGACGGTGAGGACCAGGCCACCATCGACGAGATCATCCGCCTCGCGCGCGAGTACAAGTTTGTCACGCCTTACACATCGTTCCTGGCCGTCCCGCGCGCTTTGCTGCGTCCTCGTGTCATCCGGCCGGGCGACCCCGTGCTGCGCGTCAAGACAGATGAATCTATCGTCTCAGTCGTCGCGTTGTTCCCCTTCGGTCTGGTCCAACCGCTGCGCTATCTTTCATCGGAAGACATCTGGCAGACCCGCTTTCTTGCTCCCACCGATATGCAGGATGGAACCTACACGGTGCGCCTGGTTCTGCGCGACCGCATGGGGCACACCTATAGTGAGTCCAAGACATTCGTGATCGCCAGCAAGCCGCCGGTGGTCCAGGTGAAACTCGACCGCAAACGCTTCCAGCGCGGCCAGGTCATCGACTTGAAGGTCAGCGCCTCGCAGAGCACGCGTACTTTGGTGGCGCGACTGGAAGGTGCGACGCTGGTCGAACTCCGGTGGGATGCGAAAGCTGCCACCAACACTGGGGAGTTGGTCATCCCCGGACAAACGATTCCCGGCACCTACAAGCTGACCGTTACGGCTGAGGACATTGCCCACAATATCGGAACGCAGGAGATGCAGATTGAAGTGCTTCCATAATTCTTCGCGCAGACGCCAACTTGCACTGATTGTGTTCGTCGTTGCGGTCGGGTGGACGATCTCTGCCTTCGGCGAGCTGCCCTCCTGGATGCGCAACATTGAGGCCGGCAGCGCGCTGCAAGCAGCCTTCTTCCGCATGATGTCGCTGCCCGGCGGCTTTGTGCTCTTTCGTCGGCCTCCGCGTGAGACCCGCCCTGCCCTGGCGGATCTTATCAAGAGTCAACCTAGAAACGCTGATTTGTATTCTTTGCGGGCTCTTGAAGACGAACAGCAACTTGATTTTGCGGCCGCCGAATCCGACTGGAAATCCTATGTAGATAGGTCTTCCGACAAGATCAGCGCCCAACTCGCTCTCGCTGATTTCTACCACCGCCGTCTGCGTCCCACCGATGAAATCAGGACTTTGTCGCTGGTTGCTAACGCGCCGCCCATCGTGGCCGAACAATTTACCCCTGTTCCGGAACAACGCTCCTGGCAATCGTTTGAGCGTATTTTCCGTGTCATTCAAGCACAGGGCATGTCAAAAGATGTTTCCATCGCGCAGAACCGCGCGTGGATCGCTCGCTATCCTGAAGAGCAATCGCTCTACGCCCGGTTTCTGCAGTTCCTCGCTGCTCAAAAAGATTACGCGGCCGCCGGACAACTGATTGCCGACTACCGTAAGCAATTTCCGGACGATCAGATCTTCCCCGTCAAGGCGAAGGCCATGGTCGAGTACCGCCGGGGCTCGGTGCACGAGGGGTTGGCGGTTTACGAACAAAGCTTCCAGCCTCTCTGGGATCCGGAACTGGTCAAGAGTTATTTCGACCTGCTGCGGGAAACACAGAACCTTCGCAAGTTCCTCGACGGAGCCCGTGCTTCCCTTACCGCGAACCCCGAAGACCTAAATGCGATGGCGCGCGTCTTTTATTACTACCAGCAGGAAGGCAAACTCGACGTAGCGCAGCAGGTCGTCGCCGACTTCCGCCTGCGCAAGGAAACCGGCAAATCACCCTGGACCTCGCAGGAACTTTACGTTTGCGCGCGCCTGCTCGAAGACACTCATGCCTATCCCGAGGCGACACGCTACTACTTCGCCCTCTACAACAGCAAAGGAATGCCGGACGCGGGGGAGCGAGCGGTCGCCGGCCTCGCGAATCTCCTGCTCGCCGCTCCCGAGACCCCGATGCGCTTTGGTTCCGGCGAACTCTCGATGTACCGCGACATCGCCATCATGGACCAGGGGCCGGGATACTTGAACGGGATTCTTTCTCTAATCCTGAATACCACCGAGCCGGCTTCGAAATATTCAGAAGAGGAAGAGCGTGCCGTTCCGTACTTCCATCGTTCTCACGCCGCGGAATTGCTTGCGTTGCTCGATACGAGATTTCCCAACTCCGCCCGCCGCCCCGAACTTCATGCCAGGATGCTTGAGTTCTATGCCAGCGCGGGAGAAAGCGACGCAGTGATCCAGAGCGGACGCGAGTTCCTTGCGAATTTTCCCAAGGCTGCGCAGCGTACCTCGGTCGCGTTGCTCATGGCGGACGCGTATTCGCGCCAGGGCGACACCACCAGTGAATTTGCCATTTACGATTCCGTTCTCCAGGAACTGGCGGCCAAGGCGCAGAACATGCCTCTCGGAGCGGGGGCGGAAGGATTGGGCGCAGCAAACGGCTACGCTCGTGCGACGACGAATACGGCTGAAGTGGAAACTGAAGATGAAGGGGAGGGGCAGGATGTAGGCACCTCGGAAGAGAACACTGGCTCCCGGGGACTGGCCAGCCAGGCGTTCAAGGTCGGCTCAACCACTTCACCAGTCAGAGAGACGAGCCCGCGTTCACCCGAGTATGCCGGCGTTCTGGAGCGCTATCTGGCGCGGCTGGCCGAAATGAAACAAATCCCTCGCGGGCTCGATCTACTGCGCCATGAGATTGATCGCAATCCCGACGATCCCGGACTTTACGAACGGCTAGCGGTGTTTCTCGATCAGAACCAACTGGGCACTGAACAGCAAGAGGTCTACCGCCGGGCGATCGCCCGCTTTTCCGATCGCTCGTGGTACGACAAGCTCGCGCGCTACTACCTGCGTTACAAGAAGAATGCAGAGTTCGAGCAGTTGACTCGGAAGGCCGTCGAAACCTTCGACGGCAGCGAACTGGAATACTACTTCGCCAATGTCTATTATGGCGGGAGTGCCGCGCTATACCTTCGGCTGAACCAGTACGCTAACCAGCGTTTTCCGCACAATCCGGTGTTTGTTCACAACCTTCTCCTGGCATATCGGCAACCTGCGACCCGGAATGTGGCTGATTGGGAAGAGTTGCTTCGCCAGCACTGGTTCGAAGAGACTACGCTCCGGAACCAGTTTTTCGAATACTTGTCGCGCACGGGCAGACTGGAATCGGAGTTGAGTGAATTAGGCCAGAGCGCGCCCGATGCTGGCAGTTGGGACGGTAATCCCGCAGCCGCCAATTTCCTGGCGTATGCCAATCTCTGGCGCTCGCACTTTGAAGAAAGCGCGCCCATACTCAAGTCGCTTGCCGCTCAATATCCCGCCGAGCCGGAGATTGGCCGTACCGCCTCGTCCGTGTATCGTTCTCTGGCATATTTCGATCCTGCCGATACGGCCGTTGCGACGAAGATCGAGGACAACCTGCTCCAGGCCAATCCGGGCGATACCGAGATCATCGCCCGGATTGGGGACATCTATGCGGATCGCGATCTATTTGGGCAAGCCGCCCCGTACTGGGAGCGGATTCCGCAAGTTTCTCCCGGCGAGTCCGATGGATATTTGGAAGCGGCTACTATCTATTGGGACTATTACGATTTTGACAACGCTCTCCGCCTGCTGAATCAGGGCCGCAATCGACTGGGTGATCCAACTCTTTATTCCTATGAAGCGGGGGCGATCTACGAGAACAAGCGTGACTATGCTCATGCCATTGAAGAATACGTGAAGGGCTCACTCGCCAGCGCGGCGGAGTCGTCCGCTGAAGCCAGGCTGCTTGCGCTCGCACGCCGCCCCAAGTTCCGAGACCTGGTCGACGAGACCACGGCCAAAATCGCTACACCGCCTAAGCCATCGATGCCGGCCGTGTACCTTCGCGTGAAAGTTCTGGAAGCTCAGAACCGCAAGCAGGAAATGGAAACGTTTCTTGACACAATCGCGAGCAGCACCACTTCCATCGAGCAGGCCGAGGACATCGAGAACCTGGCGCAGCAACAATCGCTCGAAACCGTTCGGCAACACGCACTGGAAAAACAAGCCGCACTCACCACCGATCCCGTGACTCGTCTGCAACTTCGTTACGCCCTGGTGCGGTTGTATGAGAGTCACAAAGACTTTCAGTCCGCCGAGAAGAACTTGGCTGTGCTCTATGGCGAGAACCCAAAAATACTTGGAATTGTCCGCTCAACCGTCGATTTCTACTGGCGTGTCAAAAACTATTCACAGGCGATTTCCGTTTTACAGCAAGCCGCCAAGGACGCTTATCCAGCCCTGAGCAAGCAGTTCACTTATGAAGCTGCTCGCAAATCGACCGAAGCGACGCAGTACCAGGCGGCGCGCGACTTGCTCGCCCAGCTCTTGAAAGATTCTCCTTATGATGGTGAATATCTCGCGGCCATGGCTGATACCTATACTCAGTCCTTCGATGACCATGGCATCCAGCAGTTTTACACCGACAAAATCGCACTTTTCCGCAACTCATCTCTCCCCGCCGACGCACGCAGAGCCCAGATTGCTACCTTGCGTCGTGGTCTGATCCCCGCCCTCACTCGCATGAAGGATTACGCTGGTGCGGTCGACCAGTCCATCGAGTTGATCAACAATTTTCCCGAGGACGACACGCTGGTCACCGAGGCCGCCCTGTATGCACTCCGCTACCAGCGCCAGCAGCAGCTCGTCGACTTCTATGCCAAGAGGGTGGCGCAATCTCCACGCGATTACCGTTGGTCCATGGTGCTGGCTCGCATCCACACCAATCTCGAGAACTACCCGGCTGCGATCGACGTCTATGCCAAAGCGATAGCGATCCGTCCTGATCGGGTGGACCTCTACACTGCGCGTGCCGAACTCGAAGAGCGCCTGATGCGCTTCGATGATGCCGTCTTAGACTACGAACATATCTATCAGCTTGCCTACAAGGACCCTCAATGGATGGAGAAGGTCGCTATGGTCCGCGCGCGCCAAGGCGAGGCCAACGAAGTGGTTGTCGCTCTCAAAGCGGCGCTAATCGACGGCCGTGCGGAAAACGCCGCAAACTGCTTCGAGGTTGCGCGTCGGCTGGAATCCTGGGGCATGCTTAGTGAGGCTCGTAGGTTTGCGGAACAAGGAGTCAAGATTGCTGGCGACGCGCTACTGGCCATGCCCGAGAATCACGCCGGCGCGAAAACCTACGTCCGCGTCATGACCCGCCTACGTCAGCATCCGCAGGCATACGCGACGATGGAGAGCGCTCTCGCTGATGCCTCCTCGCGTTTGCCGGTTCTCAAGGAACAGATCGCGAAACAGGGGATCGCCGGTGTTACCGACGAGCAGTGGCGCGAAAGAGTCCGCCAGACCCGCATCGACGCGGCCCGCAACGGCATGTCCGCTGTGCTCGAAGAAATGGGGAACACCGTCAACGTTTACTTCACTCCCGAGGAGAGGATGGCATTTGCAAGCTTTGCCGAATCGAAGCGGAAGGACATGGACCGCGCCGACTTGGAAACATTTGGGATCCCGCTAGCCCAAAGCGCCGCGCTCGCCGGCCAGGAAGCTCAGTGGCGTTTTGAGGTGATGATGCATGGAGGAGGCGCATCCCCGAATTCCTATGGGAACATGCAAGCCTTTCTCGACCTGCAGCGCCGCCGCGGCCGCTTCGCCGAACTTGGACTCCAGTTGGAGCAGTACGCGAATGTGGTCCTGCCCGCATTTTGGGGCACCGTTGTGCGTGCCGCCGCGGACGCGTATCGCACCGCCGGCGACCAACAAAACGAACTGCGCCTGCTCTCAAACATTTCGGCCTACAGCCTGGATAACGCTCGTCAGCAGCGCCTCTTCCAATTGCTTCTGGCACACCAGCCACAGGGGCTCGTGGGGATTAGTTCAACCTGGAACAATCCCGCTGGTGAAAACGCCGCGGATTTTGTTGTCCGGAACGGCAGTGCTACCTTGTCGCACGCCGTGGTGCAAGCCCGCGGACGGCTTCGCACTCCGGTCTGGACGAAGTCCTACCACGCGTTGGTTGGACTCTATTTCTCCGAGTCGACGGCCGACGTGAACTATGCCTTTGTCGGCGCCCTCGGTGACGACACCATTGCAGAACGTCTCGGCAAACCGGTCGACCGCTCGCAGCAACTCGCCGGCGACACCTGGTTCTACTACGGCTCACGTTACGGCGAATACCTTGGCACGACCAAGCAAGGCAAGCCCGAGGACTTCCTGCCCGCTATCCTGGAACAAAGCCCGGCCACATCCTCGGGATACCTGACTCTTGCCGACTACTACGCCGGTGCTGGCGACCTGCAACATGCCATCGCCGACTACAACCACACCCTCGAACTTTCTCCAAACCGCCCCGATGTCTATGACAGTCTTGCTGTCGCTTACTACAAGCAAGGTGATCGTGCCGCGGCTCTCGCCCAATGGAAGCAGGCTTTTGCCATGCTCTCCCAGCAGATCGATGCCGCTCGTTCTCCTGAAACTTTCTGGGCGGATTTCGGGCGCACTTGCGATCAACTCCGCACTCGTCACCTCTTTTCCGAGCTCAGGCCCGATGCCGACGCGCTCATCCGCACCTACCTTCGACACAATGGCAACTATCGCTCGAACGCGCTGTTGCAGCCGGCATATCTCGCAATCGCCGAGCCCGCATCCGCAACCGCCTGGCTCCTGGATATTTCCTCTGCTGCACACGATCCCACAGGGATTCTTTCCGATGTCATCGACTCCTCCTGGATACCGCTCGCGCAGCGGGAGCCGATCTATCAGCGCATTCTTGGAGCCAGGCAGGATGCTCTCCGCAACCTCACAGGCTTAGATCGCGACAATGCCCAGCAGGACCTCAGCTCCTGGCAAGTACGCTGGATCAAGTATCTTGTCCGCACCAAACGGTACACACAAGCGGCCGATACAGCCGCTGCCTTGCCCAAAGAGACGCGCGATGCGCAGACCGCTGCCCTGGTCCCGCTCGATCTGCAGATCGCTGCGCAACTCGGAACTTTTGATTCCAGAATAGCTGGGTATGGCGCCCAGCCGCAAAGCGTGCCTGCGTCGAACATCCTCCGCACGGCCGCTCGCCAGCTCTTCGAGGCCGGTGACAAGCAGTCCGCGCGTAAGATCCTCGAATTCGTTTTCGCCCGCGAAATCGATGAGCATCAGCTTGTCGCCGCTAGCTTCCTTGGTTTGGCCGAAATCCGACTCGCCTCTGGAGATACGCCCGGAGCTCTCGATCTCCTGCACCGCCTGGTGGTTGTCGTTGGAAATCCATTCGAGAATCTCGATCCGGCCGCTGCGCTGCTTGAGAAAACCGGACACAACGCGGAAGCCACCGAGTTTCTCGATCAACTCGTTAAATCGACGCCGTGGGATTCTTCCTATAGCCTGCGCCTAGCCAAGGCTAGAATTGCTGCCGGTCAAACGGCAGCCCCGTCCCAGGCCGCACTCGCCTCCATCGCCTCAGGCGCGGAGGTTCCTTATGATCTCCGCATCAAGGCAGCTCTCGCACTCGCGGGCCAGCCTCATGCCGATCTTGGTAGTGGTGAACTGACTCTGCTCACCGGAAACCCTGCGGCCATTGCGGCAGCGGCGGCAGACAAAATCTACTTTTACGAGGCCCGCATCAAGGCCGCGCAGAATACGGCGGATTCGCAGACGAAGATGCAGCTCCTCAGCCACTGTGTCATAGATTTTCCGCGCAGGGATAAAGCTCGCGTCCCGCTGTTCGAGGCCGCAGCAAGCCTGCGGTTCGATGAAGTTGCGCTCGGAGTTCTCGAACCGCTGCTGCAGAGGCAATTCCTCGGCCACCATGTTTCCGGACTGGAAAAGGAACAAATCGCCAGTTCTGACACCGACGAGGAAGACGACAACGACGATTCGACCGCCCCAGCCTCAACGGCCTTCGCACTCTCCCGCGCCCAACAGGCGCAAGCGGCCCGGGTGATCGCACATACCATGATGCGCCTCGATCGTCTTACAGATGCCCTCTCGTACTTTGCAATTGCACGCCGTTTGGAGACCTCGCCCGCGGCGCGCGAGGAGCTGAATCGCAAGATTGCAGACGCCAAGGCCACCCTGCGACTCCAACACCAAAATGCTGACCGCCAACCGCTTCTCCATGAAGCTCTGGAACAGGATCGTGTGGTACGGCCACGGCTCTTGGCTGGCGCCGCTCCCGCGCCAACTTCAGCAGCCGCCAAAGGAGGTTCGAAGCAATGAAACGCATCGCCATCTTTTTCTTGATCGCTATCGGCTGTGGCGGAATCGGGCGAGCTGCTTACCAGGCCACAGTCCCGGCAGCGCCTCCGCTCTCCAGGTTTGTTCCGGCTGGTTCGCTCCTCTATTTAGAGACGAAAGACTTTTCCTCGATACTCGGGGACTGGAATTCTTCCGCGCAGAAAAAACAGTGGGTTGAGAGCAGCAACTACGAAGTGTTCTCCCGCTCGCGCCTCTTTCTTCGCCTCAAGGGGGCAGGCGATCAATTCGCGGCCGCCGCCGGACTTCCACCCGACATGGACTTTCTTTCTCAGGTCGCCGGAACCCGCAGTGCTCTTGCTCTCTATGACATTGGCAACCTGCAGTTTCTCTACGTGACGTACTTGCCATCCGCGAAGTCCATGCAGACCGCGCTCTGGCAAACACGTGCCAAGTTCGAGCCGCGCAACGCCGGCGGAGTGGACTTCTACGTTCGCCGCGATCCGGAGTCGCAGAAGGAAGTTGCCTTTGCAGTCTCCGGAGACTATCTGCTCCTGGCCACTCGAGCGGACATCATGGCGGGTGCGCTGCAATTGATGTCCGGAAGCCAGGACCGCACAATCGAAGCCGAGCAGTGGTGGTCGCAATCGGCCGCCTCGGCTGGACCGGCGGGCGATCTCCGTATGGTGATGGACCTCGAGAAGATTGTTCCCAGCCCTTACTTCCGCACTTACTGGGTCCAGCAGAACATTACAGACATGAAGCAGTATTCTGCAGCGGTGTCCGACTTATTCCGCTCCAGTAAGCAATACCGCGAAGAGCGCGTCTTGATCAGAAAGACTGCACCACCCGCCATTCCCGCCGGAGGGCTTGAGGCGACCGCCGATGTTGTCCGGTTCATTCCACAAAATGCGGGCATCTATGAAGCCCAGGCTTACCCTTCCGCCGATTTCTGCTTCGATCTGCTGGAAGCGAAATTGCTGGCACCGCATCTGGGGCTTGCACCACCCTCTCAAGTTGCTCCCCAGGTGCAGCTTACCTCCGGAGAAACTGGCGCGGATTCCGATCTTGAGACCCGCATCGATCAGCCGGCGATCGAGAGGCCAGCGGCGCAGCAAAGCACGACGGCTTTGAAAGACCTGCTCGACAAAACTCAGATTCTTGCTTCGCTCCAGGTGCAATCCACCGAACGCGACAAGGCTGAGGTCTTCGTCCGAATTCATTCGGCCATTGTTCTGGTTGCGGCCTCCGACTGGAGCGAAGCTGGCGTTCAACTCGCGCTAGCTGACTTCGTCCGCCCTGGCCTCACCGCCAGCCAGCTCGGGGTTTCCTGGCAGCAGAAATCCGGCTATCAGCAACTTGATGGCCTGTGGCCGCTTGTGACTTCCGTCCGCGGCAAGTACTTGATTGTGTCCGATGATCCTGCCTTGATCGAGGCCATGCTTTCTGACTTCAGTCGCAAGTCCGACACCAAACCTGCTGTTTTTGTTGCCGGTTTCAACCACGACCGCGAGCGCGAAAACTTCGTCCGTTTTTCCGGCGTGGTCGACCGGCCCACCCTGACGCAGGCTAATATTCCCGGCATGGAACGGCAACCGCAATTCTTCGCTGAGAATCTGGCGAGCCTGAGTTCAACCCTCGCAGGCGTTTCCGAAGAGAACATCGTAGTTCGCGTCGAAGGCGACAAAGTACTGCAAACGGTTATCTACAAATGGCCCCGATAAGAGCATTCGCGTCGCTGCTGCTTGCGGGTGCGCTCGCTTTGTCGCCCTCCCGCGGCCGCAGTGACAGTTCTGTCTCGGATCGCGCAAACGAGTGTCGAACTTCGCTGTTCGCTCAATCGATCGGTCAGGTGCTGGATCGCAGTTTCCCTAGCCACGACATTTCGTTTCTAGTGCTTGATGCTCACACCGGCGCGGTACTGGCTTCCCGCTGGGACCATCCTGAAGCGCCGATTCCGCTTGGCTCACTGGTGAAGCCTTTCAGCGCACTGGCCTACGGTGAGCAGCACGAATTCAAGTACCCGACACACATTTGTCGCGGGACGACTACCGGCTGCTGGCTTCCGCGCGGCCACGGCGAGGTCGATCTCACTTCCGCCATCGCCTACTCTTGTAACTCCTATTTCCGCATGCTCACGGCTGACATGACCGCTGCGCAAGTCTCTCCAACCGCGGCCCGCTTCGGCTTGCAGCCCCCGGTTTTTGGCATCTCCGGGGCCGCTCTCGCCGGCCTTGGCAATCGCTGGTTGATTTCGCCCCTGAACATGGCTCGCGCCTATGTCGAACTGATTCGTCGTCGCGACCAGCCTGGCGTGCGTCTGGTCCTGGCCGGAATGGCTCAGTCGGCGCGGCAGGGAACGGGCGCGGAAGTTGATCGAGCGCTTCCCTACCCCGACGCCCTCGTCAAAACTGGCACCGCAGCGTGCACCCATGACAAGCAAGCGCCGGGCGACGGTTTCACGGTTGCGATAGCGCCGGCCGACCAACCAGAGATTTTGCTCATGGTCCGCGTTCATGGCGTACCTGGAGCCCAGGCCGCCAGAACGGCTGGACAAATGTTGCGTCGCTTCGAGGAATGAGCCGCCACATGCGAACGAGAACCCCAATCATGTCTCTCGCTCTCATCCTGACCTCTTCTCTTGTCTTCGCCCAAAATGAAGATGTCCGTATCGGCGTTCTCGGCCTCTTCCATCCTCGCCAGTTCACATTGAGCGCTGGTGCTGGCTCAGCCCTGGTTGTGCAAACTGATCACGAATCCGTGGTGTTGGAAAAAAGCTCCAGTGTGGACATCGTGCACATCCAGGCGCTCGGCAGCAGCGTTCTTCTTCGCTCTGGAACCCGTGTGATCAAGTCCTCCAAACTCACGGCTATCGGCCGGGCAAATGGTCCTGTCGACTTTATTCTTGCCGTTCCTGGCCATATCACTCGCCACTACCGAGGGACACTCGAAATCAAGTCAGTTTCGGGAGCTCTGAGCGCAGTTGTCAGTATGGATCTGGAAACGGCAGTTGCCTCGGTAGTGGCTGCGGAAAGCACATCGGGCACGCCTCTCGAAGCTCTAAAAGCGCAAGCTGTCGCCGCTCGTTCTTATTTCGCAGCAGGCAATGGCCGGCACCATGAGTTCGATTTCTGCGATACCACTCACTGTCAGTTTCTGCGCGAGCCGCCTGATCCAGCCACGGCCGCCTCCAAAGCCGTCTTCGCCACGCGAGGCTTGGTGATTGCCTACCAATCTGGGCTGGTCGCCGCGATGTACACACGGAGTTGCAGCGGTCGTACCCGCACGCCGGCCGAGCTTGGCCTCCAGACCGCGAACTATCCTTACTATCCTGTCGATTGCAAGTATTGCCGGGAGCACCCATCGCGTTGGCAGAGTCGGATCTCGGCTCAGGACGCCGCCAAAGTGCGCAACTCCGACGAGTTCGCACGTTTGAGAATCGACCGTCGTCTAGGCTGGAGTGCTGTTCCGAGCGACAATTTCATCATGCAAAAGGAAGGCAAGCAGGTCATTCTGCTCGGAACCGGCCAGGGACACGGCATTGGGCTCTGCCAATCCGGAGCAAAGGCCATGGCCCAGGAAGGTTCAGATTTCCGCCAGATTCTTGCTCATTACTACCCAAACACGACTATCAGACTCTCGAACACAGCTGCCGCGTATTCCCGTTAGTCAAGTCTGGCGGGTGGTGACACTGGCAATGATAGCGGATGGTTCGGATCGCCTATTGATTCTAGTCGCATCAGTAGTCCTATCAATACTTTACAGCAAATCTTAAAATCATAGGATTGACACAACCCCGCCCTGGGTCTAACCTACAAAGGCGAATAAAAAGCGAAATAATGAAATGAACGCCTCCCTGCTACGTGCTCAAATCGAAGAGAAGCTGCCATCCGCTTTTACCGTGTACGGGCGCAAAGAGCGTGGGAGTATTCCCACTGGTATCTCGCAAATTGATAATGCCGTGCAGGGCGTTCCACTCCATGCGCTAACCGAAATCTGCGGTAGCAATCTGGCCTCGTCGGGAAAGACCTCGGTGCTCACTTCCCTGCTGGCACAAGCATCCCGCGATCATTTTTGTGCTTTGGTGGATGCTGGCGACTCTTTCGATCCCGGCTCTGGGCAGGCTGCTGGAATCTATTTGCCAAGGCTGCTGTGGGTGAGATGCGGCAAGAGCAGAGTCAAATTACCACCTTTGGAACAGGCATTCAAGGTTGCTGACATATTGTTGCAGAGCAGCGGCTTCGGGCTTATTGCAGTGGATCTCAGCGGGATCCCCGAGCGAGTGGTTCGTAAGGTCCCTCTGAGCTCCTGGTTCCGCTTCAGCCGTGTCATCGAGAAGCAGCCGGCGGCCCTGGTTTTTATCGAGCAGGAGCCACACGCCACCAGTTGCGCCGGGCTGGTGTTGCGAGTTTCCGCCGAACCTGCCGTGTTCTCGGGAAATTTGCTTACACAATTCAACCTCAAGGTCGAGGTAGTGCGCGGCCAGGAAAAGAAACCGGTGCGCTCGAAAAGGTCGGGCTTTTCTCTCCAAACACAATGGGCATAGTTCTATGTTTGCGTGCTTATATGTCGTCGATTTTCCTGTACAGGCGTCGTTGCTTGCGGAACGTGCGGAGGTGAGAGAGGCCCTAATGCAATCTCCTCTGGCCATTCTCGACGGTCCCGCCAATCTTCCTAGAGTCGTCGCCACCAACCATGCCGCACGGCGGGCAGGAATTCAAATTGGGATGACGAAGCTGCAGGTCGAAACTTACGGCGGAGTCTTGCTGCGAAAGCGAATCGTCGAGGCCGAAGATCTAGCGCAAACCCTCTTGGTGCAATTCGCCGGCGGGTTTTCCCCGCGGGTGGAATCCACCTGTGCAGGTATGGTCATTCTCGACCTCGCGAGAACAGAAAAGCTTTTCGGTTCGCCGCGGAGCACAGCCCACAAGATCCCAGCGAACGCGGCTGCAATCGGGTTCGATCTTCGGGTTGCCATTGCCTCGAATCCGGACACGGCGTTTCATGCCGCACGTGGTTTCTCCGCCATCACGATCATTCCAGCCGGGGACGAGGCCATGCGGTTGGCGCCATTGCATGTGGGTGTGCTTCCCATCTCGCCGGAAATGTTGGGGGTTTTGGATGGTTGGGGGATTCACACGTTCCAATCATTGGCTGCGCTGCCTACGATTGCCGTCGTCGAGCGGCTTGGCCAGGAAGGTCTGTACCTGCAAAAGCTGGCGCGCGGACAAATTGATCGTCCGCTGTTGACGGCCGAACCGGCTGCGGAGTTTGTCGAGACTTTTGAGTTCGACGATCCCGTGGAAACTCTGGAGTCGCTCTTCTTCATTCTGAACCGGCTTCTACAGCAGCTTTGCTCGAATTTGGTCTCTGGCTCGCTTGCGACCAATGAACTGCGGCTGAAGCTGTGCCTGGAGGTAAGGCAGAGCCAGAGCGGGCAAGATGGAGAGCAGTATGAGCATGACTGGAAACTGCCCATTCCTACGCAAGACAAAAACCTGCTTTTCAGTTTGGTCCGGCTGCATCTGGAGCAAACGACATTTTCCGCTCCCATTCGCAAGCTGACCATCGAAGTTGTGCCGGTAAAACCTCGCCTAGCCCAGGGCAATCTTTTCGCACCGCCATCGCCCGAGCCGGAAAAACTGGAAATGACTTTGGAGAGGATTCGAGGGATCGTAGGCAATGCGGATGTCGATGGCACGGATTGCGTTGGATCACCCCGGCTAGTGGACACGCACAAGCCGGGCAGTTTCACGGTCCAGCACTTTTCCAGCGTTGATGAAACCAACAATTCATCCCCCGCATTTGTTCCCAGCATTGCGCTGCGAGTTATCCGGCCAGCCATAGAAACCTCTGTCGAACTTGACGGTGAGAAGCCGCATTTCGTTTGGCTTTGGCACAGACATCGCCGCGTGCTTGCGGCATCGGGTCCGTGGTCAAGTTCCGGCAATTGGTGGAACGCCTCTGCCTGGACAAGAGAGGAATGGGATGTGGCCTTGAAAACTCCCGCAGGTCTCGGTTACTACCGTATTTATCGTGATCGAATCCGCAAGCAGTGGTTTGTGGAAGGCGTCTTTGATTAGCCAACCTGGATTAGCCATCCGGATTCACCGTGATGCAATATGTCGAATTACATGCCCGGTCCGCTTTCAGTTTTCTCGAAGGGGCTTCCCTGCCCGAGTCCCTCGCCTTTGTGTGTGCAGAACGCGGCATGCCTGCCATGGCTCTCCTCGATAGGCATGGTGTGTACGGGGCACCGCGTTTTCACATGGCGGCAAAGCAATACGAAATCAAAGCTCACGTGGGAGCGGAAGTCAGCATTGTCGAGGGTGGGAACTATCCTCTGTTGGTCGCGTCCCGCAATGGCTATCAGAATCTCTGCCGCCTGATTACCACAACGAAGCTACGCACTAAGAAGAAAACCATCGCTACCGCAGGACTCGCCGAATTACAGAGTCACGCGGAAGGATTGATCTGCTTAACCGGGGACGAAAAAGGCCCTTTGGCGCATACGCTAGCCAAAGATGGAATGGCTGGCGGCCGCCAGTTGCTTCAGCAACTTGTTTCCATCTTTGGCCGGGAAAACGTTTATGTGGAATTGCAGAGACACGGCGACCGCTTCCAGGAATCGCGCAACCAGGCAGCCATCCAGCTCGCGCGAGAACACCAGCTGCCTTTGCTGGCAACCAACGGCGTTTGCTATGCAACACCAGCCGAGCGTCAGATTGCCGACGTATTCACCTGCATCAAGAACAAATGCCGGCTCGATACGGCAGGCCGGCTGCTAGCCCAAAATTCTCAGCGTTATATCCGCAGCGCGGAGGAGATGACTCGCCTTTTTGCCGACCTGCCGGAAGCGGTTGCCAACACCGGCGAGTTATCTTCCCGGTTGGAATTCACCTTGGAAAAGTTGGGCTATGAGTTCCCCCGTTATTCGGTGCCGGAGGGGGAAACCATGGATTCCTTCCTGCGAAACCGGACCTGGGAAGGTGCGCGTTGCCGCTATCGGCCGGTCAGCGGACGAGTACGAGCGCAACTGGAAAAGGAATTGACTCTTATCGAAAAGCTGAAACTGGCGGGTTACTTCCTGATCGTGTGGGACCTGATTTGTTTCTGTGAGCGGAAGGGGATTTTGGTCCAAGGGCGAGGCTCAGCCGCCAACAGCGCGGTCTGTTATTCGCTGGCCATCACCGCTATTGACCCGATTGGCATGGATTTGCTGTTCGAGCGTTTTCTATCCGAAGAGCGCGGGGAGTGGCCGGACATTGACCTCGATCTACCTAGCGGAGACCAACGCGAACAGGTCATTCAATACGTGTACGAACGTTATGGCAAGCGCGGCGCTGCCATGACGGCAAACGTGTGTACGTATCGTGGGCGTTCGGCTGCCCGGGAAATGGGCAAAGTGCTTGGCTTCGATGAAGACACATTGTCCAGGCTGTCGGCGGCGGTCGGTAAGTGGGAATGGCGTGATCCGAATGACACCATGGAAAAGCAATTCACCAATACTGGTCTTGATCTCTCTCATCCCCAGATCGCCGTCTACCTCAATCTCTGCCAGCGTGTGCAAGACCTGCCGCGGCATCTTAGCCAGCACTCGGGCGGCATGGTCGTTTGCCAGGGCCAACTGGATTCTGTCGTGCCCCTGGAACCCGCGACCATGCCCGGCCGAGTCGTCGTGCAGTGGGACAAAGATGACTGCGCCGATCTCGGTCTTATCAAAGTGGATCTCCTGGGGCTCGGAATGATGGCGGTGCTCAAAGACAGCATCGGGCTGATCCGGGACCATTATGGAGAAGAAGTTGATCTTGCGCATCTGCCGCAGGATTGTCCTGACATCTATGACACGATTCGCAAAGCGGACACGATCGGCATGTTTCAGATCGAGAGTTGCGCGCAGATGGCATCGCTGCCCCGCAACAACCCGACGCGTTTTTATGATCTGGTCACACAAGTTGCTCTGATTCGTCCCGGCCCAATTACGGGCGAAATGACCAGTCCATATCTGAAACGGCGGCAGGGCAAGGAAGCAGTCACCTATCCGCACGAATCCCTCATTCCCGTCCTAAAGCGAACCCTCGGAGTCCCTTTATTTCAAGAGCAATTATTAAAACTGGCCATGATCTGCGCCAACTTCAGTGGAGGCGAGGCGGAAGAATTGCGGCGTGCCCTGGGCAGCAAACGCTCCCAGCAGCGCATGCGAGAAATTGAAGCCAAACTCCGCGCCGGAATGACAACAAATTGCATTCCGGCGAAAACCCAGGACCAGATTGTAAAATTTATCAGTTCCTTTGCTCTGTACGGTTTCCCTGAGTCCCACGCAGCGAGCTTTGCTCTCATCGCCTATGCCAGCGCGTTTGTGAAAGTCCGCTACCTCGCGGCCTTCACCGCCGCGTTGCTGAACAATTGGCCGATGGGCTTCTACCATCCCGCGACCATTGTTAAAGATGCTCAACGGCACGGATTGAGGGTAAGTCCGGTGGATGTGACGCGATCCGAGTGGAATTGCTCTCTGGAACCTGACAACCAGAGCCAACTCACGCTTCGGATTGGGCTCCGCTACGTACGCGGCTTGCAACAGTCATCGGCGGAAGCTTTGCTGTACCAGCGTGCACACGCATACTTTGTCTCTGTTGAAGACTTAGCGCGTCGCGTGCCTCAGCTCAGTAGAGACAGCCTTGCCATGCTGGCAAACATTGGCGCTCTTAATAATCTCTGCGGGGACGCAAAGCTGCATCGTCGTGATGCTTTATGGCAGGTGGAAAAAGCGGTGAGGAGAAGTGGGCCTTTGCTCGAAGGTATCGTGGGCATGGATTCGGTTTCGCCGTTGCACCGAATGGATGTCGAAGAGAGGCTGGTCGCGGACTATCGCGGGACTGGATTGACCACTGGCCCCCATCCCATGGCATATCGCAGAGATGTTCTGCGCACACGTGGTGTCAAGTCCGCAATGGAATTAAGAAATCTGCCGCACGGGAAAGAAGCCACTGTTGCCGGCTGTGTGATTACGCGTCAGAGGCCGGGAACGGCAAAGGGAATCATCTTCATGACGCTGGAAGACGAGACCGGAACTTCCAGGGTGATTATCAGTCCCGACTTCTACGACAAGAACCGAATGACAGTGCTGAAAGAACGGTTCGTTCTGGTTTCGGGTGTGGTTCAAAATCAAGATAATGTTGTTCATCTTAAAGCCCGTCGCATACAACCGCTGGCCATCAGCGCTGCTACTACGCCCTCGCACGACTTTCATTGATATCGAAAGGCTCAAAGTCTTCTTTCAGAAGATCAGCCGTATGTTGGGCGGGACGTGCATATACCAGCGCTACAACGGGCTATCAACACGAACGCTATTTAAGACTCTCCACGTACGCAATTAGCGCCTTCACATCATCCGGCGGCAGATCGATGGGCGGCATGCCGCCAGCGGTCATCTTCGCGGTAGGATGTTTGAACAGTTCCGCTAGTTGATCCGGGGGAAGTTTTGTTCCTACACCGATGAGCACTGGGGCCGCGGCCGTCCCCACTCCGCCATCACCATGGCAGGCATTGCAAGATTGTCTCTCGAAGATGGTTTTCCCTTTCGCAGCCAGCGGGTCCGCGAGCGTCACATTTGCCGCGGCAAGGGACGCGGAAGAAAGCTCCGGCTCAAATGGTTTGTGCGAGTATTCGTTTTCTTCGGCTCTCTGCCTCGCCAATTGCTGGGCCACTCCAGAGTCGTGCCGATCCAGATACTGGCTGCGGAGACCGAGGCCCACAAGCGAAAACAGGACAAATGCGTACGCTCCCATCGCTATCGGCCGCTTCCACGGGCGTCGTTCGACGCTGCGATCGAGAAAAGGAAGCGCGAGGATAGCCAGGACGAGAAGCGTTGGAACTACCAGCACACCGATGATCGCGGCCGACCCATGCCAGTACTTCAACCATTGAAATATGGGCAGGTAATACCACTCTGGCCGCGGCACGTACTGCGCATCGGCTGGGTTGGCAGGCGGCCCCAATTGCATCGGGACAAAAAAGCACAGCAGGCCGAGACCCACAATGAGCAGGGCCGTCAGCGAGAGATCCATCAGCACTTGGCGGGGGTAGAAGAGTTCCGCCTTCTGTTCTGGATGGTAAGGGTCTTCATCGACCGGTCCGGCGGCGCCAGCTTTGCGGAATAGAAAAATGTGAGACGCCAGCAGCGCGAAGATGCAGGCGGGAATCAGAAAAACGTGAGCGACGAAAAACCGCGAAATGGTGAGGGTACCCATTTCCGTTCCGCCGCGCATTAAACGCTTAATACTTTCCCCAATCCAGGGAACTTCGCTGACGGCGTTTGTCCCCACCGCGGTGGCAAAATAAGCTTTCTGGTCCCAGGGCAGTAGGTATCCAGTGAAAGCCATCGCCATGACCAGCCCAAAGAGCACGCATCCAGATAGCCAAAGGATCTCGCGCCGCCCTTTGTACGCTCCATATACATAGGTCTGTGACAGATGCAGGAACAAGACGATGACCATCGCACTGGACCCGTAGGCGTGCAGGCCGCGAAGAAAAGAGCCGGCGGTGACGGCTTTCGTTATATAGGCGACCGTCGTATGCGCGTGATCGGCGGACGGAACGTAGTACAGCGCGAGAAAAACGCCGGTGATAATTTGCGAGAGAAATATGAACAGGAGCCCGGAACCGAATATGTAAGCGAACCGTGCTCCGCCAGGAATGGGCTCATAAAGAGCACCCCGAAGCAAATCATCCACACCCGTGCGGCGGTTGAGCCATCCCCACAATCCTGACTCGGGCCTCGGAGGATCGTCGCTTTCGTTCTTGTGTGTCGAATGCATTCCCTAGCCGATGACTTCCTTGTCGGAGACGAGTTGCCGGAAATATTGGAATCGCACCTGCAATTGGCCGTCCTGAACCGATGTTTCGAGCGAGTCCATTCCCCGCAGCGAGGGTCCGCTGACACGAGTTCCATCCGCCGTGAACGTACCCCCATGGCATGGACAGGTAAACTGGTTCTTCTCCTTGTTCCACGGTACGGTGCAACCTAAGTGAGGACATATAGAGGTGAGCACGCGAAGTTGTCCCTGACTGTCTTTCGTTACATAGACCGCTTTTTCAGATATGGCTTTGCGCCAGCCATCCACTTGTTCAATCTGAATGGTGCGCATCATGGGCTCGGTCAACGAAGAAAATTCGTTGAGTTCTCCCACAGATGAATTCTTGAGTTCAGTTGTCCGGCGTAGCAACGGAAAAAGCGCAAAGCGAATGAGCGGCACTGAAAGCAACGCTCCCACGAAGAGAACACCGAGTCCGAGCAACACGCCGAGAAAAGAGCGCCTGCTCTCTTGCGATAATCCCGAGTCTGAAGGTTTCAAAGTCCCGTTTTCTGAACATCCCGCATCTTCAACCATGCAATCTCCAAGCGCAAGCAGTAATCCATGGGACGTCACTTCCAGCCGCCGGACTCTCAGGTTGCTTACTTTGGTTTTGCCAATTGTCGGATGTAAGCCACCAGTTTTGTTATATCGTCTGGTTTGATCTTCGCGCCAAATACGGGCATCTTCCCTCTACCTTTGGTGATCACTTCAGCCAGTGCCGTGTCGCTTTGCTTCTGAACTTCGTCGGATCGCAGGTCTTTCGCGTGCAGCGCTTTGCCGCTTGGGCTGTCTCCACTACCATTGGCCGAATGGCAGAGGGTGCAGTTCGTGTTGTAAATCTTGGCAGCATCGGATTGGGCCTGGGTTGCGGTTGAAAGAGCGAGGAAACAGAGGATTGTTGCCGCGATGAAGCGAAGAAAAAGCACTCGCATGTTCTCTCCTTGATTATTTGCGCAGCTATGCCGCACGAAATCGTCTGATTTGGCTCCGTAGACTCCTAGCCAGTTCGATGTGGCACTTCTTTCAAGCTAGGAGTCTACAGTATTGCAAGTACTTAGAAGACAAATCGTGCCAGCAAATAGACCGTATTATTGCTTGACGCATCCCTTCCCGCGCCGTCGTAGTTCGTTTGTGCGCCATTGAACCGAAGGTAGCCGCTGTATTGCACCGCGAGATCGACGTTCTGGATGGGCCACCAGGAAACATTCAGGAGGTAGCCATTGCTCTGTGGGGACCCGTTTGCGCTTCCAGACACAGAGGCCGGAGCAAAGAGTAGCGGATCGCGGGTGCCGGTGACGTCAAATAATCCAGCCGTTCCGGAAAGCTTGTTGCCGTAATGGTATTCGACGTTTGCCTGGGCGGTGTTCAGATGGTGGTAAATCTGCGACGCACCTCCCATTGCGAAGGTCGCCGGCAGGGATGAGTTTTCGCGAATATAGCTTCCGCGGAAAGAAAGTACGTCGTTCTTGAGCTGAGGAATTGTTCGGTCATACTGAAAGTCGCCGGCAAAGTCTGTGTATCCATCCATGAGGCCGGTGATCCCACTCGGGGTGGTCTTCACATGCATGCCGTAACTACCGATTTCCAGATAATTATTTTTGCTGGAAGTCTGCCAAGCCGCGCGCCAGTACGGCGCGATGCCCCGGATATTGATTCCGAAACCTACGCCATCATTACCTACGCCATTATTGGGTTGGGATCCGCCGATATGTTCTGACCGGTACATCGTCCCTGCCAGGTACCAGTGCTCGTTCCACATCGTGTATCCGCCCACTCCCGCCACATCCTGGGCCAAGCCTCCATTGATCAACGCGCCCGCGGAAGGTCCCGGAGCCGAATTGCTCCCCACCCAGGGAAATCCCCAGGCAGGCGTACTGTTCCAAAGGTCCTCGACGGTCGGATTATTATTCAGCGTTATCCCGTAGGTGATGGGCTTGTCGAACAACTTCCCTCCATGGTTGGCATAGCGGATGTCCGTGTTGTCCCAGGAAAAGTGATCACCCTGGCTGTCGTATGTGACCTGCACAAAGCTGCCGATGTGGCTCGTCCAGGCGCCGGCCAAGAAGAGAGAAGCGGCCTGGGGAAGCTGGAAGTTGCCGTTCTGGGTCCCGGGCTGAGGGGACTTCGTTGCGCTGAAAGAAACATCTAGGATGGCAGAAAGTGGGAATACCTCAAGGAGTTGGAGTGCGGCGTTGTGGTCTTTTTTATCGTCACTCACCTGGGCCTTGGTGCTGAACGTGTAGCCTTCAAGTTTGAATTGCCTTCCGAAGGCATTCAGCTCGGGTGGCGCGTAGTGGCAGGACGCGCAGGGGAGTCCTGTTTGCCGTGAGTAGCTGGGAACGGCCCGTGCAGCCGGTATGGCCAGAACAACAATCCATAGCATCGCAAAAAGCTTTGAAAAGGTACCGCTCAGTGAACATCCAGATTTGGTGCGCAACATGCTCCCTCCTTAAATTCTTGGGCCCACAGCGTCAATTCGCAGTGATTCTCGCGGAATCGTGCCCATGCCCGCAGTGGGGGATGTCACGCCGCGTTGTGATTTGGATCACAAATTAAGGACGGGCTCGGTTGTGGCTGATTGGCCGGCCCGATAACGGTACTGTTTTGCATCTTCAGATGGCTTCACGATGACACATCAGCGACAGCGATTCTGTGCAAAATTGCTCAACACTATCACCACAACCATGGCGACAAGCGAGCCAATCTGCGGAGCTCCTCTGCAGGCAAGATCGGCGCCATCGTTCCGAGCACCGCCGCGCCACTATAATCAAAACAATGAGATCTACGGCGGATTATGCTGCGATGCTTGCGGTCGCCCTGGCCGAAGCTTGCAAAGGGTTAGCGGAAGGGGGGATTCCCATCGGGGCTGCAATTTTTGATGCCAGCGGAAAACTTGTGGGAGCAGGTCACAACCGGCGCGTGCAGAATGGAGATCCCTCGATGCACGGCGAGACCGACGCCTTCCGCAATGCGGGACGCCAGCGCAGTTATCGCAATCTTATTATGGTTACGACGCTCGCACCGTGCTGGTATTGCAGCGGGTTAGTGCGTCAGTTTGGTTTCGGGTCGCTGGTGGTTGGTGAAAGCCGGAATTTTCAGGGCGGGTTGGAGTGGCTGCGGTCACTCGGCGTGCATGTGATTGATATTGATTCCGAGGAGTGCGTTTCGCTGATGGCCGAGTACATCCGCGCGAACCCCGCAGTGTGGAACGAGGACATCGGACAGGAATAGAAACGTTACTTAGCAAACAGGTGCTTGAGATGTAAGAACGGCGGCCTTCGGGCCGCCGTTCACTTTATGGAGGGTTCAATCAGAACGAAAAGCTTAGCGACATCTGAACCTGCCGCGGGCTGCCGATGGTTTTGTTCACCACGCCCAAACCAGAGGGACAATTGTAAAAACCAGTATTTGTGTTTCCGCAGGATGTGGGTGTTGGATTTACCCCCTCTACGGGGAACTGGTTGTAAGCCTCGTTCTGGGAAACATCGTCGATGGGGATGTCAAAGCTTGAGGTATTGGTCAGGTTGAAGACGTCAAAACTGTACTTCATCGAGACCCGCTCTGTAATTTGCGTGTTCTTAACGATCGATAGATCGGCACGCTTTTGCCACGCTTGCCGGAAGATGTTGCGCTGGCCGGTGGTAAAGTTGGTTTCGAAAGTGTCGTTCGCGGGAATCGCACCACCCAGATCGCCGGGACTCAGCAGCGGAAGGGTGAAGCAGTTGGGATTCAAGGCCAGCTCCTTGGGGTTGAGACTCCCCGTGGCGTAAGCAAATGCGCCCGAAGCGCCGGTAACGGCGCTCTTGGCCGTGCAACCGGGAGCCAGCGGGACGATCGGGTTGGTGATGCCGTCGTACACGCTGTAATAGATGCTGCCCACCGCACCCGTATAGTCGATGATGCTATAGGGCTGGCCGCTTTGGATGACGGTGATTCCCTGGATCGCCCATCCATCCGCCAGTTTGCCCTTCAGGGAAGACTCGCCGAAGAACTTGGGCAGTTGATAGACGTAGTTAAAGTTGAAAACATGGGTGCGGTCAAAGTCTGACGACCCGTAGGCCGAACGCAGGTCGAGCGGATTATTGCCGTTGAAGAATAGGCCCATGCCGCTCTGCTCATCCAGCGCGTGGGAATAAGTATAGGAGAATCCCACCTGCAGGCCGTGGCTCATACGCTT
>Ga0182024_10002046_pt1 | contig 50846 bp, 49 predicted proteins | sample P32metaG_FD_120480 | JGI IMG/M metagenome (GOLD analysis project Ga0182024, IMG submission 120480) | Permafrost microbial communities from Stordalen Mire, Sweden - P3-2 metaG (Illumina Assembly) | ecosystem: Environmental > Terrestrial > Soil > Wetlands > Permafrost | place: Sweden: Stordalen... | reverse complement strand
CGGGACCGGGACCTGGACCGGGACCGGGGCCGCCGGCAGCCGGTTCGTCAGGACTTGGAACGGCCGAGGAGCCACCAGAGTGCGCCGCCCACGATGGCGATCACCACGCCGAGCTTGACCACGTCCCACACAAGGCCGGCCACGAAGTGCAGGATCCAAAAGGCCACCAGCACGCCGACGACGCCGAGACCCACGAGCACCACGCCGTCGAGCAGACGCAGGCCGGTTCCCTTCTTCTCGGTCTCCGATGCCATCGTGCCTCCTTCACCCGGCGCCACCCTGTCGGAGGCGCACTACCAATGCTACGTTCCCCGGGCGTGGCCGAGGTCTCGCTCCGGGATCGACGGCAGGCACTCCTCGATCGGGCCAGCCTGACCGGCACGGCCTTCACCACGGCGTACGCCGCCGAGGCCGATGCCTGGTTCTCCGAGCTCGCCGAACGGGCGACCGGTGGACACCGCCGCCACGTGGCCCTCTTGGCCGTCGGCGGCTACGGCCGGGGCGAGCTCTGCCCGTTCAGTGACCTCGACGTCGTGCTGGTCCACGACGGCGCCAAGGACATCGCGGCCACGGCCGACGCCATCTGGTATCCGGTCTGGGACCAAGGGGTCCACCTCGACCACTCGGTCCGGCGGCCCGCAGAAGTGCTCGAGGCGGCCGCTGGCGACCTGCGGGTGGCGCTCGGCCTCCTCGACGGCCGGATGGTCTGGGGCGACGATCGGGTGGCCGAGCCCCTCCTCGAACGGACCGTCGAGGTGTGGCGATCGCGCCTCGGGGCCCAGTGGCTGCCCACCCTCGTCGACCAGATGGCCGAACGCCACCGGACCCAAGGCGATGTGGCCTTCCTCTTAGAACCCGAACTGAAAGAGAGCCACGGCGGACTGCGCGACGTCAATGTGCTGCGGGCCGTCGCCGCCTACGCCCCTCTGCTCGCCGACTACGTCAACCTCTCCTCGCTCGACCGAGCGGCCACGCTGTTGACCACGGTCCGGGTCGAGCTGCACCGAAACGCCGGACGCGAGCTCGACCGGCTCTTGCTCCAAGAGCAGGACCAGATCGCCACCGCGCTCAACTACCAAGATGCCGACGCACTCATGGCGGCAGTGTCCGAAGCGGGACGGGGCATCGCCTGGGTGAGCGACGACGCCTGGCGACGACGCCGGTTCTGGCAGCCCGACGCCCCTCGGCGTCACCGCGGCCTGTTTCGGCGGTCCGCCACCACGTCGGACCCGGCCCACGGACCCGAGATCGGGACCGGGGACACCACGGAGGTGGAGCCGGGCATCGTGCTGGTCGGGGGGGAGGCCGCGCTCAGCGCGATCGCGGCAGTGGCCGAGGACTCCTCACTCCCCCTGCGCTTGGCCGCCGTCGCGGCCGAGCACGACGTGCCGATCGCCCGGGGCTCGCTGCACCGATTGACCGACAAGATGGCCCCGCCACCCGATCCCTGGCCGGCCGAGACCCGCCAGTCACTCGTGCGCGTCCTGGCCACCGGGGCCCGGGCGATCGACGCTCTCGAGTCCCTCGACCAGCATGATCTGTTGTCTCGCCTGCTCCCCGAATGGGCGGCCGTGCGTCACAAGCCCCAGCGCAACGCCTACCACCGCTTCACCGTGGACCGGCACCTCTTGGAGGCCGCCGCCAACGCGGCGGCCCTCGCCGATCGCGTCGAGCGCCCCGACCTGCTCGTCGTCGGCGCCCTACTCCACGACATCGGCAAGGGATACCCGGGCGACCACACCGCGGTCGGCATCGAACTGATCGGGCGGATCGGCACACGAATGGGCTTTGCCCGGGGCGACGTCGAGACCCTTGTGGCCATGTGCCGCTACCACCTCCTGCTCCCCGACACGGCCACGAGGCGCGACCTCGACGACCCGGCCACCATCGAGACGGTCGCCCACGCCGCCGGCGATATCGGCACCCTCGAACTCCTCGGCGCGTTGACCGAGGCCGACAGCGTGGCGACGGGAGCGTCGGCCTGGGGCACGTGGAAGGCCGGCCTGGTCGCCGAACTGGTCGAGCGCACTCGCCGTTACCTGGCCGGTCAGCAGGCCCCGACCCGCCGCGGCCTGAACGAGAGTCACCGCACGCTCATGGCCGAAGCGCGCACCAGCGGCCGGCCGGTGGTCCTTCTTGATTCGCCACTGGTTGTGGTGGCCGCGCCCGACCGGCGCGGCCTGCTCTCCTCGGTGGCCGGCATCCTGGCCCTCCACGGGCTCGACGTGCGCAGCGCCGACGTCACGAGCGAGGACGCCGTCGCCCTCGAGATCTTCACCGTCGAGGTCGGTCGGGGATCCTGGCCCGACGGGGCAAAGCTCCGAGAAGACCTCGAGGCCGTTCTCTCGGACCGCCTGGCCCTCGCCGATCGGCTGGCCGCCAAGGCCCGGGCTTACGCCGGTGGTCAGCGGGCTTCGAGGGCCCGACCGGTGGTGCCCCGGGTTTCGGTCGACAACGGGGCCTCGGCCTCATCGACGGTTGTCGAGGTGCGCGCCCCCGACGAGGTCGGCCTCTTGCACCGAGTCACCCGGGCCCTGTTCGACTGCGATCTCGACGTGGTCTCAGCCCGCGTCTCGACCGTTGGCAGTGAGGTGGTCGACGCCTTTTACGTCCGCGACGCGTCCGGCGCCAGAGTGCTCGATCCCGGTGCCCTCGGGCGGCTGGACCGTTCGGTGACCGCCGCCATCACGTGAGCCGCTCGGGGACACTGCGGTTCCGTCGGCTTGCTCGGGGCCCGAAAAAATTTCGGGACGAGGAATATTAGGGGCCCAGCAACGTTTGAGCACAGAAGCTGCTGGTATAATTCATCCAGCACGCTGGGCCGGAGGAGCAATGGGGAGCGTTCCCGCACACAAGAGCCAAGGCAGGACGCGCCACGGTGGGCGTTGGCTGACTCTTGGCATCGTCGTGGTCGTCTTGGCCCTGATCGCCGGCGGGACCGCGCTGGTCCTGCGCTCGCGTGGGTCCTCCGCGGCGGCCAGCCTCTCCCCCCAGATCGTCCCCCTCGAGGTGATCGGGAGCACTCCGGCGGCGAACACGTCCGCCGTGGCCCCGAGCACCGCGGTGACCGTCGATTTCTCCACCCCCCTCGACCCCCAGAGCCCGTTGCCGACGATCTCACCCGCCATCCCCGGCAGCTGGTCGGCCCTGTCGCCCAGCGAGCTGCAGTTCGTGAGCGACGGACCGCTCGTGCCTTCTTCCCAAGAGACCATCACCGTCCCCGGTGGAGACGCCGGTGTGCTGAGCGCCCAGGGCCAACACCTGGCCTCGAACGTCACGATCCCCTTCACCGTGGCCGCCGGCTCGTTCCTGCGGCTCCAGCAGCTCTTGGCCCAGCTGGGCTATCTCCCGGTCAGCTTCACCCCGGCCACCCAGCCCAGTTCGCCCCAGCAAGAGGCCGACCCCCAGCAGGGCACCTTTAGCTGGCGCTGGGCCAACCAGCCGGCCTCGCTCACGTCGCTTTGGACCCTCGGCACGAACAACGTGATCACCAAGGGCGCGGTCATGAGCTTTGAGGACCAGCACGGTCTCACCCCCGACGGGATCGCCGGACCCCAGGTTTGGCTGGCAATCCTCGAGGCGGCGGAGGCCGGAGCGGTAAACACCCAGCCTTACGGCTACGTCTACGTGCGCAAGTCGCCCGCGCCCGAGAGCGTGACGGTGTACCAGAACGGGACGGTTGCCTACCAGACCCTGGCCAACACCGGGGTGGCCGGTGCGCCGACCGCCGATGGGACCTTCCCGGTGTTCGTCCGCTACAAGGTGACCACCATGCGGGGCACCAACCCCGACGGCTCCAAGTACGTCGACCCGGGCATCCCCTGGGTCTCCTACTTCAACGGGGGCGACGCCCTGCACGGCTTCGTCCGTGGCAGTTACGGGTCCCCCCAGAGCGACGGCTGCGTCGAGATGCCCCCGGCCAACGCCGCGGTGGTGTGGCCGATGACACCCATCGGGACCCTCGTCACCGTCCAGTAACCCGGCGGGTCAACGGGCTCCAGCTGCGTCGACGGGGCGAAGACCCCGGAACCGCAGGCGCGCCCTGTTAGTGGGCCGAGGGGAAGTGCGGTTCGCGGTGCTCCCGGACGGCGGCGACGCCCTCTTTGGCGTCGGGTCCCAAGAACCCCAGCATCTCGAGGGCAAGCGATTCGCCGAAGACCGGGGCGCTCTGACGCATCCACAGGTTGAGGACTCGCTTGGTCCACTGCACCGCGCTCCGGCTGGCGCCGGCGAGCTGCTCGGCCACGGCGAGGGCTTCGGACACCACGGCGTCATCGGGGACGCAGCGGGTCACCAGGCCCACCCGCTCGGCTTCGGGCCCGTCGATGAACTCCGCGGTCATGAGGTAGTACTTGGCCTTCGCCATGCCACACAAAAGCGGCCAGAGCAGTGCCGCGTGATCGCCGGCGGCCACCCCGATCCGGGCGTGGCCGTCAGAGAGCCGAGCCGAGGTGGCCACGATGCTCACATCGGCGAGCAACGCCACCGCCAGACCGGCCCCGACCGCCACCCCGTTGACCGCCGATACGATGGGTTTCACGCTTCGGAGCATGGCCTCGACGATGGCGCCAGCATCGCGCCACTGTTCGACGGTGGCGTCGTAACTCTCGGTCATCCGTTCGATCATCTCGAGGTCCCCCCCGGCGCTAAAGGCGCGTCCCGCACCGGTGATGACCGAGACGGCTATCTCGTCGTCGGCGTCGACCGTCGCCCACACTTCTGACAGCTCGCGATGGAGCTGTTCGTTGGCGGCGTTGAGGACCTCGGGCCGGTTGATCGTGATGAGCAGCACCGAGGTCCCGCGTCGCTCGAACAACAGGTGCTGGTAGTCGGCGAAATCCATCAGCCCTCCTCAGCCAGTGCCGCCTCCATGGCCGCGTGTTCGAGGAGCGGGTGGACGAGGCCCAGTTGGGCCAGGGTCTGTCCGGGGCACTTGGACTCCGTGAGGGTGGCCGGCGCACCGGGAACGCTCAACACGTAGAGGTTCCAGAATCGCCCGAGACCGGCCGGTGCGATGTCGGCGTAGAGGCGGCGCTCGATATCCACCCGGCGCTCGAGGCCGGCGTCGGCGAAGCGGGCCGTCCACCACTGAAACGACGCGATGCACAGGTGGCCCTCAACGGGACCGCCGACTGCGTCGAGCGCAAGATCCTCTTTGGGGATCGGGCCTTCGTAGCGTCGGGGAAGGGTGCGGTAGTGCTCGAGCCGTTCGGGGCGGACCTTGCCGTCGAAGTGGCCGTCATGACCCGAGGCGTTCTCACCGAACGACGGGATGGTGGCATAGAGCACCCCGCCGCAGACCCGAGCAAGTTCGGCGATGGCCACCGGCACGTCGTCGGGCTCCAAGTGCTCGAGGATCTCGAGCGCGCTCACCAGATCGAACTCCGCGTCGGCGTAGGGCAACCCCTGGGCGAGGTCGCCCACACGCACATAGCCGAGGGCGCCGGGGGAGGCATGCTCGACCGCGAACGGGCTGACATCGGATCCGTGGGCGTCGACCCCGAGTTCGCGGAGCGCTTCGACCAGGTACCCCTTGGCACAACCCACGTCGAGGGTCCGACGGGCCGCGAAATTGCGCCACAGCATGAAGGCAGCGATATCCGCGTTCGACGAGACGCGGTCGTAGGTGGCATAGCCCGAGCGCCCTTGACGGTCCCCCGAGGGATCGCGCCCCTCACCGAAATACGACGCGTCGCCGTAGATCGAGCTGTCCCCGTGCGGGCGGACGGTTCGCGCCTCGGCGACGACGTCGCCGACCCGCGCCGCATAGGAGAGTTCGTCTGCGGCCCGGGCCATGGCCCGACGTGCCGGGGCCCACGCGGCGGCCAGGCGCACCAGGCCCGCCCGGCCCTTCTCCACCGCCGTTGTCACCGCGGGGCTGCGCATCTGCCAAGGATACTCGGCACCCCTTCGATCCTTGGCGCCGTGCCGGCGGGTGGTCCGGGCTCCTAGGTTGTCGAGCGTGCTGCGCGCCGTGAACGTGATCGGCCGGATCCTGATCGGGCTCGGACTGCTCCTCGTCTTATTCACCGCGTACCAGCTGTGGGGAACCGGCCTGGTCGAGGCTCACAGCCAGGCGGTGCTGCGCTCCGAACTTGACCACCAGCTGCCGCCGGGGGCACCGGCGGCGGCCCGGCACCTGAGCACCCATCATGTCGCGGTCCACTCCGGGCCGCCCGCCACTGCTCCGCCGCGCGCGGCGCCGCAGCCGGGTCAGCCGGTCGGGGTCATTCAGATCCCAAGCATCGGACTCGACCAGGTCATCGTCGAGGGGGTGGGCACCGACGATCTCCGCCTGGGTCCGGGCCACTACCCCGGGACGCCGTTGCCCGGACAGGCCGGCAACGTCGCCATCGCCGGGCACCGCACCACCTACGCCCACCCCTTCTACAGCCTCGACGCGGTGACACCCGGAGGCCAGATTGTGATCACCACGCCCCAGGGCATCTTCGTCTACGCGACCAGCGCCACCCAGGTGGTCGCACCGACCGACGTCGCGGTGCTCGATCCGACACCGGGAGCCGGGTTGACCCTCACCACCTGCAATCCGAGATACAGCGCGGCCACCCGCCTCGTCTTGCACGCCACCTTGCTCCGGTCCTTGCTCTTTTCGGCTGCTGCGGTGCACTCGCGGGCCCCCGCACCGACCGAGCAACCGGGCCACCAGGCGATCCCGGCCAACGCCCTGGGCGAGGGCGGCGACGGCGATTGGCTCCCCGCCGTCGGCTGGGGGCTCGCAACGGCGGCCGCGGCCTTCGGGATCTGGCTGCTCGCCCGGTCGGTCCGGCACCCCTGGGCCGTTGGGGTGCCCGGCCTCTTCGTGCTCCTCGTCCTGCTCTTCTTGTTCTTTGGGAGCGTGAGCCCGCTGCTGCCGGCCAGCTTCTGAGACTCGGCCCATGGGCAGGCCTCGGCCTCGCTCGCCGGGGCCGTTCGGACGAAGAACACCCGGCACCAGCGATTTTCTATGGTCAACGCCCAGGGTCGGCGGTAGGCTGCCCCAGTCGGGTGCACGGCGACGTGCGTGGATCAAGGGGGTCCCCAACACATGAGCCAGCTCCAGTCGGGGTCCGAAGCGGCGGCGGCGACGCTGGTCGGGTCACTGGCCACCTTCTCGTTGGTCGACGTGCTCGAGTTTCTCTCGCGCACCGGCCACACCGGTGAGCTGCAGGTAGTCGGACGCGGGGTGGATCAGCGGGTCTGGATGGACCGCGGCGATCTGGTCACCACCGGGACGGGCTCACCCGATGCGATCCTCTTTGACCTCGCCTGTATCGAAGAGGGCTGGTTCTACTTCACCGCCTCTGAAGCCGCGCCCGACGGGGGATCGCGGACACCGGTGGGGTTGGCGCTCCACGACGTGGGTCCGCAGGTCGAAGAATGGCGTTCGCTCGTCGCCGCCCTTCCCTTCAGTGCCACGGTCAAGATGTCGTCCACGACACCGGCGGCCGAGGTGCAGATCCGGGCCGACCAGTGGCAGCTCCTCAGCCTGGCGGGGAGCGGCGGCCTCACCGTCCGTGAGGTGCTCGACAGCTCCGGAAAGCATCCACTCGACACCCTTCGGACGCTGCGCGAACTGACCGACAACCACCTCATCTCGGTCGACGGCCCGACGGCTGGCGCCCTTTCGACAGCGACCACCGGCATTTCTGCGCCCGAGAGCACCGGTCCCCCGCCCGCCCCCGAGGTCGCGTCGCTCCCCGACCCCCCTCACGATGCTGAACCCACACCCGAGTCCAAGGTGTCGCCGGGTCTCGCCACCAAGGCCCCGCTGCCGCCGTTTGTCCCGCCACCGCCGATCCCCCCCGCACCTGAGGGGTGGGTGGAGACCGAACGGCCGAACGGGAGCGAGTCCCACGAACCGGCCGCGTCGATTGCCGACGGAGCCCTTAGCGATGGCCCCGGCACACCTGTTCGAGCCAAGAGCTCCGAGGACGAAGCGGCGAACTCCCCGCACCACAGCGTCATGCCGCCTCCGATCAACGGCGACCCGTGGTCGTCGGCCCGTTCGGCCCAGCAACCCGGAGACGAGAGTTCCTGAGCGATCCGGGCGCGCCGTTGGTGCGCGAACACGCCGACCGCTCCGACCTGGCCCGGCATTTCGCGGCCTTCGCCCGGAGCGCGGAGCACGACGGGTCGCCGGTCTATGAGCAGATCTGCCGGGGCGCGGCCACGGACCCAGAGCTCCTCGCCCTCACCGAGCTGGCACCCCCCGACCAGCGGCGACCCAACATCCTGCTGGCCGCCGTCCACTTCCTGCTGCTCGACGGGGCAGAGCACCCGTTAGCCGCCCACTACGACACCGTGCTCGACTGGCGCCGGGTCAGTGGCGCACCCCCACCGGCCAAGGCCGGCGGCGGCGTGTTCTCAAACTTTGCCGACTTCTGCCGCCACTACCGCGCCGAGGTGGCCGAACTGGTGGCCACCCGGGCCACCCAGACCAACGAGGTCGGCCGGTGCGCGGCCCTGCGCCCAGCCTTTGCCACGGTGGCCGCCGAGCACCGCCAGCCCCTCGGGCTGATCGATCTGGGTGCCTCGGCCGGTCTCAACCTCCTCTTCGACCACTATGCGTACGACTACGGGGGACTCCGGCGGATCGGGCCACCCGACTCCCCCGTCGTGCTGGCCTGCGAGCTACGAGAGGACACGGTGCCGCCGCTCGGGTTCCCAGAAGTGGTTCACCGGGCGGGGATCGACCGGCATCCGGTCGATCCGCACAACGAGGACGGGTCACTGTGGCTGCTGGCCTGCCAATGGCCCGGGCACCTCGGCCGTTTCCATCGGATGCGCGACGCGCTGGCCATCGCCCGCAACGTTTCGGACCGGCCGCCGGTCGAAACCGGCGACATCATCGAGGACCTGGCTCGGATCGCGGCCTTCGTGCCCGACAGCGCCCACCTCTGCGTCTACCACTCCTGGGTCGCCGCCTACCTGTCACCGGGCCGCCAGTACGAGCTCGGCCAAGCCATCACCGCTCTCGCTGCTGACCGGGCGGTCTCCTGGGTGTTCGCCGAGAGCCCTTATGAGACCCCCGGACTCCCCTCACCGCCCGCACCCAAGACGATCAAAGGAGCAACCGCCCTTGTGCTCGTCGATCTCGATGCGGGATCCCGACGCGAACGACGGCTGGCCGACATGCACCCCCACGGGGTCTGGATGCACTGGTGGGGCGGCGGCTGACAGGGCGATTCGTGCCGCACCCATGCGTCAGTCCTCGGGTTGGTCCGCCGAAGGACCCCACCGGGCTTCGCGCCGGCCGGGCACCTCGATGCCCTGGTCACCAACCATGGCGGCCATCCCCACCGAGGAGCGGCCGAAGCGGGATCGGATCCCGTCAACCGCGGCGCTGACCTCCTGCCAACTCGTCTGCAGGCAGGCCGCCCGCACCTCTCGGTCCTCGGGTGCATTCTCGGTCCCGCCCTCCTGGCCGGACCTGTCGCCTGAGGCTTGGCCATCGCGGTGCAAGGAGAACGCCAGCTGCTCGGCCTGGCCGTTGGCCTGTAACCCCGAAATGCTCACGCCGAGGAGCCGGACGCCTTCTGACACGTCGATGGCGTCGAGCAGGGCGCCCGACACTGCAACCATTGCCGCCGCGGTGTCGAGGGCGAACGACACGGTGTGCGAGCGGGTGACCATCGAGAAGTCGGCGAACTTGACCTTGACGGTGACAGTCCGGCCCGCGAGCTGGTTCTCGCGCAGCGTGGTGGCCACTGATTCGGCCATCCGGATCACGTGACGCTGCAGCGGCGCCATCTGCGCGATGTCCGAGCGGAACGTCTCTTCGTGGCCGATGGATTTCGCCGCCCGGTCGGGCACGACCGGGTCCGGGTCGTGGCCCCTGGCCAGAGCGGCCAGGTGCCGGCCCTGGGAACGGCCGAAGTGCCGAATCACGGTGTCCTCGCCGACGTCCGCCAGCTCGCCGATGGTGCGGATGCCCAAATCATTGAGGCGACGCGTCGTGGCCGGCCCCACCCCCCACAGCGCCTGGACCGCCATGGGATGCAAGAACCCCAGTTCCTCGGATGGACCCACGACGTAGACGCCGACCCCGGGCCGGGTCCCGGCCCGATCGGCCACCGGTTTGGCGGCGCGCGACGCCAGCTTTGCCACCATCTTGGACCGCCCGACGCCGACCGAGCAGCCGAGCGACAGCTCGTCTCTCACTCGGCCACGAATCTCGTGGCCGATCTGCTCGGGCCCGCCCAAGAGCCGGCGAGCGCCGGTGACATCGAGGAAGGCCTCATCGAGGCCGATCGGCTCGACCAACGGGGTGACGTCGCGGAGCACCGCGTGCAGTCGCCGGCTCATCTCCGAGTAGCGCGAGAAGTGCCCGTCGACAAAGACCGCGTGCGGACAGAGCTGGCGGGCCTGGAGGGTGGGCATGGCCGAGCGGACACCGAAGGCGCGCGCCTCGTAGGTACACGACGCCACCACCCCCCGGTTCCCCGTCCCTCCGACGATGACCGGCTTTCCGCTGAGCTCAGGCTGGTCGAGGACCTCGACCGCGGCGAAGAAGGCGTCCATGTCCACGTGCAAGATGGACGGGACGAGGGCATCGTCGGCCCTGATTTCAGAGCCCGGGACGATCGCTCGGTCACCCACCGAGGCGCAGCCGACGGAATCCCTCGGCGTAGGGCACACCGGCCCGCCGACCCTCTTCTTCTGCCCGGAGACGGACCGCCTCGCCGGCCCAGCCACCACTCTCTGAGAACTGGCTGCGGTGGCATTCGACGGCGGCCGCCTTGAGAGCCACGGTGTCGGACACATCGACCCACACATCGGGTTCGAGCGTTCCGGAGAGATAGACGGTCTTCACCTGATGCGGGGGACCGGCCTTCGGGAAGTAGTGGGGCAGGGCCGACGCCGGTGCCAGTGCGTCGAGAAGGGCCCAACCAGCCGTGCGGTGATCCCGGTGGTTGAAGTACTCCTGTCCGAAAAAGACTGCCGTCGGGTCATGGCCGAGCACCACGTCGGGGGTGAGCCGGCGCACCCAGGCCACGAGCTCTGCCCGCAGTTCGGGGCCGTCGGTGAGCTCGCCGTCGGTGAGCTCGAGTCCGTCGTGGGAGGCAAGGCCGATGATCTGTGCCGCCTCGGCTAGTTCCTCTCGCCGCACCTGGGCCAGCTCTGTCGGGTCCACGGCCGGATCGGCGGTGCCCCGACCACCGTCAGTGCAGACCACAAGGTGGACCGAGCAGCCAGCCTTGGCCCACCGGGCGAGGGTTCCCCCGCAACCAACATCGGCGTCATCGGGATGGGCATAAACCGCGAGCGCCACCTGCGGTTCGTCCGCCACCAGCTCGGCCACCATCAGCCGGTCAACCCCGGCGCTTGGGCTCGGTCGTCTTGTTGAGCAACCCGACCTCGCGCTGGAAGTCGCCCAGATCTTCGAATCCCTTGTACACGCTGGCGAATCGGACATAGGCGATCTCGTCCAGCGCCTTGAGGTGCTCGAGCACGGCCACGCCAACTTGTTGGCTGGTCGGTTCGACCGACTCCATCCGGAGTGTCTCTTCGACCTGGTGGGCCAGTTCTTGAAGATCTTCGTCGGAGACGGGGCGGTTCTTGCTCGCCGAACGGACGCCGGAAATCACCTTCGCTCGATCGAAAGGCTCCCGCTGGCCCGAGCGCTTGACCACCCATAAGGGTTGCTCCTCTACCCGTTCAAACGTCGTGAACCGTCGTCCGCAGCCCAAACATTCCCGGCGCCGACGAATCGCCACTCCCTCGTCGGCGAGGCGCGAATCCACCACTCGATCGTCATCGACAGAGCACCACGGACACCGCACACGGCCGACGTTAGTTGGCCGACCGGGCTGGGCGGCAGAGCGCCCTCAGGGAAGGATGATCCGCTCACCAGGCGTGAGCGAGGCAGAGCCAAGCTCCGACGACAAGGCGGCGACCAGGGATTCTGCGTCTCCATCCGGGTTGATCCGAGCGGCGATCGACCCCAGGGTGTCGCCCTGCTTCACCACATAGACGACGTTGTGCACTCGAGCGGCCGGGGGTCCGGCCGGTGGCGCGCCGGCCACCGAGCGCCCGCCAAGTGCGCTGATCGGGGCGGCGAGGACGAACAGCAGCCCCACCAAGAGGGCACCGACCACCAGTCGGCGGCGACGCACCTGGACCTTCGCCCGCTGGCGGCGGGCCGACACATCGGGGCCGCTGCGCAGCTCGGGAGGCTCAAACGCCGGACAATCGTCCAGCGGCTCCTCGGCCCACTCCTCGGAGATACAGGCCACATCGTCCCAGTTCGGAAGCACAGAGTCCGAAAAGCCGACACACCGGCCGCCGTCGACCAGGCGCAGGGCGGGTCGGGGCCACGGGCTCTCGAAGAGATCCTCGTCGGGCAACGCGGCAATGGCCATCACGCCACCACGAGCACTGCTCGGATCCCCCAGTTTTGGAAGGTTGGCGTCCACGAACGTCTGTTCGTCATGGGTTCATTGGACCACGAACGCGTGTTCGTGTCAAGGACCGAATCCGAACAAATGTTTGCCTTTCGGGGGCCGGGGGGTTATCGTCACTAAGCAAACGGGTGTTCGCCACGGGGCGGACGACGAGTGAACCACGGCAGCGGAGGGAACACGATGGCAGAGGTCCTGAGTGGCAAGCGGCAACAGATCCTCGATTTCATCGCCGAATGCCTGCGCGAGCGGGGCTACCCCCCGTCGGTCCGAGAGATCGGGGAAGCGGTCGGCCTGGCGTCGTCGGCAACTGTCCACACTCACTTGGCGGTCCTCCAGCGTGAGGGCTACCTCCAGCGCGACCCGACCAAACCCCGGGCTATCCAAGTCCGCTACGACCCATCCTCGAAGGCGCAGATGGCTGTCGGCCCGGTCCGCCACGTCCCCCTGATCGGTGACGTCGCTGCGGGAACGGGCGTGCTGGCCCACGAGAACGTCGAAGAGCTGCTTCCCCTCCCCGAACAGTTCACCGGGACCGGATCGACGTTCATGCTGCGGGTACGTGGGGAGTCGATGTTCGAAGCGGGGATCCTCGACGGGGACTTCGTGGTCGTCCGCCAACAGCCCGATGCCGAAACCGGCGATGTCGTGGTCGCCGGAATCCCCGATGACGAGGCAACGATCAAAACCTTCGGCCGCAAACGCGGAAAGATCGTCCTCACTCCGGCGAACCCGGCGCTGTCCCCGATGGAATTCGACCCCTCCGACGTGACGATCTACGGCAAGGTCGTCACCGTTCTCCGGCGGCTCTGACCCTCCTTCACCTCGCCGCCCGGTCGATACGAGTTGGGGCCTCATTGATCACAGGCAGTGACCCATCGCCGGAGTCACGAGTACCGTCGTTGCGTGTCTGAGGCGCCACCTATCCGATACCGCTCCCCCGAAGAGGACAGCGCCCGGTGGCTCGGCTTTTCGTTCCGGCAAGGCGACATCGTCATCAGTACCCGGTCCAAGAGCGGTACGACCTGGTTGCAGATGATCTGTGCACTGCTCGTCTTCCAGACCACCGAGTTCGAGGCACCGTTGGCGGAGCTCTCGCCATGGCTCGACTGGCTGTTCATCCCCCGAGCCGAGATCTACGCGCGGTTGGCGGCCCAGAAGCACCGGCGTTTCATCAAGACCCACACCCCGCTCGACGGGATTCCCCTCGACTCGCGAGCCACGTACATCGTCGTCGGCCGACACCCCTTAGACATGGCGGTGTCGCTCTACCATCAGAGCAACAACCTCGACCGGGAGCGCATCGTTGAACTCATGGGCCGGACCACACCCGCTCGGCCCCGATCCATTTCCGTGCCGCTGCGCGAATGGCTGCTTTCATGGATCGACTGGGAAGGGAGCCCACAACAAGAACTGGATTCCTTGCCGGGGGTGATGTGGCACCTCTCCGATGCTTGGGCTCGGCGCGATGAACCAAACGTCGTGCTTGTCCACTATGACGACCTGTCCGCCGATCTTGAGGGCGAGATGCGGCGTCTGGCGACCCTGCTCGGGATCACCGTTGCCGACGAGACATGGACCCACCTCGTGGACGCAGCCCGATTCGAGCACATGCAGGCTCATGCCAACGAGCTCGCACCGGATCCAGTGGGTGTCCTCAAGGACCAAGCACACTTCTTTCGCCGGGGTTCGTCGGGAGCCGGCCGAGAGCTGCTGTCCAGCGGCGAGTTGGCCCACTACCGCGCACGCACGAATGACCTGGGAACGCCGGACTTGCTGGCATGGCTCCACCGCACGGACCGCTGACTCGGCCACCTTTGGGACACCAACCCGCCGAGACGGTGGCGGAGCCGGCCATCAGGACCTCGGGCGTCGGCCCTGCTTGGCTCGCGGCATGGTTCTCTCGCCGGACTGACGGACTCAACCCCATGAGCGGTTCTTGGTCGCGGACGCCTGATCGGCCCGAGGGAGCCCTGCCCCGGGGCCCAACCGTCCCCGCCACCAGATTGCGCGAGCCGGACTGCGACCCGAACGCTCAGATCAGGCGCCGTTCTGTCGCCCATCTGGTCAGTTGGTGTCGGGTCGACAACTGGAGCTTTCGCAGCACGGACGAGACGTGGCTCTCCACCGTCTTGGTGGAGATTTCGAGCTCTCGGGCGATCTCCTTGTAGGTGTACCCGCGGGCGATGAGCCTGAGCACCTCGTGCTCGCGGGCAGAGAGCTGGTCCAGTTCGGGGTCGAAGCTGGCCGGCGGGCCATCGTTGGGAATCGCCGCGAACGCGTCCAACACGAAGCCGGCAAGGCGGGGGGAGAACACGGCGTCCCCTGCCGCCACCCGGAGCACCGCGTCCTGCAACTCCGGGCCCGAAATTGTCTTGGTCACGTAGCCGCGCGCGCCGGAACGGATCACGGCGATGACGTCCTCGGGTGCGTCCGAAACCGACAACGCGAGGAACCGGACCTCGGGATGCGTCGGTTTGACCGCTTCAATGACGGCCAGACCACCCCCGTTTGGCATATGGACGTCAAGAAGGACGACGTCAGGAAGGCGTTCTCCGATCAACTCCACGGCGGCAGACACCTCGTCGGCCTCTCCAACAATCTCGACGGCGGTGCCCAATTCGTTGCGGACGCCAGCTCGGAAGAGGTGGTGGTCGTCCACCAAGAAGACTCTTGGGACGGCTCCGGGGGTCACGTGCGGGCTCCGCTCCGTGGAACGGTGAGTTCGATCTCGGTTCCCTGGCCGATTATCGAGCGGATGATCACGGCGCCGCCCACGCGCCCCATCCTTGCCCTGATCGACGTGGCGATACCCTGGCGGTCCTCCGCCACGACATCGGGGTCGAATCCCGTTCCCCGGTCCCGTACGAACATGGACACTTGTTGCGCCTCGACCTCTGCGAATATCGAGACCGTCGAGGCTCCCGACCATTTGGCGGAGTTCACTGTCGCTTCTCGGCCTGCGGCCAGCATCATTCGCAGATCGTCGTCGAGTGGGCAATCGCCGACTACCACGACATCCACAGGCACTCCGTGTGCTGCTTCCACCTCGCGGGCGACCTGCTCGAGCGCAGCAGCAAGGGTGCCGGCACCATCGGCGCCGATGGATCCGGGCGGTCGGCCCTCGAACAACCACGACCGAAGGTCTCGTTCTTGTGTCCGCGCCAGTTGCACGACTCGATCCGGCTGTGCGGCAGACCGTTGGATCAGTGCCAACGTCTGGAGAACCGAGTCATGCACCCGGGCGGCCATGTCGGCGCGTTCCTCGGCCCTGATGCGAGCCTGCCGTTCGGACACGAGGTCCCGGGTCAGCCGCAGCCACCAGGGGCCGAAAATAACGACGATGGCGGCGATCATCAGGACAACCCCGCCGAGCAGATCCAAGGTGACACGGCTGGAGTGGCTGAGCACCAGAAGCACCAACCCGACGGAAAGTAGGACTGATCCGCCCACCACGCGTACGATGAGTGCCCGGCGCGACCGGGCCGACGCGGATCCGAGGTGCATGACCGGCTCGGCAACGCGGTGCAGCCAGACCCGCTCAGCATCGTCGGCGTTGCGGTAGACGAGGATGAGCCCACCAGCACTGAGGTACACCGCCCAGGCGACCGAGGAGAGGTAGCCCGCGTCCAGTGCGGAGCCCACGACCAAGACTGCCACCAGCACTGGGAGGAGAGCGACCACCACGAGGAGACCCTTGCGGTCGGACACCGCGCGGGATCCGATGGTCCCCTGTTCGTCATCGACGGGAAACAGCAACCACGCGATGACGTAGCCGACCACCCCTATCCCGCTCACCAACGCCGAAAGGACCAGGGCGACTCGGATCACCGTGGCGTCGATGCCGTAGCGCTCTGAGAGCCCGCCGGCCACCCCTGCGACGAGTCGATCGTTGCGACTCCGATGGAACGCCCTACGGCGGCTCCGCCAACGATTTCGGGTCGGCCCTGGACGAGAGCGCCGCGACCCCGGGCCGGCCTGGCAGCGTGGCGACGGGTCCGCGGGCCCCAACTCGGGCCCAATTCGAGCCCCGGTCCGGCCAACCTTCGGTCCCGGAGTCTCCGGGGCACGGTTCTTCGGGGCACGGTTCTCAGGCACAGGGCCCCCAGGCGGTAAGGGAGAGGATGCGATCGGATCGGCGATGCCCAATGATCGCGCCGCGGTGACGGAAACACCATCAGGGAAATCCCTGGTCAGATGCTGTCGGCTCAGGACCGAGTCGGGGTCATTCCCGATACCGCCGCCGCGTCGGATCCTCGAACATGGATCCATGGACGCAAACGACACCCAAACCGACGCCGGCAGAAGCCGTCATCTCACCCGCCTTCCCCGCGAAGGCTTCTTGGGAGGGGTGGCAGCAGGCGTTGCCGAGTATCTCGACATCGATGTGGCGATCGCACGGCTGGCCTTTGTCGCTCTTAGTTTCTTCGCCGGGATAGCAATCCCGTTGTACATCGCCGGCTGGCTCCTGATCCCAGAAGAGGGCACGGACATCGCCATCGCCGACGAGATACTCCAACATGCGCGGCTTCGATGAACTCGTCGCCCGCCACACACCCGCCGCGCTCGGCGACTGACCACAGGAGGACACATGGGCTCACTCGGAGATGACACTGGTCAGGAGAATATGTGGCGGTGGACCCGCCGTCCGACTTCACAGCCGGACCTGCGGGTCTCGACAGCGGAGCGAAACGCGGTGGCTGAGTTGCTGTCACAGCATTATGCCGAGGGTCGCCTCGACGCATCGGAATTCGATGACCGTCTCGAGCACGCCATGGCCGCCAAAACCGGCGCCGACCTGTCCAACCTGCTCCTCGACCTCCCAGGGCCCAAAACCACCTTGCCGGTGCCCACTCGTCGACCGCGACGGGCAGGGATCTTGGGCATGGCCGTGCTGGTTCTCGTGGTGGGCGTCGCGGCCTCTGTCTCGGCATGGTCGGTGCCGCACATCCCCTGGTTGTTGGTCGCGCTTGTCGTCATCTTCGTCTGGTCGCGAAGGCCAACCGGGCCTGGCCGACGTCACCGAAGGCACGAGACCACCACGAGCCCTTGACCATGCTCGCGATCATTGTTGACCCCCGAGAGGCTCATGACGAAGCCTGACGACCGGTCGGGTCCTCGTGTCCGATGACACTGTGGACTCGCTCAGCGGCCGTCGATGAACTGTGGGAGCCACTGGGCGGTCGCCAAGAGCATCTCGTCGGTCATGGTCTCTATGTGCTTCCAAGGCAAAACACCGGCGAACGGGTCGGCCAGCATGGCTTCGATGACCAGGCCCCGTTGGCCAGTAAGCGCGGCCTCTACGGTCAACTCCTGGGAGGCGGCAACCCGCCGGAGGTGCTCGGCCGCCGCTCCAGCTGAAGCGGAATCTCTGGCCCGGACCCCATTGCCGTCGATCGTGCCCATGCATTCGACCACCACACCGGCGGGGAGCTCTGCCACTTGGCCGGTATTGGGCAGATTGACTGGGAGCGAGCGCGCCTTGCCGGTGACGATGGCATCGAGCAGCGGTGCGACCAGCTCGCCCGACGGGTAGTTGGAGATCTCACCGCCGGCTTCGAGTTCGGCCGCCCCCCTGTCATCGTCGGCCTTGTCGATGCGATGACCGGCCAGTCCGTAATGATGGACGCCCCAGTCCCGACCGAAGTCCGACGCCTCGTTCACGAACCATGCGAAGAATTCCGATACGTGAGTGTCGGCGGACCCGGGCAGGACCCCGAAACGACGGAACACTTCGAGCTTCAGTCGGTTATTGGCGACGATGTCGGCCTTGGTCCATGCCCCCGCTGGGTCCTCTTTGTGCCAATGGGACTGCTCGGGTGGATCCATCCAGATGGGCTGGCCCTCCAGCTGACCTGGGTGCTCAAGGACGTCGGTGAGCATGGCGAATCCGTCGCGTCCGTCGACATCGAGGGCCGTCACCAAGGGCAGGTGGTTGACACCGGCTACCACCGGGTCGATCTTGTGCATGGGGGCATCGAAAACGAGGCTCATCCAGAACTGGAGACCCACCATCTCGTTGCACAGCCCAACGGCGTTGAGTGCGGTCTGAGAGGTCACGGCCCGGCACAGCGAGGACATCGGATTGCTCACGTTGAGCAGCAACGCGTCTGGTGCATGGCGTTCGACGGCGCGGGCGATCTCCACCATGACGGGGATGCTGCGCAACGACCGGAAGATGCCACCGGGACCGACCGAATCGCCCACCGGCTGGCGCAGCCCGTAGCGGGCCGGGATCTCGAGATCATGGGCCATGCTGGCGAAGCCGCCCACCGAAAAGGCGGTGATGACGAACTCGGCTCCTGCAAGTGAGGCCGCCAGATCGGCCGTGGCGGTGACCTGCAGGCCGATCCCCCGGCTGACCGCGACGTGTTTGGCGATGGTCAGCATTGGAACCATCGACGCCTCGTCGATGTCGGTGAGAGTGACGACGGCCTCCTGCAAGCTGGGCGTGTTGGCGAAGTCGACCAGCAGCCCGGGCGTCCAGTGGGTGCTGCCACCACCGACGATGGTGATCTTCGGTGCCATTGCACGATCCCCCTCACTGTCTGATGGCCGTGTCACAAACGATGCCGCCGGGCCACCCGGCGGCGCGCTCCTGGTTCGGCGGCGATCCCGGTTCCAAGGCGACCCGAGCGGCCGACTCGAAGAGTCAGTCCCAGAGTTTGTCGGTGTAGGTGTCGGTGCCAGGGACCGTCGGGACGAAGGGCAAGGCGGCGACGACCGTCCCCTTGCCGGCGGCTTCGAGGCGACGGCGGTGCTCGGCGATCACCGGCTCCCAACTGGCCAATGGGTGCCCGTCGAGGAAGAACAGCAGCAGCGTGCGCCGGTCGGTCGCCTCCTGGCGGGGGACGTCGCCGGGAGCGTCGATCAGCAGGGGCAGCGGGGTGAAGGCGGCCACCAGGCCGGCGTCGGTGCCCGGCAGGATGGCCGGGAGGCCCTCGGTGCGCAGCCAGTCCCAAAGCTCCTCGGTGCTCACGCCTTCGGCCCGGTCCACCCATACGGGGACGAAGCCCCGGTAGGGGTGGTCGAGGGCGAGCTCGACGGGGACGCCGTCGGGCTCACGACGGTATTCCCAGGCAAAGCGGTAGAGGAGCGTGTGGACGTGATCGCGCTCTTCGAACATGCGGTTCGCCGCATGGAGGGCCCGGACTTGGCGCACCGCCCAGCGGTTCCACAGGTCGTGATAACCGTCGAGCACCCAGTAGACCGACACATAGGAGCCACGGGCCGGCTCGCCGGTGATCTCCGAAGAGTCGGGGTCGCGCAGAGCCTTCAGATCGGCCGTTGCCACGTAGCGGCTTCCGGCGAAGTTGTAGGGACCGATCATGCAGCCCGAATAAAAATGATCCCGCTCGTACCAGCGGTTGTAGGCGACCTCGTGGCCGCGGTGGGGCTCGACGATGGTGAGCAGCATCGAACCCAGCTTGATCGGCTCGGCTCCCGCCGTGATCTCGAGGGGACGCGACTTCTTGGGCGCGGTGTCAGTCATGGGGCGCACCGTAACAGCGGGCGGGGCAGCGACGCAGCTCCGCGCGGCCCCGCTCAGGCGACCACAATCCGGCCCGCGGCGACCGGTGCCCGGTCCGGGCTGGCGACCCCTCCTGCAGGCTCAATGGTGACCGCGAGGCTCGTGGGGACCGCCGAACCGGCCACGGTAAAGCCGGCCTGCTTGGGCCGGTTCCCGAGCAGGCCGAGAGAGATGGGCTTGCCACCGATGAATGCCCACAGCTGGTAGGTCTGGCTGGCCGGCAGCGAGGGCATCGACGACGAGACCAGGTAGCCCCGACCGTCGGGCGTCACCACGAACTCGGCCAGCTTTTCGCCCGTCGCGCCCTTTAGATTGGCCAGCCGGTGTTCGGGATTCGCCAGCGCCTGACTGATGACGGCCTGAGAGCTCTGTCCGCCAAAGGCGCTCTGGATCTGACCCACCCGGTTGTCGACCCGGGAGAGGTTGACCGCCAAGATCGAGATGACCACCACCGCGGCCGCGGCCACCACCGCAGAGACCCGCATGACAGCTTTGGAGGAACGGGCGGCTTGGTTGGCACGGGCATCGGCCAACTCGACGACCTTGGCCGATTCGCCGGCGCTCGGACCAGAAGCCGTCGCCGCGTGGCCCGAGCCCAGGTTCGGCATCGGTGGCGACTCGTCCAACCCGGCAGGTGCAGCCAGTCGGTCGGCGATGCGGTCCCACAGACCGGCAGGCGGCGACTCGACGGTGTTCCCGATGGCCCCGGCCATTTCGAAGTGCACGTCGACCTCGGCCCGACAGCGAGGGCACTCGGCCAGGTGCGCCTCGATGGCCAGCGCCTCATCGGCGTCGATTGCGTCGAGCGCATAGGCCCCGAGAAGCCCTTCGATCTCTTCGTGTTGAAATTCGGTACTCATGATTCCTTCACTCCGCTCTCAGTCAGCAAACCCTTCATCCGCCGGAGGCCGCTTCGAATCCGACTCTTGACCGTGCCTTCTGGTTGGCAGAGCAGGACCGCCACTTCCCGGTACGAATGCCCCTCGAAGTAGGCGAGCTCGATGGCCGCCCGCTCGTCGTCGGACAGGGCGCCCAGCGCCTGCGTCACCTGGTCGGCCACGGCCAGATCCCAGACCTCGTGCTCGATGTCGTAGCCGGCGTTGGCTGTCGAACGAGCGTCGCGCCCCTCGCGCTGGCGGCGGGAGACCTCCGAGCGAACAGTGTCGACCGCCCGCCCGTGGGTCTGGGCCAAAAGGTAGGTCCGAAGGCTGCCCCGGGCGGGGTCAAACCGGTCGGGCTGCTTCCAGAGGCGCAAGAAGACCTCTTGGACCACGTCCTCGGCTCCAGCGGCGTCCCCACAGACCCGGCGGGCCAACCCGAAGACGGCCCCGCCGTGCCGACGGTAGGCCTCGGCCAGGGCATCGTCACGGAAGCGGCCGATACCCACGACCAGCTGCGCGTCACTCTGGTCGACCAGGGGTGTCATGCAGTTATCTCTTCGGCGCAGGTGCCGGAATCGGATGACCGGGAGGCTGGTTTTGTGGGGAAATCCGAGTCATCCACATCACGACCGGTTCCGAATACATCTCACCATGCGTACCACGATCGATTCCTACAAGGCACGCGCCGGACGGCTCAACACCGATGGCATCGACTTCGAGGGGTTCAAGGACTACCCCTTGTCTGCCGAGGCGCTCCGGAGCCTGCGCTACATGCACGACATCGAGCACCACACAATCTGCTACCTCCGCGATTTGTTGCTGACCCCGGCCCACCGCGACGCAGAGGTCACCTCGTTCCTCGCCTGCTGGGCCTTCGAAGAGCTGTGGCACGGCGAGGCCATCGCTGACGTGCTCGAGGCGCACGGTGAGTCGGCCGGGGCACCGCGGGTGGCGAACCTGCGCGAACGACGCAAATGGCGCGACACAATGGAAGTGGCCAGCCACTTCGGTGCCTCGACATTGGCCGGCGCGTCGTTCGTCGCCCTACATATGAGCTGGGGTGCGGTCAACGAGTGGACGACCCAGGCCGGCTACGCCCGCTTGGCCGCACGCGAAGCCAACCCTGTGCTGACCGAGCTGCTCAAGCGGATCATGAAACAAGAGGGCGGTCACATCGACTTCTACGCCTCGGAGGCGGCGCGCCGCCTCGGCGAGAGCAAAAAGGCCCAAAAGCTCACCCGCTTCGCCCTCAAGCACCTATGGCGACCCGTCGGGTCCGGTGTGATGCCCAAGTCCGAGGTCGCCTTCCTCTGCCGATTCCTCTTCGGTGGTAGCGACGGCCGGGCCGTGGCCGAGCGCATCGATCGACGTGTCGACAAGTTGCCCGGCCAAGACGGCCTGGGCCTGTTGACAACGGCGATCGACAACTTCAGCCGACTCACTCCGGCCGCTTGAGCCTCAGCACCCCCCGGGGCGGGCCGACCCTCGGCTCGATCGTCATTCGATCGGCGCGTTCGTCGGCGAGCGTCGCCACGCTCGACAGCCACTCAACTGACGCTCACCGGCTGCGCCGCGCTCTGGTTCTGTCTTCGTCTCCATCGCCTGTTTTAGCCGTCCTCATCTTTGGTGGCACCCAGCTCCCGAAACTGACCCGATCCTTGGGCTCGGCTTCCACCGAGTTCCGCCGTGGCCAAACGACCGGTGACCCAGCGCCGGTCCCCGTGGTCGTCCAGGCCGCGCCCGACCCTTCGACCCCATCACGGGTACGGTCGACCCGCCCGCAGTTGAGCGGGCATCGAGCCCAGCGGAGGTCCGCCATGATGCACTTCTCCAACGACCAGCACCGGCGCACGACCGTCGGATCGCACGGCCGGTCCCGGCGGGTCCGGACCGCCAGCGTCCTCACCAGCGCGCTTGTTGGTTGTGCCTTCTTGGTCGCAGCCTGTGGGTCGAGCCCGTCGAGCCCGTCGAGCGCCGCCGGCAACTCGGGGGGCGCCGGGGCCTCGGCCACGACCATCACCATCAAGAACTTCACCTTCTCGCCGGCGACCCTACGGGTGTCACCGGGGGCAACCGTGACCGTCGCCAACAACGACTCGGTGGCCCACACGATGACATCGACGACCAAGAAGTTCGACACCGGTGACGTGGCCCCGGGCGCAAGCGCGACGTTCAAGGCCCCGACCACCCCGGGCACCTATGCCTACATCTGCACCATCCACCAGTTCATGCACGGCACGCTGGTCGTGACCTGACGACTTCTCCGAGGCCTGGATCTTCATCGCCGGGCTGGTCGGCTGGGTCCCGGGGCGCCACGAGGTTCTAGGCGGTGAGCAGCGCCAGGAGCACCGCGTAGGCCCGGTCGAGCGAAGACCGCTCGACCCGTTCGTCGGGATGATGGGCGAGGAGCGGATCCCCGGGACCGAAGTTGGCCGCCGGCACCCCGTGGGCCCAGAAGGAGGCGACGTCGGTCCAGCCGACCTTGGCCCGGGGCGCTGCACCCGTCCCGGCGACCAGCGCCGCCAGCAGCGGATCGTCAAGGGCCGGCGGCGCACCATCGGCCGCGTCGATCACCGTCAGCTCGTCACCGATCGAGGGGTCGTAGAGACCATCGAGGAGTGTTTCGAGGAAGCGGCGGGCCGCCCCGGTGTCCCGGTCGGGGGCGAAACGGTAGTTGAGGGTGAGCGACGCCGCGTCGGGCACCACATTCCCCGCCACTCCTCCGGTGACCGCCACCGCCTGCAATTGCTCGGCGTACTCGCAGCCGTCGAGGACCGCACGGCGGCCCTCCCAGTTGGTCACCCGCTCGAGTACGGGAGCCAACCGGTGGATGGCGTTGCGTCCGGTGAACGGTCGGGCCGTGTGGGCCCGCTGCCCCGTGAGGCTGAGCACGACCTGCATGGTGCCCTGACACCCGGCCTCGACCAACGCCTCGGTCGGCTCCCCAAGCACCGCTGCATCGGCCGCCAGCAGTTCGGGCCGATTCGCCCACAGCTCGGCCAGGCCGCTTTCGTCCCGGCCCACTTCCTCGCAGGCGTAGAAGCACCACGTCACGTCGACGACGGGTTCGGGTACCGTTCGGGCGAGCTCGAGCATCACCGCCAGGCCACCTTTCATGTCCGACGAGCCGACCCCCCACAGCACGTCGCCGTCGATCCGAGCGGTTTCGTTGTCCGCCGGGGGCACCGTGTCGAGGTGGCCGGCGATCACCAGGCGGCGGGGACGACCGAGGGCCGTGCGTCCGACCACGTTGTCCCCTAACCGTTCGACCTCCAACCAGTCGCAGCGGCGCAGGGTGGCCTCCACCCGGTCGGCCAGGGCTCGTTCGTCATGGCTGACCGAGGGCACCGCCACCAACTCAGCGGTGAGAGCCAGTAGTCCGACGTCACTCACGCGGACACCCCGTGCTCGCGCAGGACGGCATTGAGTTGCGCCTTGTCGTGGCGCTGACCTTCGGTGAGGCGCTTGATGACCAGCACGCAGGGGAGGAAGAACTCGCCACCGGGGAACTCGCGTCGCCGGGCGGCGGACACTGCCACCGACCAGGCCGGAACGACCCCCCGGCTGATCTCGACCCCGGTGTCAGAGTCAATGACCGGGATGGTGGGGTTCAAAATGGTTCCCTCACCCAACACCGCACCTTGGCCGACCCGCGCTCCTTGGGTGACCATGCAGCGGCTCCCGATCAAGGCGTCGTCCTCGACGATCACCGGCACCGCGTTGGGCGGCTCGAGCACGCCACCGATGCCCACACCGCCCGACAGGTGCACCCGGGCACCGATCTGGGCGCACGAGCCCACGGTCGCCCAGGTGTCGACCATGGTGTCCTCGCCGACCCGGGCCCCGATGTTCACGTAACTCGGCATGAGGATGACCCCTGGAGCGAGGTAGGAACCCCGGCGGGCCGACGCCCCGGGGACCACCCGCACCCCGGCCTTGGCGAAGTCCTTCTTCAAGGGGAGCTTGTCGGCGTATTCGAACGGACCGACCTCGACGGTCTCGATGGACCGGAGCCGGAACAGCAACAAGATCGCCTTCTTCAGCCACTCGTGGACGACGGTGGTGCCGTCGGCGCCTACCTCGGCCACCCGGACCTCGCCGCGGTCGAGAAGGTCGATGGCTCGGTCCACGAGGTCCACCGCCTCGGTGTCGGCCGGGGAAAGGGCTCCGGCTCGCTCCCAGATCTCTTCGATACGTCCCTGAAGTTCAGCCATTGGGCAGAGAGTAGTGACGTTCAGGCCCAGCCGAGCTCTTTCAAGCGACCATCGGATATCCCGAAGTGGTGACCCACCTCGTGGATGACCGTCTTCCGGACCTGAGCCTCCACCTGGTCGATGGTGGCACAGACATCGCAGATGGCGTCTTGGTAGATGGTGATGCGGTCCGGGGTTGCCCCGGCGTAGCCGCCTCGATTGGTGAGCGGAATGCCCTCGTAGAGCCCGAAGAGAGCCCGTCCTTCGGCCCGGTCACCCACCAGCACCGCGACGTTGTCCATGGACCGCCCGAGTTCGGGCGGCAAGGAGTCGAGGGCATCGGCCACCATCTGTTCGAAGTCCTCACGGGGCACCGAGATCACCCCCGCACGCTACCGGTGCTCCGCCGCCCTTTTGCCTCGTGGGCCACGCCGATCGATCAGCCGAGATGCGAGCACGCCAGCAACATGGCGTGCCGAACGCCGGCTCGTGGGTCCAACCCGCCGCAATGGCCCGGCCGAAGATGGGCGCCCGGCTCGGCGGGAGCTCGGTGTGTTCGCGCCGGGAAGGCTCAGAAGTGGCCGAGCACCGGGTGGGGCACGTAAGGCTCTTCGAGCTTCGAGATCTCCTCATCGCTGAGGGTGAGCTCCTCGGCCGCCAGAGCGTCTTCTAGGTGGCCGAGCTTGGTGGCCCCGGCAATCGGGGCGGTCACCCCGGGGCGCTGGAGCAACCAGGCCAGGGCGACCTGCGCCGGGGGCACCGCGCGCCCCGCCGCCACCTCGGCGACCCGCTCGACCACGTCGAAGTCGGTCGGTTGGGCGTAGAGGTAGTCGGTGAAGTCGTCGGTCTCCGATCGGGTCGTACGCTTCTCCCCGCCCCTCAAGCGGTTCCCGGCGAGGACCCCGCGGGCCAGCGGGCTCCACGGGATGACGCCCACGCCCTGATCGATGCACTGGGGGATCATCTCGCGTTCTTCTTCGCGGTAGATGAGGTTGTAGTGATTCTGCATGGAGACGAACCGGGTCCACCCGTTGCGTTCGGCGGTGTGTTGGGCCTTGGCGAACTGCCAGGCGAACATGCTGCTGGCTCCGATATAGCGCGCCTTACCGGCCTGCACGACGTCGTGGAGTGCACCCATGGTCTCTTCGATCGGTGTCCGGCCGTCCCAGCGGTGAATCTGGTAGAGGTCGACGTAGTCCATGTTGAGACGGCGGAGCGACGCGTCGATGCCCGACAAGATGTGCTTGCGCGAGAGGCCCGCACCGTTCTCCCCCGCGGTCATGGGCATGAAGACCTTGGTCGCAACAACTACTTCGTCGCGGCTCAGGAATTTCGGCAGCAGCCGCCCGGTGGCAACTTCACTCGCTCCGCCCGAATAAGTGTCCGCGGTATCGAAGAAGTTGATCCCCCCGTCGACCGCGGCCTTTACGATCGGCTCCGCCGCACCTTCGTCCAGCACCCACGGGCGCTCGCTGTCGTTGCCAAAGCTCATCATCCCGAGACATACCCTCGAGACCCGCAGGCCCGTCGCACCGAGATTTTTATATTTCATGGGATCCTCCCTGTCAGATCCTTCGGGTTGCCGTTCGGGCCACCGGGACGACCACACGGTACCGGCAAGTCCCCTCACCCGAAGACACCGACCCGCGAACCCCGCTGGCCGTGTCGTCAGGGCCGCCAGCACCGGGGCCTCTGGACCAGCCTTCGGCCGGCACGCCGTTGGAGTCGGTAGTGTTCATCGAGAGGACGGGAGGAAGAATGCCGCGCAGAGCACCGGTCGCCGATTGGGCACGCGATTTCGATGTGCTCGCTCCTGAGTACGTGGACGAACCGTTCGGGATCTGGGAGGCACTGCGGGCCACCTGCCCCATCGCCCACACCGACCGGCGGGGCAGCAACTGGCTCCCGACCCGTTACGACGATGTCACCGCGATTGCCCATGACATCGAGCACTTCAGCTCCCGCAAGATCGCGGTCATCCCTTTGGAAGGCGCCGAGCCCGATGACCCGCTCCTCCCCTACGGCCTGCCCCCGATCTCAGCCGACCCGCCGCTGCACACCTGGACCCGGCGGCTCTTGTTGCCGTGGTTCTCGCACCGTCGGGTGGAGGGCTACGAACAGCTGACCCGCGACCTGTGCACGGGGCTCATCGCCGGATTCATCGATCAGGGCCGGGCCGACGCGGCGGCGGGATATGCCCAGCAGATACCCGTCCGGGTGATCGCCCACATCTTGGGCGTCCCGGCCGATCTGTCCGATACCTTCACCGGCTGGGTACGCGACACGCTCGAGTTCGCCGATGACCCCGAACGCCGGCGGCGGGGCAGCGACGCCCTGATCTCCTACTTCAGCGCTGAGGCCGATCGGCGGCAAGCCATACCCGGTGACGATCTGTTGAGCGAGCTGTTGCATGCCGAGGTCGACGGTGTGCCGATCGAGCGGAGCATCGCCCTCGGAGCGGCTGCCCTGGTGCTCATCGCCGGGATCGATACCACCTGGAGTGCGATCGGATCGTCTCTGTGGCATCTTGCGACCCACGAAGAGGACCGCAGGCGCCTTGTCGCCGAGCCGCAACTCATGGCGTTGGCCGTCGAGGAGCTGTTGCGGGCCTACTCACCGGTCACCATGGCCCGAGTGGTGACCGAAGACATCGAGTACGAAGGATGCCCGATGAAGGCCGGCGACAAGGTCCTCATGAATTTCCCCGCGGCCAACCGCGACCCCGAGGTGTTCGAGTCCGCCGACCGGGTCATCTTGGACCGGGCCCACAATCGCCACGTCGCCTTCGGCTCGGGCATCCACCGCTGTGCGGGCTCGAACCTGGCCCGCATGGAGCTCCGCATCGCCCTCGAGGAGTGGCTGGCCGCCATCCCCGAGTTCCGCCTCGCCGACGGCGGTGACGTGACTTGGGCCGGCGGTCAGGTCCGCGGTCCGCGCACCCTTCCGCTGGTGTTCTCGTGAAGATACGGGTCGATGCCGCAAAGTGTCAGGGGCACGCCCGCTGTTACGGGCTGGTGCCCGAATTGTTCGACGTCGACGATTACGGACTCTCGAGCGTGATTGGCGACGGGACGGTGCCGGTCGAACTCGAGGAGCGGGCGAAGTTGGCCATTGCCAACTGCCCCGAATACGCCATCGAGGAGATCGCCGGCTGATCGGACACACCGCCGGTGGCGTCGGTGAGACCTGGCACCCTGGAGGGGTGATCGAGACCCTGCAGACCGGTCGTCTGCTCCTCCGCCCTTTTGTGCCAGACGACCTCGACGCGCTGACCGAGCTGCACGCCGAGGAGTCATTTTGGTGGTATCCCCTCGGGCGGGGCATGACGCCAGCGGAGACCGCCGGTTTCCTGGCCCGGGTCACCCAAGGCTACGAAAGCCATGATCACCCCTCTCTGCACGCGGTGATCGAACGCTCGAGCGGCTCGCTGGTGGGCTGGGCCGGCCTGTCGGTCCCACTTTTTCTGCCCGAGGTGCTCCCAGCCATCGAAGTCGGCTGGCGACTGGGCGAGGCGTTCCGTGGGCTGGGCTACGCGACTGAGGCCGGCGCCGCCGGCCTCAGGTGGGGGTTCAACGAGCTCGGGCTGGACGAGATCGTGAGCATCTACGAGCCCGACAATGTGGCATCAGGCAGGGTCATGGACCGTCTCGGCTTCCCGGCGGGCTCGAAGACGACGCATCCGGGACGGGGGATCCCCCTCGTGGTGCGCACCTTGACCGTCGAGGCCTGGCGGTCGGCGCAGGATCGCTGGCCAGGACCGGCCCGCGCGTGAGGTGGGAGATCCTCGGCGCGGCCGGGGTCTGATGGAACGGCCCGGACCGGTGCCGGCTTCCTCCCTCGCCGCGTCACGCCGAAGTCGGCGCGATGTCGGCGGGTCCGGCACCACACCGGTGATCGCGGCGCTGGGTTCAGATCGCCCATCCGGCGGCGTGGAGCCGCTCGGCCACCAGTCGCAGCCGGACCATCGGTTGGACCAGGGCGATCCGGACGAAACCGGCTCCCGCCTCGCCATAGAGATCGCCGGGGCTGACGAGGACGCCGCCCACCCGGGCCAGATCCTCGGCCATGGCCCAGGCGTCGGGCCACCGGCTCGGGACGGGCACCCACAGGTAGAAGCCACCGGCCGGCAGGTCGACCGGGCAGCCCAGGCTGGTCAGCTGGGCCGCAAAAAACGAGAGTCGTTCGAAGTAACGCGCCCGCTGGGCCTCAACGTGCTCGTCGTCGGCCAAGGCGACGGCGGCGGCGGCTTGCACGGGCCCGGGAACCATCAGTCCGGCGTGCTGTCGCACGTCGCGCAGATAGCTGACGATGTCAGGATCGCCGGCAAAGAACCCGGCTCGCACCCCGGCCATGTTGGAGCGTTTGGAGAGCGAGTGCACCGCCACCACGCCGTGTAGGCCCGTGTTGAGGATCGAGCGGGGCGGGCCGTCCCAGGTGAACTCGGTGTAGCACTCGTCGGAAAAGACCAGCACCCCGTTGCGCGGTCCCCACTGCGCGGCCGCCCCGAGATCGGTCAGGCCGCCCGAGGGGTTGGCGGGCGAGTTGACCCAGAGCAAGAGGGCCCGCTCGGCGTCGGCCGGGTCGATGGCCGAGAGGTTCAAGCCACTGCCATCGGGGGTCGCCGGAGGGACGGCCACGGCCCGGCACTCGCCGAGGGTCGCCCCCATGGCGTAGGTGGGATACGACACCGCCGGGTAGAGGACCGTGTCGCGGATCGGGTCGCGCAGGTGCAGGTAGTGGGCGGTCGACGCCACGAACTCCTTGGTCCCGACGCACGCCGCCACTGCGGCGGGGTCGACGGCCACCTCGAAACGTCGTTGCAGCCAGTCCGCCGCGGCCCGACGGAGTCCCGGACCACCGGCCGAGGCCGGATAGCCGCGCTCGGTGCCCGAGACCGCCAGGGCCCGGATCACCGACAGCGGCGGGGCATCACAGGGCGTCCCGACCGAACAATCGACCACCCCGCCCGAGAGTGCATCGGCCAGCGCTCGCAGGTCGCCCAGGCGGTCGTAGGGGTAGGGCGGGGGTTGAAAGGACCCGGTGACGGTCATACCGGCGCCACCAGATATTCCTTGAAACGAGCCTGACCGGCGTCATCGAGCACCACGTGCACGGTGGCCGATTCATCTCCCGTGCGCTGATCGACCACCTCGCCTTCCCGGTGCACCGCGGCGAGGACGTCGCCGCAGGCCCAGGGGATGACCAGCTCGACGACCCGGTCGGCGTACTGCAGCCGGTCACCGACCGCCCGGATGAACCCGTCCATCCCTTCCCCGGTCTTGGCCGAGATGCACACCGCCCCTTCGATGGTGCCCGCCAGGCGGACCGCCTCGTCGGACCGGTCCGCCTTGTTCACCACCACCAGCTCGGGGACGTCGGTGGCCCCGATCTCGGCCAGCACCGTGCGCACCGCGGTGATCTGACCCTCGGGGTCCGGAGCTGCGCCGTCGACCACGTGGACCACGAGGTCGGACAGCCGCACCGAGTCGAGGGTGGAGCGGAATGCCTCGACCAGTTCGTGGGGCAGCTTGCGCACGAACCCGACGGTGTCGGTGATGAGCAGGGTCTCGCCACCGGGCAGCGAGAACTGCCGGGTGCGGGGGTCGAGGGTGACAAAGAGTCGGTTGGCGGCCGGCACACCGGCGTCGGTGAGACGGTTGAGCAAGGTCGACTTCCCCGCGTTGGTGTACCCGACCAACGCCAGCTCGCGGTGGCGCCCCCGCCGCCGGGAGCGACGCTGGACCCCCCGGGTCCGCTCCACCGCCTTGAGTTCGTCCTCCAGGCGATGCATGCGGCGGACCAGGCGGCGCCGATCGACCTCGAGCTGGGTCTCACCCGGTCCCCTCGTTCCGATGCCACCGGCCTGCTGGCTGAGTTCGTGGCCCCGGCCGCGAAGGCGTGGCAGGCGGTAGCGCAACAGTGCCAACTCGACCTGCGCCTTGCCCTCGGGGCTGCGGGCGTTCTGGGCGAAGATGTCGAGGATCACCGCGGTGCGGTCGATGGCTGTGCGGCCGAGGATCTTCTCGAGATTGCGTTGCTGGGCCGGGGAGAGCTCTTCGTCGAAGACCACCGTGTCGGCGTCGACCTCGAGAGAGAGGGCGGCCAGCTCTTCGGCCTTGCCCCGTCCGACATAGGTGGCCGGGTCGGGGCGATCCCGACGCTGGACGATGCGTCCCGCCACGTCGGCCCCGGCCGTATCGACCAGCAGGGCGAGCTCGTCGAGGGCGGCCTCGACCACCTCGGGGTCGGTGCCCGTCAGGACGACGCCGACGAGGATGATGCGCTCTCGGAACGTCCGGTCGATCAGGGTGCCCGGCACGTACGTCACGGGGTGACCACCAGCAGGGCGAGGTCGACAACCACGTCGGCCACCTTGCGGACCGGACCGGCCAGGGCCACCGGGTCGCCGTCTTTGCGCCCGAGGGTCACGTCGAGAGGTCCGCCGGGGTTGTGGACCCGCACGATGTCACCGACGAGTCCCCAGCTCCGGGCGGCCGCCGCCGCCGCACAGCTACCGGTGCCACAGGCGAGCGTCTCGCCGACGCCGCGTTCCCATACCCGGAGCACCAGCTCGTCGGGCTCGGGTCCAAGGGCGATGAACTCGACGTTGATGCCGTCGGGGTGGACCGCCTCGAGGCGCGGCCCGATCACGGCCACGTCCACCTCGGCGGGATCGGGACCGAACAACACGAGGTGGGGGTTGCCCACGTCGACCTGGCGGGCCCGCCGGTCGCCGAACTGTTGGGGCTGGTCCGCCCCGAGCGTGACCTCCCCCATGTCCACGCTGGCCCGGTCGGTCCCGGTCGAGCCGAGCTCGTAGTCGACCGTCTTGACCCCCGCCGCCGTCGCCACGGTGAAACGGGGGGGGGTCACCAACCCGGCGAGAACAGCAGCCTGGGCCAGGCACCGCATCCCGTTGCCACTCATCTCGGCCTCACGACCGTCCGCGTTGCGCAGCACCATGGACAGGTCGGCCCCGCCGCTCCCCGGGCCGACCGTGATAACCCCGTCGGCCCCGATGCCCCGGTGGCGATCACAAAGGATCCGCACCTGGGCATCGTCGAGCGGGGCGCGTCCGTCAGGGGCGACCACCACGAGGAAGTCGTTCCCTGCGCCCTCGTGCTTGGAGAGGGCGAGCCGTGAGCCGTTCGCCTGGACCACCCCTCCATTCTCGCACTTCGTGCCCCGATCCCCTGCGCCTCGGACGCTCAAAGCGCCCCGAGAACCAGATCGACGGGGTGCTCGGTGGGCCCGAGCCAACGCACCCGGGGATCCCGGCGGAACCAGGCCCATTGCCGCCGGGCGAAGCTGCGGGTCCGCCGGACGGCCTCGGCCACGCAATCGTCGAGGGGAATCCCCTCTTCTACGTGGGCCAGCAGCTCCTTGTAGCCGAGGGCCTGACGGGCCGTGCGGGAAAGTCCAGCTGGGCGCCCCGAGAGGGCCCGCACCTCGTCGACCAGGCCCTCGTCCAGCCATCGGTCGAAGCGCTCGGCGATCCGCGGGTCGACGACTGCGGGGTCAAAGGGCAGGCCCACCAGTGCGAAACGGGTCGCCGGGTAGGCCCCGAGGCCAGGACCGAACGAAGAGAACGGCGACCCCGAGCCGATGGTCACCTCGAGTGCCCGGACGATGCGCCGCCGGTTGGTGGGCGTCGTGCGGGAGGCGGCGAGCGGATCGAGACCCGAAAGTCGGTCATAGAGCAGGGCGACCCCCCCGGGGTCCTGGGCCTCGCGCTCGAGCTCGGTCGCCACCTCGGGCCACCGGCCGGGCAAGGTGAGGTCGTCGACCACCGCCCGCAGGTACAGACCGGTGCCCCCGACCAACAGGGCCCGGTGCCCGCGGGCCGCAATCTTACCGAGCGCGTCGCGGGCAGCCCGCTGGAACTCGGACACCGTGAACTCCTCGGACGGGTCGACGAGGTCGATCAGGTGATGACGCACCTCGGCTTGGACGGCCAGTGACGGTTTGGCCGTCGCGATGTCCATCGTCTTGTAGACGCACATCGAATCGATCGAGACGATCTCGACGTCGCCCATACGGCGGGCCACCGCCAGGGCCACCGCCGACTTCCCCGAGGCCCTGCTCCCGACCAGGGCGACGGGTGCCGCCGGTGACCCGGGTTCTTCGGGCACCGCTCGGCTCGCCGTCAGCCTGCAGCCACCGGGATACGGGTTCGGTGACGGGGCCGGGCGGTCACCCGATCGAAGATGCCCACCAGGTGGTGGGGGGCCGCCCCGGTGACCTGCACCTCGGCGAAGGATCCCGGGCCCGGGCCGCCGTCAGCAGCCGGAGCGAAGTGGACCAGCTTGCCCTGGCCGGTTCGGCCGGTCAGCACCGAGGCGACCCGTCGGCTCGGACCTTCGACCAACACCTCTTCGGTGCGCCCCACCCGGGCGCGGTGGCGCAGCAGGGCCGAGCGCTGGACGACCGCATCCAAGCGTTCGAACCGTTCGGCCACCACCTCGGGGGCGATGAATCGATCCGCCATGTTGGCCGCCCGGGTTCCGGGGCGTGGGGAGAAGATGAAGGTGTAGGCGCTGTCGTAGGCCGCCTCGGCCACGACGGCCAGTGTGGCGTCGAAATCCTCGTCGGACTCTCCGGGGAAACCAACGATGATGTCGGTGGTGACGGCCAGATCGGGAACGGACCGGCGGGCGGCGGCCAGGCGGTCGAGGTAGCGCTGCGCGCTGTAGCCGCGGCGCATGGCGGCGAGCACTGCGTTGCTGCCGGACTGGAGGGGCAGGTGCAGCTGGTTGCACACGGCCGGGGTCTCCGCCATCGCGGCAATGGTCTCGGGCCGCAGGTCCTTCGGGTGCGGGCTGGTGAAGCGGACCCGCCGGATGCCCTCGACCGAGCCGACCGCCCGGAGGAGCTCGGCGAAGAGCGGCCGACGCCGGGTCAGGTCGCGGCCATACGAGTTGACGTTCTGACCCAGGAGGGTCACCTCGACGACTCCCCGATCGGCAAGCATTGCCACCTCGGCCACAATCTCGCTCACCGGACGACTGGCCTCGGGGCCTCGCACCGACGGCACGATGCAAAAGGCGCACGAGTTGTCACACCCCGTCTGGATGGTGACCCAGGCCGCGTAGGGAAGCTCACGTACCGCGGTCAACGCTGGGACGTGGTCGGCCCCGGACTCGGGGTCCGGCCCGTCGAGGATCTCCACCTGGGGACCCTCGAGAGCCGCCCGGCGCAACAGTGCGGGGGCCGCAGCCAGGTTGTGGGTCCCGAACACCACGTCGACGTGCCCGGCCTTCTGGCGCACCAGCTCGCGGTCTTTTTGGGCCAGGCAGCCGCCGACCGCGATCTGCATACCGGGTTTGGCGTCCTGGAGGGATTTGAGGTGGCCGAGGTGGCCGTAGAGCTTGTTATCGGCGTTCTCTCGGATGCAGCACGTGTTGAGCACGACCACGTCCGCTTCGGTGAGGTCGTCGGTGGGTTCCATGCCGTCGGCGGCCAGCAGGCCGGCCAGACGCTCCGAATCGTGCTCGTTCATCTGGCACCCAAAGGTGCGGATGACGAACTTGCGGGTCATAGACGCAGTGTACGCCCGGGCGCGGACGCCCAGCACCGGCTCAATTGTCCGAATCGAAGTCGAAGAGCTGGGCGTCGGGCTCAGCGACCGGTGCCACCGACCGCCCGGCATCGGCGCCAAAAGACTCGTGCCAGGCGCCCGGCTCTCCGTCGTCGACCGCTGGCAGTCTCGCGGCGTCACCGGTGACAAGGCCACGCAGGTCGGCGTGCAGCACGATCACGTTGCCGGGGACATCGGCCAGAGTGAGCGCATCGGTCGCCGCCGCCCGGACCCTCGGCGCGTCGTGGTCGAGGGTGATGGCGAGCAAGCTCGGACCCGATCCCGACCAGCAGACGGCCAGGGCGCCCCCTTCTTGCATCCCGTCGAGGATTCGCTGGGCCTCGGGAAACAGAAAGCCCCGGTAATTCTGATGAAGGCGGTCCTCGGCGGCCTCTTTGATCAACAACCGATGGTCGGCCAGGCCAGCCAACAACAGGCCCATCCGTCCGAGGTTGAAGGCGGCGTCCTCTCGGGAGACCTGGGGGGGAAGCGCCTGGCGAGCCTTGTTCGTCGGGAGCGTGCGGTCGGGAACAGCGACGACGAAGACCAGCGCCGGGTCGAGGGTGAGACGGACCGCCCGCACCGCTCCTTGTACCGTGCTCGCCACCACCAGACCCCCGACCGCACTGGCCGCGGCGTTCTCTGGATGCCCGTCCACCCGGGCGGCGACGACGAGAGGGTCCGGCGACCCGGCGGCCGCTGCCGCGGCGGCGGCGAGCGCGGCCGAAGATCCGAGCCCCCGAGCGACGGGGATCTGGGACCGCACCGTAATGGCCAGCCGATCGTGGCCGGCCACGTCGATGGCCACCCGGGCCGCCAGATGGCCGGCATCGTCGGATATCCCCGCGCCTTCACCTTCGCTGCGAACGATCAACCGGGAGGCCGGTTCGACCTCCACTTCGACGTAGCGGTCGACCGCCAGGGCCAGAGCGTCGAACCCCGGACCCAGGTTCGCCGCCGATGCAGGAGCCCGGGCGCGCACAGACTCAGAATAGGCGTTGGAACAGGGACGGCGGAGGGAGAGGCACGCTCGTGCGGACCAGGGCGGTGACCCGTTGGGTGCCGAGGCCGTAGGTGATATCGCCGATGGCGGCGGCGGCCGCCGTCCCCGCCCGGGGGTGATTCGTCACGACCATGGTGGTGTGTACCGAGTCGCCCGGCCAGGCCAGCATCGAACCGGTCGCCGCGGTCACCGCGGGGGCGCTGTGGCCGAGCACACTGACCGACCCCACGTGTTGGCCCGCAGGTGGGAGCGGCATCGTTACGATGTGGGTCGCGGCCGCCGCGGCGATGTTGTACGCCAATTGGCCGGCCGACTGTAGGACGTTGGGGCCCTGTTGGTTGGTCACCGCGCCAAGCACGATCACCGGCGTGGTCCCGACGGTGGCCTTGAGGGCCAGCACGTCACAACCGCCCGCCGCAGTCGTGAACCCCGATTTCACGCCGACGGCGTTGGGAAGGGTGCCGACCTCGCCGACCAACCCGGGGGTGTAGCTCGAGATGAGGCCGGCCAGGGGAAGCGTCACCGAGGACATCTGGACGATCTGGGCGAAGACGGGGAAAGACATGTCGACCGAGGCAACCTTGAGCAGGTCGGCCGGGGTCGACATGGACCCGGGGTCAAAGCCGCTCGGGTCGGCATAGCGGGTCTGGGTCATGCCCAGCTGCGCCGCCATGGCATTCATCTTGGCGACGAAGGCCGGCACGCTGCCGGCGTCCCAACTCCCGAGGGTCAGGGCCAGGTTGTTGGCCGAATGGATCAACATGCCCTCGAGCAGTTGCTTCTCCGTCAGGACCTCGCCCGGTTGCACCTCGACGTTCGCCTGGTCGCTCACGGTGTCGTCGGCGAAATACCCGGCATCGACGGCGGTCATCGTGATGTTCGGGCCGCTCGTACCCGGAGCAATCGGGTGGTCGCGCAAGATGAGATAGCCGGTCATCAGTTTGGTCAGGCTGGCGACGGGCATCGACTGTTCGGGTCCGGACTGGGCTGCGTACCCGAGTGCGGGGATGGCCACCGCCGATTGACCGGTGGGCGTCCACGGGAGGGAGGCGGCGATGGCCGGCTGGGCCGGTGGTCCGCTCACGGTGCGCACCGAGCTCAGATCCACGTGCACCACCGAGGTCGGTGGCGGCGCCGCCATGCGGGCATGCACCCACGCGCCGAGCGCGACCACCAACGCCACGACCACGATGATGGCCGCCCATACCCGGAGTCGGTGCCCGAGCGGGGAAGGCGCTTCGAGGCGGGCCAGGCGCAGCTCGGATCGTGTGGCCCCCCGAGCAGGGGCCACGGTGTCCTCGGCCGGTGGCGGGCACCCGGTCCCAGACGGGGGACCCTCATTCCTTTCGACTGGACCTCCCAACTCGGTTTCCACGGTCGCCGGCTCCGGGCGGGTCTGCGGACCGCTCGGAGGTCCAACCGATTGGGTATCGATCTTGATGGTGCGACGGGGCGCACTCGGCGGCGGCCGTTGCGGACGGCGCATGGGAGGTGCCGGCGTGGTGCCCGACACCCGGACGGGCTGCGTCGAGCGCGGGAGCGGGCCCGGAACATCGGGCGGGCGTGAAGAATCTGGCACAGTTCGTCTGTCGTTCGGCTAGGGGGTCCGGCTGTCCAGCTCGTCGGGGGTCATCAGCACGGCTCGCACCTTCGATCCCTCAGACGGCCCGACCACTCCGCCCCGCTCGAGGAGGTCCATCAGCCGACCGGCTCGGGCGAACCCGACCCGAAGCTTGCGCTGCAGCATCGACGTCGAGCCCAGCTGGGACCGAACGACGAGCTCCATGGCTTGGGAGAGGAGCTCGTCGTCATCGTCCCCGCCCGACATGGCCCCCCCGCTTTTGTCCTGCACTCCTTCGATGCCGACCGCCACTTCGGCTGTTCCGCCCTGGCGTCGCCAAAAACCCACAACTTCGCGCACTTCTGCCTCAGAGACCCACGGGCCCTGGATGCGGCGGGGGATGCTCGACGACGCGGTCAACAACAGCATGTCCCCCTTGCCGATCAGACGTTCGGCCCCGGGCTGGTCGAGGATGACCCGGCTGTCGGCCAGCGAGGAGACCGAGAAGGCGAGACGGCTCGGGACGTTGGCCTTGATCACCCCGGTGATCACGTCAACCGACGGCCGCTGGGTGGCGAGCACCAGGTGGATCCCGACGGCCCGGGCCATCTGGGCGATGCGGCACACCGAGTCCTCCACGTCACGGGCCGCCACCATCATGAGGTCGTTCAGTTCGTCGACCACCACCAAAATGAAGGGCAGCCGCTCGGGCATGGGGTTCTCGTCTTCATCGCCGTCCTCTTCGGTCCCGACGACGGCTTCTTTTTCGTCGGCGCCATTGTGGGCGGCCGCTTTGGCCCGGGCCGCCACCTCGGCCACCTGGCTGCGCACCGAGGGCCCCCCGATCGGTCCGAGTGCGCCATCGTCGAACGCCTCGTTGTAGCCGGTGATGTCGCGCATCCCGTACTCGGCCAACAGGTCGTACCGGCGTTCCATCTCCTTGACGGCCCAGGCGAGCGCGTTGGCCGCCTTCTTCGGGTCGACCACCACCTGGGTCAGCAGGTGTGGGAGCCCGTTGTAGTGTCCGAGCTCGACCCGTTTGGGGTCGACCAAGATCAGTCTGACCTGGTCTGGCGTCGCCCGCATAAGGACCGACGTGATCAACGAGTTGATGCACGACGACTTCCCCGCGCCAGTTGCCCCCGAGATGAGGACATGGGGCATGTCGGACAGGTTCACCATGACCGCTCGGCCAGCGATGTCCCGGCCGAGCGCGACCTCGAGCGGATGTTCGGCCGCCGAGGCCTCCGGTGACGAGAGGATGTCGCCGAGCGACACCAGCTGCCGCTGGCGATTGGGGACCTCGATCCCGATCGCCGACTTGCCCGGGATCGGAGCGAGAATGCGGACGTCGGGTGACGCCATGGCATAGGCGATGTCCTTGGAGAGGCTCGTGACCCTCGCCACCTTCACCCCCGCTCCGAGCTCGAGCTCGAAGCGGGTCACCGTGGGGCCGACCGTCCGCCCGACCAGGCGCGTCTCCACTCCGTGGGCTCCCAAGGAGGCCACCAGTGCTTCTCCGGCCAGGTCGAGCTGGCGCTCGTCTTGTCGCTGTTCGCGCGAGCGCTTGAGCAGGCTCAGCTCGGGAAGGTGCCACTCGGTGGACGCGGCATCGGCCTTGGCGGCGCGCCCCGAGGCCTTCGCCGACACTTTGGGCTTGACCGCAGGGGTTGTGACAACGGGGACCTCGCCGGTATCGGCGAGCGCCGAAGGATCGCCCAACGGATCGCCGTCGGGTGCGGCCACCTCGCTGCTCACCCACCGGGGCTCCTCGGGCATCGTCGGCGCCACCACCGCGGTGACCGGTTCGTGGCCTCCGAGGGAGTCCAGCCCGATCTTGCCGCCGGCCCACCACGAGCCCAGCGTGCGCCCGACGGTGGCCGCGACGGTCGCTGCGCCCTCGGCCAGAGTCTTGAGCGACGTGCCGGTCGACAACACGATCCCGACGAAGGCCACCGCCACGAGGATGACGACCGCTCCGGCGGTCCCAAGACCGAGCTCTAAGGGCCGGCCGGCCGCCGCCCCGACCCAGCCGCCCGCCCCCCGCAGATCGGCGATCGACGCGGAGAGCGTCGGCGAGCCCCCGGCCAGTTCGGCCAGACCCGACACCGCGAGCAGCCCGAGAACGGCGCCGATCCCCGTGCGCAGTGGGTCCGGACGGCGGCGTCCAGCGATGATCAGCACCCCGGCGCCGATGCACACCGGCGGGAGGATGTACCGGGTCCACCCAATGACCGCGCCGAGGGCCCGATCGACGCCGCCGCCGACCCAACCGGCTGCGCCGCCGTAGAGGGAGAGGGACAAGAGGACGCCCACGGTGACGAGCCCGATGGCCCAGAGGTCGGCCGCATGGTCGGCAAAAATGCCGACGGTGTCCTGGGATTTCGGCGGGGGGCGACGCGACGAGCCCTTGGCCCGCGCCGACGCTCCCCTCGATGAGTGTGCCGACCGAGCCGGGGGTCGGCTCGTCGCCGGTCGGCGCTTGGTCGTGACCACAGTGAGATCAAGGCTACAGGCGCACTGTGACGGTTCGGGGGACGCCCTCAGGCACGAATTTCCTCGACCCGCCCCGAATCCGGCCGAGCGTGCCCGCTGCTCGCGATGACGCCAGGAGCGGACGGCGCCCGCCGGAACTCGCGCCCGAGACGCGGCGCCGCCCCGACACCGACGCCACAGTTGGCGGGCGTAGCTGGCTGGGCCGGCCGCAGCCCCTCCCCCTTCAATAGCGAACGTATGTTCGCTATACTGGGCCAGTGGTCACCGACGCCCGCAATGCCCTTCGATGGAAGCTCGCCGAAGAGGACGACTCGACCGTCTTGTTCCCCGACGAGACGGCCATGCAACGCCATATCGGGACGGGCGAGTACCAGGGCATGGAGTTTCTCCACGTCAACGCCCGCTCGATCATCAACGGCGTCCCGGCCTCGAGCAACATGCCGTTCCGCTACTCGATCAATGCCTATCGGGGGTGCTCTCACGCGTGCGTCTATTGCTTCGCCCGACCGACCCATGACTACCTCGGCCTCGGTATCGGGAGGGATTTCGAGACCAAGATCGTGGTGAAGATCAACGCGGTGGAACGTCTGGCGGCCGAGCTCCGCTCCCCCAAATGGGCGGGCGACCACATCGCCATGGGAACCAACACCGACCCGTACCAATCGGCGGAAGGGAAGTACCACCTGACCAAAGGCATCATCGGCATACTGAGCGACGCACGGAACCCCTTCAGCATCCTCACCAAGTCCACCCTCGTGCTCCGTGACCTCAAGGCCCTGGCGAAAGCGGCAACCCGCACCTCGGTCCACCTCAACTTCTCGATCGGCACCCTCGACCGCCAGGTCTGGAAGCTGACCGAACCGGGTACTCCGCCGCCCGATAAGCGGGTCGACGCCGTCCGGCGGCTCAACGACGCCGGCATCCCATGCGGAGTGCTCATCGCCCCGGTATTGCCCGGACTCTCCGACGGTGAAGAACAGGTCCGCCAGGTGGCCGAGGCCTGCCTCGCTGCCGGCGCCGTCTCTATCTCGGCGACCGGGCTCCACCTTCGACCCGGGGTGCGCGAGCACTACATGGCCTGGCTGACCCGGGAACGACCCGACCTCGTGGCTCTCTACGAGCAGCGTTTCATTCGGGGCTCCTATCAGCCCAAAGCCGAACAGGCTCGGCTGAGCGCCATCGTGTCCGCCGTGTTGAAGGCATCCCGAGGTGTCTCCTACGAGCGCAAGGACCCGAGGGGCTTCGTCGACACCTTCGAGACGGGGCACCCGGTCTCGGACGGGACCGACCACGCCGCCTCGCACCCGGCCGCCGACTCGGGCATTCCGACCCGGAGCGAGCAGCTGCGCCTCCTGTGAGCCGTCCGACAGGCGCCCGATCGGGGGTCATCGCTGTGCGCCTGCGGTCTTTTGTGCCAGCGGGTCCCACCCGGTTCGAAGTCCGCCAGCAGCTAGCCTCATGAGGCCCGACGCCCGATTGCCGACGTCAGCAGAGCGGAGACGCCGTGGAAGCCACACGAGTGGAGGTCGCAGCGACTCGGACACTGCCGAGGTGGTCGGGCCCGGTTTCCGTCGGGATCGGCGCGCTGGCCGCCTGCACAGCTGCCGCGGTGATCGACCCCTATCGCGGGCAGGGGGTCCCGTGCCCTTTCCATATGGTCACCGGGTTGTGGTGCCCAGTCTGCGGATCCACCCGGGCGCTGCACTCCCTCTTGCGTGGCGACCTACAGACGGCGTTTTCCCGCAACCCTCTGCTGATCGTGCTCCTCCCACTGCTCGCAGTGTCCTGGGCTGCTTGGATGAGCGATGCGGTGGGCGGCCCCCGGCTGTGGCGGCTGCCCCGAAACCGTTGGGTTCTGGTCACCCTCTTGGTGGTCGTCGGGCTCTTTTGGATCGCCCGCAACTTGCCCTTCGCTCCATTGCGGGTACTCGGCCCCTGAGCCAGCGGGTCATCACGGTGGCGGTCATCGAACCAGCGTTGTCACGGGGGTACTCGCCAGTGCGCCAAACTGCACGCCGATGAACGGCGCGCACCCCACCCAGCGGCACGCTCCCGAGTGGGTGATCCTGGCCATCGCGTGCGTCGCCCAGTTCATGGTGGTCCTCGACGTCTCCATCGTCAACGTCGCTCTTCCTTCCATCGGGCGCGAGCTGCACTACAGCGCCACCGGGCTCCAATGGGTGGTCAATGCCTACGTCTTGACATTCGCCGGGTTCTTGTTGCTCGGGGGTCGCGCGGCCGACATCTTCGGACGCCGTCGGATCTACCTCTTCGGCATGGCGTTGTTCGTCGGCGCGAGCCTCGTCGGTGGCTTCGCCCAGAACTCGGCATGGCTCACCGCAGCCCGGGCCGCTCAAGGCATCGGCGGAGCGTTCTTGTCCCCGGCCACTCTGACCATCATCGTGACCACCTTCCACGGCGCCCGGCTCCCAAAGGCGCTCGGGGCCTGGAGCGCGGTGGCGGGTGCCGGCGGTGCCGTCGGTTCGATCCTCGGCGGCGTCCTCACCGCAGAGCTCAGTTGGCGGTGGGTCCTCTTCGTCAACGTTCCGATCGGGGCCGCGGCGATCGGGGCCGCCCTCATCTACCTACCCGAGCTCCGGCGAACCGGGGAGAAGCCACGTTTGGATGTGGCCGGTGCCATCACGGTGACCGCTGGCCTCGCCCTGCTGGCCTACGCCATCGTCGGCACCGACGTCTACCCCTGGGTTTCGACACGCACGCTGAGCATCCTTGCGATCTCGATTGTCCTATTGGCCGCGTTCCTCTACATCCAAGTCAGGGTGGCTTCTCATCCGCTGGTGCCCCTGCGCCTGTTCCGCTCCCGATCGGTGTCGGGGTCGAACATCGTCATGTTCTTGGTGGGCGCCGCCTTCTTCTCCATGTGGTACTTCCTCTCGCTGTATATGCAAAACGTCCTGGGCTTCGGTGCGCTGCGGGCCGGGATGGCGTTCGTACCCATGGCCCTCGCCATCATCATCGGAGCCCAGCTCAGCTCTCGGATCCTGGCTAAAACCGGTGTGCGACCTCTCTTGTTCGTCGGCACCGCCGTGGCGACGCTCGGGTTCGTCTGGCTGTCCCAGATCCAGGCCGCCAGCAGCTACTGGACGGCGGTCTTTGGCCCCGGGAGCGCCATCGCGCTGGCTCTCGGGATCCTCTTTACCCCACTCGCTCACGCGGCCACCGCCGGAGTGGACCAGCTCGAGGCCGGCCTGGCTTCGGGTGTGCTCAATACGTCGCGCCAAGTGGGCGGTTCGATCGGCTTGGCCGCGCTGGCCACCGTGGCCACCGACCGGACGACTGAGGTGCTCGCCCACGCCAACAGCGGCCTCGACACCGCGCTGGCCGATGGATATTCGCGGGCCTTCGAGGTGGCCGCCGCCCTCACCGCCGTGGCCTTCGTGGGCGCCTTCATCGTCCCCCGTCTGGGCCGTTCGACAACCACGGTGACCGCGGTCCCCCCCGACACCGCCCGCCTCGGGGCCCAACCGGCGGAGGGATAGTGGTCGGGGCGGACAAAGGAGGAGCTGCCGGGGACGAGCCGGTCGACGTGCGAGGGGGCGTTCTCGACACCTCAGCCCTCCTGAACCGCCTCCCCGGGGTCTCGCACTTTGAGCTCGAAGTTGTCGACGCGGTGCCCGTCACCCCGATCATGCGGCGCATCCGTTGCACCGCCTCCAACCTCAGCGATCTCGTCTACCAGCCTGGTCAGGATCTGATGCTCGCCGTGCCGGCCGACGGGGTCGCCTTCCGGCGGCGCTACACCATCCGCCGGATTGATCGAACGGCCGGCACGCTCGACCTGGAGATGGTGGTCCACGGGGATGGACCTGGCGCCCGCTGGGCCGCGGGGGCCCGAGAGGGCGACCGCATCGAAGCGATCGGACCACGGGGCAAGATCGGTCTCGACCCGCAGGCGGCATGGCACCTGTTCGCGGCCGACGAATCGGGCATCCCTGGCACCTTTGCCATGATCGAAGCCCTCGCATCCGGGGCAACGGCGATCGCCCTCCTCGAAGTTGCCGGTCCGGAAGAAGAGCAGGTGCTGATCGTGAACCCCGGGGTCACCGTGCGAATCGAGTGGCTCGGGCGCCAAGGTGTCGAGCCCGGGCGCAGCACCGTGATGATTGACGCGACGAGGGAGGTCGAGCTTCCTCACGGTTACGGCCACAGCTACCTGGCTGGAGAGCTAAAAGTCGTCGCTGGCATGCGCACGACACTGAGCGAACGGGATCTGGCGCCTGAACAGATATCCGCCAAGCCCTACTGGCGATCGGGCGTGGCCAACGCGGCCCACGGCGAACCCGATCGGGATTGACGCGACCCGGCGAACACCGACGGCCATGAGGTGACATAACGCGCCACCCCGACAGGCAGTAAGGCCAGCCGTTCGCACGGCGAGGTCGACGAACCGTCTCGGAGACGTCATCGGTGCGCCAACGATCGGCAGAACCCGATCATTTGCGCGCTTGGTTCCGCGCCAGCCCGATTCTTCGGCTTCGGGCGAGCGTTGAGTGAGCCAGAGAAGGCGGCCCGGCTCCGGCCGTGTCGGCGTGAGTTGCATGATCGGTTCAACACACCGCACCGGTCACATTGCCGGATCATCGGGCCGCACCTCCCCGTCGTGGCTCAACGGGTGAGCGCCTCCCGAGCCTCCCGAACGGCGTAATAGAGGAGCACGTAGCCGGCCGCAGGATCAGCCCACCACCAGCCGAGGGAGGCATTCAACACCAAGCCCACGAGGACCGCGATGGCGAGGATGCCATCGATTGCCGTGATGCGACCCTCGGCCCGGAGCACTGGGTTCTCCAAGGCCGCACCGGTCCTGGCCTTCCCAGCGGCGAGAGCAAACATCGCTCCGGCCGTGGCTCCGGTCCAGACGATCCCCAACACGCTGTGACGCGGGTGGAAACCGAGCACGAGCACCACTGTGCTCTGGATCGCCAGATATCCAGACAGGGCGACAAAGGCCACGCCAATCAGCCGCATGGCTCGACGCTGCCGCTGGTGGCCTACATCGGCGAGTTCCCAGAGCACGACCGTCGACGCCCCGATTTCGATGAGGCTGTCCAAGCCGAAGCCGGCCAACGCAACCGAGCGGGCCTCAATGGCTGCGATCGCCAAGATGACAACGCCAACCACGTTCCAGCCCAACGTCGCCAGTTCGAGACGCCGTCCATGAGCGAGCAGACGTGTCTGCACGTCTCGGTCAGACCCGCTCGTCACGTGGCCAGTGTTGCAGAACAGCCACGTTCCGAATCTACGGTGCGGGGAGGAGCCATCCGAATGGCGTTGCCACTGGGCAACCCAACCCTGGGTGTTGCCCCAGCGCGGCGGCAGCACAAATTCTCAGGCATGCTGCTTCGTGTGAGCCACCCCGGTCCGCAGAGCGAGCACTCGCCCTTCGGCGCGGAGCCCAACGACGGCGTCCCGCCGCGCCGCGGGCGCCACCTCGGGTGGCTGCTGGCAGGTGTCGGTGCCGCCGGGTTGGTGGTGGCCTTCGCGACGAATCCGTCTGACGCCAGGGCCGCAGCTTCTCAGGACTGGTCCCCGTTCGTGCTCGTCACCGGGCTGTTGCTCATTGGCCTCGTGGCCGACGCCGATGGGCTGTTCGCCGCCGCCGGGCACCAGTTGGCCCGGACGGCCAGGAACGGGCGCCTCCTGTTCATGGGCGCCACCGTCATGGTGAGCGTCGTGACCGCCGTGTTGAATCTGGACACATCGGTGGCGTTTCTCACTCCGGTGCTGGTGTACACGGCCCGGAGCCGGGGCGCCGGTGAGGCCCCGCTCCTTTACGGCTGCCTCCTCCTCTCCAACGCCGGGTCGTTGTTCCTGCCCGGCTCGAATCTGACGAACCTGATCGTCCTCGGTCACCTCCACCTGAGCGGCGCAGAGTTCCTGGCACACATGTGGGCACCGGCGCTGGCCGCGCTGGTTGTAACCGCGGGGGTGGTAGCCGGCGTCGAGCACCGCGCATTGCGAGTGGGCTCAGCGGATCTGGAGCGACCCGAACGACCCGTGCTCGGCCTTGGGCTGGTGGCTGTCGCGGTCGCCGCGGTGTTCGTGGTGGTCCTGCACTCCCCGGCTCTCCCAGTGGCGGTCGTAGGTGTGGTGGCCATCGGGATCCGACTCGCCGGCGGCAAACATGAGCCTTGGCGCGTGATCGAGGTGATCGGCGTGCCAGTCCTCGTCGGCCTGTTCGGCGTAGCCGTGGCGCTTGGCACCTTGGGTCGGGTTTGGTCGGGACCGGCCACATTGTTGGCGCACCTCGATTTGTGGGGAACGGCGGCCGTCGCGGCCGTTGCCTCGGTGCTGGTCAACAACCTCCCCGCGGCGTCGCTGCTCGCCGCCCACGCCCCCGACCATCCCTTCGCGCTGTTGATCGGGCTCAACCTCGGCCCAAACCTGTTCGTGACGGGATCACTCGCCTGGTTGTTGTGGCTGCGGGCGGCGCGGAACGCAGGCGCGCAGCCGTCGATCGCCAAGGCAAGCCGCCTCGGAGCGATCACGGTTCCGCTCTCTTTGGCTGCTGCGCTCTGTGTGCTGGCCCTGGCGAATTCCCGGTGAAGAGAGGATTACGCGATCGGCGCTCATTGGTGCGAGGGCATCACCGGGTCCCGATTGGGCAAACCGTCTCGCGTGCTCGGGCGCTGGGCTGATGGACGCCGACCCGGAATCTCATATGGCGGCTGGCAATTCGTTTCCGGTACCGGACCCCGGGGCTCCTCAGCCGATCCGAAAAGATCAGTTCATCTGGTGCCGTCGGTGCCGGATCTGCCCGTAATCCGGGGGGTCCAACATGGAATTCGCAGTCGCACACCGGCGGTCGACGAGGAGCGCGAGGGTGGGACCCGGAGTCGAATGACCGTGCTACGACGTCTGCAATGAGCCGCGGTCGCGTTCAGCATCCTTATGGGAGACCGACAGGTAGACCACGAAGCCGACGATCAATACCGCTAGGACGGCGCTGACCAAGCCATCACCGAGCGCGAGTCCGCCCACCCTGTGTGACTTGCCCATCCAGTCCGCAAAGGAGGCGCCGAGCGGCCGGGTGACGATGTAGGCGAACCAAAAAGCGAAGATTTCGTTGAAGCCGAGCCACCGATAGCCCACAGCCGGGACGGCGATTAGGACGGCAAACAACACACCAGAGGTCAAATAGCCCAAGCCCAAGGTTGTGGCGGTCAGGTCACCAGCGGCCGTGCCGAGCGCGAACGTTGCCATAACTGTGGCCCAATAGAACGCCTCACGGCGAGGAGTGTCGATGCTGTGGATCGAGAGAGTCTTCTCACTTGCGTGCCACGCCACGAAGACGACCGTAAGCACGACGGCAAAGAGCGCAGTTGACACTGCGTAAGGGACGCCGAACTTTATGTGCAACACGTCGGCGGCCATCGTTCCGAACACGGCGACCATGACAACGGCCAACCAGTAGATCCATGGCACATATCGGCGAGCCCGGAACTGCAGCACGAGTGCGGCCGCCAGAACAATGCCGGCGAATCCTACTGCAATGACCGGATCGAATCGGTGGACGAGGTAGTCCGAAGTTGCTTCGCCCATCGCGGTTGTCAACAACTTCACGATCCAGAAATAGACGGTGATTTCCGGAACCTTTCTCATGGCTCGCGAGGTCCGATGGGCACCTCGCTCACCGTTGGGCGAACGCGGATAGCCAGTGGCTGAATCGGTCGGGTCTGCGGACTCGGAATCAGTGATCGGCTCGGGTTCACCCACATCTGAATTCTCCACATAGCTCCGGGTTGGGTCAAAGTCGCTGGTTGGGGGGAATCAAAAGGGGGGACTGTCACCCAACAATCGGCACGGCAGGTCGGGACCGGGGCTGCCCACTAATCTCCGGCCGAGCATGGTATGCGGTCATCGCGCGCCGGGCGCGGTGCCGCGATGGAGTCCATGAAATAACAGAGAGGCCCGCCACGGGTGGCTCACGCCTTCTGAGCTGCCGTTGCCGTTGTTGGGGCCCCACGGACCCGATCACGACGCCGTTACCGCGGCGGAGCCAGTACCCGGCGCTGCCGCAGGGTCCATGCCGACGACCGTTTGGGCAAAGCCAGGCGGCGAACCTGCAAGCAGATCACCCGCAAGGTTGCCATCGCCGACCCTGGGGATGACACTACTGGGGTGACGTTCTGAAGGTGTTGTCAGCGCTTTCGGGATTGACACAGAGGGATCGACCTATGCCGGCACGTCGCGCGGGCGCCGGTTTTTGGTGAAGGAGGCTCACGATGCCTGACGAAAGGGAGATCGCCCAGGCAGTCGACCAAGTCCTCGACCCCGTCCTCGGGCGGGAGGTCCGCCGAGCACGAAATATCCGACTCAAGGGTGGGTTCGCTCGGTTGGGTGTCCTGCTAATCCCGTTGTTGCTCATCTTCGCGAGAAGTCCTGCCGTCCTCCCGCTGCTGTGCTTCTTCTTCGTCATCGGGACGCTCTGCATCTTCGGACCCGAGGCCCGGACCTCCGGGCGGATCAACCGGACACGAAACCCGGGGAGCTGATCGCCGGGCCTCGGGCGGTCGGTTGTTTTCGGCGGCTCCACCGCGGCGGACCGGACCGGCGGCGGATATCGAGCGGACCCGAGCCATGGTGCCCCAGAACGCGGGCCCGGTGATGGTTGCTGTTCTGGCTGCTACGGCCCGAGGTCCCAGAGGAGCCGGTAGTAACCGATGCGCACGGAGTCAGCTTCAATTCCATATGCGGCCAGTAGACCGTCTTCCAAGCCTTGTCCGTAGTTCCATTGAGTGCTCCAGGTTGCGATGGCAAGGTCAGACCACCGATCAGCAACCCCCATGGCTCCGAGGTCAACATGGCCAGACCATCGTCCGTCGCCGGAGAGCAGCGTGTTCGGGGCGCAAGCATCGCCGTGGCATACGACGACGTGGTCGATAGGAGGAATCTCCGCAAGTACGCCGAGAGCGTGATCGACCGTGAGTCCGCGGTGCTCGACGTGCCACTTTGCTGGATCGAGCATCCCGAGCGCCGCCCGTCGTTGGACGTCGGTGAGCCGATCGTCGGCCGACCACGAGAAAGGACAACGGGCAACCGGAAGCGCGTCATGAAGGGCGCGCAGTCCCTCGCCGATCGCCGCCACCGCGACCTGTGGAGCGTCCTTCCACCGTTCGCTTACCGCAGATTCTCCCGGCACCGCCTCGGTCATCAACCAAGTCCCGGTCTCGTCACCGCCGCAGTCGAGGACCCGAGGGACCGGTGTGAAAGTCGCCGCCCACGACAATCGGGTCGCTTCATCGTGCAAGTCGACTCCGCCTTCCGTCGGAGCCCACTTCACGAAGCGTCGATCTGGGCCGTTAGTGGCCTCGAAGGTGAGACCACCTACCTCGTTTTCCCAGACGGCCCGCAGTTCGTACCCCGCCGCGAGACTGCGAACAGCTGCAGGTATCTCTACGGCTCTGCAGGGAGGTCCGGCGACCACAACATTGAGCCTCGCATGGCGCCCGCGCGGAGGGCAATCAGCGCAGCCCCCAGACCGCCGCCGGGTCGGTGATCAGCCACCGGCCCGTTTGAACAGACCCTATGAGGCGGTGAGGCGAGCGCTCAGAGCACCTCCGCCCAGGCCAAACGCTCACCGGCGGCGGGGTCGCGCTCAAGGTGGCAGGGCGTCCCGAAATGCATGGTGGCGCGCTCGTCGAGGTCGTAGGCCGGCCAGGAAGGCAGCCCGTCGTGGGCTGGCGAGCCGGAGCGGGCGAACGCGATCCACGCCGCATGCATCGCGTCGGCCACCGGCTGGGGCGGCTCGGGCCCGGTCAGCAGTTCGATTCCCCGCTTATCGAGGTTGTCAAAGACGAACGGGATCTCAAGGGCGTGGCACGCCCCCAGACGCCCGCCGAAGGCCGTGGAGGCGTACTCGAAGAGATACATGAACGTGTGCCCCGGCTGGTGCACGGCCTGTGCCTCGGCCAGCCGAATGGCCGGGATTCGGAAGATCCGGTCGGTCATGATGGCACTGAATAGTTCGTTGTAGCCATCCTCGGCCCGCACCTGGCGGTAGGCGACGGCCAGGGCCTCGGGCTGCTCCACGATCCGACCCAACCGCCCGATCAGCGCGTCGGCATTTTCCACGATGCCAGCGGTGAGCCCGAACAGGTTCCACTCGTCGCGGGTGGTGCCGAGCAGTACCGGCACCGAGGCGGCGGAACCGTCTCGGATCGCCTCATAGGGGTGGCGGGGGAGAACCGCGCCATCGATCACCGGCCCGAACGGAAGGCCCGACGCAGAGCTCGCTCGCTTTTTGAGCTTCCCGGTCGTCATGGCCAGCGAAACCGTCTGTTGCGCCTCGAGGAGACGCTCGGGCGGGGCGCCCAGCACCGCATCCAGGCCGCCGCCGCCTAGCTCTGTGATGAACGCCTCGGTGACCGCCGCCGCATCATCGGCCGACGTCACGTTATGTGCGGCGCCGCTCTGCGGGATGGCTTTGGCGAACAGGCCCGCTGCCGATGGAGTTCCGAGCAGGGTGCCAATGCTCATCCCTCCCGCCGACTCCCCGAACACCGTGACGTTGTCGGGGTCGCCGCCGAATCCGGCAATGTTGTCGCGCACCCAACGTAGGGCGGCGATCTGGTCGAGGAGACCGTTGTTCCCTGACGTCATGTAGGCCGGATCGAGGTGGCCCAGGTGCAGCCAACCGAGAGCGCCGAGTCGGTAGTTGATGCTCACCACTACCACGTCTCCATGGCGCACGAAGTTGGCCCCGTCATACCAAGGGATGGCGCCGGTGCCGTTCACGAAGGCCCCCCCGTGGATCCACACCATGACGGGCCGGAGGTGATCGTCAAGCGCTGGGGTTTGGATATTGAGGAACAGACAGTCCTCGCTCCAGTCCGGGGCAGAAGGGGCGACGACGGCCCCCAGACTGTCGCCCACCTGCACAGCGACCTTTCCGAAATCGGTGGCGTCCCGAACATCGTCCCAGCCCACGTGAGGCTGGGGCGCTTTGAATCGGCCCTCCCCGACGGGCGGGGCGGCGAAGGGCACGCCGGCGAAGTGGAGGACGTCGTGCTTCTCGCGGCCGGCGATCTTGCCCACGGTCGTCTCGGCAATGACGGTCATGGGCAGTTCCTCCGTGTCTCGCCCGCCGCGAGCGGTCCATCTGGGCGGTCCATCTCGCTTGGCCGGAGACTAGTGCGCCCGAGCCGTCGTGGTTCGCCCCCCGGCGTCAATGTGTAGACGACCT